>OJBI01000011.1_pt1 | contig 169080 bp, 138 predicted proteins | sample 1590541 | NCBI WGS metagenome assembly OJBI01 (sample SAMN05416871, study PRJEB24817) | seawater metagenome | isolation source: Sea water | place: Canada:Atlantic | collected 2013-11 | reverse complement strand
CCATCTCACCTGAAGTTAAAAAGCATTGCTGCTTCAGAACGAGGCGAATATTAAAGGCTCGATATTCTCTTGTAAAGCATTTATTCTATAAAAAAGTTTGTTTGCTAAAAAAAACAACAATTTGACATTTATTTAAACGAATTTAGTAATTGTAGACTTTAAGGAATACTTTGTGAATGTAGAAAAACGTTGTCGTTGCCCATGGTTAGATACGTCGAAAGCAGATTATGTTGCTTATCATGATGATGAATGGGGAGTACCCGTTTACGACGATCAAAAATTATTTGAATATTTAACCTTGGAATCTGCACAGGCCGGCTTAAGTTGGTACACCATATTAAAGCGTCGTGAAGGTTATCGGGCTGCTTTTGCAAATTTCGATGTTAATAAAGTTGCTCTTTTTACAGAGGAAAAGGTTGAAGAGTTATTATTGGATACTGGCATTATTCGTCACAGGGGGAAAATTACTGCTGCGATTAATAATGCAAAGCTATTTATCGCCATTCAAAAAGAACATGGTAGCTTTAGTGATTATATGTGGAGCTTTGTAAATAATAAAACAATAGTTAATAACTGGAAAAAGCTTGAAGACTACCCTGCTACTTCAAAAGAGTCTGATGCTTGGAGTAAAGATTTAAAGAAAAGAGGTTTTAAATTTGTTGGCTCTACTATTTGTTATGCTCACATGCAGGCTTGCGGCATGGTGAATGATCATAGCCATGATTGTTACAAACGCTCACAAATTATTGATGAATTTCAACAAGGTTAAAGATAGTAATTAAAAAAATAGCGTGCCATAATATGTCATTGTGGTTTATGATTAATTGTCGTTTGTGATCTTTATCATTTGGTGAATGTTTAATTTGCCCTTGAACTTTTCACATTTGACCACATCTAAAAAATATAAATAGCATACTTAGAGGAAATTTTATGCAATCAAATATTAGTTTAAATGCTAGTAGAAGTTCAGCAATTGAGATTAATAAGGTATTGAAAAATACTTATATGTTACTTTCAATGACTTTGGCGTTTAGTGCCGTAACGGCTGGTATTTCTATGGCGATGGGCTTGTCTCATATGGCAGCCTTAGTGATGACCTTAGTTTCATTCGGTTTATTATTTGTTGTTAATAAGAATGCCGATAAAGCGAGTGGTATTTTTTGGATTTTTGCTTTCACTGGTTTAATGGGCGCATCGTTAGGTCCAATGCTTAATTACTATGCAGCAATGCCAAATGGCGGCTCATTAATTATGCAAGCATTAGGTGGCACAGCGTTAATTTTCTTCGCACTGTCTGGCTACGCATTAACAAGCAAAAAAGACTTCTCATTTATGGGTGGTTTTTTAATGGTAGGTTTAATCGTTGCTGTTATTGCAATGATCGCGAACTTCTTTTTCCAAATCCCTGCCCTTTCATTAGCAATTAGTGCGGCAATTATTATGATCATGTCAGGTTTGATCTTATTTGATACTAGCCGCATTATTCACGGTGGTGAAACTAACTATATTCGTGCAACCGTTTCTTTATATTTGAACGTTTACAATATTTTCGTTCACTTATTAAGCCTACTTGGTGTTATGGGCGGCGATGACTAATTAACAATTAAAAATCATTAAAATGTGATTCGTAATTGTTTATACTGTACGTATAAAGAAAAAGCCTCAATATTGAGGCTTTTTTATTAGCTCATTTTTAGTCAGGCTTATATTAAAAATAAAATATTATGCAGAATCTAGAAAATACATTAGCCCTAGTAGTCACTAGCCCGCCAAATAGCAACTTAACCACCAGTGCTATTGAATTAGTGAAAGCCGCTATTAACACAGGCACTACAATTATTGGCGTATTTTTTTATCAAGACGGCGTATTAAATGCTGCTAAACATTTAGCTATTCCAAATGATGAATATCAAACACTTAAACAATGGCAGCAACTTAATAGCGACAATAGCATACCATTGTATTTATGTATCACCGCTGCTGAAAAGCGCGGCCTAAGTGATGATATAACAAGTAATGAACAAACAAATATCGACCAAGCATTTACTGTTTCGGGCCTTGGTGAATTAGTAGAGCTTACCAGTAAAGCTAAACGTGTGGTGCAATTATAATGTTTGATGTAAATTCACCAAAATCCATTGCCATTGTGAATACACATGCGCCATTTTCAACGGCAACAGGTAAAGAAGCACTTGATGCTGCATTAATTTTTGGTTCATATGAGCAGGCTACTTCATTATTTTTTATGTCTGATGGTGTATTTCAGGTGATCGGGGATCAAAATCCAGCAGCTATTACCACTAAAGATTATTTAAAAACTTTTGCTGCACTGGAGTTTTACGACATCGAAAAAATTTATGTCTGTAAGCAGTCGTTAATTGAACGTAATTTAGATGAGAATTTCCATATTGATAATGTGCAGGTACTTGATGTTGAAGAATTTAGCCTGTGCCTACACCAGCACAGTGTTATTTATAGGTTTTAGTGATGACAATGCTACATATTATTAGAAGTTCTGGCTTTAATTCTAATGCGTTAACACAATGCTTAGGGCTAGTTGCAAACAACGATAGCATCATTTTAATGGATGACGGTTGCTATAATTTGCAACACCCATTGTTACTTGAGTTACTAGAATCGAACTCAACGCAAGCCTACATTAACGTTTACTTTATTGATAGTCACGCACATGCACGCGCGCAAAGCTATAACAACATGTGCAAAGCTATAACCTTAACAAACATGCTTGATCTTATTTTTAAACACAACAATTCAATTACTTGGTCATGACAATAAACTACAACAACAAAATTTTAGCGACAGACAAGCAAGGTTATTTACTTGATTTTAATGAATGGAATGAAGAAGTCGCCGTTTTAATCGCAAAAACTGATGATATAGAGCTTTCAGAAGCACATTGGGAAGTAATTCGTTTTGTTAGGCAATTTTATTTAACCTACAATACATCCCCTGCAATTCGCGCCCTGACTAAAGCAATGAAAGCAGAGTTTGGTGAAGAAAAAGCCAGCAGCCGTTATTTATATAGATTATTTAAAGAAGGCCCTGCTAAGCAAGCAACTAAATACGCAGGTTTGCCAAAACCTGCCCGCTGCATTTAACTTCAAATTTATCTAGCAAATAGCGCGCTACTAAACCTTAATACTAACATTGTGGCCGCTATTGCCAACTGCAGGCAGACTTGCGTTATCAACTGACGCTGAGGCAATTAAATCAATAGCCATTTGCCCTTCTAACTCTGTTTGTGATAACGCTAGTTTTGCTGTTTTCGCTTCTAATAATGTTTCTGTGGTCATCGATACGGCATTGCTACCATTGACTTCAATCGACATAATTTACCTTAATTAAATAATGGCTTTCTATTCTTTAGTCTATATCGGCTTATAGCTAAATAACTTAACACTTATGTTTGAAAAATTTACCATTTATAAAAAATAAAAAGCGCTTATCTCAACGATAAACGCTTCTTAATAACTGCTTTTTATCGCTAGATAAAACTAGCATTAAAAGGCTCTACTGTAATGGTAATGTTGGTACTTGAATACCAGCCATTTCTAACATAACACGAACAACCTGACAGCTATAACCAAACTCATTGTCATACCAAACGTAAAGTACAGCGCGGTCGCCATCTACGATTGTAGCTTGAGAGTCAACAACACCAGCATAACGTGAACCAACTAAATCAGTTGAAACAATTTCTGTAGACGCTGTGTAATCAACTTGGTTTTGAAGCTTAGAGTTCAAAGAAATGTTACGTAAGTAATCATTTAATGCTTCTTTGTCAGTCTCTTTTTTCAAGTTTAAGTTCATAATCGCCATTGAAACGTTCGGTGTAGGAACGCGAATCGCATTACCTGTTAATAAACCTTTCAATTCTGGTAATGCTTTCGCTACCGCTTTTGCCGCACCAGTAGTACTAATTACCATGTTTAATGGCGCACTACGACCACGACGAGGTGCTGGGTGGTAATTATCAATTAAGTTTTGATCGTTAGTGTATGAGTGAACAGTTTCAACATGGCCGTTGCGAATACCAAACTCATCGTTTAATGCTTTCAATACTGGTGTAATCGCGTTTGTTGTACAACTTGCTGCAGAAACAATTTTGTCTTCTGCTAAAATCATATCTTCGTTTACACCGTAAACGATGTTCTTAATATCGCCTTTAGCTGGCGCTGTTAATAATACTTTTGAAACACCAGTTGATTGTAAATGTTGACCTAAACCATCTTCATTACTCCAGATACCTGTGTTATCAACAACTAATGCGTTGTTAATCCCATATGCAGTGTAATCAATTTCTGAAGGAGATTTTGCGTAGATAACTTGAATGAAAGCACCGTTGGCTTTAATTACATTGTTTTCTTCATCAATAGTGATACTACCGTTGAAAGCACCGTGAACTGAATCACGACGAAGTAAACTAGCACGTTTAGCTAAATCACCATCTTTACCTGGGCGAATAACAATAGCGCGTAAGTTTAACTTAGAACTAGGACCTGCACGTTCAATTAGTAAACGAGCTAATAAGCGACCAATACGACCAAAGCCGTAAAGCACAACGTCTTTAGCTTCTTGAGCATCAGTATCTTTTGAAATAGTATTTAATTCTTTTTCTAAAAATTGTTCAATTGAAAGGCCGTTTGCTTCGCCTTTAAATAAATAACGGTAAGCTAGTTTACCAACATCAATACGCGCAGGCGCTAGTGACATATTGGCTAATGCTTGAACAAACGGAAAGCTTTCACGTAAGCGTAATTTATTTTCTTCGTGTAAAGCTACTGATTTATGTGCTTTAATAATGTCGATTGCAGACGCATTTACTAATGGGCGACCATATACAGAAATTTCGATGCCGTTATTTCTAAATAGCTGTCCGATGATTGGCTGCATATTTTCAGCGAATGTTTGACGTTCTTGCCAGCTAGTTTGATATTGTTCCTCAAGATGAGAAGTCATTGCGTAAACCTTTTATTTCAGTCAATTGAACGATGGGTTATTATTAATTAAAGGATATAATTACTAATAACTAAATGCGGCGCACATTGTAATCCAACATGAAATATTTCGCCACCAGTTACAAAAGTTTTTCAGGGATAAAGTAGAGAAAAAGATGAAATATTATAAATTAATATCCATTTTACCTATTTTCACATTAATGGCATGTGAACAAGGGCCTAATTTTGCAGAGCTTTGCGACAAACACGCAGAAATCTGCGAAGAGTTTCAAGAAGATACTTGGTGTAAGCGAGAGCGTATTGCTGTTGGCTTTGCCAACTTAGCTCATAAGCTTGCAGCTAACGATGATAATAAATACCAACAGTTGATTGCTTACGAAGGTTATGAAAAATGCATGGCACATGCCTCTAAAATTGAACATATAAAACTTAAAGTAAAGAAAACCATTCGTATCAATAATGTATTAAAGGCGCGGGACAAAATTAAAGAGATTTCATCCATCACACGTGACTCCGAACACCCTGATCTACTTTTCTTTCACTGGTCACGTTATTTAAATGAGCAGTCACTAGAAAAATTTATTGCGTTAGAAGGTACGAAAATACTAGAACGCCCAAATCGACAAGTTAACCTAGCCAGCTATTACGCAAAAAGAGACCCTAACAAAACCTTAAACTTACTTTATCATGCGCTAGAGTTATCTCCCGCCGACAGTATGATAGATACAGAAATATTTAAGTCGATAGCTAGTATTTTTGCCGAGAAAAAAGAATATAAACAAGTGTATATTTGGTCAAAAATGTTACGGTTATATGCACCGGAAGACGAAAGTATTACTGATAACACGTTAAATGTTTATATAAGTAGTCATCAGCTAAATGGCGAGTTTTTAGATAGAGTCGCAACTAGTACTTTAGATAAAATTAACAGTGGTAAGTTTAAGTCGCCTCATATTTAATTGTTCTATAAAGCAAAAGCAGATTTTTAAAATTTAATTTCTGAAATAAAAAAGACAGCTTATGCTGTCTTTTTTACATCAATTACGCTTGATTACTAACTAGTCATTAACTAATCTCGTTGATATCACGATCTTTGCTTGACCAAGCAACGTGAAACTTTTTACCTGCAGGTTTATCAACACGTTCAAAAGTATGTGCACCAAAAAAGTCACGCTGACCTTGAAGCAGGTTTGCTGGTAGTACGGAACACCTCATCGAGTCGTAATATGATAAAGCCGATGATATCGCACCTGTAGGAATGCCCATCAATGCCGAGTTCGCTACAGCCTTACGCCAGTTTTGTTGATGTTTGCATAATTGCTGTGCAAAAAAGTCATCAAGCAATAGGTTATCTAAGTCTGGATTACGCTCAAACGCTTGGGTAATTGATTGTAAAAATACCGCTCGAATAATACAGCCTGCACGCCATATTTTTGCAATGCTGGCAAAGTCTAATTGCCAATTATGCTCTTTTTCTGCCAATTTCATTAGCTGGAAACCTTGAGCATATGCACATATTTTTGAGCAGTAAATAGCATCTTGAAGTTGTTCAATAAAATCTGCTTTTTCTTGCTCACTAAAAACCTGCGCTGCTGGTCCTGTTAATACTGTAGAAGCATGAACTCGAAGGTCTTTAAAAGATGAAATTGAACGAGCATACACTGCTTGCGCAATAGTTGGCGCAGGGGTGCCAAGCTCAAGGCTACTCATAGCTGTCCACAAGCCTGTGCCCTTTTGTCCTGCTTTATCTAAAATCAAATCTACTAATGGTGTTTTATCTTCACCGACATGATGGCGTAATACCTCAACAGAAATTTCCATTAAGTAACTATCAAGTGGACCATTGTTCCATTGTTCAAAAATATCAGCAATTTCATTACTTGATAAGCCTAAACCATCACGCAGCATTTGATACGCTTCACATATAATTTGCATATCAGCATATTCAATACCGTTATGTACCATTTTAACATAGTGCCCTGCTCCTGCTGGGCCAATATAAGCAGCACATGGTTCGCCACTAGTCACTACTTCACCAGGCTTAGTACGCTCGATTGGTTTACCCGTTTCACCATCAACTTTCGCCGCAATGGCTTGCCAAATAGGCTTTATTCTAGTCCACGCATAAGGAGAGCCACTTGGCATTAGTGCTGGGCCGAATCTTGCTCCTACTTCACCACCTGAAACCGCTGAAGAAAATAGAATAAAATTGTTTTTATATTTTTTCTCACGAGCAACGGTATCAACCCATAAACTGTTACCAGTATCGATAACGATATCATCCGGTTGAATACCTGCGCCAATAAGGTTCTCGCAAACTTGATCAACAGGTGCACCGGCAGGTACTGATAAAACAATTAAATGTGGCGGTTTCAAGCAAGATAATAATTCAGTATAAGACGAACAGCCAAAAACACGTGCCGTTGCTGAACCACTTTCAGCTTGATCTTGAGCGATAGCATCTTCAACTTTTGCATTATCAAGATCGAAAGCTGCAATGCTAAAACCGTTATCAGCTAAGTTCAGTACTAAATTTTTGCCCATGACACCTAAGCCAATAAAGCCAATGTCACATAATTTGTTGTTTTGTGTCATAAAAATTCCACATTTAATAGAGGTAAAGGCAATTTATTCAGCTTAAAAGTAAAGTGAATATTGCATAATTAAAAGTTCACGATATTGGTATTGTACACCACCTAGCTTAATAAGGCGGTATTTTAGTAACAATACGCAATAAAACAAGTGTTAAATCAATATTTATTCGTCTATGTCGATTTATTACTTGTAATTTCCAATAAATGATGTAATTTTACTACATAAATTTATTTGAGATTTGATTATGACAATTAGAGTAGGAATTAACGGTTTTGGTCGCATCGGCCGATTCGTATTTAGAGAAGCATTTGCACGTGCTGATGTTGAAGTCGTCGCAATTAATGACCTGATCGATGTAGATTATATTGCTTACATGCTTAAATATGACTCAACTCATGGCCGCTTTGATGGCTCAGTTGAGGTATCAGACGGACATTTAGTTGTTAATGGCAAACATGTACGAGTAACAGCTGAACGTGACCCATTAAATTTAAAATGGAATGAAGTAGAGGTTGACGTAGTTGTGGAGTCAACGGGCCTATTCTTAACCGACGAAACTGCACGTAAACACATTAGCGCTGGCGCAAAAAAAGTTGTACTTTCTGCGCCGTCAAAAGACCAAACGCCAATGTTTGTTATGGGCGTAAACCATAATGAATACGCGGGTCAAGACATTGTGTCAAATGCCTCTTGTACTACTAACTGTTTAGCACCTGTCGCGAAAGTTTTAAACGATAATTGGGGCATTAAAGATGGTTTAATGACTACTGTACATGCAACAACAGCAACCCAGAAAACAGTAGATAGCCCATCAGCTAAAGATTGGCGTGGTGGCCGAGGTGCAGGTCAAAATATAATACCTTCATCAACAGGCGCTGCTAAAGCTGTAGGTAAAGTTATCCCTGCGCTTAACGGTAAATTAACGGGCATGGCGTTTCGAGTACCAACACCTAATGTATCTGTGGTTGATTTAACCGTTAATTTAGAAAAACCAGCAAGTTATCAAGATATTTGTGATGCGATGAAAAAGGCTGCTCAAGGTGAATTAAATGGTATTTTAGGTTATACCGAAGATGCCGTTGTTTCTAACGACTTTATTGGTGAGCGTTGTACATCAGTATTTGACGCAACAGCTGGTATCGCTCTTACAGACTCTTTTGTAAAAGTTGTATCCTGGTATGACAATGAAATTGGTTACTCTAACAAAATATTGGATCTAGCGAGTTACATTTCAACTCAGTAAATTGTGCATTAGTAACTCTAAAGCAAATTGATATTAGCCAGATTCATTTCTGGCTTTTTTATATCTGATTGGCTTATAACGCTAGCTTTTCACAAATATTATACCTAAAAATAAGGTAGTAATATAAGTTAATGCGATTAAACTGACCTGCTTTGCTATTAATATTTATGGTCGGAATGTAATAGTTGATAACTTTATGAAAGAAAGCGACACAAAGTTAACTAAATAAACGACATATTCATACGTTTATTACAATAAGTACTTATTATCCATAGAATAATAAGTATAAAAAATCAGGCCTTAGCCTGACTTCTAATATAACTTTGTAATAATAACCACTATTTATTGTTCATGTACTTCGCTGCTAGCCTACATGCGTTAACACTTGCTTTGCTAAACGGGTAATTTCCTGCCAATTTTGATTATTTACAATCTCGTCTGATACTAACCAAGAGCCTCCACAACAAGCAACGTTAGGTAGTGCTAAGTAGTCTCGAACATTATTTAAATTAATGCCGCCAGTAGGACAAAACTTAATATCTGGAAATGGCCCGCCAATTGATTGAATGGCTTTAACACCACCTGATGCTTCCGCCGGAAAGAATTTCAAATGATCATAGCCAGAATCAATACCATCCATTAACTCTGAAATTGAAGAAATACCTGGGATCAAGGCGGTATCCCCCTCTTTTCCTGCTTGTAATAAGTCTTGCGTCAAACCTGGACTAATGGCAAATTTTGCCCCTGCATCTGAAGAACGTTGCAATAATTCTCTATTGGTAACTGTTCCTGCACCAACTACAGCCTCAGGTAAGTGCTTAGCAATAGTACTGATCACGTCAAGTGCTGCTGGGGTACGTAAAGTAACTTCTAATACTTTTATGTCTGCTGCTAATAGAGCTTCCGCAATGGGTAAAGCGTCTTTAACATCCTTAATCACTAACACAGGTACAATCGGTCCCATGGCAAATAGATCACTTGGCTGTACTTGCCAATTATTTGATAACGTCATAATTCCTCTTAATACTCTTAGTGCTTTTCAACTGAAGTGAATTGTTTTAAATACGCAGCTGCGCCGATCAAACCTGGTTGCTCTTCGGTAACAACAAATGTCGCCATTGGTTGATTAAATACAGACATACGACCTTTCGCTTCAAACCTTGTTCTAAAGTCGCTACTTTTGAAGTAATCAATAAAACGCGGAACAATACCGCCTGCAATATAAACACCACCAAAACTACCTAACGTTAATGCTAAGTTTCCTGCAAAACTGCCAAGCACACGACAAAATTGTGCTAAAGCTTCCTCACATAAGTCACAGCTATTTGCTAGTGCGTTTGTTGTGATTTCTTTGGCAGATAACTCTAAAGCGGAACCTTCTTTTATAAAACTTAGTGCTTGATAAATTTGTTCTAACCCTAAGCCTGAAAGTAATTGCTCATAAGATACCCGCGCATACTTGGTTTGTAAGAAATTTAAAATTTCAATCTCTTGCTGGTCAACAGGAGCAAAATCAACATGGCCACCTTCACCACTTAAACTCAACCAACCATCATTTATCGAAACTAAATTCGCGACCCCTAAGCCGGTACCTGCTCCACAAATTGAAATAGGTTTATTTGGAACGATTTCTCCATGACCTATCTGTACTTTTTGCTGTGCAGATAACTTTGGTATAGCGTGCGCTATGGCAGTAAAGTCATTAATTAGAACTAACTCACTTAATTTTAATTCTGCTTTTAGTGCTTGTTGAGAAAATTGCCATGGTAAATTAGTCATGACAATTAAGTCTTTTTCAACAGGACAAGCAATTGCTAAGCAAGCACTTATCTCTTTGTCATGCAATTGATGACATTCTATAAAATTCGTTAACACTTCAGCTAAACCAGCGTAATCGGCACAAGCGTAAATTTTAATGCCGGATATTTCACCGCTATTTTCAGCAATTGCAACCCGCATATTCGTGCCGCCGATATCGGCAATAACGCTAACCTTATTACTCAACATCACTACACCTCATCTTCTAAACCATCATCAAACAATGAACAAGCGCCGGTTTCTGCGGAACTTAAATTACGACGCATAAAGCCAAATAACTCTCGCCCCATACCTTGGTGATGGCCATTGACGTTAAATTTCGCATTTTCACGTGCTGCTAAGGTGTTTTCTTCTACTAATAATTTCAACTCGCCACTTTCACCATCGACAAGTACCATATCGCCAGTTTTAATTTTGGCAATTAAACCGCCATCAAGCGCCTCTGGGCATAAATGTATTGCTGCAGGTACTTTACCTGAAGCTCCTGACATTCGACCATCTGTTACCAATGCAACTTTAAAACCTTTATCTTGTAACACGCCTAACGGCGGCGTTAGTTTGTGCAATTCAGGCATACCGCGGGCTTTTGGTCCTTGAAAGCGCACAACAGCAACAAAATCTTTCTCTAACTCGCCAGCGTGAAATGCCGCCTCTAGTTCGTGTTGATCTTCAAATACAACTGCTGGCGCTTTAATAACAAAGCTACCCTCACGTAATGATGATGTTTTCAATACAGAAGTACCTAAATTACCCTTCAGTACTTTTAAACCGCCATCAGATTTAAATGGTGCAGTCGCTGTCGCAATAACTTCTGGATCACCCGATGTAGTCGCGCCATCAACCCATTTTAACTGACCATTTTCAAGCACAGGCTGTTGAGTATAGCGACGTAAACCTCGGCCACAAATAGTGTCAACGTCTTCATGTACCAAACCTGCGTCTATTAATTCTTTAAACAATAATGCCATACCACCTGCTTGTTGGAAGTGATTGATATCAGCGTGACCATTAGGATAAATACGCGTTAACAGCGGTACTGCGTTTGATAGATCGTTAAAGTCTTGGAAATTAATAATAATACCCGCAGCTTTTGCAAAGGCAATAATATGCATTGTTAAATTCGTTGAGCCACCTGTTGCCAGTAAGGCTACAATAGCGTTAACAATAGAGCGTTCATCAACCATTTTACCAACCGGCATATAATTACCAGATTGCTGGGTTAATCGAGTGACTTGACGTGCAGCTGCTTTAGTTAATTCTTCACGTAGCGGTGTATTAGGCGCAACAAATGAGGCTCCAGGTAAGTGCAGCCCCATCACTTCAACAACTAATTGATTAGAGTTTGCCGTACCAAAAAAGGTACAAGTGCCCGCGCTGTGATAAGAAGCAGATTCTGCTTCAAGAAGTTTATCTTCACCAATTTCACCTTTGGCAAATTGCTGACGAACACGAGCCTTTTCTTTATTTGGTATACCTGATGGCATAGGACCTGCTGGCACAAATACCGTAGGTAAATGCCCAAAAGTCATGCTAGCAATCATTAGGCCCGGAACAATTTTGTCACAAATGCCTAACATCAATGCACCGTCAAACATATTGTGTGATAAACCAACCGCACTTGCCATCGCAATAACATCACGGCTCATTAAGCTTAAATCCATGCCCGGCTGACCTTGCGTTACACCGTCACACATTGCTGGTACACCACCGGCAAATTGTGCTACACCACCGGTTTCTTTTACAGCAGCTTTAATAATATCTGGGTAGGTTTGATATGGTTGATGAGCGGATAGCATATCATTGTATGCCGAGACAATGGCGACATCAGAGTGATTCACACCACGTAATGTTGCTTTATCTTCTTTACCACAAGCAGCAAAACCATGGGCTAAATTACCACATGATAAACTCGCGCGGTGCACTGTCGTTGACTTAGCGGCTGAAATTTTATTTAAATAAGCCTTGCGACTGCCTTTACTGCGTTCAATGATCCGCTGCGTGATATCTACTATTTCTTGTTTCATAATTTACTCGGCCCAATAAACTTGTGTGTTAACATTTTCAGAGTGTAGAAATGCTCTAATTGGCATCTCTTTGATACTTTTCCCAGCAATCGCTTGGCTTAATACTTGCTTTTTATTGCTGCCGCTGATGTGCAATATGGTATTTTTGCTTTGTTTTAATGCCGCATAACTAAAGGTAATGCGTTGATGCGGTGCTGTTTTTGGTACCACCTTTAATAACGCTTTGCTATCTAACGCTAAGCATTGCTCTAGTTCGTCACTGCATGGAAATAAAGATGCAGTATGACCATCTTCACCCATCCCTAAAATCAGCACATCAAGTGGTAATAACTGCTGCTTTGCGGCAACATTTAAATCATCTAATGTTTCTTTCGATAACGATTCACCTTGCTTTAAATGAAAAAATTTTGCTTTTAGTGCTTCATTTTGTAATAGGTTTTCGTGCACTAACTTGGTATTACTATCACTGGCATCTATATCAACCCAGCGTTCATCAGCAAGTGTTACTGTGATCAAATGCCAAGGTAGTACTTTCTTTGACAAAGCGGTAAAAAAACCTTTTGGCGTTGAGCCACCTGAAACAGCTAGGCTCGCTTTACCTTTTTCTTTTATCGCTAAGCTAAGCAACTTAGCAACGTTATTTGCTAATGTTTCATCAAGCAATTTGCGCTGTTCGAAGTCATTAATTTGATACATTATTCTACCCATTGACGATCATCTCGCGCGATTAAAGAAATTGACGCTACTGGCCCCCAAGAGCCTGCGGCATATGGCTTAGGCGTCTCATTTGTCGATTGCCATGCAGCAATAATGCTGTCTGCCCATTGCCAAGCCGCTTCAACTTCGTCACGACGAACAAACAATGATTGGTTACCATTAATAACTTCTAGGATTAAACGTTCATATGCATCAACTACACGTTGATTGTCATAAGCTTTAGAGAAACTCAAATCGAGCTTGTTTTCATGAATCTGCATTTGTGAGGCGATACCGGGAATCTTATTCATCATTTCTAATTCAACCCCTTCGTCAGGCTGTAGACGAATGGTGAGTTTATTTGATGGTAAGTCGGCATAACTTTCGCTGAAAATATTATGCGGTTGCTGCTTAAAGTGAACTACAATTTCACTGTGTTTTTTCGGCATACGCTTACCTGTACGCAAATAAAATGGCACACCTGCCCAACGCCAGTTATCTATTTCTGCTTTTATTGCCACAAAGGTTTCCGTACCACTGTTTTCGTTAGCACCTTCCTCATTGGTATAACCGGGGACAGCAACACCGTTAAGATAACCGTCAGCATATTGGCCACGTATGGTTTTTTCTTTAACATTTTGTCGCGTAATTGGTTTTAAGGCCTTAATAACTTTTAATTTTTCATCACGAACACTATCAGCACTTAAATCGGCTGGCGGCTCCATTGCCAGCAGCGATAATATTTGTAATAAATGGTTTTGTACCATATCGCGCATTTGGCCAGCTTCATCATAAAAGCCCCAGCGCCCCTCTATACCAACACTTTCAGCAACAGTAATTTGCACGTGGTCAATACAATTTCGATCCCAATTATTCGTAAACAGTGAATTGGCAAAGCGTAATACTAATAAATTAAGTACGGTTTCTTTACCTAAGTAGTGGTCAATACGGTAAATTTGATTTTCATTAAAATAACGAGAAACTTGATCATTAATTACTTTAGAGGACTCTAAACAGTGCCCAATCGGCTTTTCCATAACGACACGATCGTTATCTTTTATTAGTTTGGCTGATTTTAAGCCTTCGCTTATGTCACCATAGATTGCTGGTGGCGTAGAAAAGTAATAAACACAAGGGCTTTGCGAGGAATTTAATGTGTCTGCTAATGCGGTGTATGCTTCAGTGTCTTTAAAGTCGAGTTGTTGATATACCAATCGTCCTAAAAACTTAGTTACTACGTCTGCATTTAACGGTTCAGAAATAAAGCTATTTAATCCTTCATTAATCTGTTCGGTAAATTGCGCTAAGGTAATATCGTTTCGTGCTACACCAACTATGCGCGTTTTGCTGCCTAATAAGCCCGCTAACTCTAACTGGTATAATGAAGGCAATAGTTTACGGCGAGATAAATCACCTAGGGCACCAAAAATAACAATTTCACTGGCTGCTTGGCAATCGATGTTGTTCATATGTTATCTACTCAATTATTTTTACTTAGTTTCATTGTAACTAAACTACATTTAAAGCTAATTTATCTGCTATAGCATCATCAGTAAAGTACTTTCTGTAATATTACTACATATTTTGCAATTTATTTAATATTAACTGCTACAAGGCAAGTTTATTACGAAAAAGCATTAAAGATTTGCAAATTTCTGCCCTTTTGTTTTATATTAGCGTAAAATATGAAATAAATTTTCATAAATCCTGTTTTTTTTGCGAAAATAAATTACAGCAATGTTTTATCTGGCTGCAATAAAGGTCAATTAAACAACGTCCTAGGGCTTAAACGTAATGAATATATTAGAAAAGATCGCCAACGAGTTAGATACCTTTAGTAAATCTGAGCGTAAGGTGGCAGAGGTTATATTATCATCACCAGGAACTGTCATACATGCGAGTATTGCCGCATTAGCAAAACAAGCGAACATTAGTGAGCCGACGGTTAATCGCTTTTGCCGACGTTTAGATACTAAGGGTTATCCTGACTTTAAACTGCACTTAGCACAAAGTTTAGCTAACGGTACCCCTTATGTTAATCGACATGTCGACGAAAATGACTCTGCAGATGAATATACTGCAAAAATATTTGAATCAACCATGGCTAATCTCGAATTAGCGCGTAAAAGTTTAGATACTTCAACAATTAACCGCTCTGTCGACTTATTAACACAGGCCAATAAAATTTCATTTTTTGGTTTAGGCGCATCAGCTGTGGTTGCTCACGATGCACAAAACAAGTTTTTCCGCTTCAATGTTCCTGTAGTTTATTTCGATGACATATTAATGCAACGTATGAGTGCTATAAACAGTCAGCAAGGTGATGTTGTTGTTGTGATATCGCACACTGGCAGAACAAAGTCATTAGTTGATGTGGCAAGTTTAGCGCGTGAAAATGATGCCACGGTAATTGGTATTACTACTGCAGGCACGCCCCTTGCCAAGGAATGTAATATTGTACTTTCGGTTGATGTTGCAGAAGATACAGATTTATATATGCCAATGGCATCACGTATTGCACAGCTAACCTTAATTGATATTTTAGCCACTGGCTTTACGCTGCGCCGAGGCACAAAATTTAGAGATAACTTAAAGAAAGTAAAAGATAGCTTACGTAGTTCGCGTTTTGAACGTAAAGATTAATGATGTTAGCTGGCTATATTATTAATGATTAGTCGATTCGCATCGCAATAAATAAAAATTGAATAAACTTAAGGATTACAATGCCTAGAAGAACGAAAATTGTCGCCACATTAGGTCCGGCAACTGAAGATAGAGCCGTATTAAAACAAGTACTTGCAGCTGGTGTAAACGTTGTTAGGTTGAATTTCTCACACGGTAATCCACAAGATCATATTGATCGTGCAACCACAGTCCGTGAATTAGCGCAAGAGTTAGGTATTTATGTTGGTATTTTAGGAGATTTACAAGGCCCTAAAATTCGCGTATCAACGTTTAAAAATGGTCCGATAAAACTGGCAATAGGTGATAAGTTTGAATTAGATGCCAATTTAGCAAAAGGTGAAGGTTGCCAAGAAAAAGTAGGTATTGATTATAAAAAATTACCACAAGATGTTATCCCTGGCGATATTCTCTTACTTGATGATGGCCGCGTGCAATTACGTGTTCTTAAAACGGAAGGACAGTCTGTATTTACTGAAGTAACTGTTGGAGGTCCTTTATCAAACAATAAAGGCATTAATCGCCAAGGTGGCGGCTTAACGGCACCAGCATTGACAGATAAAGACAAAGAAGACATAAAACTTGCTGCAAAAATTAATGTTGATTTTCTTGCTGTTTCATTTCCTCGCGATGCGGCAGACATGCGAGAAGCACGTTTATTAGCACAAGAAGCTGGTTGTGACGCGCGCTTAGTGTCTAAAATTGAACGCGCAGAGGCGGTAAATGACGACAAAGTACTTGATGATATCATTCTAGCATCAGACGTTGTTATGGTTGCCCGTGGCGACTTAGGTGTTGAAATCGGCGATGCTGCACTTGTTGGTAAACAAAAACATATTATTGCTCGTAGTCGTCAGCTAAATCGTGTAGTTATTACCGCGACGCAAATGATGGAGACTATGATTGAGCAGCCAATGCCAACACGTGCAGAAGTGATGGATGTTGCCAATGCTGTACTTGATGGTACTGACGCGGTAATGCTTTCAGCAGAAACAGCAGCAGGTAAATACCCTATTGAAACGGTTAAAGCCATGGCTTCAGTTTGTGTTGGCGCTGAAAAACAAAGTTCAGTTACAACATCAAAACACCGTGTTGAAATGACCTTTGCAGAAATATCTGAAACTATTGCGATGTCAGCAATGTATGCCGCCAACCATTTAGACGGTGTAAAAGCGATTATCGCCTTAACTGAATCGGGCCACACCAGTAAAATAATGTCACGTATTTCTTCTGGCTTACCTATTTATTCATTATCACGTCACACAAAAACACTTACTAAAACAGCAATTTATCGTGGTGTCTATCCAGTATCTTTTGATTCTACTGGATGCGATAGTGCTGAAGCAATGGCAGAAGATGTTTTAGTGGCAGTTGCCAAAGATTCAGAATTAAACGTCGGTGATAAAGTAATGTTTACTCACGGCGATTTAATGGAAACAGTTGGTGCAACCAATACCTTAAAAGTACTTACTTTAGCAAAAAAACACTTTGCATAAACTTATGTAAGTGTCGTTTAATTAAAAAGGTAGCGTAATGCTACCTTTTTAATGCCATTAAATTCTCCAACCTAGGCTTTTCTCAAGTTCAACCATAACTTCTGAGTAACTTTCTTTAAATTAATGTCATCAGGTATCGTTGGCTAAATAATCTAAATCGCCAATTACTTTATCAAGCTCTTTATTAATACGTTTACGTTGCTTTTCACTTGCATCGTCTACCATATAAGCGAATATTTTCGCAAATACCTTATTGTTATGTTCAGTAATCATATTGAAATCATCACTACGCAAACTACGACCATTAACAAACAATCGATAGAATTCAAACTTAAATTGATGCTCAGCTAAGTTACCATTTAATAGCTCCGAAAACTGGCTTGTCCACTGTTGTCGATAGGTCATCCAAGGCTGAAACGACCGTTGAAAACTTTCGCTGTATGTCGCGACTTGTGCTTTTTGTGTTTTGCTTAACTTACCAAACCACTTTTTAAGTTGCTCCTGCTGTTCTCGTGCTTTTTGCTCAATCCACTCAGCATCACTTAGTTGCTCATGATCATCTAACCTTTCTTGATTGTTTTCCTGTAATGCTTGTATTAATTGCTGACGTTGTTCGTCATTTAAGCTATACGCTAACGGCTGAAGTTTAGGCTCAGCAGCACTCAGGAAATTTTGCCAATGTTGTACAAAGGTCGCTAAATTTTCGGTTATTTGTTGCTCGTTTATGTCACTATTAATAGCTTGTTTAAGCTTTTTAAGCTGAGCACTATACAAAGGCAGTTGAGTTTTTCGGTGCCATAAATGTAGCTCATCAAAACTTTGGTCAAAACGCTTTTGCTGTTGCTTGTTCAATTCAACATAGTCATCAAGATACCAATTAGTCCACCAATCTAAGTGGTTATAAACAAAACGAAAGCTACAGCCAGATATAAATAACGCAAGTGATATAAAAAGTAATGTTTGTTTTATCTTTGTCATTTTAGCTGTTCCATATGCTGATAATTTAAGTGCTATTAACCACAAGCTTTGATCTACATTAAATTAAAACCGAGTTAATACAAAACTATTTCACCTTATGATAAATGACTGTTAACTTGAAGAAGAGTTCATAAAACTTTCCTATGCCTCGGAGGTCTGTCATGGAAAAAAGCTCTAAACAAACTATTAAAAAGATTGCAGTTTTAACCAGCGGCGGCGACGCTCCCGGCATGAATGCCGCAATTCGCGCTGTCGTACTTGCTGCTCGGCACTATAAAATAGACGTTATTGGCTTTATTGCAGGTTTCAATGGCTTAATAGGCGACAACTCCATACCATTAAATAATAAAAGCGTTACCAACATTATTCACAAGGGTGGTACCTTATTAAAAAGTGCTCGCTGCCCTGCCATGAAAACAGCTTTAGGAGTTGAACAAGCCACCAGTACGCTATTAAAAGAAAAAGTAGATGCGTTGATAGTGATAGGCGGAGACGGTTCATTTAATGGTTTGTTAGCACTTGAACAGAGCTGGCATGGGCAAGTTATAGGTATTCCTGGCACAATAGATAATGATGTAGATGGCACTGATTTTACTATTGGTTTTTCAACGGCAATTAATACTGCCATTGATGCCATTGATAAAATTCGTGATACTGCAGAAGCATTTGAACGTATTTTTATTGTTGAGTTAATGGGTCGTCACAGCGGACATATTGCTTTTAATGTTGGTATTGCCTGCGCTGCTGAGCAGGTTATTTCATTTGAAAATTTTCATACCAGTGACAACACAGATCTCAACGAAAACCAAAAACTTAGCAGTTTAGCTCAAGAGATAAAACAAGCTCAGGCCAACCGACATGCGAGTTATATCATTGTTATTGCAGAGAACTTATGGCGAGGGGGAGCATCAGCTCTTGCACAGCAATTGCAAGCCAAAATAAATATCGATTGCACTGCATGTATATTAGGACATATTCAACGTGGCGGCTCACCCGTTGCTAAAGATCGGATTTTGGCAACAAAAATGGGCGTTGCTGCTATACAGGCCATAGTTCAGAAATTTTCAAACATAATGATTGGTGAACGTAATAACTCCATTGTACATGTGCCATTGGCTACAGCCATACTACAGCAGGAAATGGTTAGTGATACTCTCGTAGCTGCCCAAGACAGTATTTTAGCACTTACTGCACAGCAACAGTGTTAATTCAAATTAACTCTATCAATAGAGTGCAAGTGACACAGTGTTTGGCGTAATTACCTCATATATTAAATCAGTGCCCATGTTCTATATCAGGATTAGCTTTACAATTTAACACTATTAAGCACCCTATAGTTTTGATGGAATATTGCAATTAATAGGGTTTGTTTTTAATTAAACAAGTTAATGTGTAATGCTAAATAACTCGGTAATTTCGTTGTTTAAGTTACTCTGTGAACACTGCATGAGTGCGCAATATACGATCAAAAAAGGTAAACAAATTATTGTTTACCTTTTATATTAAACACGCTTTCAAATAAATGTATTTATTAAAACAGATTAAGCTACTACCGCCTTTTTAACTTTATCTTTGTAACTTCGGCTAACCTTTAGCTCTTTACCATTAGACATCACCAAATAATATTCGCCATTGAGTTGGCTACAAAATTTATCAATATAGTTTTTATTAACTATGGTTGAACGATGACTACGTAGAAATTGTTTAGGATCTAATATTTCTTCTAACTGTTTCATGGTTTTTCGCAAAATATGGGTATTATCGTGGGTATGAACACACATATAATCGCCGGCTGCATCTATCCATAAAATATCTTTAACTGGAACACGACTCACTTCGCCAGCATCTTTTATCGCTAGCACATCAGAGTAACTCGACATACTGACTGGCTCATTATTATCAAGCTCTTGCAATATTTTTTCACAATCATTCCCTGTTACATCGCTGACTAAGCGTACAAGTTTTGATTTATGAAGTGCATTTACTTCACTGCTAATGCTTTGTCTAATTTTATCTAAGGTCTGCGCTAGGCGTTGTTCATCAGCTGGCTTTAATAAATAATCTTGCGCATGAACCTCAAATGCTTGCATCGCATATTGATCAAATGCCGTAACAAACACCACCATAGGTAATGACAATCCTTGTTCTAAAATAGCTTCAACAACTTCAAATCCATTTAAACCAGGCATTTGAATGTCTAAAAATATTAAGTCAGGTTGATATGCGCGAACTGCCTCTAAGGCTTCTCGGCCATTAGTGCATTGTGCAATGATATCGATATCTTTGTGATCTTCCAGACGAACAGCTAAACCTTTTCTTGCTAAGGGTTCGTCATCAACAATTATTGTAGAGAGCTTTTTGCTCATACTCGACTGCCAATTTCATAAGGAATTCGTATACTGATTTTAACACCAGTTGGTGTGTTGTTGGCAACAACTAAAGAAAAATCATTCTGATACAGCGCTTGAAGCCTTTCACGTGTGTTCGCTAAACCGACACCATTTTCTCGAAATAAATTCCCATTTTTAATTTCAGCACCTGGGCCATTGTCTGATAATTCAACAAGCAGGTCATTACCAAAGCGATGCACTGAAACATGAATATTACCGCCTTGTTCCTGCACTGCAATGGCATATTTAATAGAGTTTTCAGCAAGGGGCTGCAAAACCATACTCGGAACGAGTGCTAAATTACAGTCATCAGCAATATCAAAACTAACTTGTAGTCGTTCTTCAAAACGCACTCTTTCTATATCTAAGTATAACTTTAAGGCGTGTAGTTCACTTTCTAGTGTTACCCTTTTCATCGGATCTTTATCTAATGAATAACGCAAGAATTCACTGAGTTTAGTTACCATACCATTGGCAGTTTTATTTTCTTTAACCAGTATTAGCGTTGATATTGCATTTAAAGTATTAAACAAAAAGTGAGGATTAAGCTGATAACGCAACATTTTTAGCTGCGCTTGATGAGCCACGGTATTAGCACGCAATACGTTTTGCTTTTCTTTCTGCAGCATTTGGTAGTACTTAGTACCGAAATACAAACCACTCCAACTTAAGATGATAAAAAACGACAATAAACTATTTTTTGTATAGAAAAGAATAAAATCGGGGCGGTAACCGTGCTTATATATTTCCCAATAATTAATGTTTTTGACAATTTGCCACAACACACCAGTACAATAGGAAGTTAATATCACTACAATAGCAATTTTTAAAGGTGTGAAATTCCAAATACGACGATAGATGTAACGAAGTGGTATTGTGAATAACCAACCAGCGTATGCGTTTAGTAAAATGATCACTAAAAAGATATCACGTAAATCATGAAGTAATGAACCTAGGTAATGTACCAAGGCAAAACCGCACCAGCCAGCGGTGTGCACCAGCCAAAATAAACGATTTCTATTTTCTATAAACTCTTTCCAATTCACGCAATACGACCATTAAACGAGGTTAGTTTAATTATGCGCTAAGCTTGCCGTTCACGCACTACCACTAATCGTAAGATTTCAGCATCTTATCTCATTTAGTCAATAACAATATGTGTCTTGGGATAGTGCTGAGCAAGTAACAAAAACTGTCTATTAGCCAAGTTTTTGTAATTTATCGCCTTTCCTTGATGAAATTTCGACAAATACCATAATGCGTTGATAATTAAAGATAATTCAAAGTAACGCATAACCAAACCTTTATTAAATACATTGTTTTCGGTTACTTGAATAGGCAGATTGTCGACAATTTGCTTTACTGCAATTGAGCTATTTTTTGGATTAGTATCTCGCTTTTCAGATAGAGGTGTTTGACTATGCTTTAAGGTAAAACTCTTCGCTAATGCATGCCGAGTATAATACTTTGCTACCAGTTCAAGCTTGCCAATTTCTAGTTCATTTATCGCCAGTAACATAGCAAGTTCATATTCTATGGGCGCAAGACTGGCACACTCAAAATCAATTAATTGATAACTATAATTTAACTTTTGCAAACTTAAATTTTCAGTTTTATTTTCAGCATTAATGGCATTACTAAAATTTGCATCACCGTGGCAAAAAACCAATGGCCTCTGCCCTTCTTTTTTAAAATGTTGAGTAAGTTCTTTCTGTATTGATACTGATAACGCCAGCAAGCTTTCACGATGAATAGCATTTAGTTTACTGGCTTTTAATAATTGAGAAAGCGTCTCATTAATCGCCAGTTTAGGAACACCTGCTGCTAACTTTTTATCACCGGAATTTAATGACTGTTGATGGCACCGCAACAACAAGCCAGTCATAACATTCAGTTTTTCATCCTGGCTTAAATTACTGTTAGCAAGCGATTGCCCTGATATAAACTTATTGATTAGCCAACTTTCATCGCTATATATAACTTCTGGTGCAACTCCTTGCTCTCCAGCAAATATAGCTGCTAGTTGTTCAGTGCTCTCGTTTGCTAAATTTTTAGCAAAATATTGTTGCTTTTCGGTAGTAACGCAAAAACAACTACGACTAAGACCACCTGTAAGCACATTAACATGGATTATTTTCTCACTTTCAAAGCATGGTAATAAGCACAATTGCTCTTCTAATACGCACATTCGCTTATTACCTTTCAAGTTACTAGCTTTGAGCAAAGTTTGGCGTTGCTTTAGCTATCTCAACATTGTTTTGTTGCTGAAACAGTTTACGCCACTGCCAATAACCATAAGCCGCAAGTATCACATAACATGCAAATAATGCCGCTGTTGGAACTAATGATTTCTCAATGTAAAGGTAGATAGAAACAAAATCGATAACGATAAAGTACAGCCAATTTTCCAATACTTTTTGCGTTAATAAATAGGTCGCAAATACCGCGAACACTGTGGTGGCACTATCAAGATATGGAAAATGTGTAGGTGTATATGTTGCCATTAGCCAACCAAGTACCAGTGACAATAGTGTTAATACAATAATCGCTATGCTATGGCGTTGTAGCGACCATTGGCTATATAAAAGCTTGGTTGTTTCGAAGGTGTTTTCATTGCCTACTTTTTTGTGCTGTTGCCAGCAAATCCAGCCATAAACCGCCATAAGTAGATAATAAAGCTGTAATAAACTATCCATCCACAAATATACATCATAAAAAATAACCGTGTATAACACTGTACTCAGTATTGCCGCTGGCCAACACCAAATATTCCCCTTTGCTGCTAATACAACGTAAAGCAATGAAGCAACAACTGCTATCAGCTCTAATACAGGCAAGGTTGAGAAATACGTAACAATCTCACTCATGGCACTAGTAAAATTAGCCATTAGCTTTCTGCTTCAACGACAGAGCGATCGCCACCAATAAACTTACAAACAAATACCGCAGCATTTAATGTTTCATGTACATGCTTTATTTCAGCCATTACATGCCTGGTTGCTAAGTCGTAATCACCAAAAACTTGTGTACTCATGCCATTGGTTACGACATTCAAACCGTCGACCAAACGTAAGCGTTTTATAAAGGCCCATATTTCAGTCTTGAATTTTTCTTCAGCTAGTGGATATAAACTAATTTCAATTGAGATTTTCATTAGGTAATTCGCTTATTAATATTAAAGGCAATATATAACACTATGCAGCGATATATTGCCTTAAGTCACTAAAAAAGTATGATTAGAAGTTGTAATCTAACGTAACACCAACTTGTCTTGGTGCGCCATAACGAACATATTTTTTCGCAGCCCAACCTAAATCAGGCTCATTACCGAAGTAAAAACCTCGTGTGGCAACTTTTTCATCCGTTAAGTTACGTGCCCAAAGTGATATTGACCAATCTGAAAATTCATAACCAATTTTAGCATTAAGTAATTTTGAGCTGGCAGACTTTTCATCATGACTATCAGAAAAATAAAATGCATCTTTACCCGACCAATTAATATTAGCGACTAAGCCATCATCATTGCGGTATGTAGCACCTAAACTAAACGTGTATTTAGGCGCATGAGCAAGCTCTCTTCCTGAAATATCAATAGTACTGCCGTACTTGTCTTGATAAGCATAATTATCATAAGTGGCATTTAAGTAACCAAGTACTGTATCTATGGTTAGATTATTTGTCATTTGATAATTCAGCTCTAACTCCATACCGTAGCTACTTGAGCTTGCGGCATTAGCAGTATAAATAGTAAATTGTTGAGGTTTATCAGGGTTTTGTTGTGACGCGTTCACTTGCTGGTCTTTTCTGTCCATGTAAAATACAGCTAAACGACTTACCAAGTTGTTATTAAGTAAATTAGACTTTAAGCCTATCTCATAGTTTATTAAGGTTTCTGTATCAAACTCTTTATACTGAGCAAGCTGTGTTGGTAGAGCCATATTAAAGCCACCCGCTTTATAGCCTCTTGCAATGCGCACATAACCCGAATGCTCATTATTTATCGCACGACTTACTGCAATATGACCTCCCCACATAGTTTCTGATGGGTCAAAACTATCGCCAGCACTATCGGTATAATCTGTAGTGCGTTTTTCTACACGTAAACCTACTGATAATTCATGCGCTTGTGGCAAAATACTATCTAATTGCCCAAAAACAGCATAGTTATTTGCTGAGTATGTTGAATCAAGAATTTCGTCTGGCCAGCCATTATATGATGAATCTAAGTCATTGGTTTCACTTAAGCGACTAATATAAGTTCCAAGCAACCAAGCGGTAGTATTATCAAAAATTCTTGATGAGTCATTCGAAGAAAGCCTAAACTCTTGTGACCACACATCACGGTCGGCTTTTTTAGCCCATAAATAGCTGTATTCACAAGGCTCAATATTCGCTTCATCACCACAGTTTTTACTTGCCCAATAGTCAGCATTTGCCCAATCACCATCATAAGCGTGTTCATGCTTTGTTGTGGTATAACTACTGATCGCCTCTAATTTAGCAAAAGACAAACCGTCATAGCTGAACTTTAAGGCGCCACCATGAGATTTCTGATTATCAACACCAGGATTATCAGTTAGTGTGTTAAAGCCATTGTTATCAAGTGTCCACGCATCAAAACCATTGTCGTTATCAGCAAAAATATACGTGAAATCTATAGTTAGATCATCCGTTGCGGTGTAGTGAAGCTTGAGCCTTCCTGATAGCTCATCAATACCGTTGGTATCGTCTTTGCCTAAAAAGCTATTGTCTCGATAGCCGTTTTGCTGATGTTGTTCTAAAGATACGCGGTAGCTTAAATCTTCTGAAATAGCACCTGAACTATAACCGGCTAAATTGATTAGGTCGTCATTACCTGCAGTGGCTTTTAAACCATGTTCAGAAGTTTGTGTAGCTTCATTAGACTTAACATAAACTAAACCTGCTAATGCATTTGCACCAAATCTTGCTCCTTGTGGGCCTCTAAGCACCTCAACTTGCTGTACATCATACATTGAAGCCGCCATACCTAACCCAGAAAGATCAATATCATCTACGATAAACCCAACGGATGAATTAGGTGCTCCGCGGTATTCAGAGCGTTCTCCAACACCACGAATTTGTAAATATTTAGGGCGCGAAGTTCCACCAGAAAAGTTAAAGTTGGCGATATTTTGAATCACTTCTTCAAAGTGCTGAATAGCTTGGTCATTAATTGTTTGTTCGCCAATAATGGCAACGCTTGTTGGAACTTGTGCTAACGACTTTTGATTAAAACTTGAAGTAACGGTAATTCTTTCAATGTCTTGGTTTTCATTAGCATTAGAAGTGCTAGAAAATGATATTAAGTATGATGTTACTGCGATTGCAATGGCAGATTTAGAAATATTCATTATGATCTCATAAATTCTAATTAGAATACGTTATGGGATCCGGCATGGAGAAGTTAGAAAGCGGCTCGTTAACAAACTGTAGAATTATCATCAACGGCATAACATACGCTACACGGTAAAATTTAATTTTACAGAATGGTATGCGATTAGCGTAACCATTCCTACGCCGGTACTATCCGGTTCAGGTTCTAAGGGTTCGCTAAGTCACATTCATTAATGACAGCGCATCTCAGCCTTTTAAATCGTTACCGATTTTAAGGCACCCCTTGGTTCGGTGTGCATACTAACAATATTTATTTAAATGTACAGCGTAAATGCCTTATTTTACGCTATATCTTATGATATTTTGCTAGCTACTTAGTCGCCAACATACGTCCTAATGGCTGACCACCAACTAAGTGCATATGAATATGGTAAACTTCTTGACCACCGTGTTGATTACAATTCATGATCAAACGATAACCATCTTCTGCTATGCCCTCTTCTTTAGCTAACTTTCTAGCAACCGTGAACATACGACCTATAGTGAGTTCGTCTTCTTGCTCAATATCATTAACGGTTGGAATTAATTTATTAGGGATAATTAAAATATGACTTTTAGCTTGTGGGGTAATATCACGAAAAGCAGTCACAAGCTCATCTTGAAAAAGTAATGGTGTTGGTATTTCTTGGCGAATAATTTTTGAAAATATGGTTTCTTCTGGAGAGTTTTGTGCTGCCATAACAATATCGTTATCTAGTAAAGTTTGGCTGTTAGTTTAACGATAACAAAGCGAATGACAAAGAAAAATGTCATTCGCTTCAACCGAAATTATGCAGGAGTATAAGTTAACGCTAGTTGCTCACGTAAACTTTACAATAAAGCTTAAATTAGCTGAACTGGCTAATTAGCTTATGTTTTCCTCGTGCTGTTATATTTTTAAAGTCTTCAACCAATAAGTAATTGACCGGTACCAAAACTAAAGTAATAAATGTTGCGAAAATAATACCAAAGCCTAGTGATACTGCCATCGGGATCAAAAACTGTGCTTGTGTCGCTTTTTCAAACAATAATGGCATTAAACCAATAAAGGTTGTTAATGACGTTAGCATCACAGGACGAAAGCGCGATTGTGCAGCGATTAATACGGCATCAAATACTTTCTCTCCTGCCCGCACTTTGCCATTAATGAAATCAACTAAGACTAAGCTGTCATTTACCACGACACCAATCAATGCCATCAAGCCAAGTATACTCATAATGGTTAAGTCCATGCCCATGATCCAGTGTCCAATAATGGCACCGATAGCGCCAAATGGAATAACCGACATAACAATAATAGGCTGCAAATATGACTTAAATGGAATAGCCAACAAACAGTAAATAATAAAGAACACAAACAAAAGCCCCCATGCCAAGCTATTAAATGACTCAGCTTGTTCACGTGCCTCACCTTCCAAACTATAAGACACGCCTGGGTACTTGTTCATTAATTCATCTAAAAACTGAGTGAGGTCAGCATTTAACACCGTCATATTGGTGGCATTTTTATCAACGTCGGCCGTAACATTAACAGTGCGGTATCTGTCTATGCGCTTAATAGCTGATGGACTTTTACCCGGTAGTAATTTTGCTACATGTGACAAAGGTACTTTGCCGCCAGTTGGTGTGTTAATGAGCATATCATTCAACTTAGCAATTGATTTTCGCTCAGACAACGGAAAACGTAACATCACACGCACATCATCTCTGCCACGCTGTATTCGTTGAATTTGCGCGCCAAAATAAGCATCTCGCACTTGTCGAGTGATCCACGAATTACTCATCCCCATAGCATAACCTTGCTCGGTAAGTTCTATCTGTAATTCTTCTTTACCATCTGAGAGACTATCGGCAATTTCAAACGCTGTTGGATAGGTTCGAATGCGCGCTTTTACTTCATCAGCCACTTGTTCTAAGGTTTTCAAGTTAGTTGCTGAAAGTTGCACATCAAGTGGGTCACCGCCTCGGCCAAACTCAGCTCTAAAGGTTAAACTTTCAGCACCAGGCAAAGGTCCTATAAGCTCTCGCCACTCTTTTACTAGCTGTGCGGTACCAATACCTGTATCGTTTTTATCAGCAGGAATTATTTCAAAACGTACCCGACCTTTTTCTTCACGCGTAATTGCCAAAGTATTTAAAATAATACTATTTCCATCTTCGTCGCGATATTTCTCTTGTAGTGTTTTTGCTGCATTCGACATTTTCTCGACATACGCATCTACGACATCAAAACTGGTTCCTACCGGCATAGTGACATTGCCACGAGCAGTTTCACTCGGTATACGAGGGAAGAAAACAAACTTTGTCCAACCACTAAAGATAAAAGCTAATATCAAAACGAACACGCCAACAAATAAAGAGATGGTGGTGAATCGATTACGAATAGCTAACGATAACAGTGGTTTGTAGTAGCGAAGAATTGATGCTTCAAAACCGTCGGCAAAGCGTTGTTGCCAAACACTGAATTTTGATTGTTTAGTTTTTTCACTACGCAAGCGTAAGCTCTTTAAATGTGAAGGTAATACAAATTTTGACTCGATTAAACTAAACAATAGTACCGGAATAACAATAACCGGAATTTGAGCAAATAATGCCCCTCGCTGCCCTTCAATAAAGGCTAAAGGTAAAAAGGCTGCAACCGTAGTTAAAATACCAAAGGTAACAGGAGTTGCTACTTCTTGGGTGCCTTTTACAGCCGCTTCAATGCCACTAGACGCCGTTTGGGTGTGACGATAAATATTTTCACCGGTAACAATGGCATCGTCAACAACAATACCTAACACTAAGATAAAACCGAATAAGCTCATGATATTAATAGAAATATCAAAAAATGGCATAACAAGAAATGCGCCCATAAAGCTTACTGGAATACCAATAGAAACCCAGAACGCGATAGATGGACGTAAAAATAAAGTTAATAATAATAAGACTAAAAAGCCCCCTTGTAAGGCATTGGTGATTAATGTATTTAGTCGGCTTTTAACAATTTCAGAGTCGTCATCCCAATAACTGAGAATAAAACCTTCAGGTAGTGTTTCTTGACGTTCATCAATATAGTTTTTTACCGCGTCTGCAACGTCAATAGCGCTTTGGCTACCAATACGAAAAATGTCTATTAGTGCCCCTTGTTGTCCATTGAAGCGAGCTCGTAATGGCGTTTCTTCAAAACCATCATTGACTTGCGCAACATCTTCTAAGTATAAAAATGTGCCATCCGTATTGGTTTTTATAACGACTTTTTCAAATTCATCGCGTCGGTAAGCTTGCCCGATATTACGTACTAAAACATCGCCACCTTCGGTGCGGACATTACCGGCTGAAATATCTACAGAGCTGCTGCTGATAGCATTTGAAACCTCCGATAAGGTTAGTTGATATTGCTCAAGCTTGCTTTGGTTAACATCAATACTAATTTCATAATCTCGCACTGCATCTAATGCAACTTGCGTTACTTGCGGTAATCGCAATAAATCATCACGTACTTGCTCAGCAAATTCACGTATTTCTTTTTCACCGTACTCGGACGCTATCGTCACTGAAAGTACATCACGAATACGTTGTGCTATTGCAATAACTGGCTTTTCAGCATCAACAGGAAAAGTGTTTATCGCATCAACACGGCTTTTAATATCGTTAAGTAAATCGCGAACATCGGTGGAAGAATCAGCTTCAATGCGAACAGTTGCTGCACCTTCTACTGAGGTACTGGTAATTTTTTCTATACCTTGTAAATCTTGAACCGCTTCTTCAATACGTATCGCCACTCCTTGCTCAGCATCTTCTGGGGTTGAACCACGCAGTGCGACAGTCACATTGACTACTTCGGACTCAAACGATGGAAAAACTTCTAACGGAATGCTGCTTTTTATTGAAAATATGCCCGCCAATAAAATGGTGATCATTAATAAATTGGCTGCGACATGATTTTTAGCAAACCAAGCTATCATGACTCAACTCCTTTATTTTTTTGTGGTTGCCCTTTACGATCTTTTCCGCGCTTGCCCTTTTTATCGGCTGCGTTTTTTTTATTCTTGGCAGCAACAGCTTTACCATCAATACTGCTAATACTTACTATAGTGCCTGAAGTAACCTGACCTAATGGTGTAAGAACTAAAAGTTGCTTAGGTTCCAGCCCTGCTTTGACTACAGCAACATCGTCACTTTGCCATGCAATATCAATGTTTTTACGTTTTAAAACATTACCATCAACAATATAAACGTAACTGCCTTGGTAAATGGCTTTATTAGGAATGGTTAATGCTTTCTCGATTACTTTACCAGCGATTTTAGCGCTAACATACTGGCCTATTTTTAATGGCAAGCTACCATTTTCATGTTTTCCATATGGGTCATCAATTTGTGCAACAACGAACAGCTGTTGAGAGTCTTGATCGAACGCACCTTCAGTACGTACTACTTTGCCTTGCCAGCTTTGACGAGCAGCAAGATCAGAATGAATGGTGACAGCAGGCTGTTGTTGTACGTTTTCATTTTGATAACGGCTACTTTCTGGTAATACCATGTAAGGTAAGTCTTTATTTTTCAAAGGTAAGCGAATTTCAACGTAATCGATGGCATAAATTTCAGCTAATTCAGTACCTACGCTCACTACTTGCCCAACATCGACCGACTTACTTAAAATACGCCCTGTATATGGTGCAACAATATTACTACGTTCCAGTGCCAGCTCTGCTTTTGCAAGCCCAGCTTCTGCTGAATAAACAGTGGCTTGTGCTGCCATTAATTGTGGTTTACGTAATACTAAATCAGGCGCTTGTTCACTATTACCTAAACGTTGCCAGTCTTGTTTTGCTTGCTCAACACGCGCTTGCTCTTCACTAAAACTTTGCTTAGCGCTAAATAAACTTGCTTGTGCTATTTTCACTTCAGCAAGTAAATCTCGTTGATCAAGTTGTACTAAAATATCGCCCTTTTCAAAAAAGCCACCAGCACGGAATTTTGGACTGATACTATTAATTTGCCCTGGGACTTGCGGTAGTAAGACACTTTGTGTTCTGGGTTTAATGGTACCGTAACTGTCGATGGTAATATCAAGGTCTGCACGGATAAGTTTTTGTACTTGCACACTTAATTGTGGCGCCGTACTCGGACGGCCTCGCTTTGCTGATGGAGGATTACTCGTTACAACATAGGCTGCAAATACCAATGAAGATAGAACGATAATCGGCAGGAGTTTTTTAATTTTTACTGACATTACTTTTCCATGTTTGTGCGGTTAATGTTTGTGCGACTAACAGTTGAGGCATGTAATTCGCTTTCGTGAGCAAAGCTCTTTGTTGCGGTATTGAGGTAGTTACCGCCTAGGGCACTGTAGATATCGATGCGATTTTGTAATAACTGATTAGTAAGTTGAATAACGGTTGTTTGTGCATCAAAAGAGCGTCGCTGTGACTCTAATACTGTTGTATATGTCACTAAACCACGTAGGTATTGATCAAAAGACAATTTTTCTGCAGCCACGGCATTTTCTTGTGCTTTTACATAATAGTCATAACGTTGAATGAGCGAATTTCGCTCACTTAAACTGTTTTCCGCATCGGCAAATGCTTGATATACCTGCTGGAGATACTGTTGTTCTTTTTGTTCTACCGCCAAACGAGCTTGCTGCTCAAGTGACTCTAATCGCCCAGCGTTAAATAGCGGTGTTGAAATACTGCCAATTAATGACCATGCTAATGCGCCGCCATCAAGTAAATTTGCAATATCATTGTCTGAGTCGCTGACATTGGCCGTTAAATTGATACTCGGAAAACGCTGTTTATGAGCTACAGCTAAACCTGCATCAAGTGCTAATAGCTCTAACCACCCTGCTTGAATATCTGCTCGGCGCGTTAATAATTGAGCCGGAAGCCCTATTTGAATATCACTATCAATAAGCGGTAGATTTTGCTCTGCAAGCTTTGCCGCAAAAGGATAATCGCCCAGTAGTAATTCTAAACTTCGGCTTTGCTGCTTTAAGGTTTGTTGTTGCTGAGCGACACGGGCGAGTTCTTGATTGACATTATTCTTCGTTAAATAAACATCTAAAGCATCATTCAATCCTAGCTGGTATGAAGACTGGATCATTGCCAAGTTGCGCTGTAGGTTGTCTGCTCGCTCCTGATATAGCGCCAATAATTGCTGTGCTTGTGTTAAGTCAAACCAAGCTTTGCTAATGTTAGCAACTAAATCAAGTTTACTTTGCTGATAGTTTGCTTGCGTTGCTGCATAATTTAAACGATTTTGATTTTGTTCATCAGATAATTTGCCCCATAGGTCAAGCTCATAACGTAAATCAGTGCTAATACTGGCATCAGTTTGATAACTGGTTGCGTTTGCTGATGTTTGCTTGCGTCTTGAGTTATCTAGCGATAATGATAATTCAGGGTAGTCTGACGCTTCACTAACATTTAAACGTTCTTTAGCTAATGCAACATTAATACGCTGTGCTTGTAATTGATAATTATATTGTAGAGCATAGGCCACCATTTTCTCTAACGCGCTATCATTAAAACTTGCCAACCAACCATCTTGTACGGCATTTTCGTTAACAGTTTCCGTTTGCCAACGAACAGGCGAGTTTTTCTCAATTGTTTGTAAAGCATTTTTTTCAGATAAGCCACTAGGTGTGCTACAAGCACTAAGTGTTAATGCCATGACAATAACCGATAATTTAGCCTGTTTTGGCATGTTTGTTAGTCTATTGTTTGGCTTCCTTACGCTGTTTAGCTCGCTAATATTGCTGTTGTTACTTGCACGAACCTTCAAAACCTTCCCCACAGATAAATGACATTTAGGTTAACTATAGTATGGCTCACTAGTGGGGCAAACAATGTTATTTACACTGCTTTACATAACAGATGTACAAGTACGATGAATTGCACATTTTTTACGATAAAGTGCAAATTTACTATGAAGAACAATTACTAATGAAAGTCTCTAGCATCATTCTTCAAGCCTTCAATACGTTCAGAAAGATCAATTAATCGACCAGCAATAATGTGAATTACATTACTCTCACGCTCAAGAATACCAGCAACTAAATCAATAATAGAAAGTACACTGTTTGTACTAATATTGGCTAAGTTGAGCACCAGAGCGCAAAGATATTGTCATTGTCTTTTGCCGTTCAGTGTTGAATTAATAGGAAATTGGTGCACGCTAACACCACGACTAAAACAATCTTTAATGACATCATCCATTACGTTAGGTGCAAAGCTAATTTCACTGTTCGAAAATAGCAAGTTAAACTGAGAATTATAATAATATCAAAGTCTGAATGTAGATAGAGGTATAATGAAAGTAACAGTGTTTTATAACCTTATTACTAGTATACCCCTAGCATTAGTGCATCCAGCTTTAAAAGCCTAAATATTCAGTAAGTAAAAGGCTGTAAGGCTACTTATATAGCATCTATTAGCCTGTTATTGTTTGGTAAATAACAGGTTGCTCATCTGCATATCTTGAATTAATAACCAAAGCTGCAATATATTGTTCACTTGCTACTTGCGCCGCAGTATTATCGCTGGCATGAACACGAGCAACAACATCACCACGATTTACTAACGTACCAATTGGTAAAATTCGGTCAAATCCAACACTATGATCAATCGCCTGCCCATTAGCGGTTCGCCCACCTTTTAAACCTACAACTGACATACCAATGTCTCTGGTTTGCATACCAACTATATAACCATGCTCTGGTGCAATAACATCAACAATAACATTCGCACGCTCCATCGACTTCCAAGGATCTTCTATAAAATCACTTGGGCCGCCTAGTATATGAATCATTTTTCCAAAAATTTCTGCAGCTTCTCCAGAATTTAATGCGTGATTAATTTTCTCTAAAGCAATCTCTTCATTTTCAGCAACTTTTGCACTGATAAGCATAGCTTTTGCAAGCGATACAACAACTGCATGTAAACGAGGCTCTCGCAAAGTTCCTGTAAGGTATTTTACTGTTTCTGCCATTTCCAAAGCATTACCCGCAGTAGCACCAAGCACTTGATTCATATCAGTAATAATTGCTTGTGTCGGCACTCCTGCACCATTTGCAACATTAACAATACTTTGCGCTAATGCACGGGCGTCATCAATGTTAGACATCATGGCACCATTACCGACTTTAACATCCATTACTAAAGAATCTAAGCCTGCGGCAAGCTTCTTAGACAAAATAGAAGCAGTAATTAACGGAATAGACTCAACCGTCGCAGTAATATCACGAATACCATACAAGCGTTTATCAGCAGGTGCCAAATTATCGGTTTGCGAAATAATGGCAACACCAAGATCTTTAACAATACGCTTAAAGTCCTTAATACTAGGTTGCACATTAAATCCAGCAATACTTTCAAGTTTATCTGAGGTGCCACCCGTGTGGCCAAGACCGCGACCAGATATCATAGGGACGTACGCACCACAGGCTGCGACTATTGCAGCAAGCATAAAGCTAACTTTGTCGCCAACCCCTCCTGTTGAATGTTTATCAACAATTGGGCCATCAAGCTCTGGCCAACTTAGAACATCGCCAGAGTTTTTCATTGCTAGCGTTAAGTTAACAATTTCAGACGTTTCCATGCCCTGTTGAAAAATGGCCATCGCCATCGAACCTACTTGCGCGTCATTAAAATCTTTTGTTACTAAACCATTAACAAAACTTTGTATCTGTTCTTGGGAGAGTGAACCACCATTGCGTTTGGTGCGAATAATTTCTTGTGGTAGTAACATTAATTTTAATCCTTATCGTTCAAGTAGATCTTTAGGGGTAAAAGCATCCGGTAATAACTCACTAACGGTCCATTCCTTAGTGTCATTATTATGATTAACGGCTTTAACTAGTGCTTGTGGTGATAAAAACTCTGCTATCACCTGACGACATGCACCACATGGCGGAGTCAATTTATCTTGATTGGTATAAATAACAATAGCTGAAAACTCTTGTTCACCAGCAATAACTCCTTGTGCTAAACAATTACGTTCCGCACAAACCGTTAAGCCATATGATGCATTTTCAACATTACAGCCTTTAACAATATGCCCATTAGTCGTTAATGCGGCAGCACCAACATGGAAATTGCTATAAGGCGCATAAGCGTTTACAAAACCTTCTTTAGCTTTCTCTGCTAATTGCTGCCAGTCGATATTGTTATTATTTACCATAAAACATAAAACCCTATTTGTTGACCATTTGGTCAGTAAATATATGCTAATTGACATTTGCTTTTAGGTCAAGCGTATAACAAGTAAATTAGCAAATTTTAGTAAAAAAAAAGCCAACATAAATGTTGGCTTTTATATTATCCACTTAACACAAAATTAGAATGTGTATTTAACACCAATTTTAATGCGGTAGGTAGATTGTTTAGCTTCAAATCGTAAATCATCTTGCACTGGTGCGCCATAGATGTACTGACCAGTTGCTCTATCAATATCCATCTGAATTACTTCGCGAGTACCAAATTCTTGACGGTATACTTTACCTTGCGAAGAATCAATCAAGTTAAGCAAGTTATTTACTACAAAATAAACTTCACCTTTGTGATCTTCACTAAAACCAGGAATTTCTTGTGAAACAAATAAATCTAAACTGTTCGTCCAAGGAGCATTGCCTTGGCCACGGTCAACTAATTTTCCTGCAGATCCAGATAAACCTAATGAATCAAAGTAAGCTAACACTTCTGCTTCTGTTGTTCCTTCGTAACGTACATTTGCGTCGCCAGCTGTTGGCACATAAGCTAAGTAGTTGCCACCAAAGGTTGAACCGAAACCTGAAGGTTGAATCAAGTCTTGATTAAAGAAGCGACCACCTTGTAGGTTAGTTAAATCAACTAAGTGACTGTAAGGTGAACCTGACTTACGCTCAAAGAATAAGTTGAAGCTTGTTTCATAACCTTCAAAGAACTCTGTGTCGTAGCCTAAGCTTACCACTAAACGATGCTTAGTTTCGTAAGATGAAGTACCTACTTGAGTTTCTTGGTGATCTGAAAAATGACCAAATCGGTAATTGCTACGTGCAGTAGAAGACCCCCCAGGGTTACCTTCAGTAATGTCTTGGTATGTGTATGAAGCATTGAAGTTGATACCATTATCGAAGTTCTTCGCTAAACCTGTGCTTAAAATAACTGAACGACCATCCTTTTCAGCATTTGTTAACATGATTTCTAGCTCACGCGTATCATAAAATGGTAATGCACCATCTTTGGTGCTACCAACCACATCACCTTCTTGTAATAATGCAGCATTTACCCATTCAGCAGAATCTTCTTTGTCAGTATAAATTGCTGTAGTTGTCCAAGCGAAATCATCACCTAACATTGGAATATCAATGTTAACTTCAGTGTTTAACATGTAAGTCCACTGTGAAGGGATGTCAAAGTTAGGATCGATTAAGTTAGAAGTACTATTGCCTGTACCGCTATTTACCGCATCAACAGCACTTTGTGGTGGTGTAGTAAGAATGTTACCTGCGGCAATGAAATTACGTCCAGAAACACCTAACTTGCTGATACCATCATTTGAGTATGAGTTTGAAATCCAAACATTTGGATTACCACCAGCATAACGGCCAGCACTACCACGTACAGTTACATCATCATTTACTGTGTAAGTGAAGCCTAAACGAGGTAATAGAATATCAACACCATCTAGGTTGTATGTATTATCGAAGCCTGTACGGTCGTATACGCCTGGATTAAACCTTGGCTTATCATCTGAAGACAAGCGCTCATAACGTAAACCAAATGATAACGTTAAATCGTCGTTATAATCCCAAGTATCATTGATATAAAGCTTTAAGTCTTGACGTTCAAATGCAGCAGCTACAGCTAATGGATCATTACCTACACCATTTTCATATGTATAACGAGATACAGCTCTATTCTCGAAATCTTCAATGCTGTTAAATTCTACAGTACCTCGTGAGTTAGGTAAAAACTGGTTTTCAACTTTAAGAATTTGATAATCAATACCGAAATCAATTACATGATCTTCATATAAGTAACTTGCATCAAATTTAGCAATTAATAATTCATTATCAAGTGAGTTTGAATGGCGGAAGGCATCTGAACCAAATGCCAGTGAACCACGGTTGTCACCAATATTTCTAATTGTAACGTCACCTAAACCAAGATCTTTCTTAAGTGAAATTTGCCCTGTTTCAACTTTTTTCTTCGTTAAACTAATTTCAGTTGAAAAGTCATCAGTCCAATCTGAGTATAATTTGGCGCTGAAGTTATTTAACTTTTCAAACTTGTTATACCAATGAGTGTCTAAACGTAATTCACGGTTGCTTGATGTCGTGTTGCGAGTATTGTTACCTTCATTGAACATGTAAACAAAGTTTGCACGATGTTCGTCGTTAATGTTCCAGTCTAACTTGATGATGTACTTTTCATCTTCGAGTTGTGGTTGAGAATCAAACTCACCAATTTCAGATACGCCGTAAACACGATTAGCAATTTCTTTAATACGGTTAACTTCATCTACTGTTACTGATGTTTCGTTAGATCCGATACCAGAACCACCAGCGCCGAATTCGATAACTTGCGGAGATTCAAACTTCTCGTAAGCACCGAAGAAGAATAGTTTATCTTCGATTAATGGAGCACCTAAAGTAAAACCATAATTTTTTTCTTCAAAATCAATAGGACGTTCTTCGCCATTATCTTTTGGAGTGCCTGCAAGACTATCGTTTGTTTTTTCGTAAAAAAAGTTACCGTGAACTTCATTCGTACCTGATTTGAATACCGCATCAACAGCTCCGCCAGTAAAACCACCTGATTTTGCATGTGTAGGCGCGACATTTACAGTAACTTGATCAAGTGCATCTAATGGGAATGGGTTACGTTGCGTTGGGTAACCATTATTATTTAGACCAAAATCATCATTAAGTGGAATACCATCAATACTGATAGAGTTAAATCGAGGGTTTGAACCCGCAATTGTCATTGCACTATCATCGCCCGGTTGAATAACAACTAATGGGTTATTACGAACTACATCTTTAAGGTCGCGATTTAAGCTTGGTGTTTTACCAATCTCCTCTGAACCATAATAGCTATCATTGGCATTTGAATTAAAAAAAGTACGGCTACCGGTTACAGTAATAGTTTCAACGTTATCAGATTGTAACTGTTGATCTAAGCGTCTAGTTTCACCTAAAGAAAGGTAAAGGTCAGAAACTTCAGCATCTTTAAACTTATCAGAATCAATAACAACTTTATATGGACCGCCTACACGTAAACCTTTAACAAAAAAGGCACCTGATTCATTAGTCGTAACAGTACGTCTTGTTCCTGTTGGCTCGTGGATAATAGTCAATGATGTATTTTCTGCGGCGTTGCCTTGTGGACCGACAATACTGCCTCGAATACTTGACGATGTATCAGCTACGGCTGATGTTGACAATCCAAGCGCAAGTACAACCGCGCCAGTAATGCGTGAGAGACGATGATTTTTCATCATTTAGTTCCTTGGTAGAAGTTTTATAATGTTTTGTAAATTGTTTATTTTTAGTTTCACTTAGCTAATTTTTAATTTAATTATTATTTTTTAAGTGTATTTCAGCAGAAATTAGACCAGAGTTTTATTACATTTTCATTACATAATTTTACAGTCACTATTTCAGTAACTAATTATTTTTTTTAATTTAAATTATTAAAACACAAGCAAAGCAACATAACAGATAAAAAACAATGACTTAAATATAAAATAAAAACAAGACAAAAAATCACTTATAACAATAAATGTTTCAAAACTAATTTACCATAACAAAAAATGATAAAAACAAACCATATGGTCAGGATAAAACCTTGTATGCTTCTATTGCCTTTTTTAAAGGCTTATATTTTATTATATTTATTAACCAATGGAACAATTAGGATAATTATTCAGTGATGGTTATTAAATAAACAGACAAAACGTATTAAAACAGTGCCTTAACTACGTAATTAACTTAAACTAGTTGATAACTAATGAATATGAAATAAAATTATGACTAAAATGCAGTATTTTATTCGTATAAATAGCCAAAACTTGAATTTTCATAATGAAAGCTAGCTCTAAGCATAGAACAAGTTCAAAAAAATGTAATATTAGTGTAATAAAATCACCCTAAACAAATAAAAATATAATTTAAAAGGTTATTCGTGTGAGCAACAAAACAACAAATGATAAGCAAGGAAGCATAAGAGCGAGAAGTGAAGCCGTCATTTTAGCAGCCGCGCAAAAAGAATTTATTTTACAAGGTTATAAAGGCGCTACTGTACAGTCAATCGCTGATTCTGCTGGTTTACCTAAAGCCAATGTTCTTTATTATTTTAAAAACAAAGAAAATATCTACCACGCAGTTTTACAATTAACATTAGACACCTGGGATCAAGGTATTGGTGACATTGATACAAGTGAAGGGCCAATAATAGCGATAGAGAAATTTATTGCCGCAAAAGTAAAAATGTCTTTCGAGCATCCTCAAGCATCTAAAATATATGCGATGGAAATTATTCAAGGCGCATTGCACTTGAAGGAGTTTGCCCGCACTTATTTACGCCAATGGGTTAGAGAAAAGGCAAAAACATTTCAAGTTTGGATAGATAATGGTGAGATGGCAAATGTCGACCCTGTAAAACTTATTTTTCTAATCTGGTCATCTACGCAACATTATGCTGACTTTGAACAGCAAGTTCTTACGATAATGAACCGTGCCGATTATGAAGAAGATGACATTACACAAGTGACTGAATTTTTAACCGATTTTATTTTACGTGGCTGCGGCCTAAAGTAAGGAATTAATGTGCGATTATTAACAGCTGCATTAGCAACTACCCTTTTGTTTTCAGCAGGTAAGGTTATGGCTCATCAAGAACAAAGTAGCGTACCTAAACTTCGCATTGCAACATTTAATGTCAGCATGGAAGCACTTAACTACCAATCAAGTCAGCAAGATAAAGCGGTTAAAGTAACAGGCGAAGAGCTTGCAGCAGCACTTAAATATAATCGTCAACAGATCAAAAACATTGCTGAAATTATCCAGCGAGTGAATCCGGATATTATTTTACTTAATGAATTTGATCGCTTTGATGAATCACATCAGTCATTACAGCAATTCATTAAGAGCTACCTAAATAAGTCTCAAAACGGTAATGCTGGCATCGATTACCCATACTATTATCAAGGTCCTGTTAATACCGGTGTTGCGACTCAGTATGATTTAAACAATGATACTAAGTCAGGTGTTTTGCCAAATGATGCTTATGGTTTTGGTTATTTTCCTGGCCATTTCGCGATGGCGTTGCTTTCAAAATACCCAATTAACCAAAAAAAAATCAGAACATTCCAACAGTTTAAATGGCAAGATATGCCTAATGCCCTAATACCAATTGATCCTGAATCGAAAACACCTTGGTATAGCGAACAAGCTTGGAATAATTTTCGCCTTTCATCAAAATCGCACTGGGATATTCCAGTCAATATTAATGGACAAATACTACATGTATTAGCGAGCCACCCAACACCTCCTGTTTTTGACGGACCCGAAGATAGGAACGGCAAACGTAACTTTGACGAAATTCGCTTTTGGATCGACTATTTAACACCAAGTGCTGCAAGCTATATTTATGATGATAATAAGCAATATGGCGGCTTAGCCAAAGATAAAGCCTTTGTTATATTGGGAGATTTAAACGCTGATGCTATTGACGGTAACGCAATAAAATCGGGTATCCATCGCTTAACACATCATCCAAGAGTTCAAGATCCTAAACCAGAAAGCGAAGGCGGTAAGCTTCATCGTGCTGATAATCCAAATGCGAAAAATCATACAGCGTTTTGGGGAATGCGAGCAGATTATGTGCTGCCTGCCAAATCACAAATGTCAGTACTTGACTCCGGCATATTTTGGCCAAAAGCAGATGAGGCTGAATTTAGATTAATTAAAGATCGCGCAGCTTCTTCAGATCATCGACTTGTATGGGTCGATGTTGAATTAAAAGCGAAGTAAAACCTTTCATTGAACAAGTGCAGATACTAGCACTTGTTCATACGTATATTAACCGGAAAAACAAGCATGAAGAAACTCGTTCCAACTATTTTAACCAGTTTAATGGTTATGTCATGTAGTCAAATTCAGACCAATAACGACATTACAACTATTGCTAACAATGACGCCCCTAAGAACATTATTATGATTGTTGGTGATGGCATGGGGCCTGCCTATACCACAGCATATCGCTATTTTAACGACAATCCAGATACAGCAGTTATTGAACAAACTGTTTTTGATCGCCATTTAGTTGGTAGCAGCAGTACGTATCCTGCAAGAGTGTCAGGTTATGTTACTGATTCAGCTGCGGGTGCAACAGCACTTGCCACAGGCACTAAATCATACAATGGTGCTATCGGTGTTGATGTTAATAAAAAACCGGTTGAATCTGTTTTAGTGTGGGCGAAAAAACAAGGTAAGAAAACCGGAATGGTAGTTACCTCACAAATTAACCATGCAACCCCTGCTTCTTATTTAGCGCATAACGAAAGTCGTCATAACTATAACGAAATAGCTGATAGCTATTTAGCAGCACATGAAGATATTGATGTATTACTTGGTGGTGGTTGGCAATATTTTATCCGTGAAGATAAAAATTTAGTTGAAGCATTTAAAGCTAAAGGTTTCAAATACATTGATAATTACCAGCAACTTGCAGCACTACCAAGTAATGAAAAAGTACTGGGCTTATTTGCAGATAAAGGTTTACCTTGGGCATTAGATGACAGCAATAAACATCGTCTATCTACTATGGTAAAACCTGCAATTTCTCAACTAGAAAATAAAAATGGCTTTTTTATGCTAATTGAAGCCAGTCAAGTTGATTGGGGCGGTCATAGCAATGATATTGCCGTAGCTATGGCGGAAATGGACGACTTAGCAAAAACACTTGAGTATTTAGAATTCTATGTAGAGAAAAATCCAGATACATTGGTGATACTCACTGCAGACCACAGTACAGGTGGCTTTACCATAGGACAAGGTGGCAAATACTTATGGCAACCTGAAGTACTGCGCAGCATGACCATGTCAGCAGATGCAATTGCTAAAAAGTTAGCTATACAAGAAATAACGGCAAAAAATGTGAGTGAATTGCTTAATTTTGAAATAACTGAAGCAGAAGCCGCACAATTAATAGCAACAAAAAAATCTTTAGCTGATGCTTTAATCACTTATAACAAGCTACCAAAAGCAGAAAAAGTTAAAATGAAAAAGCCAACGGCACAAAAGTTATTACGTCAACATATCAACCGCATTATTGACCAACGCAGCATTACGGGTTGGACAACCTTTGGCCATACTGGTGTTGATGTGCCCGTATTTGCTATCGGACAACAAAAAGAACTATTTAATGGCCACATCGATAATACAGAAGTAGCTACTAAAATATTCACATTACTAGGTAAAAAGTAAACTTAGCCTTTCTGGCAATAGCTTTTATTTAGTAATAATTAACTGCTTTAGTTTGAATTTAATTACACCAAATTTAATACAGTTATTAAAACGCCGAGTTATACTCGGCGTTTTTGTTTCATGTACTCAGATCAAAATACTTTACACTAAATGCTAGTAGCGGATAAAACTTCATTAAAACGGGCAAAACCACGTTCTAGATCTTCAATTAAATCATCAACATTTTCTAAGCCAACATGTAAGCGAATCAATGGGTGCTGATATGGCCATTGTGTTGCAGTGCGCAATTTGTTTACGTTAGCAATGCCTAAAATTAAACTTTCAAAGCCGCCCCATGAGTAGCCCATTTTAAAATGTTCCATACCGTCTAAAAAAGCGGTTAGTGCTGCTTGATTGCCTTTGTTTAAAACAAATGAAAATAAACCATTCCCGCCAGTAAAATCACGAATAAATTCACTATGTCCAGGGCATGATGGTAGCGCTGGATGTAAAATGGTTTCAACTTCCGTGCGAGTTGACAACCAATTTGCTACTTTTAAGGCACTTTCTTGATGCTGCTTTAAACGCACCGGTAAGGTTCTAATGCCCCGCATTGCCAAATACAAGTCATCTGGAGAGGTGCATTGCCCCATGGTATAACTGCTTTCTCGTAATTGGGGCCAGTGTTCAGCAGTTGCCGTAGCTGTACCTAACATAACGTCGGAATGCCCTACAATGTATTTAGTTGCAGCTTGCACAGAAACATCAACACCAAAATCAAATGGCTGAAAATTGACCCCTGCTGCCCAAGTATTATCGAGCATCACAATACAATTATGGCGATGAGCAATCTCTGCAATCGCAGGAACATCTTGTACTTCCATGGTTATCGAACCAGGCGACTCAAGAAAAACTAATGAGGTATTAGGTTTGATTAAATTTTCAATATCGCTACCGATAAGTGGGTCGTAATAGCTCGTTTCTATTCCTAGTTTCGACAGTATCTTATCGCAATAATCACGAGTAGGCTCATAAGCGGTATCCACCATTAAAATATGATCACCAGATTTAACAAATGCTAAAATAGCATTAGTAATTGCTGCCGTACCTGACGGGTACAACGCACACCCTGCACCACCTTCAAGCTCGGTCATTGCATCACTAAAGGCAAATGAAGTTGAAGTACCACGGCGACCATAAAACAATACCTGATTAGCCTTATTGGCTGTTGCGTGCTTCATTTCTTTTACAGAATTAAATACCACGGTCGACGCTCGTTCAACCGGAGGATTAACAACACCACGTGTCCACTGACTTTTTCTGCCAGCGTTGATAATTTTGGTTTCTTTTTTCATTTGCTCAATTATTCCTAAGAAATTACCACAACAATCACTATGGCTATCTAGCCATCCATAAACTAGTTATATCATTGAATAATGATAAGAAGCACGCATTATTTTTACCTGCGATAGTTTCATTTGTTCTAGATGGGTATTCTATTGAATATAAACGATGCTATTGATTGCTTAATAATCAAATAAATTCATTTGAGCATTAGTAATTTCATTAAAGCTGGTATTGATAAAAGGCAAAATTGCATCAGCAACGGCATGTAGCTGCCTATCTATATATAGTTGATAATCTAACGGCGCATTTTGGTAACCTTTTGCTTGTGGACCATTCATTGTCATTACGTATTCTATCCAGCCTTTGTTTTGATACTTTAACGGCTTACCTTGAGCTTTATTTATTTCATCAGCTAATCTTGCTGCACGTACATGTGGAGGTACATTCTTTACATAAAGCTCTAATTTTCGCCGCAAACGTTTTCGATAAACTAATTTACTGTCGTGCTCTCCAGCTAAAGTTTCCGCAACTACCTGCTTAATGTAGCTTTCAACTGGCTGGCCATTAAATACCATGTCATATAACTGTCGTTGAAACTGTTTCGCTAACTCTGTCCAATCTGTGCGAACACTTTCTAAACCTTTAAACATTAAAGTTTGCTTTCCATTTTTAAGCACAAGGCCCGCATAGCGCTTCTTAGTGCCCACATCTTGTCCACGTACTGTTGGCATTAAAAACTTGCTAAAATGGGTTTCAAACTCTATTTCAAGCTCACTGGTAATATTAAATTGCGTTTGTAGCTGCGCTTGCCACTGTTGGTTAATATCATCTTGCAGTGCTTTGCCTAATGCCCTACTTGATGTTTCAGTTTTATCATCTCCAATATGAACAAAAATCGAATCAGTGTCACCGTAAATAACTTGATAACCTTTGGCTTCAATCCATGTTTTTGTCGTTTTCAAAATACTGTGGCTACGCTTTGTGATGGAGCCGGAAAGTCGTGGATCAAAGAAACGGCATCCCGTTGAGCCTAAAATACCGTAAAACGAATTCATGATAATTTTTATTGCTTGCGATAAAGCTGCATTGTTATCACGTTTAGCAATGTCTCGCTCTTTCCAAAGCTCATTAATAATATTAGGTAGAAAGTGCTGCTCTCTTGAAAAATATGCACCATCGAAGCCTTCAATCGAAATCTCTGGTGATTTTAGCCCTTCAATCAAGCCCATAGGATCAATATTAAAGCTGCGAATTATGCTCGGATACAAGCTTTTAAAATCAAGTACTAAAACGTTGTTATACAGTCCTGGAGTTGAGTCCATAACAAAGCCACCTGGCGACTCAAAACCTTGATCACCATCGCCCATATTCGGCGCAACATATCCACTTCGATGTAACTTGGGTAAATATAAATTTGTAAATGCTGCAACTGAGCCACCAATACGATCAATTGCCAGCCCTGTTAGCTGTGCTCGCAACATGGCAAACTCAAGTAACTGCGTATGCTTAAATATTTCTAACACTAAGCGGCAGTCTTCTAAATTGTAAATTGCGAGTGCCGTTTTATTATTATAGAAATTGTCGGTGATTTCTTGCACTCGATTGTCAACATCATCTACTTTTTTACCTATACCCAGCAATGTGTTAGCAACATTATCAAGTGAAAAGCTAGGAAAGCTATAAGTCGCTGTTTTTAGCAAGTCTATGCCGTCAAGAATAACTCGACCATTAATTTCAATGAACTGTTGTTCACTGTTCTTATTTTTACGCCAGTGTGGCACTTTGCCGTCACGACCAATTGAAAACTTTACACCATATAAATCATAGCGTTTTTGCAATAAATTAAAATCGAAATTAATAACATTCCAGCCAATGATAATGTCTGGATCGTGTTGCTTAAACCAATTAAGTAGGGCTAATAACAGTTGTTGCTCATTTGCAAACCATACAATATCGATATCAGTTTCATTTGCTCTTTTTTGCTCAAGCGCTATTTCATCGTCATTAGCTATCATTAACACTTGCTGGCAAAATTCACTATACAAGCCAATTGAATAAAGCTCCCCCGTCATCGAACATTCTATATCTAATGAAACTGTGCTTAATTCAATATCCGTTTGCTCGGCTTTATTAACTTGTTTACATTTTACTTGCTCAAATTTTTGATAAGTAGTAGAAAAACTTTGCTGTGCAGTTTTAGCTTGAGTGCCGCTAAAAATCATATCTGCGGTAATAAAGCGCTCCATTAAAAAACGATCGTCCGGGCGAAAATCATCTTCGTAGCATTTAATACCTCGTTGTTTAAGTACATCCCTTGCCTGATAAAATTCACGCAAAGTTGAAAAGTATACTGCTGTAACTTGTTCTTGGTTAAATGCTTTTAATGGTACGTCTTTAATTTCTGCAGCAGGTAGTTTTTGCTCAATAAGAATCTCTTCTACTTGCCGAGCCACCCTACTTTCAACAAATAATAATACCCGTTCATTATTAATAATCAGTTCAACAGGGCCATCAGGTGTTTTCAGCCACAAGGTAATTTCAATTTGATTACCGCGATCACGTACCGATCGCGTCAATAAAAAACCACGGAAAGTGTTCGTCAGGTTGTGTTGTTTAGTGTTTTTAGATGAAGGAAATTGCATTAAGGCGTTAATACCAAGTGGATTAATCACAGCAAACTGTTAATATATACAGCAGTGTAAACCATCTATTGTCGATAGGAAACTTAAGCCGCGATGTTAAGCGAAAAAATAAAACAAATTATCCGAAATTCCTATAAAAGCATTGGTGAGAACTTAACAAACTTTAATCCCCGTAAACAACAAACATTTCTTATTGCAGAAATAGCGAAAACACTGGCTGGTGAATACGACAAGCAGCGAAAAATTATCACGATAGAAGCAGGTACAGGCACTGGTAAATCACTTGCCTACTCTTTGGGCGCAATTCCACTGGCAATAAGTCGTGATAAAAAAGTTTGTATCACAACAGCAACGGTGGCATTACAAGAACAACTGGTCGACAAAGATTTACCTTTTCTAAAAAAGCATAGCGGTTTAGATTTCAACTTCACCTTAGCCAAAGGACGACAACGTTATGTTTGTCGACAAAAATTAACGCAAGCGGTTGCTAATGATTACAGCCCACAAGTTGGTTTTACTTTTGCTGAAAAGCCACAAGCACATGATATTAGAATGCTAAATAGTATGCATAAAGCATTAACTGACAACTCATGGTCTGGTGATATTGACTCTTGGCCTGAGCCTGTAAATCACATTATTTGGCAACAAATACAAGCCGACAAACACAGCTGCTTAAAGCACTTATCGGAACATAGTCATTGCCCTTTTCATAAAGCTAGAGAAACAATGGACGCGGCTGATGTCATCGTAGTTAACCATAGTTTACTACTGGCTGATTTAGAGTTAGGTGGTGGAAAAATTTTACCTGCGCCAGAAGACACTTTTTATATAATTGATGAGGCACATCACCTGCCAAAGGTAACGCGTGACCACTCTAGTGCAAGTCTAACCATCAAGGGAGCGATTGACTGGCTTGGAAAGTTACAGGAAACCGGTGATAAAATAGCAAAATTGGTAAAATCACAAAGTGCGATTTCACCATCGATTAAATTAGCGGATGATTGCCAAGATATTTTGGCGGATATGCAAAAAGTATCGGCTTTTATCGATAATAATCGCAGTGTTTATTTCCAACAATCGACCAATAGCGCAGGTAAAAACAACAGTAAAAATAGCGAGCCATTATATCGCTTTGAAAATGGTATTATTCCAAAGTCGTTAAAAAATTGGGCTGAAGATTTATCAGAAAGCTCTAAAAAATGCTTAAGCCATTTAAACAAACTTTATAATTTATTGATGGAGTCAGTTAAAGACGGTGATACGCAAATGTATCTTGCTGAACCATTATTGGCTGAGTCAGGTTTTATGATCCAACGATTAGAGAACTTCAATGCCCTTTGGCAAATGTATGCTAAAACCGACAGTGAAAAAGGTGCACCAATGGCACGTTGGATGGAACAAATAGAAGGTAAACGCAGTGACTTCTTGTTGTCGGCGTCGCCTATCGAAGTTGGCTTTACCTTAGAAGACATGTTGTGGTCAAAATGTGAAGGAGCAGTGCTTTGCTCTGCCACCATTTTAGCCTTGAATTCATTTGATCACTTTCGCCGACAAGCTGGCTTAAAAACCAATGATGGTAGCCAATACCAAAAAGTTGATTCGCCATTTGATTATCAAAACAATGCCCAACTTATGATTGCAAATATGGATTATGAACCCAGTGCTGATAGCTTTACCAATGAATTAATTGAAAAACTGCCTGCAATAATAAAACGTGGTAAAGCAAGCTTAGTGCTATTTTCGTCATATTGGCAAATGGACAAAGTGGTTACAGCTTTACGTGATAAGCATAAACTCAGCGTACTCGTTCAAGGTGAGCAATCTCGACAAAAAATAATTGAAACACATAAGACCTTAATTGAAAAACAACAAAGCAGCATTATTTTTGGCACGCAAAGCTTTTCTGAAGGATTAGATTTACCAGGAGAATATTTAACTAACGTTATAATAACCAAATTACCCTTTTCTGTGCCGTCATCCCCTGTTGAGGAAGCGCAGGCAGAATATATCACAGCAAAAGGAGGCAATCCTTTTATGTCAATATCTGTGCCTGAAACATCGAAAAAACTTATTCAAGCAACGGGTCGTTTGTTAAGAAATGAAAAAGATCGCGGCATAATTACCCTGATGGATAAACGCGTGATCAGTAAACGTTACGGTAAAGATTTACTAAACTCGTTACCACCATTTAAACGGATAGTTGAATAAAAAATAAATCTGATAATTATTACGAACGAAAAATAACAGATTAATAAGCTCGATAAAACGTAGTTTTTTCATATTTTGCAATGATATAGCTGCTATATTGCCTTTCATTTCAATACAGTTTTCCCGTATGATTACGATAGATGACAACGTAGATTTAGGTGTTATATGGATAATTGGGACGATTACCGCTTAATACTTGCGTTACACCGCGGTAAAACACTGCGAAATGCTGCACAACAATTAGAATTAAACCACAGTACGGTGTCACGTCGACTCGCAAGCTTGAATCAAAAATTCGGCTCTGATGTATTTGATTTCACGCAAAAAGGTTATGTTATTACCAGCTCAGGTAAAACTTTATTAGCCTCTGCTGAAAAAATTGAGCAGTTAACAATTAACGACAACCGTTTAAAGAAAGTACACCAAACCGATTTGTCAGGAGATATTAATCTTTCTATCCCGCCAGCGATTGGTCAGTTTTTATTATTAGAGGAATTGTATCAGTTTCAAAAGCAATACCCTCAGATCAACTTAAACATGCAAACATCATATCAATTAGCAAATTTAGATAAGTCTGAAGCTGACATTGTTATTAGAGTATCAAACCAACCGTCAGAGCATTTAGTAGGCCACAGGCTGTTTCCCATCGCCTTGAGTTACTATGCTAGTCAGCAATATCTAATAAATAAAAAAGAAAAGAGTTTTCAATGGATAACAAACATCCCTAGTGCTGGAAAACCAACTTGGATTGATAACTCACCATACCCAAACGCTAAAATTGTCATGAGAATTGAAGATTTGGTTTTAAGACATTACGCCGCAGCTCAAGGACAAGGTATGATAATGGGGGCATGTTATATTGCAGAATCTATTGACGGCTTGCAGCGTATTGAGCCAAACAGAGTATTTCCACATCAAGATATTTGGGTATTAACACACCCAGATTTACGGAATGTGCCTCGTATTAAAAGGTTGATGGAGTTTTTAACACAAGCTTTAAGAGCAAAAGAAAAGCTAATTACAGGACAAAAAGATTTATAGCCTCCTTAATTAGCTTTTCATTTAACCTATTAACTTTCAGATGAAAAATTAATTGTTTTATCAGGAGCGTGCAGCGCAAAAGCTGATATTTCCCAACCAGTTTCGGCTTTATTTAGGAAATAGGTAGCACCGGCTCGATCGTACACCTCACCATTAGCTAAATAACGCACAGCAATATTACTCGCTAAAGCGATATTATCAGTTAGCAATTTAATTTCGACTGCTTCCCATGCAATTTTATTTACACCTTTGCTTTTTAGCTGTGTTAGAAATCCAGTAACGCCTTGGTTCATTTTTTCTGGCGTCAATGTTGTAGATTTTCCATTGCCGGTCATCAACATCACTTGCTGGGCATAGAGTTCTGGCGTTAGCTTTAATTCTTGTTTGGTAATAAAGTGATTGTATTTAATCATATAATTTTTAAATACTTTTGCTATTTGTTGTTTATTAGTGCGCTCTTCGCAATTTTTCATTTCATTAGCTAATGCCCCAGAATTTATCGACAGACAAAGCATAATTGGCAATATATTTTTAAATGCTCTCACATTTACTCCTATTTCATTCAAATGTTTACGATATTTAGTTTGATAACTAAACACTAGCATTAGCTCAGAATGGTGTCGTGGAGTAAAATGTTTGCTCGGTGTTGCAAAAATGCACCACAGAGCAATATTTAATAATTTATTGAGTTGTTATCTGTGCTGGTCGATAAGAATGGCATTCCCATCTGGGTCGACAAATGAAAAACTTGCAGGTCCTTGTTCACCTTCTATAGCTTTATGGTTCACATCTATACCATGTTCTTCAACGGATGCTAATAATTCCCTTACATCGGTAAACGAGTCTAGCGCTTGCGCATCTTGATTCCAGCCGGGGTTAAAGGTGAGAATATTTCCTTCGAACATCCCTTGAAACAAGCCAATATTGGTTTCGCCATTTTTCATAATTAAATAATTATGCGCCATATCACCAGCAAAAACCGTAAAACCAAGTTTTTGATAAAAATCTCGAGATTTCTCTAGATCTTTCACCGCCAAACTGACTGAAAAACAATCTAATTTCATTACAAATTCCTTTACGTAAATAGCAATAAAACGCTAAGTCCCATTTACTAGGCTTAATTACACAACTTAGCGTTATAGGCGCTTAAGCTTTATTTTGTGATCAACCAAATAGCGTGTAATACGCCTGGTATAAAAAAGAACAAACATAAAATAATATTAATGACTAAATCTTTACCGACCCCAGACTTTAAAAACACTGCCACGGGGGGTAACAATATTGCCAAAATGATGTGCACTAATTTATTCATACTAATTTCCTATTTTTATTTATTGTTATATTCATACGAAATACATAACATATTTCATCTATTAATTATTAGCACAAGTTAAATTTTTTGTTTGAGTAACTTGCCGTTAAGGCAGATAAACTTTATCTAAAACGAAGAATTAGGTTGTTGCAAGAATGCTAGTTCTTCAGCGCTAGATTCCCGCCCTAAAATAATATTGCGATGGGGATAACGACCAAACTTTGAAATAATGGTTTGGTGGCGTAATTCAAAATCTAAACTAGAGCTGTTACCAAGCGCAGAATATAACGAAACCGCTTCTTTATGAATAACACTCGACTCACTATGCATATAAGGTAAATAAATAAAACTGCGCTTATTTTCTGCTATTTCTTTATCGATACCTAACGCTACCGCTTCTTGTGCTAATACCAGTGCTAACGTATCCGATGCAAACGCTTGTGGCTGATCACGAAAAATATTGCGAGAGAATTGATCAAGTACAATTATTTCTGCTAAACGCCCTTCAGCGCACTCTCGCCAAGAAAATAACTCTCCTCTGTTAGCACTTTGATGTAATGCTAAAAACCGTTTTTTTATTTCCTGATCAAATTCAAGATCTTTAAGCCACCATTTTTCTGGTGAGATTTCGTTAAACCAAAAATCAATAACCACTTTGTAATTCATAGATATCTCTATTTCTGTTTAATGACTTCCTTGAGCATAGGCAAAGTGACCTAGCTTTGTCTATAACAATTAGTTTACTTTTTATTACGTTAGGAAATAAAAAGCCAAGGTGGGAGACCTTGGCTTTACAGTAAACTTTAATTCAATAACTTGGTTTAAAAACTAATTAATCATTATTTTAAATTACCTCACCTCCTTAATATTTTAACAAGAAACATTGACTAGCTATCGTATACTCTATTTTATTAAAAGTTTTTAGCCACTTGTGCATCGCCAGTTGCTTTAATTGCGTTTGCAATAGCTTCATTTTTTAATTTAATAACAACACGACGATCATAAAAGCTCACCTCTTTCTCATTTGAAGCGACAACGGGTTGTTGCTCGCCAAAGGCAAATAAATTAATTCGCTCTGCTCGCACACCTTGATCTATTAAGGCATTTTTAACTGCTTTGATACGCGCTAACGATAAAGCCTGATTTAATTCGTCGCTGCCTTGCTTATCGGTGTAACCGGACAGATCTATAGTTAATTCAGGCGATTGCTGAACAATATTCACCAATGCCGTTATTTGCTCTTTATAATGTTCTTTAATTTCACTTGATCCCGTTGAAAACTGTAGGCTCATCAATAAGTTTTGAGCTTGCAATAAACTTGCTGATTGATAGTTTCGCTCTAGTGCCAATAAGTCTTGCTGATGTGCTTGCTCAGCGTCAGCTATTTTTTCTTGATAAGCAATTAAAGCTCTGTCGTTACTTTGCTTTTCTTGCTGATAAGCAATAGACAAGGTTTCGATTTCTTCTTCTTTATTGATGGTTTTAGCAATAAGATTACCCGCTAATCCTGTTATAAAAGCGCCTGCTGGACCACCAAATATTGCACCAATCACCATACCTGTACCAAAGCCAATTTCTTCTTTAAGCTGAGCATCCTCTGCTTGCATACTAACTTCTTGTTTTGGCTCTTCTTGCCAGTTTGTATTCTGTGGATTCGCAAAAACAGGGCTTACCGTTAAAACCGACACCAATGCTGCGGTTACTATATTGTGCGTTAGTGTTTTTTTATTGGTTAATGTTTGAGTTGTCATTGTTATGCCTCTCTATTAAATCATGATTAATGTGCAAAATATAAATGTGTTTTCTGCACTGCTTTATTTCGATAATGCTATTAAACCTCATGAAAACGACGACTTACGGACGCAAAAATGGCAATACCCTGAGCAAATGTGGCAACATTATGGCAATTGCAACAATTAGCAGCATCACAGTGTTTTATTCGCTATGATGCCCATGTTGGATACGTATTTATTAGAAGGTCACACGCTAAAATGTCAAAACGGATCGCCATTGTTGAAGATGATGCAGCAATTAGAGAAAACTATGCAGACGCTCTGCGACTTCAAGGATATCAAGTTCAAACATATCCAAATAAAGCAACGGCAATACAAGCCTTTAGCTTACGCTTACCTAATTTGGCAATTTTAGATATAGGCTTAGAGCACGAATACGATGCAGGCTTCGAACTTTGCCAGTGGTTAAGATCACAATCTAATACTTTGCCGATTATATTTTTAACCGCTCGCGACAGTGATGTTGATACGGTTTCTGGTTTAAGAATTGGTGCCGATGATTATTTAACTAAAGATATTAGTTTGCCTCATTTAGCAGCACGCATTGCTGCATTATTTCGACGACAAGATGCCTTAGGAAAACCACAACAGTCAGATCATTTGTTGACCCTTGATGCCTTAACCATAGATAGTCAACGTATGAGTGTTGAATGGAACGGTTGCAATGTTGATTTAACCATTACAGAGTTTTGGATGCTTTATGCCTTAGCCAAACATCCTGGCCATGTAAAGAATCGCAGCCAATTAATGCAAGACTCAAAAATTTATGTTGATGACTCTACTATTACCTCACATATTAAACGTATTCGTAAAAAATTCATGCGCTTAGATAGCAGCTTTAATTGCATCGATACTGTATATGGAATGGGCTATCGTTGGAATCAAACGGCTAACCAAAACAGTGCAGGTCAATAGTTCACTATGGCGATAAAGTGGCGTTTTGGCCTAAGAAGTAAGTTACTACTTTTGTCTGGTTTTTTGTTTACTATTCCCTGGTTTGGCTATCAATATGTTTGGGAAATGGAAAAATATCTGCGCTACGGTCAAGAGCAAACCATAATAGGAACCGCTAGAGCTTTAGCAACCGCAATGCACGAACGGGCAAATCTATTCAATAACCAAGCAAGTTTTTTACCCAGTGTTGAGAAAGGCAAAGACTTATATAGTTATAGTTTATCAGCGCCAATACAACTTGACGGTTTAAATAATGATTGGCCTGACTTTGCCAATAAAGCGCACTTTTATCAACAAAACAATCAACTCTACACCAATCTTGCGCCTGAGCAATTATCAGTAAACTTTACCGCTGCGGTTGGCACGTACGGCAAGTACCTTTATTTGTACTTTTCCGTTATCGACAATGAAATAATTTACCGTAATAACAATGCCCGCAGTATTACCAATAATGATCATTTAGAACTTGCCTTTATTAACCCTAAAGGAGTATTCAGTCGCTTTATTATCAGTAATAAAACCACTGGTTGGATAGATGCGTACCGCATTACCGATATAGAGAACGACATTCCTGTACCTGCAAAGCAAATTCAAGGGCATTGGCGTGATACCACCCAAGGTTACAACGTAGAAGTTCGCGTGCCATTAACCGAATTTAATGACCATATAGCTTTTGCTGTTCATGACGTTGATAGAAGTTTAGGTAAAGTTGTTGCTTCATTGGGCTCCGCTGATCCAAGTTCGGCAGAGACCCTAGGTACCATATTAGTGCCCTCTCCTGAAATTGAACGTATTGTAAAAGGGATGAGTTATACCAATTCGAGTATTTGGGTAGTTGATCAACATCATCGTGTACTCGCTAAAACCGGTGATATAAAGCAAGCAAGTGGTGTATGGAACAAGCGCGTTAGTAATAATATTGAATCAAACAGTTTATCAAGCAATGTTATTCTACGCACATTAGAAAATACATGGCATAGCATAGAGAGAAATTGGCTAAAGCCTTTATACGAAAGAATATTAACTCAACCACCGAAAAACTTTATTGATCAACTTTACGACGCAGAAAACCTAACAGGTAAGCATATTGAAAGTGCATTAGCGGGTGAACCAATGTCACAATGGCGCTTATCAACGGATCAACAAGCTGTTGTACTTTCTGCTGCTTACCCTATTTTTATCGATGAAAGAGTTAAAGGTGTAGTGATAGTAGAAGAAACCACAAACGGCATTCGCACTTTGCGAAATCAGGCACTAGAAAAACTCTTCAGTTCAATACTTGCCATTATGCTATTAGGCGCTTTCGCATTTTTCTTATTCGCTTCACGTATTTCCAGTCGTATACGCACTTTAAGTAACCAAGCAGAAATGGCTATTGACGAGCACGGCAGAATTAACGGTAACGTAGATACATCAAATACCAATGACGAAATTGGTGACTTATCACGTAGTTTTTCCACTGCCGTTAACCGCTTAGGGCAATATAATCATTATTTAGAAAATATGTCATCGCGACTTTCCCATGAATTACGTACCCCTATAGCTGTCGTCCGCACGTCTTTGGAAACACTGGCAATGCAACATCAAAGTTCACAAAGCCATAGTCTAGTTTCTGATAAATCGGAGAATAACGAAGAAAATCCTTATTTAACGCGAGCGCAACGAGGTATTGAACGCCTTAGTCTTATCTTAACGAATATGAATGAAGCAACACGCATAGAACAAATTTTGCAAAACACCGAAAAGCAGCCGTTTAGTATCGGCGAAGTAATCAACGGCTGTATGCAAGGCTATCAGTTAATTTATAAAAATATTGAATTTAATTTTGCCACTGTTATTGAGCAAGGTTTAACTGTTGTGGGTTCTCCTGAGCATATAGCGCAGTTACTCGACAAGGTTATTGCTAATGCCGTGGAGTTTAGTGATGATAATAAAGTCACGGTAAAATTTAGCCATACTAAGCAAGCTTGCGAAATTATTATTGAGAATCATGGTGCCTTGTTACCAGAGCAAATGAATGAAAAGCTTTTTGATTCTATGGTGTCTATCAGGCAGCAACACAATAATGAACAACCGCACCTAGGATTAGGGCTATATATTGCGCGCCTTATATGTCAGTTCCATCAAGGCACGATAAGTGCGGTGAATAACAAATTAAATAATGGCGTAGAGGTTAAAGTTACTTTACCGTTAAAATAATATTTAACGGCAAAATGGATAAGTACTTTGATTACTGTCTATTTTTCTGCAGGAAAATAATAAACTCGCTTAATTTTATCACCAGAAAATTCATAAACAGCCAGTGCTCGTTGCGATTTCAGACCGCTTTTCCCTTGCCAGCTTGCGATTTCAACAGCGCTAACTCTACCTGACGTAGATATAACATTTTCGAGTTTAGACCGACAAGTTGAGCATGATTTAAAATAGCTATTCATACTGATAATTAAACTGCCTTTTCCTTTAGCTTCAACAGTCACTTGTTGGCCATTAATGCTTAACCATTCAACATCTTCAGCAACAAAACCTGCCATCGTAGCGCTATCTTGGGCATTAAAACTAGCAACAAATTGCTCAACAGTTAGTAGGTGATTTGCTTTGACGTTATTGGCATGAGCTTCTGACAAAAACATGATAAAAAATGTTAGCAATATCACCTTTAATAAATTCATACATTACCCTTTTTATATCTTTTGTCAGAAACTTAATATTTAAGTGAGAAGAACAGTTATTCTTTAACTGTAATACGCTTCAACTGTACCTTTCATTTTCATCAGTAATGGTTGTCCTCGGCGATCTAGCGCTTTCGGTGATGGAATTTTAACCCAACCTTCACTAATGCAGTACTCTTCAACATCCGTACGCTCTTTGCCGTTTAAACGAATACCAATATTGTGCTCAAAAATTTCAGCGACATGGTATTTGCTGCTAGGGTTACCTGACAAGCGATCCGGTAATTCGGGAAGTGATGTTGTATCGTTCATGATATTGACCTGAGTTTAATAAAAGTGCGCCATTCTAGACAATATGAATCTAGTACTCAAGGAGTTATAAATTGCTGTTCACTTGATATTACTGGGATTCATTTCTGTCGAAAAGATATTCTCTATAGAATAGCGCTTAAGGAATTGACTATTCAATTCCTATATATTTATGAACTTGCACCGACAAGCGCCAATTATTCTCGATACATGTTTCGATAGCTAACTCAGTAGCGCGTTGTTTTTGGCTTATAGGTTGTAAATAAACTTGTTTATCTTCAACATTGAATTTAGTTAATAATGTTTTCAAGTCATCAATATGCTGCTCTGTGGCTACTGGGTGTTTAATTTCATTCGCACGCGCCATAGCACTCGCTAAAATATCGTAACCGCCTCGCATATTAACCTTAGGTGAAACAGTCACCCAACAATCAGACGAAACCTTAATTTCAAATGTACCTGACGTTTCCACCTGACAACTGTAACCTTGTGCTTCAAAATAATGACATAGCTCTGTTAAATCAACCATACATGGCTCACCGCCGGTAATAACAATATGTTTAGCTTTAAAGCCCTGTTGATTAAATATTGTTGCAATATCATCTAGCAATAAATTTGACCATTGTTCGGTTTCTTCAGACTTACTTAATAACAGCTTGCTAGAAATTTCTAATTCTGGGTGAATATCCCATGTATGTTTAGTGTCACACCATGAACAGCCAACAGGACAGCCTTGTAACCGGAGAAAAATCGACGGTTGGCCAGTAAAAGAGCCTTCGCCTTGAAGAGTTTCAAATAATTCATTTATTTTATAACGTGTGGTCATTACTTTAATGCTTAGATAATTTCGAGTAGAATGCGCAAGTTTTTATTATACCCCAAGAGATAGACAAATATGAGTAATAAAGTTGTGGTAATTTTTTCCGGTGGCATGGATTCATTTACTGTACTTAATCGTGCCTTAAAAGACGGTAAGGAAGTATATGCTTTAACTTTTGACTATGGTCAAAAGCATGTCAAAGAAATTGATTGTGCCAGCAAAGTTTGTCAACAACTAGGGGTTACGCATAAAGTTATTGATATTTCAGCAATTAACCAATTGCTAGCTGGTTCTTCGCTAACTGACGACATTGAGATCCCTGAAGGTCATTACGAAGCTGAAAATATGAAATCAACGGTTGTGCCAAATCGGAATATGATTTTATTGTCTTTAGCGGTTGGTTATGCGGTATCAGTAAAAGCATCACAAGTTTATTATGGTGCCCATTCGGGTGACCACGCTATTTACCCTGATTGTCGTCCAGAATTCGTTATGAAAATGAACGACGTATGTCAGATTGCTAACTACGAGGCTGTAGAGATCTTCAGCCCTTATTTAACCGTAAGTAAAACCAATATTTTAAGCGATGGATTAAAAATGGGTTTAAGCTATGAAGACACATGGACTTGTTATAACGGCCGTGAAAAAGCCTGTGGTAAATGCGGCGCGTGTCAGGAACGTTTAGAGGCCTTTACTGATAATAATGCTACAGACCCATTAGCGTACGAAGCATAATTGATATCACAATTTATAGAGATAGTGACCTTACACGCTCTTTAACATCCGTGTGACCCCGTTATACCGTACATCCTTTACATACAAGCTTCTGTGCATCCATGCACTCGCATCCTGTACATAAAAAAGGGACGATAATACGTCCCTTTTTATTTCTGCTAGCAAAAGCTATCATAATTAAGTATCAATATTTAGCGTGTAAACAAGGTGTCGTGTAAACGCTCGACGACTTGGTTAGCATCTTCTTCTGGTACTAAAAAACATAAATTATGTTCACTGGCACCATGGCAAATCATACGAATGTTAAACTCATTTACTTTATCGAAAATACTACTGCCAACACCCTTTGTGCCATGAATTTTATTCCCGATCACCGCTATTAAACTTAAACCATGCTCTACTGACACCTCACACAATTGCTCTAATTCCTCAACAACTGCCTTTGTTAGTAAAGCTTGAGTAGAACCGAGTGGATTATCAAACGTTAACGCGACACTAATTTCACTGGTAGTGATTAAATCAACACTGAGTTGATGCTTAGCTAATACTGTGAACACTTTCGCCAAAAAGCCACTGGCATGTAACATTTCAGGACTTTTTACGGTAACAAGTGTTTGTTCACGACGAAGCGCGATTGAGCGATATGTTGGATTAGAATCAACTTGGCGTTGTATTCGGGTACCACCCGCATCAGGCTCTTTACTTGAACCGACAAAAACAGGGATATCTTGGCGCATCGCCGGAATAAGTGTTGCTGGATGCAATATTTTTGCACCGAAGGTTGCCATTTCAGCAGCTTCGCCAAAGCTAATTTCATTAATAGAACGGGCTTGTTCAGTAATACGAGGATCCGTTGTGAAAATACCGACAACGTCTGTCCAAATACTTAAATTATTTGCTTTAATTGCTTCCGCCAATAATGCGGCGCTGTAATCAGAGCCACCACGACCTAGAGTTGTGGTTTCGCCCTGTTCATTACTGCCGATAAAGCCTTGAGTAACTACAACCTTGTTAACCAATTGCGGTGCAAGCATTTCTTGTGCGGCAATTGCTAACTGCGTTAAATTAACCTGCGCTTTACCAAATAAATTATCGGTTTTCATTACCTGCCTAACATCAAAGTAATGACCATTAACACCAGTGCTTTGCAAAACTTGCGCAAAAATACGCGAACTAAACTGTTCACCAAAACTGAGTATTTCATCACTGTTTTGTAAACTATACTCACTTGCCTGTTGCTGCGCACATAGCGCAAGGGCTTTTAGAAGTTCATTTATCTCAGTATCTAATTCATGTCGTTCTGCTAAGTGTTCAGTAATAGCAAATTGAATTCTACCTATATCAGCAAGTATATCGGCGCGTTCTTTTTCTGGAACATTTTCTTGGCTAAGCCTAACTAAATGGTTTGTAACACCTGCGCTTGCAGAAACGACAACTAAACGATTACCATCGTCCTTTTTAATGATTTCAGCACAACGCAGCATTGCTTGATAATCGGCAACACTAGTACCACCGAATTTTGAGACGGTAATTTCATTGATACTTGCTTGGTTTAACACGGCAGACATGCAAGTTCTCCATGACGTTGAGATTGAATGAATATAAACCCAAGACTAGCTTGAGAGTTTTTTACAGATACTGATACGACAGAAATGCCGCATTTGTTTAGTCGACGAGATTCTAACATAAAAATTCTCCCTAATAGCTTATCAAGCAGTAATTTAATTAAATAAAATGACTGAAATAAACTAATAAAATACAGGAAGAGCATGACTGAGCGTAGAGAGAATAACAGTTATTAAAAATGATTATTCACATGATACTTTTCAGCCAGAAGCTCTCCACCCAAATCTAAAAAGCTTCTGCTTTCTAGCGGTGACAGCCCTAGGGATTCAGCCCTAGTGACCGAACGCGATATTCCACCCATACCAACGTTCTCGGCAATTGTCCCCATTAGTAACTGTCAACGGATGTGGACCTCATGTTACCTACCTGGCAATTGCACCTCTTCTGGTGTGTAAAACAAAAAAATTACCGTTCAACCGTATCATATAAGTATGGCTACCAATATGAGTTGAGTAAAAGTTCTAATTTACAACAACGCTATTAAAACCCATTTAATTATTAAGGTCAATAGACTTTTAGATGTCTAAAGAAGAAATTTAATAACACTAGGTATTTGACTAATTTAAAAACCTAAATGTTACTTTTATGCAATTAATATTAAAAATGATTAACTGAAAAATTCATTAACTTGTTATCATTTATGAGGAAGTTCTTACATGGTAAAGTATTGGAAAATTTATGGATTTGTTTCTTTTAAAAAAAATAGTCGCGTGGTCATTAATGCCACTTAGTATTATTGTTATATTATTACTTATTGCGATTTTGTTTTACCGCAAAAAACCAGGTTTGAGTTTTAAAGCATTACTTTTTGCCACCCTACTCTTAATTCTAACAACTTTACCACCAGTGTCAGATTCGCTGATGGCGCCATTGGAGGATAATTACCAAGCATTTACTCGCAGCATCGTACCTATTGACTATATAGTTGTGCTAGGTTGTGCTCATACTACCGTTCATAGTTTACCGGCCACCAGTCAGCTAAAATCATGCTCACTTGAGCGATTAGTTGAAGCCATTCGTATTTTCCGTATTCATCCTGAGGCGCAATTAATTACCTCTGGCTACGCTGGTGGAGATGAAAGCTCAAACGCTAATAAAGTCAAACAATCTGCGATACTGTTAGGTGTGCCGGCAAATAAAATATTGACTGAAAACTTCCCACAAGATACCGAAGAAGAAGCGGAATTAATTGCCCCGCGAGTACGCAATAAAAATGTTGTTTTAGTGACAAATGCCGCACATCTGCCACGTGCAATGAAATATTTTCAAATGCATGGAGTGAATGCCATTCCTGCACCTGCAAGCCCTTGGGTGAAAGAAAGTGCCAATAAAAATTGGCAATATTATTTACCCAGCGCTCGAAAGCTACAGCAAACCACGCGAGTTTGGTACGAAACCTTAGGGCAAATTGTTCAGTGGTTTAAAAACTAAAAATATAATTCGCTATAACAACAGGTCCTTAATTGGCTACTTCAGTTAAAGACCTGTTTCATAATAAATCGCTGAAAAAGTATTGAATCTTTAAGCTGGGTTATCAATATCAATAAATTTAGCTGCAACTGGCAAGTTTTCATTAAAATGTTGTGCTAACGCTTTTGCGCCATAACGCTCAGTTGCGTGATGACCAGCACAATAAAAGTGAATATCCATTTCTCGAGCAACATGAGTGGTCTGCTCAGAAACTTCACCGCTGATAAATGCGTCAATACCTTGTTCAGCAGCTAGTTCTATATAACCTTGACCACCACCACTGCACCAAGCCACAGTTTTAATTACCTTGTTCGATGGCGCAGCAATATGCATACATGTGCGTTCAAGTTGCTCACTAATGCGCTGCTGTAATGCCTCACCTGATAATTCAGTGCTAAAATCTCCGCGAACAGGAACACTTAGCTCATTACCCACTTCAAGAGGTGCTACATTGTCAATTGAAAACAATTCCGCTAATTGCGCGTTGTTACCTAGAGTCGGATGAATATCTAACGGTAGATGGTAAGCGAAAAGGTTGATATCATTTTCAAGCAAGGCCTTTATACGTTGATGTTTCATGCCTCGAATAACATAACTTTCATTTTTCCAGAAAAAACCATGATGCACGACTAAGGCATCAGCTTTTTCAGCGATAGCTTGCTCTATTAAAGCTTGTGTTGCTGTAACCCCAGTGATTACTTTTTTAATGTTATCACTGCCTTGAATTTGCAAACCATTCGGACAAAAATCTTTAATTTGATTTGGTTTTAATAAATTATTGAGATAACTCTCAAATTCATGACGTTGCATGTATTTTTCACCTGTTAATAACTTGATAAGTATTAAATGTATTGTTAATAAGTTTATTAAAAATACTACTTATGTTTTTGTTTTCTAGAAGAGTTCATACTTGGTACTTTCACCGGTTCAAAACGCGGCCTAAGCTGCCACTTAGCTTTAATGGGCGTTAATGGTAACACGCGTTTTTTCGCAACAATAATATAAACAGAGCCAAAACTTGGGAAATAATGTTCGGCTAGTTTTCGCCATTGCTCACTTACTATGCCATCACTTTGTGGCTTTGAAAGCGAAGAATGCAACACTCTGTGATCTAGCTGAATTTCATAACCCATTAAGTGCAACCAATCTTTAACACGCATTGGCGAGAATAATCGCTCATTCCAAGGTGTTTTCTTACGGCGATAGGGAATAAATTTATTTACACCGACTAAACTAAAGGGGTTAAACCCTGTGATCACTAAGTATCCATTTGGTATTAATACTCTATTCGCCTCTCGTACAACATGGTGTGGGTCAAGCGAAAACTCTAAGGCATGTGCCAAAACACAAACATCAACGCTATGCTCTAACAAAGGTAGATCATCAATTTCTGCCACTATATTTCCGGCAGTAACCTTATTTGTTAATGTTAACTGATGTTTAATTGGGCTTGAATCACTATTAAGTTCTCCACTTAATGCCCCTATTTTCAACAAGTGGTAGCCGAAAAATTTTGGCCACCACGGCGTTAACGTTTGTTCTATATTTTTAGCGATTAATTCACCGTTTGGCAGAGCTTGCCATGACTCAGGCAAATCAGGGTGCCGAATAGCAAGTGCCGGTTTCATAGTTTAAACTTGTAAAAAAGTCAGTATAATCATACCTTCAGTATACTCAGGAGCTAGCCATGCTGCAAAGCCAAACCACATCGAATATGCAAGTTTCAATGATTAAAGCCTTTTCTGACAATTATATTTGGGCAATATCATCGGCTAGCAATAATGCATTAGCAATTGTAGACCCTGGAGACGCTGATGTTTGTATTACCTTTATCGAAGAAAATCAAAAGCAGCTTACAGCAATTTTAATTACTCATCATCACCCTGATCACATTGGCGGTATTAAAAAATTAGTTCAGTATTGTCAAGATAACGGATGGCCGCTGACGATATATGGTCCAGAGAACGAAAATATCCCACACTGTGATGTGAAATTAAATGAGAACTCAACAGTTGAACTCACCGACTTAGCTATAACATTTTCCATTATTGATTTGCCTGGCCATACAAACGGTCATATTGCTTATTTAGCCCAAGATAATTTATTTTGTGGCGACACCTTATTTTCTGGGGGCTGCGGTCGACTATTTGAAGGTACTCCAGAGCAAATGCTATCGTCATTAGGTAAATTAGCGGCACTACCTGAAAAAACTCATATTTACTGCGCTCACGAATATACTAGAGCTAATTTAGATTTCGCACTTACTGTTGAACCGTGTAATAGTGAATTAGTTTATTACTATAATCAGGTACTCAATAAACGCGCACAAGATATTGCAACCATTCCTAGTTCAATTCTTCAAGAAAAAAAGATCAACCCGTTTCTACGCTGTCATCGTGAAAGTTTAATGGCTAGTGCTAGTGAATTTAGTGGCGAAACAATTACCGATTCACTTTCAGCTTTTACCGTCATCAGAGCATGGAAAGATAATTTCTAGTGGAATTTTCGGATGCAAATCTTGAATATAACGGTTAAATAAGTGACACTGACGGCAAGTAAATCTAAATAGACCTTTCATGAAGTATATATCGTTATCAGTTGCAGTCACCCTTATCTTATCTGGCTGCCAATTACCTTTAAGTCAATCGACATCAGAAAACCCAGAAACAAACCAAACAGCGCAGTTTCCTAGCAACATTGCCTCGGTTAATGATATTAACCAAGCACTGTTAGTAGATGAGGCCATTGATGTTATTCATCCAGTTGCCGATGTTAGTGTTGATTTAGGAAACGATAAACCAGAAAACTATTTAGCTGATGATGTTTGGCAAAGAATTCGAAGCCAGTTAAATTTTAACGTGCCAGAAAATCGCCGTATCAAAAGCCAACGTGATTGGTTTGTTAAACATCCAGCCTATTTAACTCGTGTCGCCAAACGTGCTGAGCCATTCTTGTTCTATATTGTTAAAGAACTGGAAGCGAACAATATGCCACTAGAAATTGCTTTATTGCCTATTGTTGAAAGTGCCTTTGACCCTTTCGCTTATTCTCACGGCAGAGCGTCAGGTATGTGGCAATTTGTGCCTGGCACTGGCAAACGTTTTGGTATGAAACAAAATTGGTGGTACGACGGTAGACGTGACGTTGTTGCCTCAACTCAAGGAGCAATTAAATATTTAAAGTATTTAAATAAGTTTTTTGATGGTGATTGGATGCTTGCCCTCGCCGCCTATAACTCAGGTGAAGGCCGAGTGCGACGTGCGGTTAACAATAATAAAAAGAAAAATAAGCCAACTGATTTTTGGTCACTTGATTTACCAAAAGAAACACGTGCTTATGTCCCTAAATTATTAGCTCTCGCAGATATCGTAAAACGTAGTGATGAATTAAAAGTTAAGTTACACAAAATAGATAATGAAGCGGTACTTAGCCAAGTTGATATTGGCTCACAACTTGATTTAGCCAAAGCTGCCGAACTTGCTGACCTGTCCCTATCACAGTTACAACGCTTAAATCCCGGCTTTAACCGCTGGGCAACGGATCCTGATGGACCACATTATTTATTATTACCAAACCATAAAGTGGCAGCATTTAACGAAAAACTAGCTAAGCTCTCGAACAACGATCGTTTAGCTTGGCAACGCTATAAAATTAAAAATGGTGATAGTTTAGGTAAAATAGCGAAAAAATTTAATACTGAAATTGCCTTAATAAAACAAATTAACAAAGTTAAAGGCACGCAAATAAGAGCGGGAAAATTTCTACTTATTCCTGTCGCTACCGCGTCATTAGACAGTTATATTTTATCGCAAGATCAGCGCCTAGCTAAAACACAAAATCGTCAATTGGCTGGTGAAAAACGTGTTCATATCGTCAAATCTGGCGATACCCTTTGGGATTTGAGTCGTAGTTATAATGTTTCAACCCGCAGTATTGCCAAGTGGAATGGTATGGCGCCAAGAGACACTATTAAACCAGGACAAAAGCTGGTTATTTGGCAGAAAAAATCAATTAAAAGCTTAGCTAATAGCCAATCTACACCTAATGAACAAGCAATAATGAGGAATATTAACTACCGTGTTCGTAAAGGTGACTCTTTTGCACGAATAGCTGATAAGTTTAATGTCACAATTCGAGATATTGAGCGTTGGAATAGCTTAAGTCGTAATAAATACCTGCAACCAGGGCAAATGTTAAAGCTCTCAGTTGATGTTACTAATAATATTTAACGATTGAATCTTTCATTTATCTAATAAAAAAGCGCTTATTAAATTAGCGCTTTTTTATTAGTACCGACGAGTTATTTAACCGACTATAGCTTAGCAACCCCTTGCGTAATAATGTTTTTGGTTTGATTAACAATATCGAGTAACGCTTGCTGATCAAAAGATTTAATTCTCGGTGTATGAATATGCCCTACTGGTAACAACGGATTATATTTATCCCGTAATAATATACTGCGATATGAAATTTCATTTGACAGATAACCTCCACCCGAACCACTTACCGATGTTTGCTTAACAATATTTGCTAATGACTGGGCAGCAAAAGTTTTCGGCTTTGATACTGTACTTACATTGCGATTATCGTTTACTTTATATTTGCCCGCACCTTTTTGCATTGCCATAACTGGTAAACTAAATTCAACAAATTCAGCACCGTCCAGTTCCCTTTCTTTTAATAATGGTAACAAAGGGTTTTGTTTTGATGCGCCAGTATAGGCATTTAAGTTATCAGGCGCCTTGGCACTTCGTCTTAGTGCAGGGTATCGTTCTAAATCAAAGTTTTCTCTTCCCATGCTAACGGTAATGACCATATCGACATCTTTACCAGCTATATAAGGCGTTAAAAGCTCTTCTATCATACCTTGATCAAAATCAGCAAAGCGCACAGGAACAATTAGCACTTCTACCTCTGCTGTTTTTCCGTCGATACTTAACACCAAATCATCTAGTGATAATGCTGCAACGCCCGATGGGTTACTTTGATCAATATAACGGTCTAGAAAAAACGGATCAAATCCAGTTATTAGAATTTTCTTTTGAGTATTTTTATCAAACTTTATATCGGATTGACCACGCGATAACAATTCGAATGTAGTTAGCAACTTTTGCTGCTGATTAGCAAAAAGTTTACCGAAGCCAGGTGATGTACGCAACGCTTTGGTCATTTGCAAACGCGCCCAATACAGTGGCCTATCATCAAAATCTGTTAACTTACGATAAGAATTTTTTGCATCTAACCATAAAGCGGGCGCATGGCGTAAAATCAACTGCGTAAGCACAGTATAATTATTATCTTGATTAACTTGCTGTGTAAACTCATTCACCCGTGCTGACAAACGATCAGCGACATTAGGCATAGCTGCTATTGCTTTTGATATTCGAGACTCTTCTACTGTAACCGCAGTCATTGCATTATCAGCGGTATATCCATAATTACTTAAACCAAGTGAAGTTGCTAGAATTAGCGCGTTGAGCTTATTTACTTTAATTTTTTTTAGCATAAATGTTCTTTTAATTGTTATAACGTTATTGAGCCGTTTAAAACTTTAAGGTTTATAATCTATCGTCATAGTAATGTATGCAAAATATTAAAACTAGTAGTGAATAATGCAAAGTCATAATTTCCCTTCTACCACAAAAAGCTCACTTCACTTAGCATGGCATTCATCTCTTTATAACCGTTTTGTAAAATTAGAGTAAAAATACTATTGATTTTTTATTAAATGCTGTCAAAGTGTCTAGGCATTGTTTTTTAATCTTTATGTTTAAGAGACTAAGATAAATTTAAAAAAACAAACGCAATGATACTAAGTTTTTATTTATTATCATTCTCACAATTTGTCATTTTTAAATATAAAGGGGTAGCACTTCAATGTGTTCGATTTTTTGTATATTAGATATTAAAGCAGGTGCAGATGCACTGCGTCCAAAAGCATTAGAGTTTTCTCGCTTACTTCGTCATCGTGGCCCTGATTGGTCAGGTATTTTTAATAACGATAACGCAATTTTAGTTCATGAACGTTTAGCAATAGTTGATACTGAACATGGTGCTCAACCACTATACAACAGTGATAAATCACTTGTGCTTGCCGTTAATGGTGAAATCTATAATCATAAAGCTTTAGCAAGTCAGCATACTCCTGATTATGGTTTTCAAACCGCATCAGATTGCGAAGTGGTTATTCCTATGTATGAAAAATACGGCAGCGACTTTGTTGATAAACTTCAAGGTATGTTTGCGTTTTGCTTATACAATGTTGAGGATAACAGCTACCTAGTTGCTCGTGATCATATGGGTATTATCCCTCTTTACACCGGTTATGATGTTGATGGAAACTTTTATGTTGCCTCAGAAATGAAAGCATTAATGCCAATTTGTAAAACCGTTGAGGAATTCCCTCCTGGCCACGTACTTGATAGCAAAGACGGTAAAATTAAGAAATACTATAACCGTAACTGGCAGAAGTACTCGGCAATAAAAGATAACAACACCAGCAAAGAAAAGCTGCGTGAAGCGTTAGAGGATTCTGTGAAAAGCCATTTAATGACAGATGTTCCGTACGGCGTATTACTCTCTGGTGGCTTAGATTCTTCTTTAATCTCCGCTATTACACAAAAATACGCCTCTAGGCGCATAGAAGAAAATGACTTATCTGAAGCTTGGTGGCCTAAAGTACATTCATTTGCTTGTGGTTTAGCAGGCTCACCTGATTTACTTGCCGCACAAACCGTTGCTGACAGTATAGGAACCATTCATCACAGTGTTGTTTTTACTGAGCAAGAAGGCATTGATGCATTACGTGAAGTTATTTATCACTTAGAGACTTACGATGTAACAACAATTCGTGCGTCTACACCTATGTATTTGATGGCGCGAAAGATTAAAGCCATGGGTATAAAAATGGTACTTTCTGGTGAAGGGGCCGACGAAATTTTTGGTGGTTATTTGTACTTTCATAAAGCCCCTAATGCGCAGGAATTTCATGAAGAGTTACTACGTAAGCTAGATCGTTTGCATAAGTTTGATTGCTTACGTGCCAATAAATCTATGTCTGCCTGGGGAATAGAAGCACGCGTGCCCTTTCTAGATAAAGGCTTTATGGATGTTGCTATGCGTATCAACCCTGAAGATAAAATGTGTGGCAATGGCAAAATGGAAAAAGCCATTTTGCGTGAATCGTTTGAGGGATACTTGCCAAAAGAAATCCTTTGGCGTCAAAAAGAGCAGTTCTCAGATGGTGTCGGTTATTCGTGGATAGATGGTTTAAAAAGCTATGTTGAAGCGCAGGTAACTGATCAACAACTTGAAAGTGCAAGCTTTAGATTTCCAGTTAATACACCAGATAGCAAAGAAGCCTATTTTTATCGTTGCATTTTTGAAGAAAAGTTCCCATTAAGCTCGGCAGCGGATTGTGTTATCGGTGGCAAGTCAGTGGCTTGTAGTACACAGGAAGCTCTTGCCTGGGATGAAAGTTTTCAAAATAATGCTGACCCTTCAGGTCGAGCAGTACAAAGCATCCATAATGACAGTTATTAATCATAAACTAGTCTGAATCTAGTAGTATTTATTCAAGAATAAATACTACTAAAATGATATAGATGTGAAAACCTTAATAAAACCGACTAATTTTGTCGGTTTTTTTGTACAAAATTTTCTAAATATTATACAGTTGCTAACATTGTATTTTTATCTTTTATTGTTAGTAGGACATTCTTTTGTCAAATCGTGTAGAACCTGAAATTCCAACAATTACCTTAGATCATGACCAGGTAAAATCATCACGTGGTGGTATAGAAAAAAACATCGCAACTAAACAAAAAGTTGCCAGCAAAGCTGTAGAAGAACCATCTTCATCTATCACTAAATCACTATTGATATTAATACCTTATATCGCAATAGTTGGTGGTGGCTGGTACTTTTACCAACAACAAATTGCACTAACCTCTGCATTAAATAGTAGCGTTAACAGAATACAGCAACTTGAAAACCAACTTTCGGCCACTGGCGAAGAAATGGGTGAGTCAACTATAGCGTTAAAGGTTAAACTTGAAGCTATTAGTGAAAAAACCGAACTACTACTTACCGAAATGGATAAGCTTTGGGCGTCTGCTTGGCGACGAAATCAAAAAGAGATCAAAGAGCTAAACTCAAAAAGTATAAAACTCGCCTCGCAGCAAGGAAAAAATACTAGCGCGATGAATACGCAAAATTCTTCAATTAAAGAACTAAGCGACAAAATTACCGCCACAGAATTTTCAATTGACGCAGTATCAGAGCAAATTGTCGCGGCGAATACCGTAAAAGATCAAATCAGTAAGCTAAGTTCACAATTTAATGCCTTAGACACCAATGCAAAAACACGTGACAAACAACAAATGGTAACAGCAACTAGTATTAATGAGTTTGATACCTCGTTACAATTACTAGTTGAACGCCTAGAGCGCATCGAAGCAAAACTTGCTAGTAGTACAACAACGCCTATAAAGCCCTAGAGTTTAGTTTGGCTTAGTTTAGCAAAGCAAAAATAATCCCCCAATAAAAAACGGTGTTCATATTACATGAACACCGTTCTCTTATTAAAACTCAGTATTTGTTACGTTGTTAAATAACCAACCTTTTACACTCTTCAATAACTTACAAAGATTTTACAATGTCTTTTACCAACTCTGGGCCTTGATAAATAAAACCAGTATAAACTTGCACTAATTTAGCACCCGCAGCTATTTTCTCTTTTGCATCAGCACCAGAAGCAATACCACCAACACCAATAATAGGTAATTTATTATCAAGTGCTTTTGCCAACAATTGGATCACCTTAGTACTTTGTTCTTTCACTGGCGCGCCACTTAAACCGCCTTGCTCATTACCATGTTGTAGGTGACTAACTTTATCTCGTGCTAAGGTGGTGTTCGTGGCAATAACACCATCAATATTATTCGCAATTAAGCACTCAGCAATAGACTCAACTTCTTCCTCTGTTAAGTCTGGTGCAATTTTAACGGCTACTGGCACATACTTTCCGTACTGCTCTACTAAAGATTGTTGTTCAGCTTTTAGTGCCGATAATAATTCATTTAATGCTTCACCATATTGTAAAGAGCGTAATCCTGGTGTATTTGGTGATGATATATTTACGGTAATATAAGTAGCATAATCATAAACTTTACGCATGCAGTGAATGTAATCGTCTTTTGCGTTTTCATCAGGCGTATCTTTATTTTTACCGATATTGATACCCAATACACCGCTAAATTTTGCCTTAATAACTTGATCAACTAAATAGTCAACGCCTTTGTTATTAAAGCCCATTCTGTTAATTATGGCATTTGCCTCAGGTAACCTAAAGATACGTGGTTTGTCGTTACCTGGCTGCGGACGCGGCGTTACTGTACCAATTTCAACAAAACCAAAGCCCATAGCTTCAAACGCTTTAATGCCTTCACCATTTTTATCAAGCCCAGCAGCTAAACCTACCGGATTAGGAAAAGTGATTCCCATTACTTCTACTGGCTTATTAGGTACGCTCTGCTTGTATAGTAAATTTAGTGGTGTTGCTCCGGTGGCTTTAAAGCCTTTGATCGTCATTTCATGAATAGCTTCCGGATCAAATTTGAAAAACACTTTACGAATAGCTGAGTAAAACATAATACCTCTTTAACAACATTTAAATATTTTACGCGCAGATTTCGCACTTATAGCGTGATCTGCAAATAAATTTTGGAGACAAAAAAAATCCCCGCTCAATGGCGGGGATCTTAACACTTATTTGACAGTGTCGCAGTGTAAACTTAGCAACATTAGCTCTCGCAATGCCACCGAGAATTTAGCGAACTCATGGGTTTTACCCATTCTGAACTCAGCAAGAATATGCTGCCAGCGCTCTAATGGTTGAGCACTTGCTTCAAACCAAGCTTCTAACATTTCGTCAACATCTGTTGAGCTCTTACTACCACTTAATATTACAGAAGTAAGTGAGCGTTGCTGCCAATCAAGCTCTTCACGGAATGAAGCTCTTGCTAATGCTTGCCAATGGTTCGAAACCGGTTGAGAAGTAATTTGATCCAAGAACCAATGTAGTTCTAATCTTGCACCTAACTTAAAGTAAAGATCGGTCACTAAATCGATTGAACGTTCATCAGACTGAGAAATTTCCGCTAAGTCCATTGCAGAGAATAATGTACTCAATAGTGAAATCCTTAATGCTAACTCTTTTGGTACACCTGCTTTAACTAAGTCATTTTCAACACGCTTTAATTGTGCTGCTTCATCATCAACCATAAAGGTAGTGATTTTGCTCGACAAGGCTGCAAACGTTGCATGATAGAACTCAATTGACTCAGCAATATTAAGCGACTTATTACGATGACGTAAGAACCAACGAGTAGCACGACGTACAGTACGACGTAACTGAAATAACATTTCGGTTTGAATTGACGTAGAGAGTTTATTGTCTAAATCACTAATTTGTGACCAAACGTCAGATAATTCAAATACCGCACTAGCCATAGAATAGCAGTTTGCGATTTCTGCTGTTGTTGCACCCGTTTCTTCTTTCATTCGGTTAACGAAATTAAAGCCCATATCGTTACCAATATTATTTGCTAATTTAGTTGCAATAATTTCGGCACGCAGTGGATGCTCTTGCATTTGCTCGCTGTACTTTTCTTGTAACTGTTTAGGGAATGCTTCAATCAGTAAACTTTGATGATATTCATTATCAGTTATTTCTGGACAAACTAGCTCTTCTTTTAAGATCATTTTGCTGTAAGCAAGTAATACCGATAACTCTGGGCGAGTTAAACCTTTGCTTAATGCTAAACGTTCGGCAATTTCTTCATCACTTGGGATAAACTCTAATCCACGATCAAGTTTGCCAGCGCGTTCAATTTCATGAATGAAACGTGCTTGCTCTTTTAACTGGCTACCACCACGTAATTCAGTAATGGATAATGAGTGTGTTTGACGGTAACAATCTTCAATAACAATATCACCAACTTCATCAGTCATATCATAAAGAATTTTATTACGTTGTTTAACCGTCAAGTCACCACTTTGTACTAAACCATTTAGTAAGATTTTAATGTTAACTTCGTTATCTGAACAATCAACACCACCAGCGTTATCAACCGCGTCAGTATTAATTCGGCCACCTTTAGCACCAAATTCGATACGGCCTAACTGAGTTAAACCTAAGTTACCACCTTCACCAACAATTTTCGCATTTAGCTCTGAGCCATTAATACGTAATGCGTCGTTAGCTCTGTCACCTACTTCTAAATGGCTTTCTTTACTGCCTTTAACGTAAGTACCAATACCACCGTTCCACAGCAAATCTACCTGCATCTTCAAGATTGCCTGCATCAAATCTGTCGGTGACATACTTTGCTTTTGTGTACCGATCATTTTCTTAATTTGCGGCGTTAACTTAATTGATTTCGCGTGGCGGCTAAATATCGCTCCGCCTTCAGAAATAAGTTCTTTATTATAATCTTCCCAAGTACAACCAGGTAAGTTAAATAAACGCTCACGCTCTATATAAGAACTTGCAGCATCTGGATTCGGATCAATAAAGATATGCATATGGTTAAATGCAGCTTGTAAACGGATATGTTTAGATAACAACATACCGTTACCAAATACATCCCCTGCCATGTCACCAATAGCAATACAGGTAAAATCTGTAGTCTGACAGTCAATATCCATTTCACGGAAATGACGTTTAACCGACTCCCAAGCACCTTTTGCTGTGATGCCCATCGCTTTATGGTCGTAACCAACACTACCACCTGATGCGAATGCATCACCCATCCAGAAGTTATATTCTTCAGAGATAGCATTAGCTACGTCAGAAAATGTTGCAGTACCTTTATCGGCGGCAACAACTAAATAAGCATCGTCTTCATCATGGCGAACAACATTTGCTGGTGGAACAATTTCACCGGCAACAATATTATCGGTAATATCTAACAAACCACGAATGAAGGTGCGGTAACATTCTTTACCGGCTTCAAAAATAGCATTTCTATCGCCACTAGGCAGCTGTTTACAAACAAAACCACCTTTTGCACCAACAGGTACAATAACCGTGTTCTTAACTTGCTGTGCTTTAACTAAGCCAAGTACTTCGGTTCTAAAATCTTCTCGACGATCAGACCAACGTAAACCACCGCGAGCAACTTTACCACCACGTAAATGCACCCCTTCAACCTGAGGAGAATAAACAAAAATTTCAAATGCAGGTACCGGAAGTGGTACGTCAGAAATTTGTGAAGGTAAGATTTTAAAAGAGATATATGATTTTTCGCCAGTAACTTCGTGAGGTTGGAAATAGTTTGTACGAATTGTGGCATTAATCATTTCAACAAAACGACGAATAATACGATCGTCATCAAGGTTGGCAACGTTGTCTAACGACGATTCAATATTCGCTAATACTTTATCGATTGCTTTTTGATTAAGCTTCTTCGCTGGCGAGAAACGTAAGTTAAATAAACTAATTAATAACTCAGCAATGCTTGGGTAACGTGCAAACGTATCTTCAATATAACTTTGACTAAATGTACCGCCTATTTGACGCTCATATTTTGCATAAGCACGTAAAATTGAAACTTCACGACCACCAAGCTCAGCACCTAAAATCAAGCGGTTAAACCCGTCATCTTCAAGTTGTCCTGACCACACTTTCGCAAATGCGTCTTGGAATAAACTCTGTACAACTTCTAAGTTAAATTTACCTTTGCCAGTAAGTAACATTGAGAAGTCTAAAATCCAACATACTTCACCGCTTTCGGTTCTTACCGCATATGGGCTTTCACCAATAACACGTAAACCGAAGTTTTCCAACATAGGTAATACATCAGATAAATGTAATGGTTCGCCTGAGTGAAATAGTTTTAATTTTACAAAACGGCTATTGGCGTCTTCTTCTTGTGGTTGATAAAACAACATTTCTAATTTGTTGTCAGCAGATAAAGCTTCTAGTTTTTCAATATCAACAATGGCAGTACCAGGAAGTACTTCGTCTTTATAAGCTTGTGGGAAGCTTGCGTATTTACGGCTTAACGCTTTCCCTTGAGCCTCACCTTTATGTGAGTTTAAGGCTGCAGCTAAATTATCATCCCAGCTACGTGCGGCATGATTAAGATTCTTTTCAATTTCTTTCACATTAATATCTGCTTTGGTCGAGTTAACTCTTACGATGTAGTGTGTTCTTGCTTGCGCAGACTCAGAGAAGAATGTGGTAAACTCAACCTCTTCTGTGCTGCCCAAGGCTTCTTGTAATAATTTTTGCGTATTAATACGTAGCGCGGTGTTATAGCGCTCACGAGGTACGTAAACCATACAAGAATAAAAACGGTCAAATGCATCACGGCGCATAAATAAGCCAGAATAATCTCGCTCTTGCATTTGGAAAATACCCATCACATTTTGCAATAACTCTGCTGGAGAGCTTTGTAAAATTTCATCACGAGGGTAAGTTTCTAGGATGTTGATCAACGCTTTGTATGCGTGAGTACCTTTTGCGTAGCCTGAGTCATTACACACACCAGCAACTTTAGATTTGATCAATGGTAGATCTAAGGCACTATTGGTGTAATACGCTGAGCCAAATAAACCAACAAACCTTTCTTCACCAATGACATTGCCTTTATCATCAAAGCGCTTAATGCCAATATAATCTAAGTGTGCTGGACGATGAACACGAGATTTAGCGTTAGTTTTAGTTAATATTAGTAAGTTATCACCTAAAGCAATTTCACGTGCTGATTCACTCAAGCCTGAAATTAAACGCTCTTTGGTACCATCGTACTGATTCATCAAACCTAAGCTTGACTTAACATCAGCTGATAACGCCATATCACCTTTTAAAGTTTTAACATTGTATGAACGATAGCCAAGTAAGGTAAAGTTATCAGCTAAAATCCATTCAAGAAAATCAATACTTTCTTTATGTTCAGCTTTTGAGCAAGGGAATTTACCCTTTTTAACTTCATTAATAACATCGCGTAAACGTGTTTGCATCGGCTTCCAGTCATTAACAGTCACGGCAATATCACTAACCACTGAATGCAACTCTTTCGCAATATTTTCTAGCACAGCCGCATCGTTTTGACGATCGATCTCGATAAAGAATACCGTTTCTACTGAGGTAGATTTAAATGTTTGATCCACTGCTGAAGAAAGCTGACTAATGTTTTTATTTTTATCACGAATAATTTTAATTGGCGAATTTAACATTAAGTGCGGTGTTAGGTTTAAGCGACTTAAAGCAATTCGCACAGAATCTACGAGAAAAGGCATATCTCGAACAATAATTTCAATAATGGTGTGGCTTGATTTCCAGCCATTTTTTGAAACCTGAGGATTAAACACTTTAATCACAGGTTTATCGTCTTGATGATCATTCAATGCATTCCAAAGACTTAAGGTTGCACCATACATATCACTGTCGTTTCTATGGTCTAAATCTAAGGTTGAAATATTGTTGTAAAGCAACTCTGCAAATTGATTAACAAGAGGAGCTGTTGCCGCTGGAACTTTTTGTTGTATTAACTGTGCTACGTTCGAAAGTATCACTGAAGGTAAACCGTCTACTAACGCCATGCCTTTTTCCTTTTTGGATAAAACGCTTGAAATAATTGCTGTATTTTTAGTCTTTTTAATTAGATTAGACTATTGAGGCGATTTTATTAATAAACTTAAGCGATTGCGAGTACTATTTTAGATATATTACTTTAAAAATTGTGCTTTTATGTAACTAGTTTGATTACAATTAAGTGTTTATTCATTAGTTATAAATAGAAAATGACCTTTCGGTCATTTTCTTGTTTATTTATGCATAAAATATTTTTTAATTTTTAGTGTCTTTTTTTCGCTCAGGCCAGAGAAATGCGGCGATAGCAGGTAGTACCAGTACAGCGGCAATCATATTCACTAAAAACATAAAAGTTAATAATATGCCCATATCAACTTGGAATTTTAAATCTGAGAAAAACCAGGTTGAAACACCAATCGCTAAAGTAACACCAGTAATTAGAACTGCGCTTCCTCGTTCTTTTAAGGCATCAAAATAAGCACTTTGCACAGTAGCGCCATTTCTCAGTTTTACGCTCATGGTCGATAAGATGTAAATACCATAATCAACCCCAATACCAACCCCTAAAGCAATTACAGGTAAAGTAGATACGGTTAGGCCAATATTTAGCTCAGTCATTAGCCATTGTGCCAATGTTGAAACAACGTATAACGGCACAACAACGGCTATGGTTGCTCGCAAGCTTCTAAAGCTTAATAAACAAAGTAAGATTACCGCACCGTAGACATATAACATCATAGGTATTTGTGCCGCTTCTACCGCTTCATTTGTTGCTGCCATAACGCCGACCGGGCCAGAAGCAAGTTTAAACGATAAATTGTCATTTTCTAGCTCGCTAGCTACCAATTTAGCGGCATCAACTACACGATTAATGGTTTCTGCTTTATGATCTTCTAAAAACAGAATAACGGGCATTACACTACAATCACTATTTAGCAAACCACTTGATGATGGCACTCTTGCAATAGATTGCACTAAGGTTTGCTGATTGCGAGACAAAGCACGCCATTTAGGGTTACCTTCGTTATAACCTGAATTAACAATTTTAGCGATTGACGCCAAACTTACCGCAGATTGCACACCTTGAATATTTTCCATACGCCACTGGAAGCGATCAATAACGTCCATGTGATCATAATAGGTACATGCGTCAGCACTGGTTTCAATAATCACCGACATATAATCAACACTAATGGCATATTTATCGGTAATTAAAAATGTGTCTTGGTTATAGCGAGACGTTTCATGTAAAGAAGGTGCACCTGCATGAAGCTCACCAATTTTCATGTTTTGAGCTTGTTGATAACCAACAGCATATAATGCCGCAGTAATAACGAGAACTATTAAGGCATACTTGCGTGTCCCAAACGCCGACATAAAGTGCCAAACACCATCACCCTGTTCAGAATCTACGTTTTTATGTTTACTTACTTTCTTTTCAGTTCTTGGCACATGAATATAAGAAATTAGCAAAGGTAGAAGAACTAAGTTAGTGAGAATAATCATCGCGACACCTAATGACGCGGTAATTGCTAATTCGCGAATAATACCAATATCAATAGATAATAAAGTCATAAAGCCAACGGTGTCTGACAATAAGGCGATGCCACCTGGCACTAGCAGTACTCGGAAGCTAAATTGTGCTGCTTCTTTGCTTGTTTTGCCATTATTTACCATTTTAGAGACGGAATTGATCATTTGCACGCCATGACTCACACCAATGGCAAAGACTAAAAACGGTACGAGAATTGACATAGGATCTAAACCAAAACCTATGGTTGATAACATACCTAACTGCCAAACCACGGCAATTAGCGAACAGGTAATAGGTAACACCGTTAACGCTATTGAACGACAAAACCAAAAAACCATTAAGGTGGTAATAGCTATGGCGACACCAAAGAAAGTAACTACCCCTTTAGCTCCTTGCGCTACATCACCAACCATTTTAGTAAAACCGATAATATGTACCGAAATATTACCCGTTTCGAATTCGCCGCGTATTTCATTTTCTAGTTGTTCAGCAAGAACAATACTATCAAGCTTTTCACCAGTGTTAGGGTCAATCTCCATTAACGAAGTTTTTACCATAGAACAGCTATAATCATCAGCAACAATGCTACCGACTATACCTGCTTTTTCGATATTACCTTTAACAACCGATAAACCGCGGTCATCGGGTTTAAAATCAGCAGGAATAACAGGGCCACCAGCAAAGCCATCTTCAACGATTTCAACAAAGCGTGTACTTGGTGAAAACAATGACTTAACTTGAATACGGTCGACGCCAGGGATAAAGAATAGTTTATCATGAACCCCCTTTAATGCCGTAAAAAACTCAGGGTTAAAAATATCTCCGCTAGCATCACATACTGAAATTAAAACATTGTTTGCACCACCAAAGTTGGCTCTATGTTTTAAATAAGTTTTCATATAGCTATGGTTAAGCGGAATATGCTTAGTGAAGGCGGCATCAAGCTTAATTTGGCTAGCTTGAAATAATAGAAAAATACTCGTCAGAGCAAAAATGACCAGCACAGTTAAACGACGACGGAAAAGTGTTGCTTCAACAACATTTATAAAAGAATTCAATTTCATGAGTGCTACTTCGTTACGTTAATAGTTTTAATACCGACATCAGAGACGGCTACTATTTTATTGTTAAACCATACACCGCTAATGAGTGCTTTTCCGTCTTTTTGCGGGTGCTCAATAAATGTTACACCGTCATCTTGGCTTTCAAGTAAAACGCCATTATTGCCTAAAATAAATATGCGCTGATCGTCAGTTAGAACAATACTACTTAAAAGTGCAGTAACTTTACTGTCGCTTTCTTGCCAAGGGGTACCATTTTTCAAGCTACGAAATATATGTCCTCGCAAACCAACAACCACTAAATTGCCTTCTTGAGTGCGATTAATATCATAAAAAGAGCCAGGATATATCTCATCAAACTTTTGCCAACTAACACCAAAGTCGTTACTTTTTGCGATTAAACCAATTTCTCCTACCAGATAAAGCGTACGCCCATCAGCTACCACACGATTAAAATGCGGTAAAATGCTACTTTGCTCATCTAAATAGGCTTCTTCATCCTGAAGTTTTAATTCTGCTAAATATTCCTGATCTTCTGGATATAAAAACTCATTGTGGTATTCAATAGTCCAATGTTGCCCGCCGTCAATGGTGCGATAGAACAAACCATAGGCACCAATAGCAATACCATTATTTTCATCTGTAAAAAGCACATCTAATAGTGGCTTTTCAACTTGTGGTAAGTATTGCTGAACTTGCCAAGAACTGCCGCCGTCAGTTGAGGCTAAAATAGTGGCATCATGCCCAACTGCCCAACCAAGAGTTTCATTGACAAAATATACTGCGGTGAGTGTAGACTGAACGGGAACTATTGACTGTTGCCAATTCTGGCCATCAGAAGACAAAAGAATATGTCCACGCTCTCCAACAGCGACTAATTTTGATGGTGCGACATGCGTAATGTCCAGTAAAAGTGATTGGCTCGCCAATGGCGCTTGCCTTGCATTAAGCTGCTGAGCACTAGTTGCGTTAATAAAAAGAAAACTGAGTAAAATAACGAAAAGACGCATAATTTGAAATATTAGCTCCATGGGTTTTTACTATGAGGCCAAGCCCCAGTGCGCGGTAGTGATGTTTTGGAAAAGTTATGTTTTAAAATACACATCAATACACTATAAATCTTATTCATTCTTTAGCTTAGCTAAAAATCATAGGAATGAAAATTTTAAATATTTGAATACGTTGAAACAAAAACGGCTAGCATTTGCCAGCCGTTTATTAATTACAACGATTTATCTTCGGCCTTCACGACGTAATGCTGAAGAAGTAAAGCTAACGTCTTTCAAGTCTGCAGAAAAATCATACATTTTTGCTTCATTGTCTAACCCCATCGCGATATAACGACGAGATTGTAAATCATGAAATACTTCTAAGGTTGACCATTGTGTTGGTACTTCATAGTAATTGATGCCATGTGCAACACCAACACGGTATAACTCGTCACGGTTATCATAAATATCCGTTACCGCTACTTGCCAGCTATCTTCATCGATATAAAACACACGTTTCTTATAAGTATGACGTGTATCCGACTTCAAATTAGCTTCAACAACCCAAACACGATGCTTTTCATAGCGCACTAAATCAGGGTTAATATGACCTGGTTGTAGTATTTCGTCATATTTAACATTGTCGCTATGTAAGCGATAGTCGTTATATGGAATAAGTAATTCTTGCTTACCTTTAAGTTCCCACGTGTAACGGTTTGGTGCACCATTAAACATATCAAAATCATCAGTTGTTCTTAAGCCATCAGACGCTGTGCCTGGTGCATCATAAGCAACATTTGGCGCACGACGAACTCGACGTTGACCTGTGTTATAAGTCCATGCCTGACGAGGTGTTTTAATTTGGTCCATCGTTTCATGAACTAATAAAGCCGTACCAGCTAAACGTGCTGGTTCAGTCACCTTTTGCTTAAACTTAAATAAAATATTAGTTTTTTGTAAGTCTGCCGCTTGTACACCTTTTACACCGTATGGGATCAATAACTGATCATCAAAACCCATATAGGTATAATCACCAGAAGCTGTAGGGGCTGCTTGACCACCTTCACGTTTAATCTTCTCACCGCGATAACGTAGGATATGATTCCAAATAGCTTCTAAGCCATCTTTTGGTACTGGAAATGGCACGCCTATCGCCGCTTCAATAATACCGTTACCACCTTCAACTAATTCAGCTCTTGTTGCATTATCTAGCGTCGCTTGATAAACGTGCTCAGGATAAGAGGCAGAACGTCGAGTTTTATACACACTCATTTTGTAGGTATCTGGGTAAGTTTCAAATAACTTAACTTGCCCCGGCGTTAGTAGCTCTTTATATTGCGCTAAATTTTTAGCCGTAATGGTATACAGCGGCTTATCATCAGTAAATGGGTCAATATGATGATCACCAACGTTATACCCAGCAGGTGCTGATGTTATACCGCCCGTCCACTCTGGAATTGAGCCATCAGCATTCGCGCCTCGAACCGCACCAAAAGGTGTTAATTCTTTACTAAGCTTAGCAGCTTCTTGCGAAGTAATTTTTGCAGAAGCAGTTGTAGACGCTAAAGCAACAGTCACCGCTAGCGATACTAGCGTTGCCTTTTTAAATGAATTTTTTAATAAATTTTTCATGACAATAATCCTCAAACTTGCCTTAAATAGAATACTTAATGTTAAAAGACACGTAATCGCGATCTTCCATTTGGTTAGTCGTTCCTACACCGCCGAAAAAGCTGTTGTAGTTTAAATCGGCTGACCAACGACTTTGATAATCAAAGCCGAATCCGACTGACATTGATTTTCTATCTTCAACAAATAAGAACAACGGATCTGGTGTAATACCATTAACGTCATGCGAGAAAACAACTTTTGGTGATACGTTAATACCAGCAAACACGTCGTTATAGTCTAATTTAGCTACAAAACGGTAACCCCAGGCAAAAGCACTTGGGAATGGGTTCGTTTCTACACCGTCTTGTAGTGCAATTTCTAAACCTTCTTTACCAGCAATGCCACCATTTCTAGCCGTACCTGGGCCATTTAAGCGTAACACATCTTGATCAGGCATATCACGAATATCGATACCACCTACTTCGAGTAAGGTTGTAAATTGACTAGCGCCTGCTGTAGGTCCCCAAAGATTAGTAAGGGTAAACTGTGCTTGCAATGTATCAGATAAAATAAAGCCATTAGCACGTGAGCCGCCAGGGAAAACTGGCATTTGAGAAACACCATTAAGTTCATCACGGCCTAAATCATTCGCTAACTGCTGAGGCATCGCAGCAAAAAGCAACTCTACATCGTCAATTTGTAAAGGTTCATCTTGGCGAAAACTCACTTCACCAGCAACAGATGTTTCACCGATAGCGGTATTAAAACTTAATGCGTAAAGCTTAATATCTTCAATATAATCAAGTTCAACTCGAGAAAAAGCCTTTAAGTCAGTATAGTTGTCATAGGTTATGTCAGAAGTAACCAACATACCAACATCATGTGCTAATGCTTCTGCACTAAAATCAGCAGTGATACCAGAAAATACTGGACGACGACTGTGATAATTCATGTGGTATAAACTAATTTCTGTATCGTTTAACTCAGGTAAGAACCATGATAAGCGTATACCATATTGGCCGCCATCATCAGGTTCATTCTCGGCATCAGCTTGACGCAATGTTAATTTCGTAGGGAAGCCACCAACATATGCACTACCGGCATCAGCCATAGCAACATTACCATTTAAAATATTAGCTCTTAACGCGTTTAAATCGGTAATAAGAGAATCTAAATCCATGTCTGGGTTACTAGCAAAATTTAACTGTACGTTGTTAAATTGGCCACCGTCGCCGGCAAAATCATTAGTTGAGAAATAACTACCAGGTGCAGGTAATACTGTTTTTTCCCAACTGTATTGATAAAACATTTCAACGTTAAAGTTTTCACTAATACCTAATGAGCCCCAAACGGCACCGAAAGGAATAAAAGCTTCTTTTAGTTCTGAGCCTGGTGCCTTTAAACGCGCAATATCAACAGGGTTTAATTCACTGATACCATGAGAAATTAACGTACTTTCACCCCAACTAATGACTTGTTGACCAACTCGCACTGAAAACGGCATATCGCCAATATCAAAGTCACCATAAATAAACGCATCAAGTAAACGAATATCACGACATAGCTGATCACGTGCTTCATCATCACGACACGGGTCGTTTACTTTACCAGAATGAGGATTAGTCCAAGCTCTATTCTCATCCATCATTTCAAAATCATAAAAATACATGCCACGAGCGAAAAAGCCTAAGTTTTCGTATCGAACATCCAGTTCATGAGAGCCTTTTATTAATTTAGAAAAAGTCTCGTTAGCATTAAAGTTTAAGTTACCATTATCGCCATTGGTAGAATAACTGCCCGCCCCATCCCAAACAGTTGCTGCATTAGGGTTAACATTTAAAATAGGATGATATTGGCTAAAATTAAAACCATTATTGACATTATTCGATTTACCAACATTATCATTCCAGTTGCGATTTTCAACACGCCAACTAGCGCCAGCAGAAAATGTTGAATCGAAACTGATATCGAAATCCCCTAACTGAAAGTTGGTGGCCTGAGCACTAGCGCCTGCTAATGTCATCATGGCGGCAGCGATACTCAAAGCTAGTGGCTTTTTGTAAAACCCGTTGCGAAGGTTTTGTTTCATTTGTTATCTCCCCAGATGCGATTCTGCATTTTTATTTTTATAAATCCACGTAAATGGTATGAAACAATAATTACATCATTTCAACAATGAGGCAAGTGCTAAAACATCAGTTAAAGCCCTTTATTTTAAAGACTTGAATCAAGTCATCAGATGAGACGAAAAGACCGTTTTAAACAATCGTTTAAAACGGTCTTTTCTAAAGGTAAGAAAGCAGCAAAGAGTGAACAAAATTAACAGTCGTAATAACATCTACAATTTATTACAAATCAAAAATAATGGTCTGACCACTGTTTAAAGCAAAGGCTCTAATTAAGTGATTTTTTGCAGTGATAAAAATTTATTATCTTTTGTTTGCAAGCAAAACTGTCCTTTTATGCCACTTGCAGTGACATAATTACGCAAATGCATTGCTGGAAATTCTACGCGAACACCAGTATTCGACCTGACTACAATGCTTTGCGCTTGTCCTTGATAGTAAGGCAAATACTCTTGGCTCGACATGTTGAGCGAGAAGTAATATTTCATAATTTTCGTTTAACTCATTAATGCCGCATCAAGTTTTTCTTTTAGATCTTTTGATAGGTCTGTCTGCTCAGACAGCTCTATTAACAGAGTCTTAATCATATCTTGACGTACCTTATCTAATGATGAAAATTGAATTAATGGGGTTATTAACCTTGATGCAACCTGCGGGTTAATATTATTTAATAATTTAATTTGTGCAATTAAGAATTGATACCCTCGACCGCTGATACAATGAAAATATCTTGGGTTGCTCATTGTAAAGGCACCAATTAACGCACGAGCACGATTTGGGTTACTCAAGGAAAACTGTGGGTGCTTAATTAAACTTGCCAAGTTATCGTAAATAGCAACATCATTCACTGATGCTTGAATGGCAAACCATTTATCCATAACTAAGGTTGTTTGCTGCCATTGCTTTTCAAAGTCCGCCATCATTTTAGTAAAACTATTACTATTCGTTTTCGCCGCGCACGTTAATGCGGCTAGGCTATCAGTCATATTATTGGCTGCTTGATATTGCGCAGCTATTACTGGATGTTGTTCTGTCAAACAGCTTAAATAAGAAAGGCAAATATTTTTCAGAGCTCGCTTGCCAATGGCCTCTCCATTATTTTTAAAATTACGTTGAATATTTTCTTGATAATACTGTAAAAACAGCGTTTCTAACTGTTTTGCTAACTCCCTCTTTACCTTGTCAATTGCATCAAGTAGAGCAATTGGGTCTACTTCTTCAATACTGTCTGCTAATTCATTAAAACTCGGTAACGTTAACTGTTCAGCTTTAAATGCCGGTGAAATATCTGCGGTTAATATTTCTTTAAATGCTTGTACTAAGTTTTCAGGTAATGATAACTCAGGTGCTCCCATGACATTTTTAATATGATTAGATAGCAGTACTTGCCCCGCATCCCAGCGACAGAAGTCATCGTTAGCAAAATTTAACACCGTTGCTAAATCATCATCCGACTGTACAAAATCAGTTTTTACTGGAGCAGTAAAACCCGTTAATAGTGCCAATACTGGCTTTTCTGTATATCCGTGAAATGACCAGGTTTGGTCTTGTTCAGTTAATTGCAACAATTGTTGTTGGCTTTGCTTACTCCTGCTATCAATAACCTCTATGCCAATTGGAATATGCAATGCCGGTAACTGTTGGTTATTTTGCGTTATTGATACACTATAAGTCTGCCTATCAGCGTCAAAACTTTCCGTTACTTTTAGTTCAGGTGTGCCAGATTGTTCATACCAACGTTTAAACTGCTCAAGGTCAACACCTGAAGCATCTACCATGGCATTGATAAAATCATCGCAGGTTACCGCCATGCCATCAAAACGTTGGAAGTATAAGTCAAGCCCTTGTCTAAACTTTTCAGGCCCCAGCAACGTATGGATCATACGAATAACTTCAGAACCCTTCTCATACACAGTTAATGTATAAAAATTATTCATTTCGACAACTTTCTCTGGTCGAATCGGGTGCGCCATAGGCCCTGCATCTTCGGCAAATTGCATTGAACGAAGTACCCGAACATTTTGAATGCGAGTAACTGCTGCAGAATGCATATCAGCACTAAATTGTTGGTCGCGAAAAACCGTTAATCCTTCTTTTAGGCTCAATTGAAACCAATCACGGCACGTTACTCGATTTCCCGTCCAATTATGAAAATACTCGTGAGCGATAACTGCTTCTACATTGAAATAGTCAGTGTCTGTGGCACTTTTCTCATCAGCTAAAACAAATTTACTATTAAAAACATTTAAGCCTTTGTTTTCCATTGCGCCCATGTTGAAAAAATCGACGGCAACAATCATGTAAATATCTAAGTCATATTCAAGACCAAAAGTTTTTTCGTCCCAGTCCATTGAGTGCTTTAATGATGCCATAGCATGGTGAGCTTTATTTAAATTACCTTTATCGACAAATATCTCCAATGCTACATCTCGATTTGAAGAAGTAGTAAAACTATCTGTTAATACCTCGAAATCTCCGGCAACTAAAGCAAAAAGGTAAGCAGGCTTTGGAAATGGGTCATGCCACTGAACAAAGTGGTTACCATTAGCTAACTCACCCGTTGCTACTTTATTTCCGTTCGACAATAAATACGGAAATTGCTTTTTATCAGCAATGACTTTAGTAGTAAATGTTGCCATAACATCAGGTCGGTCAAGGTAATAGGTTATACGTCTAAACCCTTCTGCTTCACACTGGGTACAATAAGCGTCACCAGATTTAAATAATCCTTCAAGAGCAGTATTTTCTACAGGATTTATTTCAGTGACAATTTCCAAAACGAAGCTACGCTCGGAAACAGGGATAGTTAATGAATTATCATCAAGTTGATATAAACTTTCATTTAGCTCTTTTTGATTATAAGAAACAGCTAACAGTTTCAAATGTTCACCGTCTAATACTAAAGGCTCGTCATTAATTTCTTTTCTAGAAATTTCCATTCGGTTTCTAACCCGAGTTTTATGCTCATCAAGTTCAAATGTTAAATCAACTGTTGCAATAGAGAAGTTTGATGCTTGGTAATCGGCCAAATAACGCGGAGTAAAATCGCTCATGAAATTCCTTAAATGAAAATGTTCATCTTTGTTAGTAATTTGCTCTAACAGAAAATAGTAAAAAGCCTGTTGTAAACAGGCTTTATGAATAATTATTAATTTTGAAAAAAATTTAATTTTTTGTCATTAAAAATTTAGCTTGTTGTGACTAATTTTTTAATTTTGAACCCCATATAACCATAAATAACGGCTAACACAGGATTTAATAAATTAAAGAAACAATAAAATATATAGTCTAATGGGTTAACTAATAATACCCCATACATATAAGCACCACAGGTGTTCCATGGAATTAGCGGCGAAGTGATCGTACCAGAATCTTCCAATGTTCGACTTAAAACAACTGGGTCTAAGCCACGACGTTTATACTCTTCTTTATACATGCGCCCTGGCATAACAATCGCCATATATTGATCAGCAGTGATAAGGTTGGTACCGATACAAGTACCCACAGTGCTTGCAATTAAACTACCTGTAGATTTTGCCGAGGCTAAAATAACGTTAACAAACTTACGTAACATACCCAAATGCTCTAACACGGCGCCAAAACTTAAAGCACACATAATAAGCCAAATAGTATTAAGCATACTTGCCATGCCGCCACCACTTAGTAACTTATTGAGCTCGTCATTACCAGTTTCCACCGCAACACCATCGTAAAAAGCGCTCCAAACAACAGTAACATTAGCTGTCATAGAATCTAAACCATCGGCAGCTAAACGGGCAATTAAGTCTTGCTGAAAAACAATTGCCCATAATGCGCCCATCAAGGCACCAATTGAAACGGCAGGAAATGCAGGTACTTTCTTAATTGCTAACGCCAATAAAATAACTAAAGGCAGTAAATTAAAAATACTTAATTCAAATTGGCTGGCAAGTTGTTCATTTAAAACCGCAATTGAATTATCACTAGCGGTAGCTGTTTCCGTTAAACCTAAAATAATAAATAATATTAACGCAGTAATAATTGAAGGTACTGTGGTCCAAAGCATATAGCGTATATGAGCAAATAATTCACTGCCAGCAACCGCTGGTGCTAAGTTAGTGGTTTCAGATAATGGTGATATTTTATCACCAAAATAGGCACCAGAAATAACCGCTCCAGCGGTAATTTCTGGTGATAGCCCTAACCCCTGCGCAATACCGAGTAAAGCTACACCAATAGTGGCTGCAGTAGTCCAAGAACTACCAATACTCATAGCAACTACACCACAGATAACACATGATGCGGCATAGAACCACGTTGGGTCTAATATTTTTAAACCATAATAAATCATGGTTGGTACCGTACCTGAAAGTAGCCATGTACCAATAAGTGCACCGACAGAAAGCAAAATTAATATCGCACTAAGCGATAACGAAATACCTTTAACAATGGCTTTGTCTATTTCAACCCAAGTAGCACCATTTTTTAAACCAATAATAATAGCAATCCCCATACTGGCAAGTAAGGCTATTTGATTTGGTCCATATGATGAGTTATCGCCAAAAAAGGTAACTGCCGCCGCTAACATAGCAATTAGAGAAATAATTGGAATTGACGCGTCAAGCATTGAAGGCTGTCGTAAAGATTGAGGTTCAGACATAGATAAATTTACACCTTATTATCTTATTTATTATAGTGATTTTATTTTAGTGGTAGTTAACATGCCGACTGTTGACAAATAGTGCAAGTTTTATATTTTACTTTATTGCTAAACAGCCCTTTATAAATAGGCTATTCAAGAATAAATATGCAAATATTTTAATTAAAACACCTAGCCTTAATTAACTTAACCACATTAAAAAGCCACCCTGAGGTGGCTTGATTAACTAACATATATTAATTTATTTTTTTGCAACCTTACCTAAAGAGACTAAATCAAATGTTATTTTTGCCGTCTCATCTAAAAACGGATCTAATTCATCTAATTCGTCAGGTAAGTCATCTAAGCTGGCAACTTTTTCTTTACCCATTAAAGCAAGACGTTCATTAGCTCGCGTTAATTGCTTAGCTTTACGTGCTTCTCTTTTCGCTTTCCTAGTTGCTAAATTCAACGATATCGTTTTATCGTCTTTTTCAATTTTATACTCTTCGATATCAGACAATAAATAATTAAACTCTTGGTTTTCTGCTACACGAGAACTATGTAAAGAGTTTAAATATGATAAATCTTGGCTAATATCGTTAAGTTTGTTGTAGCGTGCCTTGGGGATTTGATCCCATGGCAAAGCATTTTCTTCGCGACTTTCACCCCAGTCCGCAGGATCAACGGCTGACGGGAAATTAATATCAGGTAAAACACCACGATGCTGGGTACTACCACCATTAATACGGTAAAATTTTGCAATAGTAAATTGGATGCTGCCAAATGGGTTATCGTATAAGTCGTAAACACGACCTAAACCACGATGTTGCTGCACTGTACCTTTACCAAAGGTATGTTCGCCAACAATAACACCACGGCCATAATCTTGAATTGCCGCAGAAAATATTTCAGACGCGGAAGCACTATAACGATCAACCATGACAGTTAAAGGACCATCGTAAAAACTCACGCCATCTTTATCACTGTTTACTTGTACACGGTTAGCGCCGTCTCTAACTTGTACAACAGGCCCTTTATCAATAAATAAACCTGTTAATAAAGTTGCTTCGGTTAACGAACCACCACCATTGCCACGTAAATCAACAATAATGCCTTCGACGTTTTCTTCTTTAAGCTTCGAAATCTCAAGTTTTACATCACGCGATAAGTTATTGTAAAAACTTGGAATGGTAATAACGCCAAGCTTTTTACTGTTTTCGTCGCCTTCTTTTTCAAAATAAACTTCAGACTTTGCAGCTCTATCTTCTAACTTTATGGTATCTCGGATAATTGATACCACTTTAATGCTGCCATCATCTTCAGATTCTGCACCAAGTACTTGCAAACGCACCTTGCTGCCTTTAGGACCTTTAATTAATTCAACAACATCATCAAGACGCCAGCCAATGACGTCGACAAAATCTTTATCGTCTTGAGAAACACCAACAATGCGATCTTTAGGCTTTAATTCGTTAGATTTATCTGCAGGGCCGCCCGATACTACGCTTTGAATAACAGTGTAATCTTCCTCTGCACGCAATACAGCACCAATACCCTCAAGAGAAAGGTTCATTTCCATTTGGAAACGTTCAGCATTGCGTGGTGATAAATATGAAGTATGTGGTTCAACAACACGAGCAAAGCTATTCATAACAACTTGAAAAACATCTTCACTTTCACTTTGTTTTAAGCGTTTAATAGCATAACGATAGCGTTTACCTAGAACTTCTTGGATTTTTTCCCAATCTTTACCAGCAAGGGTTAAGTTTAAAGCATCATATTTAACTTTCTTGCGCCATAATTCATTTAATTCATCAACTGTTGTTGGACGTTCGGCATCTTCACGATCAAAATTATATGATTCTTCTAATTCGAAGTTAAACGGCTTTTCGCTTTCCAATAAGCTTAACGCAAAATTATAACGTTCAAGGCGGCGTTGAAGGTTAAGATTATAAATTTGGTAGGCGATGTCTAACTTGCCGCGAGCAATAACAGTGTCGAAATCATCTCGATACTGCTCAAAGCCTTGTACATCAGACGCTAGAAAAACATTGCGAGCATAATCAAGTTGCTTGATGTAGCGATCAAAGATTTGCTCTGACAATAAATCATCTATTTTTATTTGCTTGTAATGTGCACGGGTAAATTGTGCCGTAATTCGCTTTGTGGAAGTTGCATGTTGGCTCTCTGGAGCTAATATTGGAAGCGCTTTATTCTCTTCCTTAGTTTCGGCCAATGCCGATAAACCAACAATTGATAATGATACTGCAATAGCTATACGACAAAATTTATGCATGCACATACTCCAAATTTATTCAGTAAATATATTTTTAACTTGTGTTTTAACAACCATACCTGAATTCAACTGCACGCTCACATCATTACCTGAAACTTCAGTAATTACCGCGTCCATCGATGATTGCCCTAGTTGCACTTTGATATGCTTACCAACAACAACGTTACTTGTTTCTACCGGCTTAAGTTTAACAGCAGCTTTAGGTGCTGATCGTTTAGTTGACTTAACGGCATTAAACTTTTCTTTGCGGTTATTATTATCTGTAGAGTCTTTCTTAACAGACTTAGTTCCCTTATTAGCATTGCCTTTATATGGTTTTTTCGCAACTTTATCTTTGCTATTTTTGTTACCAAACTTTTCTTGGCTCTCTTTTAGCGTTTTACTTGCGTAGTCGGCTTGCTCTTGATCGATTTCTGCTGCATCTTTGCCATCAATATCTACACGAAAGCTGCCAACTTTAATCGCTTTCAAGTAACGCCAACTGCTTGTGTAATGTCTAAGTGCTTGACGTAAACGTGTTTTACTCACCTTTTCATCGTCAACAAGTTTCTCAGCTAGATCTTGAAAGATACCAATTTTAAGTGGTTTTGCGTGACCTTCTGTCGAAAAACATGCAGGAAATTTCTCTGCTAAATAAGCGATAATTTCTTTTGTGCTAATACGTTTAACTTCAACATTCTCAGTTGACTCAGCCGCTGTGTCTGTCGCTACTTTTACTTCACTTTCTGTTTTAGATTCCATAAATACAACTTTTAAAAATTTTTAACTCTGTTCTGAAAGATACTGTTCTCGGTTTTCCAGCACATGGCGGCACCAATCATAAATATCTTCACTTTCAATTTCGGCTAAGGCTTCTTGCCCTATCCACGTATCCCACACCAAAGCTAGCAACTGCTCTAAAACTTCCGGTGCAATATCTTCTTCAGCTAAGTCGTAAACGGTATGATAAATTTCGTTAATACGCTCAGCGACAACTTCTTCTTGACCGTCCCAGTCTCCAACTACGGCTTCCGAGACCAAATAATCATGAATAACAATAAACTCTTTCATTAGTTTATCACGCCATGTTTGATCATGGTATTTTCAAATAAACTAATTATTTTTTCTAATCCGGCTTGGTCTTCGCTGTCAAAGCGATTAAATACCGTACTATCAATATCTAACACCGCAATAACTTTTTCATTCAAAGTAACAGGAATAACAAGTTCTGCATTACTTGTGGCGTCACAAGCAATATGTCCCTCAAACGCATGTACATCATCAATACGTTGAGTTTTATTATCACCCGCGGCTGTTCCACAAACGCCACGGCCAACAGGAATACGAATACACGCTACTTTGCCCTGAAATGGCCCAAGTACCAGTTCATTATTAACCATTCGATAAAAGCCTACCCAATTAACTTCACTTAATTGCTCAAATAATAAGGCGCTGACATTTGCCATATTGGCAATTACATCAGACTCATCACTGATTAATGCCTCAACCTGAGAGTATAATTCTTGATAAAAGGTATTTTTATTCATTAATAATGCTGCCGAAGATAAAAACGCATAACATACCTTGATAGCAGGATAAATTAAAGCGCTATTGACAGTAATTAGCAATTATATCGTCAATTTATTGTGGTTTTATGGCAAATATCACTTTAACTTGTGCATTTAGTATCCGGCGGCCATTTTGTTTATTATTAACATGTAAATTTTCACTATCAAATGCTAATGATTTTTCAGCTTGATTATCTGCAATTATTTCTTGCACGCTAACGACATTTGTCACAGAAACACCTAAACTTTTAGCAATTTTGTTTGCTTTTACCTTTGCATCTGACAGCGCATTATCAAGTGCCTGCTGATAAAGCTGTTGGTGCGCTAACATTGAGAGTTCGTTCGCCAATATCTCATTGACACCTATTTTAAATAAATAATCTAAAAAGCGTTGATAGGCGATCACATCCGTTACTGTCACTAAAATACGTTGATTTGCTGATACGTTAGTATTAACCGTGAGGTTTTGAACCTTGTTAACTTTGGTATTAATTTTTGCTGGTAATTTATTAGGTAAGCGGCTAAAAACATCAATCTGCTCAATAGCATTATTTTGTAAAGGGTAAATAACTTTAAGCTCTATTGGGCCGCTGGAATTAAACTTTATATCTTTGGCATTATTTTCAACGAAATTCTCTATAAGCGCTAACTTATGTTCGACACTCTGTGAAGTTTTTATCGCGCTTGTACCCTGTTGACTGATAATAACAGTCAAATTGTAATTTGGTGCTTTTACCTCAAATTGACCAAAACCAAAAACTTCAATAGTGCGTTCATAGCCACTAATAGCATGGTTTATAGTAGACTTATCAGCGAAAGACTGACAACTCAAGACTATTAATAATAAAACATAGTAACGCATGTATTACCTCTACTAATTTATTACTTAGTATTTAATGCCGCCTGTTGCTGAGCTAAAACAAAGTAAACAAACGCTTCTTGTTCACTTTGACTACTTAAATTCCACAAACATTTAAGCTGCTCTAATCGTGAATCATTTTCTTTACACGCAATATTCGACAACGTTGGCGTCGCTACAGCAGTCTTTAATCTCGTTGAGCCATCGGTATTGGCAATTATTGTATGCTTTGAGGCTGAATTAGCCGAATGAGCGTCTTTAGCTTGATTAACATTTGATAATTGTTGAAACTTATTTGCCGCATTAAAAGACAGCAATGATTGATTAATTGCACTTATTTGCTTGCCACTTGCATTAACCAATTTAATTTTCGGATTTTTAGCAAATCGTTTGGCATCGCTTAGCTCATCTAGGCTTGGGGTACTTGCCGTAATGTTCTCTTTGGCTTGAACTGACGTTAAAGTAAAAAGCACCACAAAAGGTTTCGACCTCACTTTGGTATGATCGTCATCGCCATCAAATAAGTCTTGGTACTTTAAAACTAAAACATGATTACCCGCTGCTAATTCAATCCTTGTTTCCTGTGCAAAAAAATGGCCTGATTGTTCAATACCATTAATACTTTCAACTATTAGATTTTCTGGAAAGCTAACGACACTCGCTTTAACGGTTAATGAAAAGAGAAATACGAGAGAAAACAATACAGTGCGCATAACAAGCCTTAAAATTGAATTAATATAAACTTTTACTAAATTAATTTAGTTTACCAACCCCTGTTACTCGATTTATCAAAATAATAGTAATTAGTATACCTAAAGCTCACTATATATTAGTTCATTGGTTTTCTCTTAATAATTTTACTATTAGTAACTTAAAAAAAATGCGAACACTTTAGTCAGTTGTTCGCATTATTAATTGTTTAAAGTAACTAGGGCGTGTTAGAAGCTATCGCTAGGAATGCGCACCCAACCTTCCATTAAAACTCTTGCACTTCGACTCATAATCGCTTTATCTACCGTCCAACGCCCTTCAAGGTATGTTGCTTGCGCACCGACTTTAAGTGTACCGGAAGGATGACCAAAGACGACTGATTCACGGTTGCCACCGCCAGCAGCTAGATTAACTAAGGTACCGGGAATCGCCGCTGCCGTGCCAATTGCAACCGCAGCAGTGCCCATCATCGCATGATGCAATTTACCCATAGAGAGTGCACGTACATGCAGGTCAATATCGCTGGCTAAAACAGCTTTTCCGCTAGAGGTAATATAATCTTTTGCTGATGTTACGAAGGCGACTTTTGGTGTATGTTGACGTGCCGCCGCTTCGGAAATGTCAGCAATTAAGCCCATTTTTTTCGCGCCATAAGCACGAATTGTTTCAAAACGTTTTAAGGCTTTTTCATCGCTATTTATTGCTTCTTGTAACTCTGTACCGGTATAACCAATATCTTCAGCATTCAAGAATATCGTAGGAATACCGGCGGTGATCATCGTTGCTTTAAAAGTACCAATTTCTGGTACCTCTAAATCATCGACAACATTACCAGTAGGAAACATAGCTTCAGATGGGTCGACAGGGGCAATAAATTCAACAGGAACCTCTGCTGCCGGAAAAGTAACACCATCGAGTTCAAAGTCACCGGTTTCTTGTACCTGACCATTAATAATAGGTACTTGCGCAATAATGGTTTTAGCAATATTTTTTTGCCAAATACGAACAGTACAAACACCATTTTCGGGAATACGACTGTTGTCGACCAAGCCAGAATTTATCGCAAAAGAGCCAACAGCGGCGGTCAAATTTCCACAATTACCACTCCAATCAACAAATGCTTTATCAATAGCAACTTGACCAAATAAGTAATCAACATCATGGTCAGCTTGTTCACTTTTGGCCAAAATCACGGTTTTACTGGTACTTGACGTTGCTCCGCCCATACCGTCGGTTTGTTTACCGTAAGGATCAGGGCTACCAATAACTCGTAACAACATATTATCACGGGCTTCACCAGGCGTTTGACAACGCTCAGGCAAATCGCTCAAATTAAAAAAAACACCTTTTGATGTGCCACCACGCATATACGTTGCGGCAATTCTTGCTTGCGGAGGGAAAGACATTTAAATCTCCTTAGTTATTTATTAATGCATAAAATAAAAAACAGCATTAGATTGCTCTTTTGCTGCTTTATCATGCATATCAATCTCTGATCAAAAGCTAGCTTTAGCGCTTATATTCGATGAAAGCGCTAAAGTTATTTTCATCCTAGATAATTGAGCTAATGGGCATTTACGCATTCGACTTTAAAAAGTCTTGAGCAAAACGTTGCAATACGCCGCCGGCAGCATAAACTGAGATTTCCTCTGCTGTATCTAAACGACATTTAACAGGTACTTCTACTTGCTCACCATTCTTACGATTAATGATTAAAGTTAATATTGCGCCTGGCGTTCTTTCACCGACAACATCAAAGGACTCTGTTCCATCAATATTGTAGGTATGGCGGCTTTCACCATTAGTAAACTCAAGTGGTAACACGCCCATACCAACTAAGTTCGTACGGTGAATACGTTCAAAGCCTTCAGCAACAATCACTTCAACACCAGCTAAACGCACTCCTTTTGCCGCCCAATCACGTGAAGAGCCTTGACCATAATCAGCACCAGCGATAATAATTAATGGCTGTTTACGTGACATATACGTTTCAATAGCTTCCCACATGCGCGTCACGGTACCTTCAGGTTCAACACGAGCAAGTGAGCCTTGTTTAACTTCACCGTTCTCATCGCGGCACATTTCATTAAACAATTTAGGATTAGCAAATGTTGCGCGTTGTGTAGTTAAATGGTCACCGCGATGCGTTGCATAAGAGTTAAAGTCTTTTTCGGGTAAGCCCATTTTATCTAAATAAGCACCTGCAGCACTATCGAGTAAAATGGCATTTGACGGTGATAAATGATCGGTTGTGATATTATCACCCAACACAGCTAATGGACGCATACCTTTCATGGTACGTTCGCCCGCTAGTGCCCCTTCCCAGTATGGTGGGCGGCGAATATAGGTGCTCATTTCACGCCAGTCATACAATGGACTTTCTGCTGGTTCAAATGCACCTAAGTCAAACATAGGTGTATAAATCTTCTTAAATTGCTCAGGCTTAACACTGTTATTAACTATGGTGTCAATTTCTTCATCTGATGGCCAAATATCTTTTAAGGTAATGTTATTACCGTGTTGATCTTGCCCTAAAATATCTTGTTCGATATCAAAGCGCATAGTGCCAGCAATAGCATAAGCAACAACTAACGGAGGTGAAGCTAAAAACGCTTGTTTGGCGTAAGGGTGAATACGGCCATCAAAGTTACGGTTACCAGAAAGTACTGCTGTTGAGTATAAATCGCGCTCAATCACTTCTTGTTGTACTTTCGGGTCAAGTGCACCTGACATACCGTTACAGGTAGTACATGCATAACCGACAATACCAAAGCCAAGTTTTTCCATTTCGGGTAATAGCCCTGCTTCTTCAAGATATAACTTCGCAACTTTAGAGCCTGGCGCAAAAGAAGACTTAACCCAAGGCTTACGTACCAAACCAAGTTCATTCGCTTTCTTAGCCACTAGACCTGCAGCAACAACATTGCGAGGATTTGACGTGTTGGTACAACTGGTGATTGCAGCGATGATCACTGCGCCATCTGGCATTTCACCAGATTGTTCTTGTGCTTTACAGCTATCTAATTCTTTAGCTATGCCTTTAGATGCTAAATCCGCAGTAGCTAAACGACGATGTGGGTTAGATGGCCCCGCCATATTTCGGCCAACGGTTGATAAGTCAAACTCAATAACACGGGCATACTCAGCTTCGACTAAATCATCAGCCCATAAACCCGTATGTTTTGCATAAGTTTCAACTAGCTCAACTTGCTCAGGGTCACGTCCTGTTAGCTTCAAATAGTCAATGGTTTGTTGATCAATGTAAAACATACCTGCCGAAGCACCATATTCAGGTGTCATATTCGATATAGTAGCCCTATCCCCAATCGTTAAATTAACAGTGCCTTCACCGAAAAACTCTAAGTAGCTAGAAACGACTTTTTCATTACGTAAAAACTCTGTAATTGCTAAAACGATATCGGTTGCTGTTATGCCCGGTTGGCGCTTTCCGGTAAGTTTTACACCAATAATATTAGGTAAACGCATCATAGATGGTCTGCCTAGCATAACGGTTTCAGCTTCTAAGCCGCCGACACCTATGGCAATTACGCCTAAAGCATCAACGTGCGGGGTATGAGAGTCAGTACCGACACAAGTATCAGGGAACGCAACCCCGTCTCTTGACTGAATAACAGGCGACATTTTCTCTAAGTTAATTTGATGCATGATGCCATTACCTGCCGGAATCACATCAACATTTTTAAAAGCAGTTTTGGTCCACTCAATAAAGTGAAACCTGTCTTCATTACGGTGATCTTCTACAGCGCGATTTTTATCAAAAGCGTCAGGGTCAAAACCACCATGTTCAACCGCAAGTGAGTGGTCAACAATAAGTTGTGTCGGTACCACAGGGTTTACTTTTGCAGGGTCACCACCTTGCTCAGCAATTGCATCACGTAAGCCAGCTAAATCAACCAAAGCCGTCTGACCAAGAATATCATGACAAACAACACGCGCAGGATACCAAGGAAAATCTAAATCTTGCTTACTATCAATAATTTGTTTTAAAGAGTCTGTTAATGTAGCGGGGTCACATTTACGTACAAGTTGTTCGGCAAGAACACGAGAAGTATAAGGCAGTTTTTTATAAGCGCCAGGGGTTATTGCTTCAATGGCTTCACGGGTATCAAAAAAGTCTATCGGGGCACCATTTATTTTATAACCTGGTAAGGGTTTGCGGTAATCGTAATTCATTATTTATTCCACATTATCTGTTATATGATAAAGGCGAACTGCAATAAATGAATTCACCTTTATATCTAAATTCGATTTTCTCTTGTCTAACATAAATGCTAGACGACGAAATTTGCTTCTAGTTCGAGGAAGGAAATTTGAGCATATAAGTATATGCGATGATTTCCTGACGCTGAAGTAGAAGCAAAGAGCAAGTCTTACCTACCGTTCTGAGATCGCAATAACCTTACGTGGCTCAGCACCCGTGTAATCTGCCGATGGGCGAATAATACGGTTGTTGGCTCTTTGCTCCATTACATGAGCTGCCCAGCCTGTTAATCGTGAGCATACGAATATTGGCGTGAAGAGTTTTGTTGGAATGCCCATATAGTTATACGTTGAAGCATGGAAAAAATCGGCGTTACAAAATAATTTTTTGGTGTCCCACATAAATTCTTCACACGCCACTGAAATATCGTAAAGTGAAGTATCGCCATTTTCGGCCGCCAACTTTTCTGACCATGCTTTGATAATGACATTACGAGGATCTGAGGTACGGTAAATCGCATGACCAAAGCCCATAATCTTCTCTTTGCGTTCTAACATACCAGCCATTTGTTCTTTAGCGTCAGCTGGTGAGTTGAACTTTTCAATCATGTCCATTGCTGCTTCATTAGCACCGCCATGTAATGGCCCTCGTAATGTACCAATAGCACCAGTTACACAAGAAAACATGTCAGAAAGTGTTGAAGCACAAACACGTGCAGTAAATGTTGATGCATTGAATTCATGCTCAGCATATAAGATTAATGATACATCCATTACACGACGATGTTGCTCTGATGGCGTAGTACCATTTAATAATCGTAAGAAATGGCCACCTAATGAATCTTCGTCAGTTACACAGTCAATTTCAACATTGTCATGGCTGAATTTATACCAGTAACACATAATTGCAGGGAATGCGGCAAGTAAACGATTAGCAGCTTTTCTTTGCGCAGAAAAATCATTTTCTGGTTCAAGGTTACCTAGAAAAGAACAACCAGTTCTCATCACGTCCATTGGGTGAGCACTTGCTGGTATACGCTGTAGTACTTCTTTTAATGACTGAGGTAAATCACGCATTGTCATTAGCTCAGCTTTGTAACCGGCTAATTGAGCTTCATTCGGTAATTCACCGTTAAAAAGTAAGTAAGCCACCTCTTCAAATGTTGCGTTATCAGCTAAATCTGCAACATCATAACCACAATAGGTTAAGCCACTGCCTGATTTTCCAACTGTACATAACGCTGTTTCACCGGCACTTTGTCCACGTAAGCCTGCGCCTGATAGTTTCTTATCTGTCATCATTCTTTCCTCTATTCCTTTGGTGGCATTTATCTCACTACCAAAATATAAATTATAATTTTATTTGTTACTGATTTTTCAATTTACTTGTTTTTGCCTTCAGAAAATAAAGCATCAAGTTTTTGCTCATAGTCGTGATAGCCTAAGTAATCATAAAGGTCCATGCGCGTTTGCATATTATCGATTTCAGCTTTTTGGTCGCCGTCAGCTAACAGGGTTTTATAAACCGATTCGGCCGCTTTGTTCATAGCACGGAAAGCTGATAACGGATAAAGCACCATGGCACAGCCCCATTCACCTAGCTGCTCTTTATTCCACAACTCTGTTTGGCCAAACTCAGTAATATTAGCTAATACAGGTACATCTAGTGCTTGGGTAAAGGCACGGTAATGCTCTTCCGTTTTTACTGCTTCAGCAAAAATGCCATCAGCACCTGCGGCAACATAAGCTTTAGCACGCTCAAGTGCAGCTTCTAGCCCTTCCTGAGCAAAAGCATCAGTACGTGCCATGATAAAAAAGTCTCTATCTGTGCGAGCATCAACAGCCGCTTTAATACGGTCAACCATTTCTTCAGTTGAAACAATCTCTTTATTTGGGCGATGACCACAACGTTTTTGCGCCACTTGATCTTCTAAATGAACCGCAGCAGCACCGGCTTTTTCCATATCACGAATTGTTTTGGCGATATTAAATGCGCCGCCCCAGCCTGTGTCGATATCAACTAATAAAGGTAAACTAGACGCTGCTGTTATACGTTGAACATCGGCAATAACATCATTTAATGAGGTCATTCCTAAATCAGGTAAACCGTAGGACGCATTAGCAACCCCACCACCTGATAAGTAGATTGCTTGGTGACCAAGTTGCTCTGCCATCATGGCGCAATAGGCATTGATAGTACCAACGACCTGAAGAGGTTTGTTTTTAGTAAGTGCTTGGCGAAACTTAGCACCTGGAGATAATGTACTTACTGCTTGTGATATAGACATAGCATTGTCCTTTTAAGTATTAATGTTGTAATAATTCTATTTAACGCTTTTGCTATATTACTGCGTTAACGTTGTTGATTAATTTTGTTTTCTATATTTTTTCGTGACGCTGCAATGTGTCTGCGCATTAGCATTTCTGCCAGTTCGCCATCACGGTCGGCAATCGCTTCAATAATACGAGAATGCTCATCAAACGCCTTGGTCGCTCGTGGACTATTCATACCAAATTGGCAACGATACATGCGAACAAGGTGATACAACTGGCCGCATAAAATATTGATCAATTGCTGATTATGACTACCTAATATCACTTTATAGTGAAAATCTAAGTCACCCTCTTCTTGATAATAAGAAACTCCATCACGTAACGCTTTAGCGCTCGCATGTTTAGCCAGCATAGTTTTCATATCAGCAATTTCACTATCTGTCATATGAATTGCCGCTTGACGACATGCCATACCTTCAAGTGCTTCTCTGACGATATAAATTTCTAATAAACCTTCAGTGGAGCATTCAACGACACGAGAGCCTACATTTGGCTTTCGTTCGATTAAATGACATTTTTCTAATCGGTTTAATGCTTCTCGTAAAGTCGAACGACTAATTTGATAACTTTTTGCCAATTCAGGTTCACTGATTTTACTACCCGCTTTAATGCTGCCATCGACAATGGCATGGAGCATTTGATCAAATACTTTATCTGCTGTTGTTACTGCCGTTTGTGATGTGGGATTATCTAAAGCCATTATTGTCGACACTTTTAAATTCAGTGATGCTAATAATAGCGACATATTGCTATTAGTCAATGTAGAAAACCAAATATTGTCGACAATACATGTTAGACATTAGTCTAGACCAACACCTATTAAGTAACTAGTGAAAATGCCAAATAATCACACAGCGTCTAGCGTTAGCCGTTATATTTGGACTCAGTAAGAGAGAGAACGGAAAACTATATCGATAAAAAGCACAGAAATATAAATCTATGCCCTCGAAAAGTGTCGACAATATAAACAAGTAGTATAACGCTTAGTGATCTACTTAAGGTAAGTTCTAAGCTATCAACCGAAGAACCAGTAACAGACACCAATAGCGGCACTAATGCCAGCAAAATCTGCAATTAAACCGCATGCTAAGGCATGGCGACTATAACGAATACCTACAGAGCCAAAATAAACCGCTAAAACATAAAAAGTGGTTTCCGTTGAACCTTGCACAATTGATGCTAGCCTACCAGCAAACGAGTCAGCGCCATGGGTATTCATAGTTTCAATCATCATAGCTCTAGCGCCAGAGCCACTTAATGGATTCATAAATGCTGTAGGCAAGGCATCAACAAAACGCGTATCAGCATTAAAAAATGTCACAAACGCTCTGATCGCCTCTACTATTAAGTCTAACGCGCCACTCGCTCTAAAAACGCCAATCGCGCAGAGCATTGCCAGCAAGTAAGGGATCAGCTTAATACTTGTTTCAAAACCCTGTTTCGCTCCTTCTATAAAGCTGTCATAAACATTCACTTGCCGTTTTAAAGCAAAGAAGATAAAGCAAATTAAAGTTGAAAAGATAAGTAAGTTGCCCATAAGCGATGATTGTTGCGCTAATAAATCAGCGCTAAGAGTGGCAAAATATGCCGCTACACCACCAATAATTGCTATACCAGCAGAAAGGTAAAGCACTATGGTTTGTTGATACAGTTTAATTTTTTGTACAAACGCTACCGCAAATAAGCCTGCTAACGTAGACGCTGTCGTCGCTAATAAAATAGGCACGAATACATCAGTTGGATTTACCGCTCCTTGTTGCGCACGATAAACAAAAACAGTAATTGGAAATAAAGTAACGGAAGAGGTATTTAGAACTAAAAATAATATTTGGGCATTGGTCGCGGTATTTTTATTATTATTAAGCGATTGCAAGTCTTGCATCGCTTTTAAACCTAATGGTGTCGCAGCATTATCTAAACCGAGAAAGTTAGCTGATAGGTTCATAGTCATTGAGCCTATCGCAGGATGGCCTTTGGGTACCCCAGGCATTAATCGCGTAAATAAAGGTGAAATAAATTGTGCAAGCTTGTCGATAATACCGGCATGCTCAGCAATTTTCATCATGCCTAACCAAAAACTGAGTATCCCAATTAAGCCAATGGCAATATCAACGGTTACTTTCGACATATTAAAAATAGCATTGACAATTTGCTCAAAAATTAACGCTTGATCGAAAAACCACCATTGGATGAGAGCAGAAATAAAAGCAACAAAGAAAAAGCCACTCCAAATACGATTTAACAAATTTATTCTCTTATTTTTTATTATGAAATTATCATGACATAGAAAATGGTTAATGCCCAGAAACTCGAGCACAACACTGTGACAAACCTGTGCACAAGCTATGGGAAAGCGGTACACAAACACTTAATAAATCATTAACACTCAGCCGTCACCACTAACATTGAATAACAAATAAAACCTTAATAATCATACAACTAACACCTTTAAAAATAATTTTGCATTTAAAGCACTATACACTACACTTAATTCTACAGGTAAGTTATCAACCTGTTGCTCGCAATATTATCTCTATTGTAATTAAATAGAGTCAGTTTTAAAAAGTAGTTGAGATTTTAACGGTTATCGTTAATTTGATTTGACAGTTTATTAGCGCAGGCTCATCTCCTTTTGAGCCATCCCCTGAGCCCAAAATCAGCAGTGATTTTGGGCTATTTTTATGGTCATTATCATTTTTTAGTGCTTGGAAACAAACGGTGGAAATTGTCAGTTGATTGCTGGGCAATTTCGGCAACCGAAGTACCACGAATGCTGGCAAGATGCTTTGCCACTTCTACAACATATGCCGGCTGATTTTGCTTACCACGATGTGGTACAGGTGCTAAATAAGGCGCATCTGTTTCAATTAAAAACCTATCTGCTGGTACTTTTTTCGCCACTTCTCTTAATGCGCTAGCATTTTTAAAAGTAACAATACCGGAAAAAGAGATATAAAAACCCAGCTCAATAGCTTGTTCTGCCATCTCCCAGCTTTCAGTAAAACAATGTAAAATACCACCTACATTAGCTGCTTTTTCTTCACGTAAAATTGCTAGAGTGTCATCTTGCGCATCGCGTGTGTGAATAATTAAAGGTTTGTTTAATTCGTTGGCAACACGTACATGCTTGCGAAACGAATCTAACTGAACTTGCTTAGTTTCGGGGGCATAAAAATAATCTAACCCTGTTTCACCAATAGCAACTACACGAGGATTCGTTGCTAACTGCTGCAATAGTGCGGGATCGATTTCATCATCTTGATTAAGTGGGTGGGCACCACACGTTAGCCAAACATGATCATATTTAGCCGTTTTTTCTACCATCGATGGAAATTCTTCAAGTGTGACACTAACACATAGTAAAGTATCAACATTATTTTTTGTTGCCGCATCAACGACATTATCTAAATTATTATCAAATTCTTCGAGCTTTAGTCGATCTAAATGACAATGGGAATCTATAAACACAAGGTTACTCCGCACGAAAGTGCTAACTAAATTCTTTACTACGATTTCGTTAATATCTTAAAATACAACGAAGTTTACATTGTTAGTGTTGGCTCAGAGGAGTTTAACAAACGACCGATAGCTTTATCTATTTGATTTCGGATATTATCAGGATCTTCAATAAAACTAACACCAATACCCGCTGGCGTACCATTTTGCACACCAATAGGTGTTACCCATGAGACTTTGCCAATAATTTCTGAAGACTCTAGCGAGTCAGGTAATGTAACAATCAGTTTAATATCGGTAGCTAAATCAAAATGTTGTGTTGTACGAACAAACAAACCACCATTTTTCATAAACGGCATATATGATTGGTATAAGTCACGGTCGGATATAAATTCAAGCGTAATGTTTTCCAAAATCATCCCTCTGCTTTATGCACTATATTGGCGATATTAACTAATAGCTTTTCACTAATAAATTGTTGATTAACTTGGATTAGCGTTTTTAGCTTAATGTTAGCAGCTTGTATTAAACGATAAACCTGCCACAAAGTTTCGTTGTCTAAATCATGCTGGCCTTGTGCTGACTCATTAACTTGCCAATGCCAGTGGCTACGCATTAAATCAACAATAATTTTCTCAAGCCAACGCATACCATTGCTATCATTTACAAGCACACTTAATACAGCGGCCCTTTGTTGATGATAACATAGGTATTGCATGATATTCTCACGAAATATTTCGAAATCCTGCGCGGTGTCGTTATTCGTTAACTCATTATAATGGCTAAGATTAGCAAATAAGTCATTACCTGCCATTGTGTTATTATTGCTTGCACATGCTACTAACAATTGTTCTCCCACGGGCGGTCTTATTTCAAACTGTTGGCAGCGGCTAATAATTGTTGGTAATAAGGTATCGGCACTGTCGGTGGTGAGAATAATAAAGCTATTCGCGGTTGGCTCTTCTAGGGTTTTTAATAAAGCATTTGCAGCTGAAATCGTCATCGTATCGGCGCGTTTTACTAATACTGTTTTTGCTGCACCGATATGGGCGGTTTTCTCAAAAAAGCGACTAAGAGTTCGTACATCGTCAACACCTATAGTCGCTTTGTCAGTTTCTAATGTAATGTGATCTGGATAACTGTCACTGGCAAATAGCATACAGGTTTTACAGCTTCCGCACGGTTGCAGTATTTTCTGACTATCAGTAGAATAGTTTTGACATAACAAGACCTTGACTAACCATAATGAGACTTCTTCATAACCGGCACCTTTAACACCTGAAAGCAGCAAACCGTGAGGCAGCTTATTTTCTTGTATTTGTCTGGATAATTGTTGCTGAATACCTTGTAGCCAAGTTTGCATTTATCGACCTTGTTGCTTTGCAATAAATTTTTCGATTGAATTTGCCACATCTTGGTGTACTAACGCCATTGTTTGGCTAGCATCAATAGTGTCTATACTTGTGGAAGCAGCAGCCAAACTTTGGTATTTATTTCTCACGCGTTCGAAAAACTCAATTTTTTCTAATTCAATTCGGTCGAGCTCTCCTCGCGCTTGCGCTCGGCTTAAACCAAGTTCAGGTGCGATATCTAAATAAACGGTTAAATCTGGCGTAAAGCCTTTTAGCGTGACATCAGCTATCGCATTCATAACCTGATCATCAAACTGTCGCCCACCGCCTTGATAAGCGCGTGAAGAAAGTTGTTTTCCGTTTTGTATTTTTGTAAACACTTGCTGATTATTCTCCGTTTAGCTATAATGTAAACATTATCACAATTAACTATAATAATCACTAATTTTATCATAAACACCTGACTTATTGAGATAGAAATTAAGCTTAAGCACTAGGAATAAAAAATGAGCAAGATAATTGGAATTGCAGCATTAGCAAGATCCGGGAAAGATACAGTAGCTTCTATGTTATTAAAGCATAGTGACGTTACAACCTATGCTTTAGCTGATCCATTAAAAATAGGATGTCAGGTATTATTTGGGTTAACTGATTCCGAAACATGGGATGATAACTTTAAAGAAAAAGAAATCTCTCATTGGGGTTGGTCTCCTAGACGTTTTTTTCAAACAGTAGGAACCGATTGGCTTAGAGACTTAAACCCTGAGCATTGGCTACAAAGAGCTGACTTAGCATTAAACTATGACATGTCAAATGACATCAATAAGTCAAAAATTGATCTTAGCGATCCAAGAGCACCTTTAAAGCTTGCAGCTCAATCAATTTTTGGAATCAGCCAAGAAGAAGCATGGGATCCTTTATTACTAAATAATAAAAATGAGTTCTGGGATATGAGTCCCAGTCAAATGATAGATTTTATTCATAACCAAGTATGTTCGGAGTTCGAAAATTTTTATTCGTTAAGGTCAGAACGCCCAGTAACTCTTCCTTCAAGAACAATCCCTGCTCACGGAAACAACGATGTTGTAATAATTAAGGACGTAAGGTTTGAAAACGAAGCAGATTTCTTGCGAAATCACGGTGGTACTATCTGGCATATTAAGCGTGATAAAGCATTGAAAGTTATTAGCCACGCTTCTGAAATGGGAATAAAAGTAACAAATGAAGATATTGTCATTCATAATAATGGGTCATTAGAAGACTTAGAGTTAGCAGTTCAAAACGAATGGACCAAATTGAATTTTGGATAGTCTCGATATCTGTGATTTAGTTTCTGTTGAAACATCATCTGGTCATATCGTTAAAGCCAGATATCTAAATATTGATGGCTTTGAACTCAGTAATAAATTATGTTTTGAACTACATAGAGTTTTTCTTTTTTATTCTAAAGATAGAGCGTCTTCGCAAGCTTATCTTTTAAATCAAGCAATAGAGACATTTTTTGAGTTCTTAGAAAAACACAATGAAAAACAGCCGGATATATTAAAAGTAAACTCTCTTTCAGTGATTGGCTCAGAGATTTTCAGGGCGTATATTAGATATTGTCAAAAAAACGAATTTAACCTTGAAATTCCAACGACTTTGAAAGGTGCAATTGTTAATTTTGCTGAATGTACGAAGTTAATTCCAATCCCATCATTACCTCGTATGTCATCATATAAAAAAAAGACTCCCCCCACAGAGCCCTTAAGTGAAAAGTGTTATGGCGAATTAACTACTGCTCTACTATCAGAAATAGATCGTCTATACGTAAAAGTTTCGTTTATTGAAAAAGTTAAATTAGCAGAACCATATACTCTAGAAGATGCCTTTTCAGAAATATCCCCTCCTGTAACCAAGGAGCGTATATTCAAGTGGTATGAAATGATTCTAAAAGGGGAAATTACTACCAAGTTAAAGGCCGTAGGACTTATAAATAAATTAAAGCACTGCACAGATGAGGAACTGTCTAGACTGGTTGAACAAGAAAGCGAAGTTCTTGGCAAATTTAGAATCATTTATGAAAGAGATAAGGCCTTTATTGATACTTCACAAGCTATCCCCTTACTCAAAAACGGACAAGGTGTAGGAATAAGGAATTGGAACTTCAACGTTGCAAGAGGTTTAAAAACTTTATTAGTTCACGACTACCCGATGGGACAGTCACTCAAGGAAATTGAACGTAAATATTCTTCTACAGATATTGTTGCCATTGAAGATTGTAAAGATATTGTTCAATTATTGATGCTACGAATTAATAGAGCTCAAAATAAATATAAGCACCCAGAGGCAGAAAATTGGGATAGCTTTTTGAGTAGCTACTTCCCTTCAATGATTGATGCAGCTTCAATTTATTTAATGTTGGCTATACAGTCTGGTTGGAATAAAGAAACTATTTTATCTATTGATCCAGATAATTTCGAACATGTATTAACAGGTGCTTTAAATGAAAATCAATCTGTTATTTTTTCGGAAAAACATAGAGGCCAAGATGCCAAGTTGCCATATAGTGATTCAAAAGAATTTATAGCCCCAAGTAATAAAGATGATAAGTATTCGATATATAATATTATTCAGTTAGCAAAGCGTATTTCAGCTCCTCTTGCTGAGTATGAATATGATTACATTCATATGCATAAAACCGAAGAAGATTTAAACCCGCTATTTCTGTGTCTTAGATATTACGCCGACTGGGTCTCAAAAGGGGGAAGAAATAGTTCTTTATCTCAACAAAAAGCATTCAATACTTCAATAAAACACTTTATACGTAAGCATCAAATTAAAGAGCACGGAAAGTTAATTTCAAATATCGGTGAAATTACGTTAAGAACTCGTGTTACATGGATGCAAATTAAACGAAAAAAACTTCCACTAACAGTTATTCGACTTGTTCAGGGCCATAGCTCTAAAACTACAACAGATAAGTATTATGATAATTCAGGCATTGCTAAACAAGAAAGGAAGCGTAGATTAAGGCTTGAGCAAGAAGAAATTGTTACCCTACTTAGAAACAGAGAGTTTAAAGGTATTATAGGAATTCAGTCGAATACTATTGCAGATGCTCCCTTAAAAATATTTCATATACCAGGCCATAAAAACGACCTATGGGCTTGCGCCAATCAATATGAACCAACTTGGCCAAGGTTTGAGCAAGAGGTAACGAGTGGCGAAAAATGCTATTCACTTTCTAATTGTATTTTTTGCAAGCAAATTCGACTATTTGAAGACTCAGTACCTTATTTAATGGAGCGCTTAATCCACATCGAAGAATCTGTTATTGAGACTGATATAATTGATGATGAGCCCGTATTAAATGATGAAAAAATTATTATAGAATCAATTCTTGATAACTGGGATGACGATGATCACATTAAGAGCTCTGCTAGGTATCAAAGAATAAATGCTCCTCTATTACCTAGAAATTTGAATGATTTAAAAATTATCTTTGAGGATGACAATGATTGAGTTGGATGATTATTTTTCACCAGAATCTTTAATAGAAGAATTAGAAGATGCTGCTAACGAAGAATTTAATTATATTTTAAATACAACTGGTGGAAAGGTTTCTCCAACTGTAATTTCACTAACAACAAAATTAGATGCTGATCCTGAAGGCAGTTTTCCTGTTTCTGATTATTCAACTTACAACCAAGATGAATGGTTTTTGGAAGAGATCACTGGTCAGAACCCTATAAAAATATATTTTTATAAAGAGGAAGAAGCATTTAATGGTTTAAAACGAGCTTTATTATACTACTCAATTCCCGATTTTTGCGCATTTGGGAATATCAAAAGTTATAATACATCAAAGGGCTACTCATCGTTATTTAACACATTCATATCATACGTTTTTAAAGATAATCATTTATTAGCAAATGATCCTACAGATATAAGTTGCATCACTCCAGCAATGTTAAATGACGCTTTAGATAGAGCTAAAGCAAATAAAGATTCTCCAAGGCATTATCACTCTCTCTTTCGTATAATTCGCCTATGGTTTTCTTTATCCTCAGAAGGAATGATCCCAGAAAAGTATAAAATAAACATTGATTACGTTAGCGTCGATAATAAAAGAAGGCATAAAGATGTTGTCAAACATTTTCAGGGAACTGTTTCAACTTGGATACCATTTTCAGAACGAGACCTAGCTAAATTAATTAACTATTCCTTATTTTGGCTAGAAAAAGCTCTGCCCAAACTAATAGATATGCGTGATTATATTGATAGTTTGAAATTAGTAAAAACAAAAGGTTCTCCTTTTAGCACGAAAGGAGCAAATGAAGAATTTGAAAATATGACAAATATTTTCATTGATGAAGTTTGTGTAATGTCCAGCTCTCTCTCTAGTCTTACACCACAAGAAAAAAACGGCTATAAAACTCATCAATACAATTGGAAAAATAGTTACGCTATAGCGCTAGATCATATCAGAAACTCGTTATTCATATTCATTGGCTTGCTTCTTGGAATGCGCTCAAGAGAGATGAGACAACTAATGCTAGATGACATTTTCAAAGATAATAATGAAGAATATTGGATAAATATAACAAGATTTAAAACGACATCTGATCCTAATTATCATGGTGAAACTGAAGTTATGCCCGTTCCTTTTTTTATCGGTGAATGCGTAGATCTTTTTAAACACCTTAAAAGCCTTTCTGATTTTGAGAAGCAAGGTTATTTCTTTCAGTCAAATAAAAGTAGAAAAGTAGTAAATAACTTTACAGCAGGAAATATTAGACTGATAACAGCTGAGATCAGAAAGTTTACTGGTGTTGAAAGGCCACATAGTCATAGATTTAGAAAAACCTCAGCTGAGATATTAATAAATCGAAATGAAAAAAATATTGATTTAATTCGGATGCTGTTCGGACATGAAAGCTATGAAATGACACTAAGATATATTGCTAGAAACCCTTTTATGGTTAAGGCGGTTGCAGAAGCTATTGAAGTAAATTTTACCGAAGACTTTCATGAGGTAGTGACAAATATAAGAGACCAATCATATTCTGGAAAACCAGCTGAACGAATTGCGAGTGCCATAATAAAAGCACCAGAAAAATTTGCAGGTAAACAGCTTAAACTGCAACTCATGAATTATATATCCCACTTACTATCTAGTGGAGAGATGCTTTTCATTCATAGAACAGCAATTGGCATGTATTGTATTCATAGCGAGGAAATAACACTTGATAACCTGCCTCCATGTTTAGCGGAAAATAAAAAATTAAGCCTACCTTTGAGTCCTGATATTAGTAACTGCCAATTAGAGTGTAAGCATTGTGTTGTCGTTGAAAAAGCCAAACAAGCAATATCTGGCAATGTTGAGTTCTATCAATCTATTTTAGAATCAACAGATGGTGTTGGCGTTAAAGCTAAGGCTAGGTTGCGAAAAAAACTATCAGCAGCTGAGAAACATATTGAAGCCCTCGATAAGAACAAATTAAAAATCCAAGAAGCTATTGATGTTAGGGAGCTATTAGTATGAGCTCAGCAATAACAAGATCTAAACTCATTAAAGTTATCGCTAAAGAAATTGTTGAAAATTTTAATACAAAGCTAAAGATACAAGATATATGTGAAGCTGTAGGTATATCTAGACAGTCATTTAATCGTTACTACTCAGACCTTAAGCCATATATGAAAGGCGAAAAGCCTATTAATGAGCTAGTCATGAATCAAAGCGACATTTCCTCTAATCAATTGCTTTGTAAATACCAATCAAAAATTAAAGAGTTACAGGATGAACTCGAAGATATAGTCAAAAGTCATGAAATAGACTTAAGTAAAGTCAAAAATAGTATGACAACTTCATTAATGAATAATGATCTTTCAGTACATGATGCAGACAATGTCAGACTACAATTGCAAAAGCAAAGTTTACATTCAGATAAGCTCAAGGAAAAAATAAATCGTTTAGAAGTGGAACTTAGTAAGCAGTATATTGATAACAATTTAAAGTCTTCTACAACCCCTCTTAATGATAATTTTCAAGTAATCGATGTAGATTTTGAATTACTATTTAAAAACTTTTCAGCTACCCAAGATATTGATGTTTTCGAAGACGAAAAGGAAGTGGCAATTGATAATTTAATATCTATGACAAATAAACTCTTAATAAATGATAAAACAATCGTTGTGCTGTTTATGGAAAGGTATTTAAGTAGTTTTAATAAATTTGTTGAAAGATATGCTTTTAATTCTGAAGATTTACACTTATTTGTAAGACTTCCTGTGCATTCAAGATCCGAATTAAAGTTAACTTTAAACAAGTTCAATAAACAGGGAGCATTAAAGATATACATTCCTTACTCTGCTTCAGATACTGTTACTAAGTCACAGCGTAATTTTTACTTCAGAAATGTCCCAGAAACGGAACTACAGGCAGCAGATAAATCATTTTTACCCTCTATCAAGGATGGTTTTGAGCATGTATGTCAGTTTAAGATTAGACAGGGTGACTAATGATTGAAATCAAGACGTTACCCATCAAATATAAAAGCATTGATAGTCTTGGGATTGCTGAACATTATATTTTAAAAACAGTCAATGCTAGTGGCAAAGAAATGTTGTTGAGCCACCCTAACCTGTTTCTTTATCATGAAACAAATGACTCTCTTAACACATCTAAACGCTACGCAGCCATCATATCAAAGTTTTATTCGTATTTATCCACGCAAGATAAATTTCTAAAAATTGACATAAGTAAATATCATGTAATTGCTGATAACCGTGACATAAGGAGGTGGCAAATTGATCGCCAGACAAAGCGAGTTGAAAAGCAATCGGTAAAACCTACGTCAGAAACCATTTTTGAAGAAGCTAGAGTCCTCTTAAATTTTTTTAAATGGTTGCTTGGTGTTGGATACATCACCAATGTATCGATACAACATAAAGATTGGATTGCAAATTTCAAAAGCAAAAGAATGTTGAATTATATCCAAAAAAGTGCAAAAACAGCTATTGATAGTAAAAACATTCAAGTTCTGGATAAGGAAAGAAGACAAAGTTCTTCAAAGTCTCTAATTACTAATCAGGAAATAAAAGCTCTACTAAATGCTTATTCTGACCCGGTCTATTCAGCGTTATTAAAGCTGTCATTAGGCACAGGAATGCGACCTATGGAATTAGTTCAGTTTCCTTATATTGGGAATGGTAAAAACAAACAAATCATTCCTTATTCTGAAATGGATAAAGATAACGCGACTGTCGATTACGAATTAATAGGGAAAGGCAAAAAACAGCGAGTCATTAAAGTAAATATAAAAGATCTTAAAGAACTAGATGAACAATATATTAAGAAACACTATGTTGAGCGAAAGAAAAAATATAAAAAAAAGTTCGGTGTTGACTGCCCTCCTTCAGTATTATTTTTAACCAAATCTGGGAGCCCAGTTACTTCAGGTAAAATATCTAGGCGCTCAAATGATGCTAAATTAAAAGCTATGCAAAATTATCCTGAATTTAGGGAGAAAATCACTTTTTATGAAGCTAGACATTGGTGGCCAACAATGTTCGTTATTGAGTTTTTTAAAGAAAAACTTCTTACTGAATCTTCAGAGTTTCTTTACCTTGCTTTCGCTGATGCATTAAAAAACAACATGGGTCACGAAGATCTGGAAACCACATATGAATATTACATTGATATGGCAAGATTAGTATATTCTGCACAACAAGGTTCTGTTCACGAGCTGCTAGTTTCTCCTAAAAAATCAGTTCAAGAGAAGCTTGATGAAATGGATAACTAAATATACATAAAAGGTTAACAGTACCTCCAATATTGAAAATATGCTTTTATGTTCTGTATAACATTAAGCATCAAACTAGGTTCTTATTTAGTAATAATAAATAACTGAGAGTATTTAATAGTGTCAAACGGACAACAAAAAGCACTCCAAAATCTCGAAGCTTTCCAAGTATGGCAAGCAACGCAATCTGACGATGATTTCAAGCAAATAATTTTTGAAGATAAGTTAAACCGAGGTAAAGTTGCTAATGCTGTTGGGTGTGGAAAATCTGCGCTTACTCAGAACCCCGCTCTAAAAAAAGCCCTTGCTCTTTTGGAAGAAAACCTAAGAGAAAAAGGTGTTTTGCCACCGCTGAAACAACCTGTCAAAAACAGTCCTGAAAAACCAAAGCAATATGACAATACCGCAAACCTAAAGCAATTAAGTTCAAAACGTTTATCCACTTTAGAATCAGAAAATATAGAGTTAAAAGCCAAAGTCAATGAGCTTGAAAACAAACTTAAACGGTATGGTGAACTGTCAGAAACACTTTATGAAATGGGGGTAATGCCTCGGTGAATACCCTTATACATAAAGAACGACTTCGTATTACCAGTATCCACTTTAAAACATCAAAATGGATCATATTCAGTGGCGTGCCACTGGCAAAAAACTCATATAAAGTTAACAGCGGAAAATATTATGTTTCCATAAAGTTAAACCCTATAGATTTACCAATTGAGCCATCAATAGGTCAACACTGGCTTGTTTCAGGCACTAGAGACATAGGTGAGATTGAAACTGGTGATTACCTCATGGAGCAGCACACCTATGAATCACCCCACTTGATTGAGTGCCAGCTACCCGAAACTGGAGAGCAGTTTATTCAATTTATTGCTAAAGAAAAACAATTTAAGGGTATTGGAGAAAGCAAAGCAAGAGCCTTATGGGATAACTTTGGTAGTGAACTCTTTAGTATCCTTCGTGATGATTGTGAGGCCAACAGAGAGAGCTTATTATCAATTCTCAGTGAGGATTCAATAAATGCTATATACGAGGGGTATCAAAAATACAAAAACCTCGAACATTGCAATTGGATGAGCAAGCAAAAAATTCCAGCTAATATTCAGCAACGCTTATTAAAACACCATGGTGAAAACAGTATAAAATCCATCAAACTAAATCCGTACTTGTTGGTTGGCTTTGGGATGCTATTTACTGACATAGATAAGTTGGCGATAAGCGGTCTATTTAACATATCAAATAATGATCACCGTAGACTTAGTGCTGCACTAGAAACTGCGCTTAGAAAAGAAATTGAAAAAGGACATACTTATACTGAACAGGCAATATTAAAGCCCTATCTAACTAAATTATTGAAAGACAAAGCTTTGGTTGCCGAAGCTTTTAAAGCTGGCCACGATAAGGCGCAATATATTCTTAACCCTAATACCGGCACTTATCACCCTACAGCACAATTGATAATGGAAAATGTGGTTGTAAAAAGGTTAACAAAATTGGCAAGTCAAAAGAACCTTTATGACGAATTGGTAGATACTGCCTACCAAAGAGCTGTGCAAGAATTACCTTATGAACTTACGATCAAGCAATCAGAAGCTGTCACTACATGCCTGCGCAATGCAGTAAGTTGTATTACGGGTGGTGCAGGTACTGGTAAAACAACGGTACTTAGAACGGTTCTCAAAGCTTATCATCAAATGGGCTACGTTATTCATGCTGTAGCTCTGAGCGGTAGAGCTGCTAAACGTTTACATGAATCAATTGGCTTTTTCACCTCAACCATTGCCAAGCTGCTACGTAATGCCCCTATAGAGCCATCATCGGAAAAATCAAAACACCTTTTAGTGATTGATGAAGCGAGCATGATTGATTTGCCAACGATGTATCGCTTAGTTAACCATACTTCTCCTTCAGTTCACATCATCTTTACAGGAGATCCTGATCAACTACCACCAATTGGATGCGGTAAAGTATTGGCTGATATTATTCAGTCTGGGACAGTTGCAAATACAAAGCTTGATATTGTGAAACGACAAGAAGGCAGCTCAGGAATTCCAGAGTATTCCAACTTGGTAAATCAAGGAAAAACACCTAAAAACATTTCTACTGGAGCTATTTTTTTTCATGAAGTGAATAAGAACGATATCGCCCAAGTCTGCTGTAATCTATATCAGAAATCACCTGAAAATAGTCGTATCATGGCTCCAACAAAGCAGTTAGTTTCAGAGATTAATAAACTAACTCAAGCAACGCTAAATCATACGGGTAGCCTGCTCAAGTTTGAAATGCATGGAGAATGTTTTTATCAAAACTTACGAGTAAATGATGCAATACTTTTTACTCAAAACAATTACGACAAGGGAGTTCAAAATGGCTCCCTTGGCATCCTAACTAGCGTTGAACCAACATCCGATAAATATGGTGAAGTAACACTTGATACAGGAGAAGTAATAGAAGTTGATCAGCCTATATTAGATTGCATGGAACTTGGCTACGCAATCACCCTCCATAAGGCTCAGGGTTCACAGTTCCCTCGTATAATTATCGCTTTTCAGAAGGGACGAATTGTAGACCGTGCGTGGTTATATACAGCAATCACCAGAGCTGAGAATGAAGTTCATATTGTTGGAAATGCAGATGATTTTAAAGGTATAGTCGAGCAGCAAAGCAATTCGCACAAACGAAACAGCTACCTGCTAGAACTGTTAAAAACATAAAAGGTATTTCTCGATAGATTCTCTTTCGTTATCTAAATGCTATGCTATCAATACACTTAAATACATCAGAAAAATCGTTAACTTTACCCTTAGCTATGATTGATAGCGGAGTTCTGCCATTAAAATATGAATTATTGTTTTTCATGCTCATAAAGCCATACAGGTTCTTTGGATTAGAAAAAACTTCTTTAAGGCTCTGGTGAATATTAGTTAGATAACTGATACGATGGAGTTGCTCAGTATTTAAATATACAACGCTTGAGTCCTTTTGATAGCGAGTAAAGTCAGCTTTAGCTATTCCTAAAATTGCTAATTTCTGGGCAGTAGTACAACCCCACTTTTCAAGAAGGTTGGCCCCTAAATCGAAAACTATAGTATGGTTTATGCTTGGAGTCTGCTCTTAATTTGATAACTTAACTCGTTCTAGTAAAAGCAAAACAAGCTCTCGCTGAAAATATTGATAATCGTCTGAGATTTCTAAGTTGCTTATTTTAGGTAAATAAACATCACCAGTGTGCTTTTGAATACGTTCAATGTGTTGCTGCTCAAACACATAAACCTGATCAGCCCATTGCAGCATTTCTTCTGTGCAAAGGATTGAATTAGCTTTCTTCACATATTTTTCGCTGAGGCCTGCTGATTTGTACTGATGGTTTTTATTGGCAGCATGAAACAGCTCTTCAGCTGTTTTGCTGCGTTGTATATTAGCAGTGCATAAAAATAGAATATTCACTGGCGGCTATCCCTCATAGAAAACAGTCCTCATGACAAATCACCCGTTCTCATTCGGATTAACATTCCCATCACTTCATCTGCATCAATTGAAAGTTGTTCAAACGGTGACTTACCTTGCAACGGGCGCTTAGGTTTAGTTAACCATTTCTGGCATATCCGATCATCAAATTTAAATTGCTTCATCAATTCCTGATAAATACCAAAGTGCTCAGATTTTAAAAACTCTAGCTCAAGTGAATTAGTATGTTTTTCTACAGAGGGTTTGGTGTTTTGATGAGGCATAAATTTAAGCTTTTAAGTAGTGATGATCTATATCAACACTAAAGCATAAAATCTATTTGCTGTCTAACTCATAATGAGACATACTATTTCAACTCGAATGGAAAATGTCAATAGAATCAGATTTATCGAATGGACGAATTTAGTTTTGCACAGAAGCAGCGCTTAGCTTATATCGACTTTAAGCTCTATTTTACTGGGATGGTAACTCGCAGTGAAATTGTCAGCCATTTCGAATTGGGCCTTGCCGCAGCAACCAGAGATTTGAAATTCTACAAAGATAATGCGCCTGAGAATATGGCGTATGACAACGTAGAAAAAAAATACTTCATCACAACGCAATTCAAACCCATATTTAAACATGATGCTCGCCGTACCCTTATCAAGTTAGCTAATAACATAAGCGATGGTTTTGACTCTATTGGCGATACTTCATTTCCTATTGAATCACCCAGCCCTTTAAACGTGCCTGATATTGATATTATCGCTAAGTTATCTCAAGCCATTATCAACCATAAACCTATTAGCGTCATATACACCTCTTTGAGTAGTGGTTCTGGTGCAAGAGAGTTAGTGCCTCATTCAATCGTAGATAATGGCTTACGTTGGCATTTAAGAGCTTATGATCGCAAATCAAAGTCATTCAGAGACTTTGTTTTAACTCGTATTACTAAAGTTACAATTCTGGCACAGACACCATCTCCTGAAGAAGATAAGTTAGAAGATCATCAATGGATGCGTATGGTGCCGTTACAAATTGTTCCGCACCCAAATAACGTTAAACATCCAACTGCTATTAAGCTCGATTTTGGGATGGAAAAAGGCGTGTTGGAAGTTAACGTGCGTGCAGCAATGGCAGGTTATTTGTTAAGACGTTGGAACGTGGACTGTTCTGAAAGTGCTTCACTTTCAGGTCCAGAATATCAGCTTTATTTACAGAATATTCAAACATTATACGGTGCAGAAAACCTCGCTATAGCACCAGGTTATCGAGAATTAAAGTAAGATTTTACATACGGGTTAGGAAAGACAAAATTAGCACAGTCAAATTGCTAAATAATGAGCATATTTTACATGAATAAAGTTATTCAATAAATGCTATCTACTGTTAACTCGCATTACAGAAAAGAAATTACGACAATTAAATGGGATTCATTGGAGGAACAATATGAAACTACTATTTTTAATAATTGCATGCTACGTCATATATAAACTATTCAGTAGTTCAAAACCTAAAGTAAAAGTTCACCCCAAAAAAACAAAGTCTAAAGCAGTGGTTACAAAGCAATCGTCTCAAGTTTATTCTTCGCACAAAAGTATTGAAGAAGATGATGATGATTTGGCTACATTTACGATTTCTTATGGGTATGAAGAAGAAAAAAGTAATAATAAAAAACCTGGGAAATGGATCTCTGAAAACGAAACAGTAGAAATAAACGGCAAAGTATTATCTAAAGGAAACTTTTATTATGGGGGAGTTTTAAAAGCTTTAGATACGGATTCTAGTTATTTTAGTAATCAAGAAACTGAAGCATCGCTAGTTGATGATAGTCTTAAGATTGAAGCGGCAAATTATTTATTTACCGATGACAGCTTAGGGTATTGGCCAAAGTACATAACATTATCACCAAAGGCTAGAGGAGCTTATATTGACTGGCTTTTCAGTAGCAGAAGTGATCCCGAAACCTCAATTGGATATGTTTTTATTTATTTTTACGGCATTGAAAGGCGAATCACCGTAGATGCAGCCAAAAATGAAGTAGATGACACAGAATATAATGCGTTATTTAACGAAGTATTAAGATTAAAGAGTGCATATAGTGAGAACCGCTCCTTCTCAAATTATGCCAGCCGTTTATTGGAATTAATGTGCTTAGTAAGACCACAAGCGGTTTCTCTTCCTCTTGAAGACTACTCTTCTACCAATAATTCTTTATTGTTTAGGTTCAACTTAGCTAATTCTGTTGCTAAAGGAGAACCAATTTCACCAGATATAGCTTTAGCTTGGATTCGTTATTACCCAGAATACTCATTAAGAACACCCGCCCGTCGATGCAACGACAAGTTTGCTCAATTGTTTAAAGCAAAGTATATAGAAAAATATGATGAAGGCTTTGTAGTTAAACCTAATAAGACAAAATTAGACATACAATACTGGCCTGCCAGTAATACCATTAGAGGCGTTACAATAGATCAAGAAGAACTTCCTGATCCGAGTATGCTCAAAGGGCCGACTAAAAAGTTAATAACAATTGCCGATGCATGTACTGATGAACTAGAGGCATATAGTCGCTACCTAGGTAAAAAAAATACTTCCAGCAATGATATTGCAGCAATTTTACTATTACCTGATAGATTGATTAACGAAAACACATCTCCAGTAATAAAGAATTTTAAACTATGGGCTAATGCTGCTATTCAAAATGATGCAGGTTTAGTTTCAGTATCGGATTTTTGGGAACAAACAGGAACTGCGCTACCTGAAAAAATTAATAAGAAAGAAGTTGAGCTTATTCAAAACCTTTCAAAAAAAATAGGGTTTGGAATAGCTCCTGATTCAAGGTATCACCATGCCAAGCCCTCTCCTGAGGGTAAATTAGTTTTATTCTCTGAAGGTCATGGTGAGTATTTTGAACCATCTAAAGCTTACAATGAAATTGGAATGGCACTTCGTTTAGGGGCTATGGTAGCAAATATTGATTCACACCTAGATGAAAACGAATTGAATGTACTCCACCAATTAATCAATCATGACACTAAGATTTCACCAACAGAGAAAAGGTCCCTCCATGCTTACCTCACATGGAGATTAAACTCCCCTGCTAATATGAATGGCTTAAAAGCAAGGCTAGAGAAGCTAGACTCTAAAGCAAAGTCAGTAGTAAGCCATATTTTAATTAGCGTGGCATTAGCAGATGGAAAAATAGATCCTTCAGAGATTAAGCAATTAGAAAAACTTTACGTAGCATTAGGTTTAAACAAGTCGCTTGTAACTAGCGATATTCACCATATTACTTCAAGTAAATCGTCAACACTAACACCAAAAGAGCAGCCAGAGATAAAAGAAAAAGCAGGATTCACTTTGGACGAAGAGCTTTTGGCCTTGCATGAATCAGAAACATCTGATGTTCAAAGTATGCTCGGAGCTATATTCGTTGAAGAAGAGCTTCCTCAAGTCGAAGAGGTAAAACCTCAAGCACCTAAGCATGTTGATAATGGATTAGATACACCTCATAACAGTTTGTACAATGAGCTTACCGCAAAAGAGCAATGGGCTAGAAAAGAAGTGATTGAGTTGTGCCAAACACTAGGGTTGATGGTCGATGGTGCAATTGAAACTATTAATGATTGGTCATTTGATATTGTTGATGCTCCAGTTTTAGATGATGATGATGATATTTATGTAGATCTTGAGATTGTTGAAGAATTAAAAGGATAATTAAGTTATGACTCAAAAGCGTATAAGAGCAAAAGAGAAAGATGCCATTATTCAATCTCTAAAATCAGGTGTAACACCCAAAATAGGTATTCAACATATTCAAGTTGGTCGTTCAAAAGAGCTGGAAGCTCTTTATAAAGACATTGAAAAGGTTTGTGATGGAGGTTCAGCATTTAGGCTTATTATTGGTGAATATGGCTCAGGAAAAACATTCTTTTTAAGTGTTGTGCGCTCTATTGCTCTAGAAAAAAAACTTGTAACAATAAATGCAGACTTGTCTCCTGATCGAAGAATACATGCATCATCAGGACAAGCTAGAAACCTTTATTCAGAGCTAATGAGAAATTTGTCAACTCGTAATAAGCCTGATGGTAATGCTCTTACAAGTATTGTTGAACGCTTTATTACTGAAGCCTGTAAGGAGGCAGATGCAAAACAAGAAACTGTAACAAACATTATCCAGGAAAGGTTATCACTACTATCTGAGCTAGTAGGTGGCTATGATTTTTCTAAAGTCATAGAAGCATATTGGAATGGACATGAGCATGATAATGAATTGTTAAAATCCAACGCCATTCGTTGGTTACGCGCTGAATATGCAACTAAAACTGATGCAAGGAAAGATCTAGGTGTTAGAACCATAATTTCTGATGCTTCTTTTTATGATGCATTGAAACTAATGAGCTTATTTGTACGCCAGGCTGGTTATCAAGGACTTCTTGTAAACCTCGATGAAATGGTTAATTTATATAAGCTAAATAGCACTCAAGCTCGTACATCAAATTATGAGCAAATCCTTAGGATCCTAAATGATTGTTTGCAAGGAAGCGCTGAGTATTTAGGCTTTTTATTAGGTGGTACGCCAGAATTTTTGTTAGACCCAAGAAAAGGGTTATATAGTTATGAAGCGCTTCAGTCTCGGCTTGCTGAAAACACCTTTGCTCAGAGGGCTGGTGTGATTGATTATTCTTCTCCTGCACTACACTTAGCAAGTTTGACTCCTGAGGAGCTTTATATACTTTTGAAAAACTTACGGCATGTTTTTGCTGGGGGTGATAGTTCTAATTATTTAATCCCTGATGAAGCACTTAAATCCTTTTTACACCACTGTAGCCAGACTATTGGAGATGCCTATTTTAGGACCCCTAGAAACACTATAAAGGCATTTTTAGATATGCTTGCTGTTCTTGAGCAAAACTCTTCTATCCAATGGTCAGAGTTGATTCAGAAGCTATCAGTTGAAGAAGAAAAACCAAGTGATATGACGCTAGATATAGATAATGAAACTGAAGAAAGTTCAGATGGATTAGCAAACTTCTCTTTATGATAGACGCATATAAACATCTAGATACTAGAGTACAAAAATGGCTTTTTAAGCAGGGATGGCTAGATCTAAGGGAAATTCAGAAAAAAGCAATAATTCCAATTTTAGGCGGTAAGACGGATGTTTTGATTAGCGCTTCAACAGCAGCAGGTAAGACAGAAGCTTTTTTTCTGCCTGCATGTAGTGCTATATCAGATATGGATAGTGGATTTGGAATTCTTTATATTAGCCCTTTGAAGGCATTAATTAACGACCAATACCGACGTTTAGATAGTCTGTGTGAAATGCTTGATATGGAGGTTACCCCTTGGCATGGTGATAGTCTAAAATCAAAGAAATCTAAAGCAAAGAAAAATCCATCAGGCATTTTACTGATAACACCGGAGTCTCTTGAATCGTTATTAGTTAGAGAGTCGGGATGGGCTAAACAAGCTTTCTCAAATTTAAAATATATTGTTATTGATGAGTTCCATGCATTTATCGGTTCAGTGCGTGGACACCACCTTCTCTCCATCCTTAATAGGATAGAGCATTTATTGGGGAGGTTTAATAACCCTATACCTCGTGTTGCTCTGAGTGCGACTTTAGGCGAAATAGATAAAGTTCCATATTTACTTCGCCCTAATCAAACATTACCGTGCGACATAATCACTAGCAGTAAAAGTCAATCTACGCTTAAGGTGCAGGTTCAAGGATATGTTGAACCATTCGATCTAAAAGCTGATGATATCCGCGATAATGCTGAATATCAGATATGCCAAAAGCTGTATGAATTGTGTAGAGGTGACTCCCATTTAGTCTTTGCGAATAGTAGGAGTAGAACTGAAAGCATTGCTGCTCAACTTAGTGATTTTTGTGAACAGAAGATTGTCCCAAATGAATTTTTCCCTCATCACGGTTCATTATCAAAGGAAATTAGAGAAGAGCTAGAAGCACGTCTTCAAAAAGAAACTTTACCAACAACTGCGGTTTGTACTATGACACTTGAGCTAGGTATTGATATCGGTAAAGTAAATTCTGTTGTGCAGGTAACGGCTCCTCATTCCGTATCGAGCTTACGCCAAAGAATGGGTCGTTCAGGAAGAAGAAACTCACCCTCGATTTTACGTATGTTAATCGCAGAAAACGAGTTAAGTAAAAATTCAAATATCGTTGATTGTTTGCGCCTTGAGCTAATTCAATCATTAGCAATGATTCGGCTGCTCATTGAAAGTAAATGGTTTGAGCCAGCAGATAGTGGCTTAATGCATTTTTCCACTTTACTTCATCAAGTTCTTGCAACCATTGCTCAATGGGGAGGAGTTAGAGCCGATCAGCTTTTTGATTTGCTTTGTAAGAATGGACCATTTCAACATACATCCATTAAGCATTTTAAAGTGTTGCTAAGCCATATGGGGAATGTAGAGCTTATAACTCAGCTTTCTAGTGGTGAATTGGTTTTAGGTGTATTAGGAGAGCGTATAGTAGGCCATTACTCTTTTTATGCGGTATTTAAAACGCCTGAAGAATATCGGGTTTTAATTGGCAATAAATCCTTGGGGACTTTACCAATTGATTCTCTTGTTATGGAAGGGCAACACATTATTTTCAGTGGTCGTAGGTGGAAAGTTGTCGATGTCGATTCAGAGAAAAAAGTGATTCGTGTAGAAAAAACAAAAGGCGGTAAGCCCCCCAAATTTGGGGGTGAAGGAATGTCGATCCATAACAAAGTAAGACAAGAGATGTTCAAAATTTTATGTGAAGGCGATTACCGTATATCCGTAGGTAATCACAAAGTAGATTTTATAGATGGAAAAGCGAAAGAGCTATTTGATGAAGCAGTTGATTACTTCAATCATGCAAATTTGAAGCAGATATCAATCATCCAGCATGGTAATAGCACTTGCATATTCACATGGATGGGGGACAAAGTGATTAATACTTTGGTTGCTCTACTAACACAGAAAGGCTTTGAAGCAGGAGCTTATGCTGGTGTAATTGAAGTTGAAAAATCAGATGTTAATAGTATAGAAGTTTGTTTAACCGAGTTGAGTCAACAAAGTTATTCGTCAAATACGGAATTGGCAGAACTGGTGATTGAGAAAAAAATTGAAAAATATGATGAGTTCCTACCTGATGAGTTATTGAATGTTGGCTATGGCTACCGAGCGTTTGATATAGAAGAGACCTTAAGTTGGATAAAAAATGTGACCCTATAACTTTAGTAACTTATATATGAACTAGCAATTTTGAATATAGGCTCTGACCTGATCACACAATCGATAAAGTCGATAGCTAGCCATTACCTGACATTAGCTTTTGATTGTTAACGGCAGTTCAGAGATCCTAAAGTTGTCGTTTTTATATAAAAAATCACATTTATTCAAATCAGAAGTTATACCTAAAACCTTTGCACGGAATTAGATCTCAAATCTCCAAAGCGGACATTGGAATTGTTTAAGATTTAAATAAATTTAGAGTATTAAATCTAAGGCGGTTTCGCCCCCATAACGAGTTAGAGTTGACAGTAAATTTTGCCACGCTGCTGACTTAATTTAGTCCTCAAAATTAGACTCGATTATGTTCAATGATACGCCTAAAGTCCTTTTAGTCTGAACAAGTTGACATGAATAATGTCTGTTTGGATCTATGTGTTCAACGGACGGTCATCTTAACTAATTTCTATAGGTTTGTTACGTTGCGTAGCCAATTAAATGAAAACTTACTTTTGTTATAGATATACGAAAAATACTAAAAGATTTAGGAGTTGGACAAGTATCCATGTGACTAGTGCTTATACTATTCCTTGTTAATCAGTAGAGGAATACCAATGGTTTTTATAAGCTAAACTTCCCCACAATACATGTGCTAATGCGACTTCTGTATGTTTTGAGTTAATTTGTTGTGGAAGTAGTTTGTTTTGTTCATAGTTATATTTAAAATTTAGAGGTGCTTTACTAGGTTGAAGTATAGTTACTTCATCTTTCGTCATATAAGCGAAATTTTCTGCATACTGCATCATGGCTCTGTTTGATGCTTTTGGGTTTGTCAGGTCTTGCCCTAACATGGGGGAATAGTTATCAACGCCCATTAAAGAGAGCAGCGTTGGGGCTAGGTCAATTTGGCTAACAACTCGTTCATCAGAAGTTGGCGCTTTACCTGAATTTATGATCACTCCGGGTATATGGAAATTATTTATCGGAACCAACTCATTTCCCATTGCTCGTGCATCATGATCTGCTACAACAAGAAATACAGTATCCTTCCAATATGGCTGTGTCTTTGCTTTTGCAATAAATTGTCCTAGAGCATAATCTGCGTATTGTATGGCTTTATGGCGAAGGAGTTCTTTATCATCATATTGTTGTAATTGTTCATCACTGTATTGGATTGGTGAAACAATACCATCAGGTATTTCAAAGGGGTCATGGTTGCTTGAAGTAAAAATAAAGCTAAAGAAAGGCTTATTTTCGTTATGGAGTCTGGTTAATTCAATATCTGCTTGATTAAACAAATCTCCATCGCTTGCTCCCCAAGAGGCAACAAATTGAGGATTTTCAATATCGTCAAAGTCAACTATGTCGGTAAAGCCATTTCCTAAAAAGAAACTTTTCATATTGTCGAAATGACTTTCTCCACCGTAGATAAATTGAGTTTCATATCCATTTTTGTTAAGTAATGATGCGATAGTAAAGAAATCCTTTTGTGACTTATCTAGTTTTACAACTGCTCTAGATGGCGTTGGCGTAAACCCAGTAATTACCGCTTCTATTCCTCTAACGGATCGAGTTCCTGTTGCATATAGGCGTTTGAATGCCCAGCCTTCCTGATTTAATTTATCTATCTCTGGAGTCAATGGAATACCACCTAAAGATGATACATATTGAGCACCCAAGCTTTCTTCAAGAATGATAACTAAGTTTTTAGGTTTACCTTTATAACCAGGTAACCTAGTAGCTAGCGATGGTAATTTGTTACTTTTAAAGCTATCAGTGGGTAGTCCTGTTGATTGACGGACCAGCTCAATGATTCTGTTTTCATCCATCTTACCGTATAACTTTGCCGCATTTTTTTCATCACCAAATTGATTAAGCGCATAAGCAACACTGTATGTTGAGTTTAAGGTGAGTGAATTAATTAGCGGATCAGTAGAGAAATAAACTAAGGCAGGGTTGATAGGTCTATGGCCTAGTGTGCCTCGCGCAGCGATAATAATGACTAAAACGAGTATGAAAGAAGCGACAATTCTGTTTATTACTTTAGTATTTGGTATATTTTCATTGCTTGTTACAAGATAATGAGATAATTGCCATAGTTTTTTTATAGGTAATAATAATAAAGTAAATACAACAACTAATGTCACTAAATGGCCATTGACTAGCATTCTGGTTACTTCATCAGGGTAAGCCAAATATTCAATAAATAGCCTGTTAGGTCTAAAGCCATATTCATTGATAAATGCAGGTGTCGCTAACTCAAAAAACAGAATAACCATAAAGCAGACCAAAAACCAAATTCGCAGAGCAAGTGACCAATAATCTTGAAACCGAGTTTTTGACATCCAAGGGTGCAACAAAGCAGGAATCGCACATAAGTAACCAACGCTACTTAAGTCTATACGGAAGCCACTCGTGAGGAGGTTCCAAATACTTCTAAAATCATCAAATCTATCAAATTGCCAGATAGCGAATCCAGACCGCATCAAGGTTAGGAACGCCATGATAGAAATAGAAAATAGGAAGAATGGTCTAATAAAGCAGTAGATAGAAGTAAGCATGGCAATTCATTTGAGTAATAAAAACGATGTTTACTGTATTAGGTGAAACTTAAGAATTGCTTAATCTAAACTGATAATTAGCTATTAATGTTGTTTTAAAGCGGGTCGTTGAGGTAGAAGTGCAACCAAAATTATTATTACAAACAACAGTGCCGCAGTAGCTGAATACCTACTTAATTCTAATCCACCTTGTGCAATAGGTTTGTCTAAATAATCACCCACAACAGCACCTAAAGGTCGAGTAATGACAAATGCCAACCAAAACAATAGTGTTCTAGATACTTTAGTGAATAAATAGAGAGCGAATACTACGCCTAAACCCGCACTAAAAATATATGCGGCACCAACATAACCCAACCCAGCAGAATCAGCAGTCCAATCACCTAGAGCCGTTCCTAATGTTTGGGAAAACATAATAGTTAACCAGTAAAAGGATTCTGCTTTCGGGGTGTTGACAGAAGAAACACTAATGCTCCCAAGTGATTTATGCCAAATAACTAATGTGGTAATTAATAAGGCGGCTAATAGAGTGGAGCCTCCTAAATATCCTATTCCTAATGATCTATCAGCAAAATCAGCAAGTGTCGTACCTACTGTGGTCGAGGCTATTATGGCAATCCAATAAATAACGGGGTTAAATTTTGTCGATTTTATTTGCATAATAACAGCGGCAATAAAAAAAGACATAAAGATGATGGTTCCAACTAAATACCCCAAATTCATTGACATTGAAACAGCATCGCCTCCGGTTTCACCCAACGTTGTAGCAAAGATTTTTATAACCCAAAACCCCATAGTTACTTGAGGGACTTTGACGATAGTCTCGTAAATTTTCTTATTCATTTTGAATTTACTTCTAATGTTGCTATGTACTTAAATAAGAACTATCAGCCAAGTACAAACGGCGATAAATATACTAATCAATACTGCCGCAGAGCCTAGATCTTTAGCTAAACCAGATAACGGGTGTATTTCTAGACCAACGCGATCAACTACGGCCTCTATAGCCGTGTTTATTATCTCGGTAAATATAATGAAAAGTATTGAAATTATCAGTATTAACTGTTCTTTAAACGTAATATTGAATAAAAAAGTTAAAGGAATAGAGCAGACAAGTAACATTAACTCTTGCCTGAATGCAGCCTCATTATTTAATAACCATTTGAATGCTCTTGTTGAATTTAATGTTGCTAGATAAATTCTTTTAAGACCTTTAGGTTTATTTTTATTATCAAACACGGATTATTTAACTCCTTGAGGTGTTGTTTGTGACGTTGTTTTTGCTAAAGCGATATCAACAGTACACTGATTGAATGGATTGTTTTTAGGCTGATAGACTGTTGAATTTATTTCCATTTCACCCAATAAAATATCGAATATATTATCATGGGATATCGGTTGTCCTTTTATGCTATTTAAACATGCTAATTTTGCTTCATGATGTACTTTATCCCCCCAGTAAATAAGGGGCACTTTAATTTGCTCTTGTGGTGCAAATGCGTAAGGTAATCCATGTAAATAAACACCACTTTCACCTAATGATTCACCATGATCAGAGACATAAATCATTGACGTTTTTGTATTGCTTTCGTTGCTCAATATTTCAAGCTCGTTGATGACCTCAGATAAAACTAAATCAGTGTAAGCAATAGTATTGTTGTATGTATTTACTAGTTCCTCTTGACTACAATTTTGAATATCACTGCGTTGGCAATCTGGATAAAATACTCGTTTATTTTTCGGATATCTCCGATAGTAAGTGGGTCCATGAGAGCCAATCATATGCAATACAATTAAGGTATTGTTACTTGTGACGGAATGAAGTTTCTTTCTTAATTCGTCAACCAGCACTTCATCGAAACAGTACTCACCATCACATAATGGACTTTTACTATTAGTCGAAATTTGCTCCGTTTTTACCCGTGAGCAAACGCCTTTGCAGCTACCATTATTATTGCTGATCCAATACACCTCAGCTCCTGCCAAATGAATTAAATCAATGGCGTTTTGTTGTGCTACCGCCACTCTTTTTTCGTAGTTTTCTTTGTTTAACCTTGAAAACATACAAGGTACAGATACCGCAGTTGCTGTTCCACAGGAGGTAACATCTCTAAATGAGACAACTCCTAAATCTTTAGTTAAGCTATTGGTCTGCTTTTCATACCCATTTAAAGAAAAATTTTGGGATCTTGCTGTTTCACCTAGCACTAAAACAGTAATACGTTTGGTACTATTATCACTTTTAATGGTTGGAGAAGTGTCTAACAAACTAAATCTTAACGGAGGATACAAATAGTTTTTTCGAACATATTTTACTGTTGAATTAATCAAAGCATATGGCGTTAGATAACCCACTAAATCGCGATTATTTCGGCCAACAGATGCATAGTTTGAATAAAATACTATTGCAATTAGAAATACTACACCTACACTGACACTAAGTAATTTTATCCGTGCCAGCAGTTCCCCGATAAAAGAACTATAGGTCAATTGAACTTTGGCAATAAGAAGTGAAGGTATTACTCCAAAAAATAGAAAGAACAATATTGCGAAGAAGTTAAAATAAGAAAGTGCTTCAGCCGTATCAGTTTCAACTGTATTTTGGATCATGCCATAATCAAAAACGATACCGTATGTCACAGTGCTATAAAAAAGAACAGACGACAATAAAACCAATAAGATGAGAAGTGGTTTTGTTATCCATCGAAAGGATAAAAAGCATTGAACGAAAATAGACAATGCCAATAAAAAAACAGGGACAGTCAGTAAGAAAAAAAGATTATAAGACTCAAGAGCTGTAACTACTGTCGTTATTTTACTTAAAAATGGGAAATTCAAAACTAAAGTGATGTATACGCAGGTATAAATGACTAATTGATTAGTTGTGAGCTTAATTTGGTTTAAAAAATTTATAATTTTGAACACTTAGCTTCCTTAGAAAGAATGTTTGGTTGTGATGCGAAATTCAACACCATTGACATTGGCATCAGAGGTTAATGGCTTGATAATATCGACATGAATGACACGTGCTTCACTGGTTTGAGTAGAGTAAAATCGAGCACCAAGTCCCACAGAAGTCATCCATGCATCTTGGTTAGCGGTTTTATCTGAACTACCAAAAATTCTGCCTGTATCTATGAAAGCGGCAGCTCCTAATTCAACTAATTTATAGATATTGATGTGAGGGTAGTACCGAGCTTCTGCTGTAAATTGGGTGCTGTGATTTCCGTGCCTGTACTGTAATGGATATCCCCTTAAACCAGATTCACCGCCCAATACAATAGGGCTATCTTTAAATTGGTTTTCACTGAATTGACTGCTGTTTTTTAAATAGGCACCCCAGTTATTGTTTATTTTGTGAAAATATTCATTATTGAGGCTAAATACAGCTCTATTCGCATTATCGGAATCGCTATACATTTCTCCTTCAAAGGTTGCTGTAATAAACCAAAAAGCGTCATTATATATTTCAATACCTTTAGACAAATTGGATCGCCAGAGCAGCGTTGGAGAGGTATCTGTATTACCAATATCAGAGCCAATTTGAGTCGTTAAATTCCAACCGAGATTGAAATCTTCAATATGATTTATCAGATTAAGATTAGTGAGCTTTCTGAAGTCTTTTTGCAAATACTCAACACTAAGATAAGGGTATATAAACTCTCTATCCGAAGGTGCGACAGAAATTATATCTACGTTTTGTGTCTCGTTAATCACTGCAAATTCATGTAGTTCATTGGTAAAACCAATGCCAAACCGTAAAGTATCTGCTTTCGAATCTTTTTTAAGCCACTGCCAGCTAGCCGTTGAATATCTTTGATTATGCTCAAATTGATTGTAAGTAGCGCCTAGCTTGTATTGTGTATCTATTTGTTGAAAGTTATCAAAGCCAATATTAAATGCATTGCTGGTATCAAAACTTACAAAGTCTTTTTTTATAAAGACGGATTCAGAAGTACCATCATCGCTGCTAGTGAAATTTATCTGTGCATTAATGTTGTTATTGAGGAACAATGGAAAATGCGTTTTAAATTTATAACCACTGCGTTGATCATTGGTAAATGATTCAAGCTCAGCATCAATGCCTAGCCCAAATAAGTTTCTGTCTTTGATACCAATTGCATATTTATTTTTCCCGCCTTTACGGCCAAAATCCACGGTTGGCATTAATGACCAGTTATCCCATGTTTCAACAGAAACTTTCTCTGAGCTTTCTTTAAAGGCAACTCGCGCATCTCTTATGTATTTTTTGCCTCTAAGGTGTCGCTCAAGTTCTTTAAGATCTTCGTGGTCTACGTCACATTTTTCGAGAAAGAATGCCGCTTCGTTATAGAGCGTTTTATTCTTAGTTTTGATATGAAATAAATTGGCCCAACGATGAAGAAATATAGTTTCAGGATCTTCTAGGTTGAAAATGTCATTGGTAGTTAATTCAACACTCTCTTTTTGATTGCAATTATTTGCAGTTGTGTTCGCTGCTTGGGCTTTGCTAATTAAACAAACTAGGAATGTTGCAAAAAGACTAATAACAAAATGCTTCTTCATAAAGCCACCTCTTGAGAGTATGACGTTATGATAATTTTATTGACTTAAGATTGACTTAAGCCAAACTGATATTTGTCACAATTTAGTCTGACTTTAATAACGAGGGGATCTACTTCAGTTCTTTGCTTTGAACAAGTGATGTTATAGCAAGCGTTGCCACTTCTTCGTTGTTGTTTTCTTGTAAAATTTTAATAGGAATGTAATCGTAATCAACTGCTAGCCACACATGTGTTTTTCTATCACTATTTTTTCGTATTCTGCTTAACTTAATGCAATTAACTTCCCCCAGAGAAGTCTCAACGATAAATGGTCCACTGTTTATGAAGTTATATTCTTTTATCCCACCAAGATCATAAATCATATATTGCAAATTTTTTACGTTGAAATTTTTATCGTGTGCTATCGCTTTTAATCTAATTGCTTCATAGGCTAACAAAGGATCTAATAAGCCGTAAGATAGTTTTTCTTCTTGTTTTTGACCACTTTTTTCAACCGTCAAAATGCTTTGTTCATGGTTAAAACTGAGCTGTAAATTATTATCATCTTTAAACGTTCTTGCGTCTTTTCCTTTATAAATTAATGGTATTATTTTATTTTCTTGCCAAAGAAAAGTGCTCGTTTGGAGTGTTTCTATACTGTAGAAAAACATAGATGCATTCGTATTAAATGTTAGAGTATATGTAGTGGAGTTTTCACTTAATATTCTAGTTGCATTGCCATATTTATTATCACCTCGCGATACTGTGTATTTCGCTGTGTAAGGATTCAACTTAGAAATTTCATTTGAATCATCGACGACAATTGAGGCCGCCTGAGCCTCTAATAACAAGAAAGATATTATTAATACTATGTTTTTAATAAAACAATGATAAGAGCACATGATTTCAACTATTTTCAATCTTCAGGTTTGTGTAAAACATCCATCGCACTTTCATATACAGGTGATTCAAAACCAAATGCTCCTAAGACAGTATGAAATACGTTAAATTGAGAGTGGTTTGGTGCTTGACGAATATTGCTAACGTTAAATATATTTTCATCTAGATATTGGTCTGACAACCAAATGAAAAAAGGTATGTTTTTTTGATAGTCAGGAGCAAAAGAATACGGTGTACCATGTAAGTAAAGACCATGTTCGCCCAGTGATTCACCGTGATCAGAAATGTACATCATGGCTGCCGATGTATTTTTTATTTTTTCTAATTTATTGATAAGTGTCGATAAGAAATGATCGGTATACAAAATCGTATTGTCGTAGGCGTTAATTAGTTCCTCTGAGCTACATTTACTAACCTCTTCATCACGACATACAGGAATAAATTGATTGAACTCCTTTGTGTATCGTGTGTAATAACTTGGACCATGACTGCCTTTAGTGTGCAATACAACAAAGACTTTTTCTTTATCAGATGATTCGATTGTGGCCGTTAAGTTTGTCAGTAATACTTCATCTAAATTGCAGCCATTACCGCTACATTTAGATCGTAATTCACCTGCTTTAATGTAACTTGACACTTCTATAGGTGGCTCTCCCCAGTTATTGGTTCGCCATTGCACGTCAACCCCTTGCCGAGTTAGATAGGTTGGTAACGCTTCATACCCTAAGTGTTGATTACTAGGCGCGAGCATACAAGCTAGAGAGCCTGTGGTGTAGGTTGTGCATGACTTAGTATTGTTAAGTACTAACAAGTTAGATTGTTGCTGTAATTTGGGATTGGTTAATTTGGAATAGCCATACAGTGAGAAGTTATCTGAACGAGCGGTTTCGCCAATCACCAATACAAATACCATTTTATTGTTACTGGTGAATACCCCGTCAGGCAATACTTTCTGTCCCTCTGTGGAGCGATTAATAGACGAATGATGCCTAGTTGAATTTATAATATAGGACCAAGGTAATATTTTACCTCCTAAGATACTTGCATGTTTATCAATCCATAGCCAGCTAGTTGAATTTGCATAGAGAAATGAAAATGAGACTATAAACGCTATTAAAGCATTTGCTAATACTCTAACTCTATCAAGTTGTTTAACTTTTATTTGGGTTAACAGCAAGGCTGGAATTAAACCAAACATGACGATAAAAATAATTAAACTTATTGATAATAACTCTACTGATTCAGAGTAGCGCGTGTTAAAAATATTTCCCATCATAGTTCTATCTAACACAACTTGATAAGTCATCATAAAATATATGGCAATAGCATTTATTACTGTGATAATGACGAGAAATGTTCTAAGTATTGATAATGAAATTAACGTAAGTAATGAAAATATTGTGTATGAAAATATAAAAGCTATGACAACAGTTGATATTAATATTCCTAATCCGCTAGCGCTCCAAACGTTGGTATTTTGTACAACATAATCAAACAATAAAAAATTATACGTGATAGCAATCACTACGCTGATTAAAAAAGTGTAATGACTTGCCTTCAAAATCGAAAAAGCTAAAGGGAGTTTAGCTCTCATTTTTTAATAGTGCTTTTAATGTTATAAATGTGCCGACTAAAGCACTGACCATTATTGCCGTCCAAATTATTACCAATTCAGGATACTTTCCGCTTACTACACATGCTAATAATATGAAAGAGAAAAAAAGAACGAAATATCCCAAATAAGCTCGATTTTCGTTCTTCGAGTGCCACCACATTGAATATTCTCTTGATAAATATTCTCCACTTAAACCTGCAATGATGCCTATTATTGCGCCTATTAAAATATCAGCAGGCCAATGGGCACCAACGGCAACTCTCGAAACTCCGACCAACGTAGCTATTAAAATAAAAGTAATTAACAAACCTGATTTAAGTTGTTTGCTGAATGTAGTCTCCTTAATACCCACAAAAACAATCGCAGACATGGCTGTAAAAATTGTGATGGTATGGCCTGATGGAAAACTTGTAAAAGCAGTTAGTGTATCGCCAATAATAGTCATATTTTGGTGATCTAAAACAGCAGCAGGTCTTGGAATAGCAAAAAAGTTTTTACCTAAATGACTTAGAGAAAATGCTAATGGTACGGCTCCGAACATGGCCGCCCACATTCTCGTATTTATGAGGCAAATAAAGGAAAGCAAAGGAATGAGTATTAGAGCATCGCCCATATAGGTAACGTTGTGCCAAAACTCACTCGGTATTATTTGTAGAGCGCTATTACTTAATGAAAAAATATCTTTTTGGCTAGTTAAATAAACACTTTTATTTAATGCCATACTAATTAATACAGTACTCATTAAACAAAGAATGCTTATAGGCTTCCATTGGAGAAATCTAGTATTAGAATATCGTAGACTAGCAGTCAGTTTAGCTGGCATAAAATCACCTTAATGTTAGTGATTTCATGCTAAACATTGAAACTTAAGATTCGCTTAGTTCAAACTGAAACTTCTTAGAAGATTATTAAGATATGAATAAGGTTAAAAGTGAAGTCGAATTTTTACGAATATATTATGAACGTCTTTAGATTCGACAGATTTTTTATATAAATTGCGTTTACCAAATTTGGCTATATCATCTTCAAACTCACCACCAAATCCATAGCTAAGATAAAAGGCTGTGAGTTTACTTAAAGCGTATTTATAGCGGAGTTGAAACGCGCTTTCAGAAAATGAAAAATCGTCTTGATCTCCACTCATACTCAACTTACCGTCAGCCCCAACTTCGTATTGATTAATGTGTTGTGCTTTACCAATAACGGATTCAAATTTAACACGTAATTCCTGATTTTCTGTAATTTGATAATCAAGACTTAGCTCTACACCTTGCTCTGTAAAACTAAACTCATTTATCGTATTATTCTCATCCCAATCGAGCCAACTGTCACTGTTGTATTGAGACAGCGTTACCACAAAATAGATATTGTCATTGAACTGCTGTTCAATGCTGCTTTCAATATTATAAAAATTACCAGATAATCCTTCAGTGCCTAACTCAAGCTCTATTCCAATTGTCCCCCAGTTATATTCAGGAGAGCTTGCTTCTATCTCTGTAATGTAAAATGAAGGCAGCCAAACGGAATTATTCCCTCTTGTCAGCAAGTCATCATACCCCGAAGTGCCATATTCAACAGAAAGCTGATATTCAAATTCATTATCTGTGACAACTTCAATTCCCGTTCCAGCAACATTGGGTAACTCTTCTCCTTGATGGTTTGTTTTAATTTCAGTCTCTACCGAAAATGCAATATCCCTTATTGACCATAAATTTAAATCCGGGACTTGATATTGATATTCATATTCAAATTGAGTGCGATTTACTCGCTTAACATAACCAATGTCATTTAACTGTAGATCTTCTCCGTAACTAAAAAGACTAAATTCATGGCTATGCTGCTCGTATGGTTCCGTGCTCCCGGTGATCCACCAACCTAAGTCACTCGTTGTTGTGGAGCCTTGTTCAATTGTAGAGTTAATTATGCCGAAATTTAGCTCAGTATTTTCTGAGTAAGCATAATTAAAATCAAGTTCAGCAATCGTCGCGTCACGATCAATGCTAGGTGTGAACACCCTATTCAGTGACGCTCCTAAGTTGTTGAGACCTAAATGATACTGACCTCTTAATAACCAAAAATCTCGACCTTTTTGTCCTTGATTTTCACTTTCAAAAGCAGACAAAAGTCCTATGTCTAATTGCTCATCACTAAAAGTGTATTTAAATGCAGAATCTAACTCCCCTGAATAATCTTCATCGTAATATGAATCCCCGCCAATTCTTGGCGTATGTACTACTCTAAGGCTCTCTGGTCCTGCAACATCAAATATATTCTGGTTTTCATTGAAAAAAGGTCGTTTTTCTGAAAAAAAACTTTCAACGGCTGAAAAATTTACGACTAATTCATCAGACTCGACCTGCCCAAAATCAGGGTTTACGGTTGCACTTAATTGCTGGGTTTTCGTTGGTTTCCAGAATATTTCTGCACCAATCTCAACAGCATTTTTATTGTTTGCAATGTCCCTATTAGCTGAGATATATGGAAAAATATCTAGGCTTGATTGATTGCTGATTTTAACCTTTTTTTTGCTGAAATTTGTCAAAAAGCTATTCATTGAACTGTTTGCTGGAATTGATGAATAGGTCGCATTGGTAGATTCATCATAGCGAATAATCGATAGACCAAATTCATTGCGATCTTGAATCGAAAAAGACATGGATGACCAAGGGATATAAATCTCTGTTTTCCAAGAATTAAGGATTACTTTTGTTTTAAAGTACCACTGAGTATTCCAGTCTAGATCTAACGCTTTGTTTTGTTTATAAATGCCATCATAAAAATAACCTTGATGATTGACCGAGAATACATAACTGGTTTGCTCAGTATTATTCATATCTAACATCACTTGGACATGATCATTGGTAAACAGTGAATCATTCTCCTGTGTTCTTATTCTTAAAGCTGTTTTTGTCGCAGCAGAAATGCCTAAGTAAATACCTTGATCAGTTGTTAATACTTGGTAAGTGAAGTTACCTTCTGTTCTTGTCAGTGTTTGTGGAATAACTTGGTAATTAGTCGAGTTTGTTTCAACTTTTTGCCAAGTTAAATCGTCAATAGAACCATCAATGATAATTTCACTTGCAAAGGCATTGCATGAATAAATAAAACTAACAATAAATAGAGTGAGGTTAAGACGCTTTTCCATTACAAGATTACAGTAAATGTTATCGTCTTGCCATCTAACGATACTGAAACGGTCGCGCCTAATTTTTCACAATAGGACTTTACGATTGCTAACCCTAAGCCAAATCGGTCCCTTGATGTTCGAGACTGGTCTTTTTGCCATAATGGATCAAAGAATAACTGTAAATCAGTTTCTTGGCATTCTTGGTTACTGATATTGGATATTTTTATTATAGCTTTGTCGTCAGATGCTTTCGATGTCAATATGTCTATAGCTGTGTCATTTGGACTGTAATAAAATGCATTATTTATTAAATTTGAAAGGATAGTGTCTAAAGCAAACCTATTAGTTACTACTATTAAAGGAGTTGTTTTGTGTAGTAGTTTTACCTCTTTATTATCAAAGTTTTCTCTGTTGATAATTTTACTGGATAATTCGATTATATCCACTTTGCTTTTGTCTAACTCATGCGTACTACTACTTTTTTGTAATAACATGATGCTGTTAACAATATGTTTTAATCGAGAAGATATTTCATATACATCGTTGCTAAGGTTATCTGTAATCTGCTTTTCATGGGGGAACTTCATGGCCACTTCACTCAAGCTTAAGAGTTCGGCTATAGGCGTTTTTAATTCATGAGCAATATCAGAAGTTATCCGTTGTTCGCGCATATATAGGCTATGGTTTTCTTTAATAAACTGGTTAACCCCCTTCGCTATAGGAATAAGCTCTTGCGGTAAATTTTCTACAGAAACTTCTAAATTGTCAGAATTTAAACTTATCTTGCTCAGTTGATCATTAAATTCATTTATTGGCTTTAAACTGCTAGAAACTACAATGGTGACAATTTTTCGTACTGTGAATACGGCAAAAATAGAAGTAATAATAAAAATAACATCTACAAACCATAGGACGTAGTCTAACTCCTCTGTGCTTAGTGCATAAGCAAATTCCATAGGTTTTTGATTTTTTGCAAACTCTTCTCTGGTTAAGCCTAAATTTTCCCTAAGTTCAGAGTCAATTTGCGGAAGAAATTTAGTAAATAGCATTTTTCCAGCTCTTCCATCAGGAAGTGTTATATCTAAAAAAATAGATTCACCTAATTTTACGTTTAATCTTGGTAAGTCTCTGATTTCAAAAAACTCCAAAGTATCAGAACGCTCAAAAACGTTTTCTTTATACCAAAGTTGGAAGTATTCCGGGTTTTCTTTTCCTTCAAATTCAGGCATAAATTCGCCTGCGAAATCAAATTCTAATCCTTCTTCATCTTCCTCCACTAACGTTTCTAATAATCCAACCTTGCTAACCATTGCACGAGTGAATTGTTCACTGATCCATGTATCGACACTAATATCAGTTGCCAATAATATCGAAACCAAAAGTATCGAGATAGAAATAGATAAATAGTGGCTTAGTTTATTATGAATTGAATTCACTAGTGATTCTCTACAAAGTAACCAAATCCTCGTTTGGTTTTAATGGGAAGCTCATAGCCAATAGCTTTTACTTTCTTGCGAGCTGATGAAAGGTGAGCTTCTAAAGAGTTCTTTGCAATAGCATCATATTGCCCAGCAAGATACTCGCTAAGTTTTTCTGGAGAAATAACTTTTCCTTGATTAGTAAATAAACATTCAACGACTTTGTATTCATTGGGCGTTAAGTTAGCGTCCGTATCTCCGCATTTGAGTAACTTTAAATGCAAATCTAATAATATTGAACCGATGCTGATAGTGCTATCGTTTACATTCAAACTACCTCTGCGCATCAAACAAAGTAATCTGACATGTAGTTCATCAAAAGAAAATGGCTTGGTGAGGTAATCATCAGCACCATTTAGTAAGCCATCAACTTTATCATCTGTAAGATCTTTCGCGGATAAAATTAATACGCGGATATCTTTTCCAGCTTTTCGAATAGCTTTTAATATTGATATTCCATCAACAGAGGGCAGCATTAAGTCTAATATTAGTAAAGAATAATCTCCAGCCAATACCATGCTCAAACCTTCTGAGCCATCTCCAGTATCATCAACCGTGAAGCCTAGGTTAGATAGGCCAATCCTTAAGCTACGTCTTAATGATGTAGAATCTTCTATGATTAGAACTTTCAATTCTGTATAAACCTATTAATCAAAAATATAAATAATGCTACCCAATCAACCTTAAGAATAGCTGAAGTTATACTTAAGGTTCAACGGAGTATTAGTGGCTAAATAAGGTCATAACGCAACGATTAACATTAATGTCTGCAATATCAAGGGGTTTACTATCTCGCTAAGTGCCCCAAACCGAGATAGAATTATAAAAATTTAATACCTAAAATCATATTAATCGAACGTCCGCTTTTGGTGTTTTTAATCAAATTAGAATTTCTGACTTTATAGATTTCTGATGAAATTTAGAACAATTCTATTATCTAACGCACGGATGATTTTTATCGGTTCAAATATCGTTAGATAAGCCAAGGCTAAGGTCCGTTTTCGTATCTTTGCTGACCTAATCAACTGTACGATTAGAGTAAACCCAAAATCGAGAAGAGTCAGATCAGATATGAGCTACTACAGTTTATTTGATTTATACATCTTCACTTAATAAATCAAAATCCCTCTCCATATGATTCATAAAACACAGGCTTTTAAATCAAAATTCGGCATAAAGTGATTTATAACGAATAAAGGTTTAAATCATATGTATCATTGGCAACAAACAATTGGCCTCAATTTGAATATGATGTGACACGCTTTGAGGCAAGTGTCAGCGAGTATTCGAAAAAAGCCTACAGCATTGAACTCAATTTCAGCACTCTTACTATCACCTTGTAGTTGATAAGCTAGAGTTAAAAGTCAACTCTTTTAACTTGCTTAGCCCAACAGAAGCATCAAGCTTTAGAGCATCACAGTATTGAACGTATTCAAATACATTCAGTTTTCTTTCACAGGTTTCTATTCTTACCACTAACTGGTGAGGCTCACCTAATAATTCACCAAGATCACGTACAGTTAATCCCTGCTCTTTACGAGCAGCTTTTAACCATTCTATCAAGGCTTTATAACGAGAATCGTTTATATGCTTAATCATGGCATGAACTCTATTGCATAACCCTCTTGGCAACAAAACAGCACCAAGGTATGATGGCACTTTGGTGCTGTTTTGTTGCCAATATTATATTAAAAATTAATAGAAAATGTCATTAAGTATCAGGCGGCTGAGGTATACATGAATCAAGAAAAAAAAGAGATGTTCAAAGAGTTCAAACATTTGCTAGGTTCAGGAGCTCTTCGTATATTGCTTAATATTAAAATTGGGGAGCCGGCCTTGGACGGCTTAGCAGAACAGCTTCACCGTGATAATGCGCAGTTTCATAACAACAATATTAATATTGCTAAATGCTATAAGTTTTTAAAGTATCAATTAAATAAATTTGGCCTAGTAGGTATTCAGCAAGTAGAAAAAGATGAAATAGACTTAACACGCCTTTTCAGGTTTAAATTTGATTTTAAAATTGAGGACTGTGAAGTAAATTTTTTAATCCCTGACGCATGGGCAATATTACGTTTGCCTAATACAGAAGATCAAAGAATCATTAGATATAGAATATTTTTTAATTGTACACACAAGGACGTAGATTCAGTCAAATTATCTGAAACAATAATGAGCCTGCACCACGTTGCTCAAAGCCAAGATAAATTTGAATGGGTTACTCCATCTGGAATTAAATTCGTTTTATATAAAGATAGAATGTTAGGGTTTAGTGAATATGCAACGGATTACCTAGAACGAAATTATGTTCAACCGTATGTGAAATGGTCAAAAGGAGAGAAAACATGCCCTAAAATTTTAACGTTACCTGAAATAATAAATAGAGTGTAACTTATAAAAGCTTGGAAGGGTAAACAGCCAAAACTATATAATCATGTTTTAATTCTGGTCAGTACTTAGTTTACATATTTTGAATTTTATCATAAAAAATTTGATTTTATTGGTTTACATTTATATTAAAAGTGGAGGTAGGAAGAGAATACTTGGGTAGTTTACATTTATCTGAAGCGAACTATTAGAATATATAATAATGCTTGATAAAAAAGGCTTTATGAATTTCAGTCACTCACCCACTCAGTTTACATAAAAAAAAACGGATTATAATGCATCTTCATGGCGGTCGCCAATAACCCAAGTACCTTGCGCTAATGCCGGCAAAATTCTATTAGCAAGCAGTTGACTGCGACTTGCATACATAAGCAGTAATTCAGTTTCTTGCGTAAGCACTTCATCATGATTCGCTGATTTTACTATATCACGTAATGATTCTGCTAAAGGCGTGCCACCCGGCTCACGTGTTTTGATATAAGGAATGTTATGTTTTTCCATTACGGCTTCAATAACACTAATTGCTGAAGACTTTCCTGCGCCTTCTATACCCTCAACAACAATAAATCGACCTTTATTCATGCTTATATTATTCCAAAATTCCAATAGTTAATTATTTCTTTTTCTTAAGCTGATACTGCGCCACTGCACGATTATGATCCGCCAAATTGGTGGAAAAAACATGCTCCCCTGCACCATTGCTGACAAAATATAAATAATTTGTCGATGCCGGTGAAAACGCAGCATCTAAGGCATTTTTACCGGGCATTGCAATAGGAGTTGGCGGTAGCGCTTTTATTTTTCTCGTATTATACGGTGTTTTCGCTCTTAGATGGCTAAATTTAATATCACCAAAATAATTTTCACCTAAACCATATATAACCGTTGGATCGGTTTGTAAGCGCATTTTTTTATGAATGCGATTGATAAAAACAGAAGCGATAATTTCATGTTCGGCATAGCGACCACTTTCTTTTTCGATAATCGACGCCATGGTCAACGCTTCATGCTTGGTTTTATATGGTAAATTGATATCTCGGCTTTGCCAGCGTTTATCCAATTCTATCAACATTTTGTTATATGCACGTTTAAGAATATCGATATCTGAATCACCTAATGAAAAGGCATAAGTATCGGGGTAAAAGTACCCTTCAGGGTTGCCATTTTCTATTTTAAATTGTTGAGCCAGCTGCGCTAATGCAGTCATTTTTTCTGCATTTGTGACGTAAGACACCGAAAACTCGTTTGCCACTTCCTCACTAAGCACGGCAGGTATTTCATGTTTAATATTTTCCGTTTTTGCCAATAACGCAATCCACTGCTTAAGAGAAGTTCCTTCAACAAAAGTAATACTAAATTGATGCTCTTTACCAGCAACAACCTGCACCAATAAATCATGCATACTAATATTGGCAGTCACCTGATAAGTGCCCGCCTTTATTTTTGCTAATTCAGGATAAATACGGACATAGCTTCTTAGCCAAAAACGATTATCCAACCAGTCCTTTTTCACTAACGAACGTGAAAATTGGTGAAAAGAACTCCCTTCTTCAACCGTTAATAACTGCGTTTTTGTTAAATTAATAGCTTGGTTAGCTTGATAATGGGTATTAACAACCAGGTAGCCGGTAGCTAATAGTAATAATCCAATCGCGCTTAATAGTATTTTTTTATTCATGACTTACCGTATTCAACGCTATAGCTAGCACTTTACTCGCTTCAATAGATAACGATATATTATTAAAAGTATGCACAGGTATCACATCCATAACACAATTTGTAATTATCATAGCTTGAATGTCATCAAGCTCGTCTAAGGTGGCTTGTCGCTCTTCAAATTGATACAAATGAGCTAATTTACTTAGAATTTGCTGGCGCTTTAACCCTTTAACACCTGAATCAACAAGTTTTGGTGTATACCAAACATTATTTTTAAGCCAAAAAACATTAGCGCTACTGCCCTCAACAACGATGCCATTACAATTAGTCACTAATATATCATCTTCAGCCCGAGCATCTAATTCATGACGAATCAACACCTGTTCAAGGCGGTTCAGGTGCTTAATACCTGCAAGATGAGAATTTATCCCTAATTGATATTCGCTAATCCCCATCGTTATACCATCTTGCTGCCAATCAAGGTAATGCTGAGGAAAGCTTGAAAAACTAATAATCACATTATTATTGGCAATGCCTTGACGTGAATACCCGCGACCACCTTGCCCCGCGGTGATGATAACTTTAGCTACCGCTTGAGCGTATTGACGGGCGGCAGTAGTCAGTTCTTGTTCAATTGCGTTAATATCAGGTACAGCTAATTTGAGTTTTTCGCAGCTTACTTTTAATCGTTGCATATGTGCATTTAATTGACATATTTTCCCGTTAACGACTTTCGCTGTCGTAAACACACCATCGCCGTATGACAGACCACGATCATTTATCGCTAGCTCGTTTTTGTTTTGCCCATTTACACTGCAATAAAACATTTGAACCATTCAAACAAAGTTATTTGCTTAGCATTATATGTTAAATAATTGTTTGCAAGAATAAAAAAAACCTGAATACTTAAAAAAGTAATCAGGCTTAAAATACAAAAGATTAAACAGCTTCAGTGTTTATTTCATACTAGAACTAAACAACTACACCTTTTTAAAGATCAGCGAGCCGTTAGTGCCACCAAAACCGAATGAATTACACAGCACGTACTCTAAATCTGCATCACGGGCCGTATGAGCTATGTAATCTAAATCACAGCCTTCATCAGGGTTATCTAAATTGATGGTTGGTGGAACTGCACCATTGGCTAATGCCTGAATACTAAAGATAGCTTCAACGGAGCCAGCTGCACCTAATAAATGACCGGTCATTGATTTAGTCGAGCCGACCATAACATTTTTGGCATGATCACCAAAAACCGACTTCACCGCATTTGTTTCAGCAATATCTCCTGCCGGTGTCGATGTACCATGTGCGTTAATATAACCAATTTTAGCAATATCAACTTTAGCATCGTTAATAGCATTTTTCATTGCTAATGCCGCACCCGCACCATCAGCTGGAGGTGATGTCATATGATAAGCATCACCACTCATACCGAAACCTGAAAGCTCGGCATAAATTTTTGCACCACGCGCCTTAGCGTGTTCATATTCTTCCAACACCAGTACACCAGCACCATCACCTAGCACAAAACCATCACGATCTTTGTCCCAAGGACGAGAAGCTTGTTGAGGCGCATCATTGCGTGTTGAAAGTGCTCGTGCAGCGCCAAAACCGCCCATACCTAAGGTAGTCGAAGCTTTTTCCGCACCACCAGCTACCATAGCATCGGCATCGCCATAAGCAATCATACGCGCTGCATGGCCAATATTATGAACACCACTAGTACAAGCCGTAACTATTGAGATATTAGGGCCTTTCATACCAAACATAATTGATAAATGCCCAGCAATCATATTGATAATGGTAGAAGGAACAAAAAATGGTGATAATTTGCGAGGACCACTTTTTAATAACTTGGCATGGTTTTCTTCAATAAGACCTAAACCACCTATGCCTGAACCTACGGCAACACCTATACGTTGCGCATTTTCATCTGTAATTTCTAAGCCGGAATCCTTAACTGCTTGTACACCAGCGGCTACGCCATATTGAATAAACAGATCCATTTTTTTGGCTTCTTTACGAGCCATATAGTCTTGAGCATCAAAATCTTTAACTAAACCAGCAAATCGCGTTGGATACTGTTCAGTATCAAAATGCGTAATATCTGAAATACCACTTTTGCCAAGTAATAAATTTTGCCAGGTTGATTCAGGGCTGTTGCCTAGTGGGCTAAGCATGCCAAGACCGGTAACTACAACGCGTCTCATGAGATGTGCTGCCTCCGATAGAGTAGAATAATAGCGGTTGTTTTATTTTTGCTAACTTATCGCTTAATTTAACTTAAGCAATAACCTGCTTTTAAATATTTTAAAACGGTAAAAACAAATCAGGCGGTAATTAAACCGCCTGAAATCATCAACATTCGTTGTTATTACTGGTTAGCAGTAACGTAATCGATTGCTGCTTGAACTGTTGTGATTTTCTCAGCTTCTTCATCTGGAATTTCAGTATCAAATTCTTCTTCCAACGCCATTACTAATTCAACAGTGTCTAAAGAGTCAGCACCTAAGTCATCTACAAATGAAGCTTCAACTTTTACTTCGTCTTCACTTACACCAAGTTGCTCAATAGTAATTTTTTTTACGCGTTCTTCGATAGTACTCATTTTTTTTCCTTTACTAGAAAATACAATTTTTCAAAATTGTGTGTAGTTTATTCGTCAAAAGCCAACCATGCAAGCTTCTAATTTTACTTTCTCGCTGGTCTAACCTCTTGACTGTTTATAATTTATTCGAATTTAACACAAAGTCGCCCAAAAGCGAACACTTGTTAAACCATGTACATTCCGCCATTTACATGTAAGGTTTCACCCGTAATATAAGCGGCAGAGTCAGATGCTAAAAAGGCTACAGCATTAGCTATTTCTTCTGGCTTACCTAAACGGTTAGCAGGAACTTGTGCAAATATGCCTTCTTTTTGTTCATCTGTAAGTGTTTGTGTCATATCGGTATCAATAAAACCTGGCGATACTGTGTTTACTGTAATACCACGAGAAGCAACTTCACGCGCTAATGACTTAGTAAAGCCAATTAACCCCGCTTTAGCAGTAGCATAGTTTACTTGACCAGCGTTCCCCATAGTACCAACAACTGAACCGATGTTGATAATACGACCATGACGTTTTTTCATCATAGAACGCAATACCGCTTTGCTAATCTTAAACACTGATGAAAGGTTAGTATCAATAATATCGTCCCACTCATCATTTTTCATGCGCATCATAAGGTTATCACGAGTAATACCGGCATTATTAACTAGAATATCAACGGCACCATGGTTCTCCTTGATCACTTCAAACATAGCACTAATTGAATCATCATCAGTAACATTAAGCACTAAACCGCAGTTTTCACCTAAATATTCACTAATATTTGCTGCACCGTGCTCCGATGTAGCGGTACCAATTACAGTGCCACCTAAGGCTTTTAATTGAGACGCTATTGCTTTACCTATGCCGCGACTAGCACCGGTCACTAAGATGACCTTTCCTTCTAATGAAAACATATTTTTTTACTCTACTGATTCTAATGCTTTAGTTAATGACGTACTGTCATTAACAGATTGACAACTAATGGTTTTATCAATTCGTTTTAATAAGCCTTGTAGCACTTTACCTGGACCTGCTTCAATGGCTTGCTCGACGCCTTGCTGCGCTAGATATTGAACTGTTTCTGTCCATCGTACAGGGCTGTATAACTGTTTAATTAAAGCCGTTTTAATAGCATCTGCAGATGTTTCAATCGCAACATCAACATTATTTACTACAGAAATAGTTGGTGAATTAAATGTTACGTTGTTAAATTCTTCAGCTAATTTATCGGCAGCGTCTTTCATTAATGCACAATGAGACGGCACACTAACAGGCAAAGGTAACGCTCTTTTAGCACCAGCTTCTTTACATAGCTCTCCTGCACGTTCTACCGCTGCTTTATTACCGGCGATAACAACCTGTCCAGGTGAGTTAAAGTTAACTGCAGAAACTACCTCACCTTGTGCCGCTTGCTCACAAGCTTTAATTATTTTTTCGTCTGCTAAACCTATAATGGCATACATTGCTCCAGTACCAGCTGGTACCGATGCTTGCATAAACTCGCCACGTTTCTCTACTAACTTAACCGCATCAGCGAGTGAAAAAACACCAGCACATACTAACGCTGAATATTCTCCTAAACTGTGCCCCGCTAATATTGCAGGTGCCGCTGATGTTGACGATTGCCATAAACGCCAAATTGCCACACTAGCAGTTAATAGTGCTGGCTGAGTGAAATTTGTTTGGTTTAACTTTTCAACAGGCCCCTGTTGAATTAATTGCCATAAATCGTAACCTAAAGCTTCTGATGCTTCAGTAAATGTACTTTGTACAACGTCATGCTCAGCAAAGTCAGCTAACATAGCTAATGACTGTGAACCTTGACCAGGAAAGACAAACGCTAAATTGTTTTGCATTGTTAGACCTAAATTATATTAAAATTTAATTTTGTGTAGTATCGGCTATTAGTCCAATACTGAAGTAATTAGTTCAGAAAAGTTAAACATAACTTAAAGCCATGTCATTAATCTTTATGACAAAAGTTATGCTCAAGCTGATCTTTAATTTTTATTGGTACTTGTCGCTCTACTTCCGTAACAGCTTCTAAAATCGCAGTATAAAAAGCGGTAACATTAGCGTTACCATGGCTTTTAACGACTATACCGCGCAATCCTATCAAACTTGCACCGTTATACTGGTCGGGGTTCATGGGTTTAAACAGTTTTTTTAACGTACTTGACAATAATTTACCTAAAATACGTGCTAAAAAATGTTTTTTAATGATTTCTTGTAACTGTTTATAAACCATTCTTGCTACACCTTCACATGTTTTCAGTGCAACATTACCGACAAAGCCATCGCAAACGATTACATCAGCTTTATTAGTAAAAATGTCATTACCTTCAATAAAGCCAATATAGTTAATATCTTCGTTGCGTGATAAATAGCTCGCCGTTTGTTTGATATGATCGCTCCCCTTATTATCTTCCTCACCCATATTTAATAAGGCAACTTTAGGGTTCCCAATGCCATCTACTTCTTTCGCCATTACAGAGCCCATAATAGCAAATTGATACAAAACGCTTGAATCGCAAAAAACATTCGCACCTAGATCCAACATAAAAACATGCTTTTTACTATTGTTTGTTGGCAGTGCGGAAATCAAAGCTGGGCGCTCCACTCCTGGTAATGTCTTTAACACAAAATGCGCCATTGAAAATAACGCGCCAGTATTGCCCGCACTAACACATGCTTGAGCTTGCTCGTCATGTACCAAATCAAGTGCTTTACGCATTGATGATTGTTTTTTATTACGGAGAGCAAATACCGGTTTGTCATCCATTTCAACAACTTCTGTAGTTGGGACGATAGTAATTCTTGAATGAGGGTAGTAATTATTTTGCGTAAGTACCTCAACAATGACATGCTCGTCACCGCAAAGTATTAAATGCAGATGTGGTAAATTCTCTACCGCAAGTATTGCAGCAGGAAGCGTTACAAGGGGGCCTTGATCGCCCCCCATAACATCTAACGCTATGGTTAGATTAATCAAAATAATCGTTACAGATTACTTATTGATTACTTTAACACCTTTGTAAAAGCCGTCAGCTGTTACATGGTGACGACGATGAGTTTCACCAGATACTGGATCTGTTGATAAATGCTCTGCCGTTAATGCGTCATGTGAACGGCGCATGCCACGTCTTGAACGAGACTTTTTGCTCTTTTGAACTGCCATTGCCTACTCCTAAAAATTCGGTTATTAGCTAAAATTAACTACTTAAGTTTTTTCAATACATCAAATGGATTCGGTTTATCTAGCTCTTCCGGCAACTCACCCCAAACACTATCAGCCGGAGACTGACAATCTTCAATGGAGTGCCTTGGAATTAATGGAATTGCAAGTAATAACTCGTCTTCCACTAACTCTCGCAAGTTAACTTCACCATTTTCATCTAATTCAATTGCGTCATAATATGACGGCAATTCAGCTTCAGCATCAGCGTCTTTCACCGGACTAAAAGTGAAATTCACTTCTAATGCCAAATCGAACCCTTCAGTACATCGCTGACAAGTTAATGTAACCGTTGCCGATGCTGTGCCTGATATTGCTACCAAACCCTGTTCATCCACACTAAAATTAACATTTACTTGCACTTGCTCACTTCGTGCTTCACACACAGCAAGCAATCTATTCATCCCAGATACTTCAAAGTATCCGTCACACACTAACTTTCGTTGCGCGCTTCTAGATGGGTCTATCGTTATCGGGAGTTTAAGATTTTTCATAAGGCGCGCATAATAAAGTGCCTATCGGCTTGTGTCAAAAGAAAAATAGCTAATTTTGTTTAAAAACTCAAGATAGCCCATATATTAACTGCAATCTGTTTATATTTTGAGTGATATTAATGAAAAAGCTAATTTTGGGCTCTACTTCCCCTTTTCGTAAAGAAATTTTAACTAAACTAAACATCCCATTTGATTGTGCCAAGCCTAATATAGATGAAACTGCCTTAGAAAATGAATCTCCAGTTGAACTTGTTGAAAGGTTAGCCATTGAAAAAGCAAAAGCGGTCGCAACCGATCACCCTGATGCTTTAATTATAGGTTCAGATCAAGTTGCCATGTGTGATGGAGAAGTTCTTGGTAAGCCTCATAATTTTGAAAACGCTGTAAAACAACTAGAGAAGTTCAGTAACAAAACTGTTGTCTTTTATACTGGTCTATGTGTTTATGATAGTGGTCTCGATTACACTACAGCATTAATAGAGCCGTTTTTAGTGCACTTTAAAGAGCTTTCACTAACAGAGATTGAAAATTACTTACATGCGGAACAGCCGTACAACTGTGCAGGCAGTTTTAAAAGTGAAGGCTTAGGTATTTGTTTATTTGAAAAGCTCGAAGGTAATGATCCGAATACATTAATAGGTTTACCTTTAATAAAGCTGGTAGAGTTATTAAAACAACACGATGTGGATGTATTAGCAGAGCAATAATTAAACGGCTTTAATGACCAATAAAAAAGATAGCGCCTTTATTTACTAATTGCCTGCTTTCTTGTTATGGCATCATGCAATACTTGCTGCCTATAAAAAGCCCGACTTGAATAAATCGGGCTTCTTCTATTATTCTATTATTCTATTATTCTAAAAATAATTTAGCTAAAGAGTGCTTGAAGCTCTGATAAAGAGTCAACAATCACTTTCGGCTGATATAATGCTAGAGTTTCTTTATCATGCACGCCGTAAGTTACACCAATGCTGTCAACACCTGCTCGACGAGCCATTTCTAAATCATAACTTGTATCACCTATCATAATAGCTTTATCAGCGGAAATTGATAATTCAGCTAAAATGCTCTCTATCATTTCCGGATCTGGCTTAGATAAAGCTTCATCAGCACAACGGGACGTATGAAAAAAGTGTTTGGTATCACTTAATTGCCATACTCGCTCTAAACCGTCCCGTGCCTTTCCTGTTGCCACTGCTAATAATTTATTATTACCACGTAATAAAGCTAACAAATTAATTGCATCACTGAATAAAGGCGTCGGTGTTTTATCAACAGCAACATAATGATGCTTATATTGCGCTATAACTTCTTCCGCCTGTTGCTCATTGCAATCTGGAAATAAAGTGGTAACCGCTTTAGGTAAACTTAAGCCTATAATATTTTTAACGCTATCAGCACTTGGAATAGCTAATTCAACTTCTTTCGCTGCTGATTGCATACATGAAACAATACGTGCCACCGAATCCATTAAAGTGCCATCCCAATCAAAAATGACCAGTTCATAATTATTCATATAATTACCTAACCTTATTAATGTTGCGCTTTTGTTAGTTTTGATAGCAGTTTTTCTAATGACGGCTCTAACGGTGCTTCAATTTTAATACGCTCATTACTTAACGGATGGGTAAACTCAATACTCGCAGCATGTAAAAATAGGCGCTTTAGCCCTAGCATTTTCATTTCTTGATCGAAATCTTCATGACCATATTTTGCATCACAAGCAATGGCATGACCTTTTGTCTGACAATGAACACGAATTTGATGAGTACGGCCTGTTACCGGAAAAGCTCTTACAAGTGTGGCGTTTTTATAATGCTGAATAACTTTATAGCGAGTTTCAGACTCTTTCCCGTTAATGTTATCAACCACCACTACACGCTCACCTGATTTTAAATCATTCTTCTTCAAACTTTCAGTAACACGAGTTAATTTATTTGACCAGCGCCCTTTAACTAGCGCATGGTAAAATTTTTGAACGGTCTTATTTCTTAATTGCTCATGAAGGTTGCGCAATGCTGAACGTTTCTTAGCAACAACTAAACACCCTGACGTGTCACGATCAAGGCGATGAACTAACTCTAACATCCGAGCATCAGGACGAAGCGCCCTTAAAGCTTCAATTAAACCAAAACTTAAACCACTACCACCGTGAACTGCCATACCTGAAGGTTTATTAATAACAATTAAACGCTCATCTTCAAACAATATTTGTTTTTCCAAATTTGCCACAACATTTAATTGCGTTGACACTTCATTGGTATTTTCAGCAACACGAATAGGCGCAACTCGAATGATGTCTTCATCAACTAATTTATATTCAGGTTTTTTACGCTTTTTATTAACACGTATCTCGCCTTTTCTTAGTAAGCGATAAATCATGCTTTTTGGTACACCTTTTAAGGTTTTTAGCAAAAAGTTATCAATACGTTGTCCGGCATCTTCACTATCTATCGTAAAAAATCTAACTTGAGGTTTTGGGCTATCGGTCATAAGGGCTATACAATGAACATTAATTGCCGACAGTTTACCATAGTTTTTTTGCTTTTCGGGCAATTAAAAGCTCAATTTAATTGGCTTATCTGGAAATAAAGTGTGATAATAGTGTGGTTACCGCTATATTTTAGCCGTAATGATTAAAAAGGATGCTTTAAGCGAAACGTAAGAGGCAAAATGCGGCCACGTTAATATGAAACAGTTTGAAAATCACTTTTATAAGTGTTCAGTGTTGAGATATTAAATGTAAGGCCTATTGCGAGATTGACGCGAGTAACTTGTCAAAAACAACGCATAAACATATTGTCCGGCGCAATAAAGCGATTATGTAATTAAACAGGAAATACAAGTAAATCTTTATTGTTAATTGATTAGAAAACACGATAAAACTATCGAACTAACATTAGCAATAAACTTGATTTCCTGTTGCGCACAGCACACTGGCTGAGCACATAAAGAATCAATTTCACTAAGGTGTATAACACCTTAGTTATATTAGACAATCAGAATTTTTAACAGCTTGCTGCGTAATATGGCGCAGGAAGATTGACACCCGTGAGGCTGACAAAACGCTGTTACCATAGCGATAGATTACTTTGTGTTCTAGGCAATGGTGTGTTGTGACTAAAAATGAGTCACACAAACTATGAAACGTATGTTAATTAATGCTACACAGTCAGAAGAATTGCGTGTAGCACTTGTTGATGGCCAACAACTTTACGATTTAGATATCGAAAGTCCAGGTCATGAGCAAAAGAAATCAAATATCTACAAAGCTAAAATCACCCGTATCGAGCCGTCTTTAGAAGCTGCTTTCGTTGATTACGGCGCTGACCGTCACGGTTTCTTACCAATGAAAGAAATCGCTCGAGAATACTTCCCTAAAGGCTATAGTTTTCAAGGCCGCCCTAACATTAAAGAAGTGTTGCATGAAGGCCAAGAAGTTATTGTACAAATTGATAAAGAAGAACGTGGTCAAAAAGGCGCGGCCTTAACCACATTTATCAGTCTTGCTGGTAGCTACTTAGTATTAATGCCAAACAACCCTCGCGCCGGTGGTATTTCACGCCGTATCGAAGGTGATGAACGCACAGACTTAAAAGCCTCATTAAGTAAATTGGCTTTGCCTAAAGGTATGGGCTTAATTGTACGCACCGCTGGTGTTGGCAAAGATTATGAAGAGCTAGAGTGGGATTTGAATGTTTTATTGCACCACTGGAATGCAATTTCAGAAGCTGCTGCCAGTCGCCCTGCTCCATTTTTAATTCATCAAGAAACTAATGTTATTTTGCGCGCTATTCGTGATTACTTGCGCCGTGATATTGGTGAAGTATTAATTGATCGCCCTAAAACTTACGAAAGTGTTAAAAAGCATATCGAAATTGTTCGTCCTGACTTTTTAAGCAAGGTAAAACTTTATACCAATGACGTACCTTTATTCACACATTATCAAATTGAAACGCAAATAGAATCAGCGTTCCAACGTGAAGTTCGTCTTCCGTCAGGTGGCTCAATTGTAATTGACCCAACTGAAGCTATGACTTCAATTGATATCAACTCCGCTCGTGCCACTAAAGGCGGTGATATTGAAGAAACAGCTTTTAATACTAACCTTGAAGCCGCAGAAGAAATTGCTCGTCAGTTACGTTTGCGTGACTTAGGTGGTTTAGTGGTTATCGACTTTATCGACATGACCCCAGTGCGTCATCAGCGTGAAGTAGAAAACCGTATGCGAGACGCTGTTCGTCAAGACAGAGCGCGTATTCAATTGGGTCGTATTTCACGCTTTGGTTTGCTTGAAATGTCGCGTCAACGCCTACGCCCTTCTATTGGTGAAACCAGCCAAGGTGTATGTCCACGCTGTAACGGTACTGGTCATGTGCGTGGTGTTGAGTCATTAGCATTGTCGGTATTGCGTTTAATGGAAGAAGAAGCCATTAAAGATAATACCCAGCAGGTTCAAGCTCAAGTACCAGTGCCAGTAGCTACCTACTTATTAAATGAAAAGCGTCGTTCAGTATTTCATATAGAGAAACACCATAGCGTACATATTTTGATTATTCCAAATCCAAATATGGTCACACCACAATATGAAGTAGTTCGGGTAAGAAAAGACGAAAGTATTGAAGAAGCTAGTTATGAAGTAGATGTTAAGCAAGCAGCACCAGAAGAAGCTGTTATGCCTAAGTTTGATAAAGAAGCTAGCAAACGTGATGAACCGCTATTACAAGGAATGTCTGCGCCTAAGCAAGCACCAAAGCAGGCTGCGACTCCACAAGTTAAAGCAGAAAGCACTGTTGAATCTAAAGGTCTATTTTCAGGTATTGTTAGCTGGTTAAAATCGCTATTTACGACTGAAGAAGAAGTTAAACCTGTAGCACCTAAAAAACCACAGCGTAACAATAAAAATGGTGAGCGCCGTCAACAACGTGGTCGCCAAGGTCAACGTCGCAACAATCGTAACGATAATCGCGGGGATAACCGTTCAGACAGTCGCAATAATGCACGTAACGACAAACGCAAGCAACAAGACGCTAATGACGTAAAAGATAACAAGCAAACTAAAGCGGCTAAGCCACAGAAAGAACGTGTGCAGAAACCGAAAGAAGAAAAAGTTGCTGATCGTCGACAACGTCGTAATAACCGCAAGAAAGTTCGTGTTAATAACAATGAACAGGCTGCGATTAATACTGACAATAAAAATACGGCGGTGACAACTCCTGCAACTAAAGAAAAGCCAAAGCAAGAGAAGGCTGTTACAGAAGAAGTAGCTAAAAATGTAGAAGGCGCTAATGTTGAGCAATCTGCGAGTAAAACGAAGGAAGAGCAACGTCCAAGAAGCCGCCGTTCTCCTCGTCATATGCGTGCACACGGTCAACGTCGTCGCCAAAGTGCTGAAGTTGTTGATGCTAAAGCTGAAATTACTGAAGATCCAGTAACAACGCGTTATCCTGAAAAACAACACGTTAATTCTTTTGATGAAGCTAACGAAGCTAAGCCAGTAACTGAAGCTGTTATAAAAGCTCCTGCTGAACAGGCAGAGACTCAAGCGCCAAAAGTGGACGCTGAAGTCACTAACGAAACTGTTAATGAAGTTCAGCAGAACTTACCTTTTGATGAGCCAGAAGTAACTCAGGAAACCGTAAAGGAAGAAGTTGAAGTAGCTCAAAGTGACGTTGAAGAGACTGTTAGCACCGTTTCTGAAACTGAAATAAAGGAAACGCCGGTCGTAGATACAGCAGAAGTAAAAGTTGTGGCGCCAGTGGTTGAGACAACAACTGAAACTGTTGAAACCGCAGATACTAGTGAAGTTATAGCAACTCAAGAGCCAACAGAGAAAGAAGCTAGCGACAATGTTGTGAATACCGATCCGGTAGATGAAACTCCAACGGTCGAGGAAAAATCTGACAATACAGAGAAAAAACCGAAAAAGGTGCGCGCTAAAGTTAAAAATATTAAGCGTAAAGTAAAAGCTGAGTCAGGAAAAGCGCCAGGAAAAGCGTCTGCTCCTATGACTAAGCCAGAAACTATCATCAGCAACGGTACTATACCTAAAGATTTTGTTGCTAGTGAACAACGTCTTGCGCATAGTAAATCTGAAAAGTCAGCATTAATCGCGCATGTAACTAGCCGTCATTCTGCTGGCCCAACAAAACCAAGTTTGGATTAGTTGATTAGGTAATATAGAAGTACATGATATAAAAAGGCTAATTGCAGTATGCAATTAGCCTTTTTTATTACTATTTTTACATGATTTAACTTTCAGCAAAGTGAGGGGTTATCAAACTCTCCTCACTCGTTTGATAGGCGCTTAATAAGTCCATCACTGGCGTCTTCAACCAAATCTAACACATATTGAAAACCTCTAGCCCCCCCATAGTAGGGATCAGGTACTTCGGTATCTTCAAAATTTTCGGCATAATCTAAAAATAATTGTATTTTATTACTGTATTCTGCGGGAGCCACTTTCATTAAATCTTTAACATTTTGTTCGTCCATAGCTAATATCAAATCAAATTGCTGAAAGTCTTTTACAGTAACTTTACGAGCCTTTATTTTATCAAAGCTATAACCGCGAGCTACACCCGCTTTTTGTGCTCTATGATCGGGCTTTTCTCTGGCATGTGAGCCTATGGTCCCTGCTGAATCTATCGTCAAAGACAAAGATTTGGCCTTTTGACGAAAAACAGCTTCAGCACTAGGCGAACGACAAATATTGCCCATGCAGACAAAAAGTATTGATTTTACGGCCGTTATTTCAATTGTACTATTCACAAATAAGATCCTAACTGTGCATTAAAAGTTTTCAAATAACTGTTCATGTTACTGAGAGTTTATATTAAATGACTAACTAGTGAATTCAAGTGTAGATGTCATATGCAATGAAAATATTTCTTAGTTTAATGTCCTTAAAACTAATAGTACTTACATATTTATTGCTACTAATTTTGCAAACTAAAATTTTTCTTTAACTATCTTTAAAAAAGACTCTTAAACTGCCACTACTATCAGTATTTCTGCTACATTATATATATAGAAAATATAATGATTTTTGATAATTACAAATTTAAATAGGTAACTTTTTTGCAATTCTTTAATGTGAGTAAATGGCTCTTCACAACATTAATTTCTTTAATTTTAATAGTCGTTCTCTATCACTTAGTGAATATGGTAAACACTATAGATAAAAAAAATATAACTGAGGAAAACAGCTCTTTTAGCATTATAAGCAGTTATTACATTGATAAAAGCCATGACACTAAGCTTGATTCTATATTAAGAAACGCTAACTTTATTAACAGTAAATTAGATCAAATACCTTATACGTTAGCTGAGCAAAGTTATTGGGTTAGATTAACGGTACGGTATCCTATTCCATCAGCGCTCACATCAGATGAAAGCACTCAAATGATTACTCAGCTTCCACTAAAAAGTAAGGTTGAGAATAAGCTTATATTGATGGCCGAACATAGTATGCTGCAGATATTCGATGTTTATCGTTTAGATGTACTAAATAGTTCAGAAAAGATATTTTCTAAGTTGCCGCAACCAACAGATACTGCAAAACAAGTGTACCCTTATGCACAGTTACAGCTCAGTCCCTTTGGCGAAAGTAATTTTCTCATTCATGTTAAAAATTCGGGTCCACCAAATATCCCATTGTTACTATTTAAGCCTGCAGAATTTGAACAACGTTTAATGTTTTCTCAACTTGTTTACGGGGCGTTTATTGGCATATTACTTATTATGGCCATTTATAATTTAGTATTATTTTTTGCCGGAAAAGACAAAGTATACCTTTTATATATTAGCTATTTATTGTCAGCATTTTTTGTTCTCTCATCACTTACAGGTTACGGATACTTTTTATTTTCTCGCAATATTATGATGCTGCTGAATCAATATCTGATCTTTATTGATTTTCTTCTGATCATTTCTTTATTACTGTTTACAGTATACTTTTTAAGGTATGAGCGTTTAAATCATTGGGCATATAAATTATCTATTGCCATCACCGCTGCCCTTGCTGGTATAGCCTTGTACTCTTTATCACTGGATGAAATTGCACAAACAAAAATATTTTTCTCACTACAGCCATTATTTTATGTGCTAGCTCTTTATTTAATTATTAATCGATTAAAGAGAGACTTTTCTTGGGCTCGCTTTTATTTTCTGTCTTGGGTTCCACTATTAATTGGAGCTGCTATTCAGCCGATGGTTTTACTAAATAAACTTGAATATAGTTTTTTCACTCGTAACGCTTTTTTATTTGCCATCATGGTAGAAGTTACGTTTATGGCATTTGCACTTGCGGAGCGAATCCGTCGCAATGAAAAAGAAAAACTTAATATGATTGCATATCATCAGAGTAATCATTTACCGAGGAAAACTAACCTAGATCACACCATAAAGCTTTTGCTTGAAAGTAATTCAGCCAAGCTAACCGTTGCAGTAATCAAGCCTGAGCAATTCAATCGCATAGAGTTTTATATCGACGAAGCTACACGAATTAAGTTCTTTCAAAGTCTTAATCAAAAACTATCATCTTTATTTCGCTTTAATGATGCCATACTTCAGATTACAGACCAAAAAGAGAAACTTTGCTTTTTAGAAAGTAACAGTTTGGTATTAGTCATTGACAATAACATCAATCAACAAGACATGACCTTAATTGTTCAATCAATCCAGGAAGTTGCCAGTAAGGTATTTTATCTAAAGGAATTAAACTTGCCGTTGTCTGCTTATGTTGGCTTAGCAAACTATCCAGAGCACGGTAACTCAAGCGACGCATTGGTTGAGAATGCTTGTCAGGCAGCAAAGAGCGCCGAATTATGCCAAAATAAATGGCAGTTTTATCGTGCCGATATCCACCAAGACTCTCCTTCTTCAATGCAACTGGCAATTGACTTGCAAAACGCGATAGAAAATCAAGAATTTGAATTGTTTCACCAACCACAAATCGATCTAAAAACCAATAAAGTGTGTAGTAGTGAGTGTTTATTGCGTTGGCGACATAAAACTTTAGGCTATGTTTCCCCTGAAATGTTTATCCCTATTGCTGAAGACTTTGGACTAATGCCAACACTTACCTTATGGATAATTGAAACAGCCTTGCAGCAGCAGGTGTGTTTATCTGAGAAAACAGGCCTCAATCATATGGTTTCAATTAATATCAGTGGTAAAGACCTTATTCAGCCGAGCTTTTTAACGGATGTATCTGAAATTATTCAACGTATTGACATTAAAGCTGAAAAAGTCATATTCGAGTTAACTGAGTCAATTTCTTTTTCACAAGACAGTATTGCAATTCAAACTATCGAAAGGCTTATTGATTTAGGTATAACTATTAGTATTGATGACTTTGGTACGGGCTACTCCTCAATGTCACAAATTAGTCACTTACCTTTTCAAGAATTAAAAATTGATCGAGAATTTATTGAAGATGTATGTAGTGATCATAAACGAAAAATTATTGCAGAAACTACTGTAAGGATGGCAAAAGGGTTAAATTTAGAAGTTGTTGCCGAAGGTATAAACAGTGAACTAGATGAGAAAACCCTAAGACAATTTGGCTGCGATATTGGCCAAGGCTATTATTATGCTAAACCAATGTCGCACGCCGATTATCTAAATTGGCTTAATGAGTTAAATAACGGCCAAATACCAACGAGCCTAGAAGGTGAGTTTATTCCAGCAGATAAATAGCAAGTAGATTAAAACAATTGATTTTCTAATGTTTTGCCATTAATTAACTGTGCATAATGCCAATTGTTTTTCTGCAATAAAGCTAACAACGCCACTTCAATATCAATATTGTTGTGGTTCGAGTTTATCGAAATAAGATATTCTCTGTCTTGGGTGACAGTTACATTTATAACATCAGGAATTGTCATTAATGCTGGTGTTATATCAACATGACCTTGTTTCATTCTCAGCGTAATAAACCTTTCATCAGTACTAGTATTTAATTCTTGGTGTTGTTTAAGTTGTCCAGACTCCAAATAAAGTACAGTTTCACATAAGCGCTCAAGTTCACTTAAATCATGTGAACTCAAAATGAAGTTTACTTCACTGGCATGTTCCGCAACAATTGCTCGTATTTCTTTCGCGTTAATAGGGTCTAATCCCGCGGTTGCTTCATCTAACATAACAATTTCTGGTGAGCCTAATAATGCTTGTGCAATAGTCGCCCGCTTACGCATGCCATGTGACAATTCACCAGGGCAACTATCAACAACGTCTGATAAACCAACCATTTCTAATACTCGTTGAGTATCTTTTCTTGCGTTAGCATTACTCATTCCCTGTAAACGAGCATAAAAACTTAACTGAGAAGCAATTGAAAAACGAGGATCTAACTGAGCATCTTGTGGTAACGCGGATAATCGTCCAAATAATTCGGCACTTGCAGGTTTATGGCCGAGAATTTTTATTGTGCCTGAGCTTGGTTGCATATAACCGCATAGCAAACTAAAAAGTGTTGTTTTACCCGCCCCATTTGGACCAACCAAAGCTACAGGTGCACCACGCGATAAGGTAAAATCAACATTTTGTAACGCTTGTTTTTCACCGTATTGTTTGCATAGGTTTTTTACTTCAATAATCGCACTCATATAGCAGCCCTCTTCATTAATAGATGACTGACAATAAGTAATATAAGTGTTTGAAATAATGGTAACATATAATGACTGCCGCCAAGATTGGTTTGCGCCAAAATGCTATTTATTTGTCCTCCAGGAAAAATTAAGTCTAAATATAAATTATGGCCAACTTGGTAGTTTATAAAAGCAATAATAAGTGGACCTAAGCCAAAAAATAAAATTGCCACAACGATAGCAAGCCTTGCTGAGCTAACCCAAGTGTTTAATAAGGACATTAACGCAATAAATGGCATCACTACTATCAGTAGCTCCAATATCAATTTGACACCAATAAAAGCACTTATAGCAAGCAATGCGTCATCCCGTACGCTAGCCAAAATGGTGGTAGCAACAGCTGTTAAAGTTATTAATATTGCGATAATGAGTAGTTGTCCTAAATATCGCCCAAGTAACAGCTCTAAACGTGTTGAACGCAATGATATAAACCTAAGAGTTCCCCGCTGCTTATCTGAACATATCTGGTCGCTACAGACTAATAATGAAAATACCGGGAAAAAATAGACAGCAACTAACCAGTAAATAGCATATTCGGCTACTGGCCACTCTAACAATGCAGACAAACCTAGTGCACCAAAAAGCTCAGAAGCCATACGTTCAAACGACGACGATGTCACTATTCCCGCCGCTGAGCTGACAAAATAATAAAGGATAATAAACCAAATAGTGGCAAAAGCTAGTAATGCCAATAAGCCACGCTTTGTACGAAACAATCGAACGATTTCGAAAATGATAATATGTGATAGTCTTGCGAAGTTAATATGCACGTGGCACCAATAAGCTTAAGTTTTAACTACCATAAAAGGAATATACTTAAAAAGCGAGCTTTATCATGGGGATATTATAACTTTCAACACAAGTTCTATTGAACTTGCATTGAAAGTATTCATTGCCGTCTAAATAACAAACTCTATTCGAGATACAGCATCAGCTGAGGTGTCAATTTGAGGTGTGCATAACAATAATTTAGCAGACGGAACTTGTAACTCTTCCACCATATGCGCTTTAAACAAATCTACCCTTTGCTGTGAAATAGCCTTTAAACGTTTTATGTTTGCTTCTAGATGTGCTTCATCTGCACTATGTACCGCAATATCAGCAGGAGTCGCTATTGCGCAAAGTTTAACATTGATATCAGCTTGGTCTTGCAGCATTACCGACATCTGTCGGCTAAACTCAATCTGCTCAGCATTTAACTCTACTTCAGTGGGCAAATAATTTAAGTCATTAATTCGTAACTTCAACGCATATTCACCTGCAGCCATCGCTACTTTCATAACACTCGCGTAAGGAACGAAAGTCGTCAGCAAATAATCTTTAGCAGCTGACATAGTCGCTTGTTTAACCAATAATGTTAAAAAGCCAGAAAAACCAAAAGATGGTGAACTCGTATCACCCGACAAAGGTACTGACAATTCTACATTACCGTCTGAATCTTTTAACATACCTAATGCCACATTAAACGGCACACTAGTTTGATCAGTAACAGTTCCTGTCTCATGATCATCCGCAGCAGTAAACTCTACTCCCCGTAACAATAAATCAACATCGCCATCAATTTCAGTGCCAATTAGACCAGCGTTAATGTTCACATCGAGTTGACCACTTTCAATCTCATATTTTAGCGCTTCTTTTATATAACTAGACACGCCAGGTAAACTCACTTCCTTTAAATTCGCGTCTACAGTAAAAGATTGTGACTCTGCAAATGGTTGACCTCGTCCATTTACAGTAAAGTATGCATATTTATCGCTCTTACCCTGCAAATTAAATACACTTTCTAAATCAGGCTTTAGAGTGTCAATTGAGGCTAATGACAACTTGCTAATATTAATATTTCGCTCGTAATGTGGGTTCACACTAGTGTCTTTAAAGTCAATAATCGCATTGTCGAGTAGTTTAAATTCACCTAACTTAAAGCCAAACATAGGCTCAGTATGCGCACCTTTGGTTTCAGTGCTGTTAGCTTGCTCACTCTCATCTTTTCCAGCAGCAACTTCTACCGCAGCAGTTTCACTTTCTTTATCAGTCAAATGAATCAAAGTTGAAAGTTGTTTATTCTCATCCAAGAATATATTACTTACTAAGCCAGAAAGTGTAATATCTTGAATGGCAATCCCACTTGGCTGGTATTTAATATCGTTAATAGCAAGCTCTTGAAAAGCAGCTAAGGCCGGTAGTTCTTTTGTTTTACTTTCTGAAAACATGCCTTCGCTTACATTTAAACGACTAACCGTCACATGCGGCTTATTTTCTTTCATCATTAACGAAATACCATTGAAGGCAATATTAGCAACCTTCACTAATGATTCATCGTTAATTTTTGTTTTGACAAAAATATCGCTAATGTCAGCGACAAAAGTTGCATCTATGCTAACGGGTTTTTCAGGAGCTAAAGTAATAGACATGTCGTCACTTTGTATTTGCTTATGCGCAACATTAACGATTAAGTCGTTTTCTTGAACGGAGAAGTCATCAAGGGAAAGCAAAAGCTGATTAACATTCACTAAGGTTTTATCTGAGAATAATTCGACATCTAACTTGTTCGAGTAGCTTAGTTCCCCATTTAAAGCTTGTAGGTTTTCTGGTAAAAATACTTGCGCGTGATGCAACGCAAACTTTTCAATACTAACGCTAAGATCTAACGAGCCTAGCTGCTGAACTAACTCAGTATTAATTTCAACGTCTACTGGCGCTTGGTTAATTTTACTTTCCAATATCAACGCCAAAGATTGCTCTTTCTCAGAGAAAGCAAAGCTACTAATTGATAGTGAATCTATTTCAACTTGATGGTTTTTTCCTAAATGGTTAATATCAATTTTAGAATCAGTTAAATTAAAATCAGGTAATACTATTTGATACGGAAATTCTTTTTTAACGGTTGGCGTATCGTTTTCTTGAGCATCTTCAGCGTCGTCTGGTGCTTTATTCATTAACTCAAAACCAGCAACCTTTAACGAGTTTTCACCAGTAATCACAGGAATATACATGCCTGTAATATCAAACTCTGCAATATAAATAGTGTCAAATAATAATTGATGCAAGTGTAACTCAACATCAAGAGCCTTCATTCTTAAGGTAATATCGCTTTCATGTTGCAGCTCTAAATCATTAACAGTCAAATGTGCTGTGAACGGGTTATAACGAATGCTAGAGTTTGAGGTAAGAGCATAACCACTAGGAAGCGCATAATTATTGGTAACATAACTTGTGACAATTGGAGACAGTACCCAAATTAAACAATAAAGGGTAAAAAAACTAATAGCTAAAAATTTACTTAAATTTTTGAGATGACGCCTCATCTTACTTTCCTATAAATTACAAAATTCAAAATCTTGACTAAAACTGTTTTGATTAAAACTATTGATTGATAATTTAAATTTTTAATCATCCAAAATAAAGAAACCATCGTAAAATCTACGATGGTTTCTTAATACAACATCTATATTATTCAGGCTGTAATAAATCAATGAACTGCTGAGATTGCTCAATTGCCTTACTCATTTCGGCAACCAAGGACTCAACATCACGTTTAATAGTTTTATATTCACCTTGCAGAGCGCCAATGGCTTGTGCATTTAAGTTATGTTTTAAATACAAGCTATTGTCTTTAAGTGCTGATAATACCGGCGCCATTCTATTTTTTGCCCTATGCATCGACTTAATCAAGCTTTGATAATTTCGCTGTGTTTTTCGCAGCTTTTGCTGACTTTGCTGCTTCAAACTTGCACTTGAATATTGCTCTATTTCATTATTCCATTCATCGAACAAAGCTTCAGCAACATTCTCTATGGCAGTAATACGAGCAGCTACCTCTTCAGCTGATGATTTACTTGCTTCATATTGATCGTTAACCAACTCGTATTGCGCAGCTAAATCACCACCATCATAATTTATTAACTGTGAAAGTTGATCGAGTGCAGATTTGAATTGTTGTTGGGCATCTTGCTGAGCTGTTTGCGCATTTTCAACACGGTCAAGCATAATATCACGTTTATGAACACCAACTTTTTCCATTGCAGAATAATACGCAGATTGGCAACCTAACATTAATGTTACTGTGAATAGCAAAGTAACAAGCTTTTGTACTTTTTTTACGCTAATTACATTGGCTATGGTCATGATCCACCCCCGCTTGTATAACGTGCTGCATCAATAATACACCAGATATACACTATCGGTAATAATATCCAGCCAATACCGACCCACATCAATGCCCCAGCAATTGTCCAAAATATAAAAAACAAAATGGCGGGCATAATGCGCCCTTGTACCAATTGCCCTAAACCAGGAATAAAAATACTACAAAGTGCCGCTAAAACATTACCACCAGAACCTTGCTGCGCCATGTAAACCTCCATGCGTTAAATTTTTGTTATTAAAATATCGTTTTATTGTCAACAGTATAACATTACCTTTATTTGTAATGCTTGTGGTTATTTCAAACCGCCAAGATAAATTTATAAAAAATTTCTTATAGTTTATTAGAAATAAGGAGGCATTGTAGTAAAAGAGGTACTGTTCATGCTATATCGTTAAGGTTGAAGTAATTCACCCTAAATACTATAAAACAAAAAAGCCAAATGCATATGCATTTGGCTTTCCTTAATAATTCTATTTTCAGGTACTATGCTGAAAAATCACCCTTCTTTTTCTTCTGACTATATACAATACCTGCTAATGCCAAAAGCATAAGCATAACTGTTGTAGGTTCAGGTACGTCCGTTGGTGGTCTATTCTTTCTTGTCAATGCAAACGTATCGTGTACAGCATCATTATAACAAGACATTGCCCAACTCAATGATAATGACGTTGCCTTTTTAAAAGCATCAATGCCACCAACATTAAAACTAAAACTAAACTTTCCATCACTTACAGACCAAAACGATGAACCACCGTTTAACTCTGAACCAGTTCTATTTCCAAAAACAGAACCTTTATCACGGCTATATCCGTGATACTGACCTGCTGAAGTCGTGCCATTGATGGCATATAGACCACCATTAGTCTGGTTTAAACGCTCAATTTGACTAAAACGAGTGTTCCAATTTCCAAATAAATTACCTAATGAGAATGCGTAATTAAAGTCTGAGCTGCCATCGTTGTTAGCGCCAATAAGTAAATCACCATAGATAATTTTATTACGCTTTTGTCCAGACCGACTGCGATTATTGTAGGTACGGTTTCTATCATCTTCTTTCGCAAAATTAGTAAAAACATCAACAGTAATAGTATTATCTGCGCCCCAACTTACATCCATGCCATTAATGTCGTATCTCCAACCACCTTGACCAGGATCTTGTCTATCATCTACCGAAACGGTAGAGCCACCAACAGTAATATCTGTGGCGTAAATACTTGTACTAGCCAATAGCGTAGTTAAAGCTAATGTTTGTAAACCTTTTTTAATCATCGACATCATAATATTCCAATTATATGTTGTTACAACTTTCAACCGTATAAAAATTTGAATTATCTATTTTCACAAAATCATTAAAGCAAATTTTATACCAAACACAAAAAGCGCAATTTAAACATAAACTTAAACATAGGTTCTATGTTCAATTCATTTTAATACTTTGCCCATTGTAAAAATATTCGACATTCAACTTTCACATGTTTAACAATACTTTAACACATATAAGTAAAAAGTCTTACTTGTAGATATAGATATTCACCTACTGCTTATCGTTAAGTATTAAAATATATACAATAATTTTAATTTATCTGGCTTAGAGAACTAAAAGTTATTAACATATTTATAAACTAGGATTTTTCGTGTAAATCAGCGTTAACGCCAATAATATTGCCAAGGTCTAAAAATGAAAAAACTCTCCTCTGACACTATTTTTTTATCAAATAGTAGGAAAAATCCAATAAAAGCTATTGGCTCTATTGCTGTGCTACTGAGCGCTCTCTCACTACATAGCTATGCAAATGAAGCGGTAAACCAACAGTATGAAGATGCGCTTATTGCTTTTCATAACAATAAGATTGACACATCAATAATTCATCTTAAAAATGTTTTGCAACAACAAAGCGATCATTTGCCTTCGCGAATATTATTAGCTCAAGCGCTGTTAGCACAGGGAAACGGCGATTTAGCTGAAATTGAACTTAATAATGCGAAAGCAAACAATGCGGATAAAAACCGTCTAGTAACATTGTTTGCCCATGCCTATTTATTACAGCATAAGTACGATGAGGTTATTCGGATAACTAAAGCAGGTAGTCGTGGCACTAAAATTGAAACTGAGCTACTTGTTTACAAAGGCCAAGCTCAAATCGGCCAGAAGCTTTATCGCTCTGCAGACATTACCTTTGAAGAAGCTTTGATTTTAGCGCCTAAAAACCAGCTAGCTTTACTTGGTCGAGCTCAAATTGCACAGATATCCTCGAAACCTCAGCAAGCATTACAATTTATCGAACGCTCTCTTGCGCAACCAAAACCGTTTATTAATGGTTGGATTATGAAAGCCAATATTTTAGCTCAACTAGGTAAACAAAAAGAGGCATTAGTAGCGATTGATAAAGCAATAGAAATTGATCATAGTCATTTTGCAGCCTTATTAACCAAAGCTATGTTGCATATAAATTTGAGTGAATACGCACTTGCTGAACCCCACATCGATATTATTCTCAGCGAAATACCGAATGAACCACGAGCGGGCTATCTTAAAGCATTAATTAATGCAAATTTAGATAATTCTTCTGACCAATCAGGCACAAAGAAACTCACCGAAGTCATCACAACTTTGGCAGCTGTGCCAGATGAAATTATGAAAACAACACCTGATTATTATTACTTAGCAGGGTTAACTAACTTTCAATATGGTAATTTATTGGATGCGAAGCGGTATTTAGAAAAATATCTAACTTATGTCGATTCACATCTAGATTCTATTCGCATGATCGCACTAATAGAATTACAAACAGGTAGCGCAATTTCTGCAAAGAACTTGCTAAAAAAAGCTAATTTAACTCATCCAAATAATGTTGATATTTTAACCTTACTCGGTATGACATACTTGCAATTAAAAGACGCAAATAAGGCAGAGAGTTATTTTAAAGAAGTATTAAAGATAAATCCTAATTCTGAGCGAGGTATTAGTAATCTCGCCCGCAGTAAAATGCAATCAGGAGAGTATAAGTCTGCAATTGATGCGTTGCTGACTATTAAGAATAATGAAGTAAATAGTATACAAGTAAAGCTGCTATTAATTGATTCATTCGAAAACAACCAAGATATAGATAAAGCAATTTCTATCGCCCAGGAACTAATTGCTCAATACCCGAACGATAGTTACTTTCAACAACGCATTGGGTCACTTTACGGCTGGAACAATCAGTTTGCACAAGCACAAGAAGCTTTTCAAAAAGCATTAAATTTAGATAATACAAATATCGCTGCTATCGTGCATTTAGCGAGAATGGATATTATTAAGAAAGACTATGTAAAAGCTCGTAGCTTCTTACAGGATAAGCTTGAAGAATTCCCACAAAACCCGCTTATTATGGCTGAAATCTCAGATACATACTTATTTGGAGGTAATATAATAGAATCACTATCATGGACGAGTAAAGCATACGCTCTTGCCAATAATAACTACTATATTTTATCTAAATATGCCAACGCATTAACCCAAAGCGAGCAGTTAGAAAAAGCGATAGAAACTGTTGATTTTTTTATCGGCCAAAATACTAACTCAGCAGGTGCATTAAGATTGATAGCACAACTTTACCAACAGCAAAATAAGCATCAACAAGCGATTTTAGCACTGCGCGACTATGTTAGAAAAGCCCAAGATAAAGTAGCTGCATCGATTTTGCTCGCTCAAGCACAAATTATTGCTGGCGATTCATCTGGCGCAATTCAGTCTTATAAAAAAGCGATTGTCGAAGATCAAAATTCAATACCTGCACATATTGGCTTAGTGAATTTAGTGATAAAAAACAAAGATGAGTCATTCGCACTAAATTTAATTTCAAACATTAATAAATTAACAAACAGTAATAGCCTAGAACAAGTATTATTAGGTGATCTTTACTTAGCACTCGATAACACTAAAAAATCAAAATCTCATTACTTAGCTGCTCTAAAAATTTCAGCACAAAAACAAGCCATTTTAGGCCTTTACCAAAGCTTTAAAAAAGAGCAAAACTTAGCATTAGCAATACCGTATTTAAAGCAGTGGCTAAAAAAGCACCCTAATGATTTAGTGGTAGAAATTTCTCTAGCGGATAGCTACAAACACGCAAATAAATTAGAGCTTGCTGCAACACAGTATGAGCAACTAATTTCAAACCACGGCAAGATGCCAATTTTATTAAATAATGCTGCCAATATTTACTTTGATTTAAATAACCATCAAAAAGCTCGAGAATATGCTAAAGAAGCCTACAGCTACTTACAAGATAATGTTGCAATTATTGACACTTATGCTTGGATTGAAAGTCGACTAGGTAATCACAAAGAAGCGCTTGCTTTGTTTAGATATGCGCTAACCAAAGACTATGACAACGCTGAAATAAAGTATCACTTAGCAGTAACATTACAAAAACTACAAAGAGTAGATGAAGCCAAAGGTTACTTAATAGAAGCAGTTGACAGCCCCCAACACTTCTCCGAAAAGGCGCAAGCTAAAGCGCTATTATCAAATTGGTAAATTCGTTGAAATAATACTTTATAAGTCATTTCAATTCACAATGGCAATTAGCAGACAATAAAAGGCCAACCATGACTATGGTTGGCCTTTTATCTTAACCCGTACTAAATTAGCTATTTATAGTATAAAGCTAAGCTTAATAAATAATTACTTAACAACTAATTAAAAGCGTTTGTTGTATTGTAGGGCTATCAATAAAGCATTACCTTCTGAAGTAAAGCTCCAGTCTTTATTACCTACTAGCGGGTCTAAAGAAGCAGGTAACTGCCCTAACAAAGCATCTTCTTCGGTAACAATAACATTATCACCATTAATATACGAAATGCCAAAATCAATGCTCTCAGCGTTGTTTAACATGTATGTCGCACCTGCGCTGTACCATAACCTGTCACTGTCTGGAATAGAGATCGAGCGATAATCTTCAACAGCAGCTGATTGATCGTAAGCAATACCAGCTCTAAGTTTTAACGTCTGATTGACATCAAATGTTGCACCTAAAGCAAAACGATAGGTATCTTCAAAGTTCTCTTGTTTTTCAAAAACTAACTCTTCACCTGTATAAGCTTCTAATTTTTCAAAGCTCGACCATTGCGTGTACAACACACTGTAATGCACAGCCCACTGCTGAGTAAATTGATGAAAGCCTGAAAACTCCGCTCCTGCTGGCATATCAATGGTTAAGCTACCTGCCTCAGTTGGCTTTCCTAGGCCGGTAAAGTCGCCTTCAAACGCTAATTCAACTTTACTACGATATGTTAATGCAAAGCGATGATCTGCATTTACTTCATACACAACACCAAGATTCCAGCCATAGCCAAAATCATCTCCTGACATATTAATAATTTCTGCATTTGCAGGAACAGGTGGAACAACTAAACCAACGCCAGGTATGCTAACACCACTCTCTAACACACTACCAGCATGTCTAATGAGCTCAGCTTCACCATAAACAACATTTAGACCTAAACCTATACTTAACTGCTCATTAACACGGTATGAGCCACTTAAATTAACATTTACTGTTTTTAAATCAGTTTTTCCGCCAATAGAGCCCGCAGCGTAGTCGTTATCATATTCACTTTTAAGACCAAAGTTTGAGTTAATGCCAAAACCATAGGCAAATTTATCATTAACCGGGTTAATAAAATACATTGCCGGAATAATCGCAGTTGGTACAACACCATCTTGATCGAGTTTACTAATATCATAGTCAGCGCCAAGCATATCAGGTGCGTCAACGCCTTTAATATCAACACCAGGATCAACATAGGTTGCAGCAACTGAAAATTCGGCTTTATCAAATAACGCCATCGCAGCAGGGTTACGTGCTAAAACGGTAGCATCATCGGCAATAACAGCATCACCAGCAAAGGCTCTGCCCAAGCCAGAGGCACTTGTTTCATTTAACTGAAAAGATGCTGAGTGTGAATTGAAGGCGGAAAGTGCAATAGTTGCTGCAAGAGTTGATCGTCTAAATATCATGCTTTGTTCTCGGTAATTTGTCAGGAAATTAAATTTTTATAATAGTGTCATTCAAATGAGGAATAATTCACGCAAACGTTATTATACGTGACTTTCAGACAAGACGAGCAACTAAAGTGTAATGAAAATGTATATGAAAATAGCAGAAATTTAAGCTAAAAACATGGGAAGTAATTAACAAGATAATAAATAGATTGGAGCGGCTGACGAGACTCGAACTCGTGACATTCACGTTGGCAACGTGATGCT
>OJBI01000010.1_pt1 | contig 170491 bp, 147 predicted proteins | sample 1590541 | NCBI WGS metagenome assembly OJBI01 (sample SAMN05416871, study PRJEB24817) | seawater metagenome | isolation source: Sea water | place: Canada:Atlantic | collected 2013-11 | reverse complement strand
TGGGTTGCCCCGAAGAAGTGGAGCGCATTTTAGAGATTTTTGGCTCGCCGTCAACCGCTAAATGCATTTAATTTGCAGAAAATTGTTTGTTTGCTTTTTTATTGAACCATATGACTATTTAACAGACTAATAAGGTAGGTTAAAAATCGGTTATCTGCATAATTACGAATTTATCATGTATAAAAACACAGGAGATAATAATTATTTTATACACTATATTATTTTGCACATAAAAATAATAAAGCGTAAATGAAATAAATTTACCAAGAGAGCATAACAAATGAAAAAACTAATCATCTTGTTGATGCTTGCTGGAATTAGTAGTTCAGTTATCGCAAAGGATTATGCTGAGTATAAACAGGAACGTTTAATTGCCAAAATATTAAACCAACAAGTTAAAAAACACAGAAGTATAAAAAGTAGCGTTCATTCAATTCTTTCTCGCTATCCAGAGAAAGTTGATGTCGTTATGTCAGTTGCTTTGGAAAGATACCCTGAAAAATATCGCCAAATTATGTTAGGTGCATTATCAGCAGAGCCTGTTCTAGCGTGCGATGTAATAGAAAATGTTATAAAAGCAGATGTTGCTCCTAGTAGCGAATTGGTAAAAATTGCGATTAAAGCAGAACCTGCATATGCTCAAGAAATTGTTAATACCGCTGTGCAGTATAGCCCCAGCGAATTAGAAAACATTGTGCGTGTTGCCATAAGAACAGAACCATATGATATGAACAATATCGTTAATAATACGGCTACAAGCTACCCTTCTAAGGTTTTAGATATTTTAACTGCGGCAATTACCGCGATACCCGAACAAGCAACTAATATCGTAAAAGAAATATTAGCGTTATTTCCACAAGAAGCTGAAACAGTGGTGACTACTGCAGTTACTGAAAGTACTGATGACCATAACAAAGGCATTGTTAACGCAGCTATTGATTCTGGTTTTGATAAAGACTCAGCAATAGCAGCTGCTATAGCTGGTGGTGCAAAAAAAGAAACTTTAGCTAAGCTCAATAACTAACATAACAATTATAAGTAAATTAAAAAGCCCAGCATTAATACTGGGCTTTTTAATTTTATCATTAGCAAAGTATGTGGCTAATTACTGTTGTTCTCGTTCAATTGCCCGGTACGCAATATCAGTTCGATATTCAACACCTTGCCATGAAATTTCTGCAAGTAATTCATAAGCTGATTTTTGTGCTTGCGTAACATTTTCTCCCATAGCTGTAGCACATAACACTCGGCCACCAGCAGTAACAATGTCGCCATTCTTTTCTGCAGTGCCAGCATGAAAAGTTTTACGTTCTGAATACTTATTAGTATCTAAACCTGAAATTACATCACCTTTTGGGTAACAAGATGGGTAACCAGCTGCTGCTAACACAACACCTACAGCTGGACGTGGATCAAAATCAATGCTCGCTTGATCTAATTCACCGCGACAGGCCAGTAAACATAACTCCACAAGATCAGAGTTCAAACGCATCATAATAGGTTGAGTTTCTGGATCACCAAAACGACAATTGTATTCAATCACTTTTGGTGTACCGTCTGCGTCAATCATTAAACCAGCGTATAGAAAGCCTGTGTATGGTGCCCCCTCTTTAGCCATCCCCTCAACGGTCGGCATAATAACTTCATTCATAGCACGTTGATGAATTTCAGGCGTAACTACTGGCGCTGGAGAATATGCCCCCATGCCACCTGTATTTGGACCTTGATCACCATTGTAAGCACGTTTGTGATCTTGACTAGTAGCGAACGCCAATACATTTTTGCCGTCAACCATAACAATGAAGCTTGCTTCTTCACCCTCTAAGAATTCTTCAATTACAACACGGTGACCGGCATCACCGAAAGCATTTCCTGCTAGCATATCTTTGATAGCATCTTCTGCTTCTTCCAATGTCATAGCAACAATCACACCTTTACCTGCCGCTAGGCCATCAGCTTTAACAACAATGGGTGCTCCTTGTTCATGAACATAAGCAATGGCTGGTTCTATTTCAGTAAAGTTTTGATATGCGCCAGTAGGAATATCATTACGAGCTAAGAAGTCTTTGGTAAAAGATTTTGAGCCTTCAAGTTGCGCAGCTTTTGCACTTGGCCCAAAAATCATCAAGCCTTCAGCTTGGAAAGCATCAACAACACCATCAACTAGGGGCTGTTCTGGACCAACTATAGTTAATGCAATATTGTTGTTTTTCGCAAATTCAACTAATGCTGGAATATCTCCTACTGAAATAGCTACATTTTCCAACTTAGCTTCTGTTGCTGTACCTGCATTACCCGGGGCAACAAAAACCTTTGTTACTGCATCTGATTGTGCTGCTTTCCATGCAAGCGCATGCTCACGACCACCACTACCAATTACCAAAACATTCATTAACTTAATTTCCTAATTTACAAATGCTGCTATATAGAAATTTTATATAGCAGCTTAATTATATTATTTTACAAACTTTAAGGTCATGCGATCACTCTCGCCAATCGCCATATATTTTGCTTTATCTTTCTCACCTAAACGCAATACCGGCGGTAATGTCCAAACACCTTTAGGGTAAACAGCCATGTCTTTCGAGTTAGCATTGATTTCACTACTTGCTGCTAATGTAAAGCCTGCAGCTTTTGCTTGCTCGATAGTTTTACTTTGAGAAACATAACCTTTAGCTTTTTCTGCATCGACACCTTCAGGTAATCTATGTTCGACAACACCTAATACTCCACCTTTTTTCAAGGCTTTGTAAGCATCTTTGAACGCTTGCTCTACACCTGCATCACGCCAGTTATGCAAGTTACGAAAGGTTAGTACTAAATCAGCACTACCTGCTGGAGCTAATTCGCTGGCTTTACGTGGTACAAAGTTAGTTAACTCAACTTCACTGAAAACCGCATTACTCGCCATTTTTTTAACTAATTGCTTACGTGATTTACTAAAGTAATTATCTTCATTCGTATCTGGGTAATGGGCACCATATAATTTACCTTTACCTTTAACCGCTGGTGCTAATATTTCAGTATACCAACCACCACCCGGTGTAATTTCAACAACGGTCATTGATGGCTCAAAACCGAAAAATTCTAGCGTTTCTTTGGGATGACGGTATTGGTCACGTGCTTTATTTTTGTCAGAACGATGCTCACCGGCAATTGCTTGATCAAGCTGGCCATGAACATGTGCGGTTGCCATGCCTGAGCATAATAACGTCGCAGAGATTAGTGACGCAGTAAAAACTTTTTTAATCGTTTGAGCTGTTGTATGCATTGTTATCTTCCATTAACTAGTTATTTTTAAACGCTAGTTATAGCAGATTTTTTCAAGATATTCAGTGCCGTTTCGACTAACTTATCGAGAAAAAACAACCGTTGAACTTAATCGAGTATTTCTAAATGTTACTCAAACATTTATCAGCGCTATTTAACGCATTGCTTATCATAGTAATGTTCAGCCTAGAAACTGAACATTACTATTTTTCGATAGCAAATTAATGGCGGAAGTGACGCATGCCAGTAAACACCATAGCTATGTTGTGCTCATCTGCCGCTGCAATAACTTCTGCATCACGCATTGAACCACCAGGCTGAATAACAGCAGTAATACCTGCTTCAGCTGCTGCATCTAAACCATCACGGAATGGGAAGAATGCATCAGATGCCATAACTGACCCTGCAACTTCTAAGTTTTCATCTGCGGCTTTAATACCAGCAACTTTAGCAGAATATACACGGCTCATTTGACCTGCACCAACACCAATTGTCATACTATTTTTTACATAAACAATGGCGTTTGATTTAACATATTTCGCTACCTTCCAGCAAAATTGTAAATCACGCATTTCATCTTCAGTAGGCTGACGCTTCGTAACAACTTTCAAATCGTTAGCTGTAACTTTACCTTGGTCACGATCTTGCACTAATAAGCCACCGTTAACGCGTTTGTAGTCTAAACCAGTAGTTGTTGTTGACCATTTACCACACTCTAATAAACGAACATTAGGCTTAGCCGCAACAATTTGTGCTGCCGCATCAGAAATACTAGGTGCAATAATAACTTCAACAAATTGACGAGATACAATAGCCTCAGCAGTATCTGCATCTAATTCACGGTTAAAAGCAATAATGCCACCAAATGCTGATGTTGGATCTGTCTTATATGCTTGCTCATATGCTGCTAAAATATTGTCACCAATAGCAACACCACACGGGTTTGCATGCTTTACAATAACACAGGCAGCTTCATCAAACTCTTTCACACATTCTAATGCCGAATCTGTGTCAGCAATATTGTTGTAAGATAACGCTTTACCTTGAATTTGTTTAGCTGTCGAAACAGACGCTTCCTCAGGGTTAGCTTCAACATAGAATGCTGCATCTTGGTGTGAATTCTCACCGTAGCGTAAGTCTTGTGTTTTAATAAACTGGCTATTAAAAGTGCGTGGGAATTTATGTGTTTCTTCGAAGTTTACTTCGCTTGCTTCATTACTATGCGCTGACAACATCTTACCGAAGTAGTTAGCAATCATACCATCGTAACTTGCCGTATGCTCATAGGCTGCAATGGCTAAGTCAAAACGGGTATTGAACGTTAATGAATCATTGTTTGCATCCATTTCAGCTAAAACACGGCCATAATCATTAGCATTTACAATAATGGTAACGTCTTTATGGTTTTTTGCTGCAGCGCGCACCATAGTTGGACCACCGATATCGATATTCTCAACAGCATCTTCTAAACTACAACCTTCTTTTGCTACTGTATTAGCAAATGGGTATAGGTTTACAACGACCATATCAATTGCACTAATGTTATTTTCACTCATTACCGCTTCATCCATTTCACGACGTGCTAAAATACCGCCATGAATTTTAGGGTGAAGCGTTTTTACACGACCATCCATAATTTCAGGGTGACCTGTGTACTGCGACGCTTCAATAACGTTAATACCATTTTCAGCAAGCAACTTTGCAGTACCACCAGTTGATAAAATTTCGACATTTTTCTCAGCTAAACATTGAGCAAATTCTACAATACCAGTTTTATCTGAAACACTTAGTAGTGCACGTTTGATTGGGCGTGGAGTATTCATGGTTTTTCTAATTACCTATAAATTAAAATGATTGTCTGGCCTATGACACATATCCGTGGCAGTGAGCTCTTGCTCAATATCGCTTAGCGATAATTCCTATTCAGAAAGAAAGTTGACTAAATGGATAACTTTTACTTCCCTAAAAACAAAAAAGCACCCGAGGGTGCTTTTATCTGACAGGATAACCTGTCGTAAATCTTAGTTCATACCGTATTTTTTTAACTTCTTACGTAAAGTACCACGGTTGATGCCTAACAAGTTTGCTGCGCGGGTTTGATTACCACGAGTATATTGCATTACTTCTTCAAGCATTGGCGCTTCAATTTCTGAAAGCACAAGGTCATACATATCATCAACGTCATTACCGTTTAACTGAGACAAGTAGTTTTTAATAGCTACTTTTGCTTGTGTGCGTAAAGGCGATGCCTTTGTCTGAGTTTGTAGATCACCAGTAATAAATGGAGAGGAAATATTTTGTTCAAACATAAAGTTCAGACTCTTTCTAAAGTTAAATTATCAAAATACATAGTTAATGCATCAAGCTGCTCTGTTACAGACTCAAGCGCATTAAAAATAGAACGAAACGATTTTCCTTGTTCATGCGTTTGCATATACCAAGAAACATGTTTACGGGCAAAACGTACACCCATAAAGTCACCGTAAAAATTGTGTAAATCCTTTACATGATCAATTAAAATTGAACGCACTTCATCCATTGAAGGCGCAGGCATATGCCTACCTGTTTTCAAGAAGTGATTAATTTCTCGAAAAATCCAAGGTTTCCCTTGAGCACCACGACCAACCATAATGGCATCAGCCCCAGTGTAATTTAATACTTGTTCAGCTTTTTCTGCACAAGTAACATCACCATTTGCAACAACTGGAATATCCACCGTTTGTTTAATTGCTTTAATGGTATCGTACTCCGCATCACCTTTATAAAAGTCATTACGAGTACGCCCATGTACAGCCAACGATTGAATACCGTTATGTTGTGCTATTTGAGCAATTTCGATACCGTTGCGAGTGTTTTCACACCAGCCAGTTCGAATTTTCAGCGTTACCGGAATATTTACGGCTTCAACAACAGACTTAACAATCTGTTCAACTAATGCCGGCTCTTTTAATAACGCTGAACCTGCTAATTTTTTATTTACCTTTTTTGCAGGGCAGCCCATATTAATATCAATAATTTGAGCACCATTATCTGCATTAAACTGAGCAGCAAAAGCTAATTCTTCAGGATCAGAACCAGCAATTTGTACTGATCGTATTCCTGCTTCTTCGCTATGCACCATTCGTCGTTGAGACTTTCCGGTATTCCATACTTTTGGATTTGAAGACATCATTTCTGATACCGCTAACCCTGCCCCCATTTGACAACATAATTGTCTAAATGGTTGATCGGTAATTCCCGCCATGGGCGCAAGCATAGTATTACTTGCTAATGTATATGGACCTATTTTCACACTGGTGTTTTTTTGAGCTACCTGTCAAAAGGGCGCACAGTTTACGTGTTTTTTTTGAGATTGAAAAGGATATAAATTGAACAAAAAGCGCTTTTTTTCACGTTTTTTATATTGACATTTTATAAATGATTAATGTGAGCAGATTTCGTACAATCTAGTAACAAAACCTGCTCATTTTTTGGTTATTTAGTGACGAATACCTGATAAGCGTACCCATTCATCTTTTACGGTTACTGGGTCCATAGTACAAAACTGGCCATAAATTTCTTGTAATTGCTGTGCTTGTTCTTCTAGAACACCAGAAAGCGCTAACACGCCTTTATCACCTACATACTCAAGAATCACCGGAGCAAGCTCACGTAATGGCCCAGCTAGAATATTCGCAACAACAATATCAGCCTTAAATTCAGGTTGGTCTTTTGGGAGAAATAATTCTAAACGATCTTCACACTGGTTACGCTTTGCGTTTTCTAAACTCGCTTGCAACGCCTGAGGATCAATATCAATACCAATCACTTTTTTTGCGCCTAGTTTTAATGCCGCAAGAGATAAAATACCAGAACCACAACCAAAATCGACCACAGTTTTACCCGTTAAGTCCAAACCATCAAGCCAAGTCAAACAAAGTGCTGTTGTTGGATGTGTTCCGGTACCAAAAGCTAAACCTGGATCTAACATAACATTTACGGCGTTAGGCTCTGGTACTTCTCGCCAGCTTGGACAAATCCATAATCGCTGACCAAACTTCATTGGATGAAAGTTATCCATCCATTCTCGTTCCCAATCTTTATCTTCAAGTTGTTCAAGCTTGTAAGCCATGTTCTCTTTATCTGGATGAATACTTTTTAAATAACTAAGTACCTTGTCCATATCATGACTAGCATCATACAAGCCCATAACGACAGTGTTATTCCAATAAATGACTTCATCGCCAGGTAGTGGCTCATAAATTGGCGTATCTTGAGCGTCAATAAAAGTGACAGCTTGAGCACCACAAGCACTTAACCAATCACTATATTTTTCTGCTGTTTCTTCATCTGCGCTTAATCTAAGCTGTATCCAAGGCATGACTTTTCTCGTTACAAATTTTTCGCATAGTTTATCACTCAACGGCGCGACAACCTACCCTGTTGGTCATATACTAAAATAAAACTTATCGCTTAACTCTGGGTGATTAAACAATAATAATCGTAAAAATTCATACTAATAATTCAATAAGGTTCAAATAATATGCTAAAAATAACCTTGTTTATATTAAGTTGCTTTTCAACATTAACGTTTGCACAGCGATTACATATAGTTAGTGAAGAAATACCACCGCTGCAGATGTTAGATGAGAAAAAAAATGCTAGCGGCGCCATGGTGGAAATTGTAAAAGGCATGTTGAGAAAAGCACAACTTAAGGCTGAAATTAAATTTTACCCTTGGGCTCGTAGTTACCAACTCGCCTTAAATGAAAAAAATACACTGATATTCTCACTATTTAGAGATAAAAAACGAGAAAAAAAATTCCAATGGATTGGCAAGCTATATACTCTAAACTCCTACTTAGCGACCTTAAAATCACGCCCGGAAATAAAAATAGATAGTTTAGCAACCGCAAAAACATACTCAGTTGGCACCATTAGAGGTGACCTTGCAGAAAGCTATTTACTTGAAAATAACTTTACTCTTAATGAAAATTTATTCATTAGCAGTAAATATGATGTCTTATGGGAGCTACTATACAGCGGTCGAATCGATGCAGCGTTTACCAATAGCATATTATGGCAGTATGAACTTGAAGCAATAGGGCTAGACCCTAAGCTATTACAACTTAATTATAAAGTACCTAATTTCGCTAGTGATTTATATATTGCAGCAAGCCTAACAACCGACAAGAAAATTGTTTCTGCACTGTCGACTGCCTTACATAAGATGAAAGCTGATGGTAGCTATCAAAAAATACTAACTAAATGGCAAATGTAACTAAGTAATATTAGCTGCTTATAATTATAGCTAGCGGTTATAATCGTTATCATCATGAACAACAAAAGCACACTGCCAGATTTGGTACAGTAAATAGGCTAAAAATAAACCTATTTACGAGGATGCCAATGTTAGATTTACTACCCGATTTATTCGACGAATATGAACAGCAATTAAGCTTGGCTGCCCCTATTTTTAATGATTATGGTGGCAACAAAATTTTTCATGGCGAAATTGTCACCGTTAGATGCTTTAATGATAATTCAAAAGTCAAAGCACTGGTTGCCCAAAACGGCATAGGTAAAATAATGGTAGTTGATGGCAAAGCCAGTACAACTAGAGCCTTACTTGGCGATATGCTCGCGGAACAAGCGTTAGAAAACGGCTGGCAAGGCATTGTGATTAACGGCTGTATTCGTGATGCTGGAACAATAGCAACACTGCCTATTGCAGTGAAGGCTTTAGGCTGTTGTCCAATTAAAACAGAAAAGCGTGGCCAAGGTGAAATTAATGCCACGATTAGCTTTGCAGAGCTAAGTTTTAATCCAGGTCAATATATTTATGGTGATAGTAATGGCTTAGCGATTAGTAAAGCACTATTATCTTTTTAACAGATATCATCTTAGTGTCGCCAATGTGCGAAGAAACTAAGTACTAGAATAGTTAGAGAATAATAGCCATGAAGTATTTTCCTGTATACCTAGATGCTGAGCACATTAACGCCATGATAGTGGGTGGTGGTGAAGTAGCGGCTCGAAAAATAGATTTACTATTAAAGTCGACCACAAATATTACCGTAATGTCTGAAACACTAGGCAGCAGTGTTGAACGACTGGTGAACTTGCATCAATTAACGTGGCTTAAACATAACTATCAACCTGGTCATTTAACACAAATTAACCTTGTGATAGCTGCAACCGACAACAGTGAAGTCAACAGTGCAGTTGCAAAAGAAAGTGCAAAACTGAAGCTACTAACCAACGTTGTTGATCAACCCGAGCTTTGTACATACATTACGCCAGCAATTATTGATCGCAGCCCAATGATAATTGCCATGTCTAGCTCTGGCAGTGCACCAATTTTACTACGCATGTTACGTGAGCAAATAGAGAAAAGTTTACCTAATGGCTACGGTAAACTAGCCGATTTTTCATTTAAATTTCGCGATCATGTAAAAGCGAGAGTAAAAAGTATTCGTGACCGCCGTACCTTTTGGGAACGTACTTTACGTGGCAGTATTGGCCAAGCAATTTTAGATGGAAATACCACTCATGCTGAACAGCAATTAATAAGTAGTTTGAAAGAACAAACACCACCGCCAAGTGGAGAACTTGTTTTTATTCATAGCTTAGATGGCAACCCTGACAACTTAACACTAAAAGCGCACCGAGAGATGCAATTTGCCGACGCCGTATTTTACGATCAAGAAGTTAATACCGACTTAATAGAGTATGCTCGCCGCGACGCCAATAAATACCCCCAAGATATTTCGTCAAGCATTTTGATCAATAGTCAACACGCTATAGAATTAGCCGAGCAAGGTGAAAAAGTTATCTACCTACTTGCCGGTGACATTGAAATTCCAAACAATGCCATGCTTAGCCAGAGCAAAATTATCAAAAAGCACATTTATAGCGGTTGTTAAAGCTCAATACACTTAAAAATAAAAACCACAGCACTCTACTGTGGTTTTCTCATTTAATTGGCCAATAAATTTCAAATACTAATGTCGATGTACATCATCAATGACATGACTTTCCGCTATGAATCCTTGATGGATCATTTTTGCTAGAAATGGATTCGATTCATTGTCACCAATATCTGCATAATCGGTACTGTTATAATTCATATACTGTATAAACAAATCAGCTGAGCGAGCACTATTCACTTCAAAGGATGTTAATTTCCATTGTTTGGTTAGCTTATTAGTTTTAACTTTAAAATCGCTAACCAGCGCAAGTGCTGGCATCCAAGTCAGTTGATATTCATCCACACCAACATTTAACTGATAGTGCTCAACTAACTGACAACCATCACCAACTTTCGAAGTTAATGTCATTTTCTTGATATCAGGCACTGGTAATAATTGATTGATACTTTGCCAATTTGGCTTTCGGCCCAATTCATTTGGCTGATATTCAATAGCGTGCTGATATTGTTCAAATACTCGCACTAGCGAAATACGCTTATTTGCCATTTTTGACCAAATATTGCTAATACCTTTATTAGCAAAACGCTGCAGTACGCGACTTCCGTTGCGATGAAGTTCAATCACTACTGGCGAATTACTTTGCTTTAGCGCAGTTTCAAGCAATTCAGTCTTTTCAATTACCTGATACTGAGCACTGATCGAGTCAACTGCGAGTTGGCACTCTTGCGCAAAACTATTAAAGGAAAAAAGTGAGATGCAAAATATAACAACTTTCATAATTACTAACCTAACCATTGTTCTCGTTAATATTGCAACATCAAACGCGATGTCATAATTTTCACAAATATAAATGTCGCAATTATTATTGCGACATTTCACTACTAGCACACTACTCTAGTGCTGTTTCTGCAAGACTAACGAGGTCAGCACCATAATTCATTACATGGAATATAATGCTTTGTTCATTAGTGCCTGTGATTAAATGAGAGCCAGGCCCTATGGCATGAATACCAACATCTTCACCTGCGTGAGTTTCAGAGCTTCTTGGTACTAAAGCCTCTTGATGAAAACCTGCCGTAGTAGTATCAACGCTGGTTAAATCTACGCGTCCCGTAACAGCACCACCGTTATAGCTTTCATCAGCATTGGTTTCAGTCCCCAAATCACGGAAACCTTTGCCATTGGTATAACCTAGTGTGGTGTAAGGCATACCATCACTCGCTAAACTTGGCTCAGTGCTGCCAACACTGACGACTTTACCCAAAATTGGATTACCACGTTTAGGATAACCAGCCATAGTAAAGACATGACTATGATCCGCTGTTACTATAATTAGCGTATCTTCTGGGTTAGTTGAATTTACTGCTGCCTGCACAGCATCAGCAAAAGCTATCGCGTCAGTTAATGCGCCATGCGCACTGCCAGCATGATGTCCGTGGTCAATACGACCAGCTTCTACCATCAAGAAAAAACCTTCTTCATTGTTATCGAGTACATCAATTGCTTTGCTGGTCATTTCACTCAATGACGGCTCTCCTAGCATGTCATTTTCGCGATCGGCTTCATATTGCATATGCGATTCATTAAATAAACCAAATACTCGCTCAGTGGCATCAGCATCAATTGCGTCAAACCCTGCTTGATCAATAACATAATTACCAGCAGGGTATTGCGCTTTCCACTCGGCCGTTAAGTCTCGGCCATCGGTACGATCACCTTCAACTGTACTTACTGCATCTGCGGTATTATAAGCCGCATCTTTTGGTAGAAAATGACGACGACCACCGCCAAACACCACTTCAATACCATCAACATCCAATCCGCTATAACGACTCTCTAAGTCACTTTCAAAACTGATCAATTGCGACGCTATATCAACACAGCCATTGGCTACCGCATCGCTAGGCATATCTGAAATATCTTCCCAATTACGATCCGCCGATTTAGCATAAGTAGCAGCTGGTGTTGCATGAGTAATTCTTGCTGTAGAGATAACTCCAGTTGATTTACCCGCTATTTCCGCTAATTCAAGTGCCGTAACTAGCTCGTTGCCTGAAACAGTACTACAGTCACCACGCTCGATGGCTTGTGTAACACCAATAACACCAACATCAGTTTTCACACCAGACATCATCGCCGTCATGGTTCCTGCAGAATCAGGTGTTTGCGCATCAACATTATATGTTTTAGCAAAACCAGAGAAAGGAAATTTATCAAAACTTAATTGGTGTTCCTCACCCAATTTACCTAACTGCTGACCAGCAAGAATTCTAGCTGCAGTTACGGTCGATAGACCCATACCGTCACCAACAAATAAAATAACATTTTTCGCCTTACCCTGAGTGTTACTGACTTTCTGAAGGTTTACTTTTGCTTGCGCTAAAACTTGTTGTCCTTGCTCATACCAAGCATTATTAGTTGTTGCATCTAAAGCAGAGCCTTGCACTTGCGTAACCGCCGCCGAACAAACGTATTCAGTTGCATCAATTTCGCCACTATCAAGTATTCCTGAATTGTTATCATCAATACCTGAATCTACTTGGATGCCGCCATTTAAGCATTGTTCATGACCAACGGCTAACACGGTTTGATTAATCAAACTATTTAAACCGTTTACGCCATTTGTGCCATTACTACCATTCTTGCCATCATCACCATCACAACCAGCTAATGCTGCCAATACCGACAAGGATAAAATTTTTAAAGTTTTCATTGTTAATTCCTAGAAAGTGACAAGATTAATTGGCTATTAAGCCAAGAGACTGATTAATAATATGAAAGACCACACTTTGCTCAATAACACCTTGAGCTAAGTGTGCTCCTGGGCCTGTTGCATGTAAGCTAATATCTTCACCGGCATGCGTTTCTGAACTTAATGGCACTGTCGCTTCTTGGTGAAATCCGGTTGCAGTGGTATCAACAATAGTTAGGTCTTGTCTGCCTGCAACTGACTCTTCACCATAAGTTGCATCAGCATTCGTTTCATTGGCAAGGTTTCTAAAGCCTCGACCATTGGTATAGCCCACAGTGGTGTATGGCAAACCATCAGCAGCCAGTGTCGGCTCAGTGTCACCAACGTTAACCACTTTTCCTAAAATTGGATTACCACGTTTAGGGTAGCCAGCAATGGTAAATACATGGCTGTGATCTGCCGTCACCAAAATCAATGTTTCTTCCGGGTTAGTATTTGCCACAGCCGCTTTTACGGCTTTAGCAAATTCAATAGTATCGGTTAGCGCATTGTAAGCAGAACCAGCATGATGCCCGTGATCAATACGGCCGGACTCGACAACTAATAAAAAGCCTTTTTCGTTATTATCTAGAATATCGATCGCTTTACTGGTTAGCTCAGTTAATGACGGTTCGCCCGCTATATCATTTTCACGGTCAGCCTCATACTGCATATGTGATTCATTAAATAAACCAAAAACTCGTTCAGTTGAACTGGCATCGATAGCATCAAAACCTGCTTGATCGATAACATATTGGCCATTTTCGTATTGCTCTTGCCATTTTGCGGTTAAATCAACACCGTCTGTGCGATCACCTTCAATTTCACTTGCTGCATCGGCAGTATTAAAACTTACATCTTTAGGCAAGAAATGACGACGGCCGCCACCAAAAGTCACTTCAATGCCGTCAACATCAACTCCAGGAAAACGCTGTTCTAAATTCTTTTCAAAATGTACAAGTTGACTGGCAATATCAACACAACCAGCGGTAACTGCATTTTCTGGCATATCAGATATATCTTCCCAGTTTCTGTCAGCAGATTTAGCATAGGCTGCAGCTGGCGTTGCATGGGTTATTCGTGCAGTTGAAATAATCCCTGTTGACAAACCTTTTATTTCCGCAGCTTCAATTGCTGTAACCAGTTCATTACCAGCAACCGTTGTACAATCACCGCGAGCTATATCTTCATCAACACCAATAACGCCAACATCCGTTTTAACCCCTGAAATCATAGCGGTCATAGTGCCGGCTGAATCTGGAGTTTGCGCATCAACATTATAGGTTTTGACTTGTGCAGAATAAGGAAATTCCTCAAAGCTTAAATAACCTTCTTCACCAGACTTGCCCTGTGTTTGACCATCAAGGATGCGTGCTGCTGTTAAGGTAGATATTCCCATACCATCGCCAACAAATAGGATGACATTTTTGGCTTTATTGCGTGTAACCAGTGACTTTTTCGCAGTAATTGCTTGCTCACCATCAACAAACCACGAATTCTCTTTTTGTACATTTGGCAAAACGCCAGCGACAGCAACGCTGGAGAGCAAAAATGATGACAAAGCTGAAAGTGAAACCCATTTCGAGTTCATAATGCTTCCTTTGGTGTTATTTTTAATTAAATGAATGTATTTGCTAACGCAAAGGCATCAGCACCACCAGCAGACTAGTCAGTTAAAGTGACAGTAAGATAAAAGAAACATGACGGGAAAATGAAAGCTTTATAACAAAGACATTACAGAGCATTAGTAAAAAATATAAATAACCAGTAAAACATTAAGGTGTACACAAAAAATTAAATATTATGGCATTACCAGATTAAGCTATCGTAGAAAAACAACTTGAATCCGCGAAGTGCGTTCGTCGTCGTTACGCCACCAGTGCCATGATAATAAATAACAACAACACACTAAAAAAATGTAATTGCTGCTGTATTGGTTTTACGGTAGTAATTTCAGTGTCATGACGCATAAATAATTCCAACTATCATCTAATGTAGTAATAACTCTATAGAGTCAATAATTACAAAATAAGTTCAGCACTTTACGCATCTTTACATTACAAGTATTCACAACCAACATCTAAGATAGAGGTTTTCTCAGCTCGATACGATGAAAATCATTTACTTAGCAATAAATAGCGCTAACATAAGCTTTTATTTATTAATATCATAATCAATACGAGGCAAGGATGAGCCGTTTCAACCCCCTTATAATTACCAGTCTATTATTTACACTTTTATTCGCCAGCTACACAACAGCAGTGACTGAGCAACTACCTGTTCAAGCTTTTGGTAACTTACCCGAAGTTAGCCAAGTTAAGCTATCACCAGACGGCAATCAAATTGCCTTTATTCGTATTATTAAAGGTAGCACATACATTGGCACTACCAATTTAGTAAAATCAAAAACCCAGTACATCGTTGGAACTGATAACCAAAAATTTAAACTTGGCTGGTTCCTCTGGGCGAATAACGAAACATTGCTGATAAGTGCTGATTATCCAGTTTCACGCTATGGCAATAAATATACAGAAACAAGATTATTAAAAGTAAAAGCTGATGGCAGCGACTCAGCTGTTTCTGTGATAAAACCTAAAAGCAAAGAACGCTTTGCACAATTTCAAAACAACATTATCGATATATTGCCTGATGAGCCGAATCACATTTTGATGGCCATCGACTTAAAAGTCGCTAATCAACCTGATGTTTATAAAATTAACTTAGAAAGTGAACGTATCAGACATTTGGAATATCGTGGTAAAAGTAACATTTATGACTGGATGACAGACCGACAACATCGACTACGCTTAGGTTTTGGCCGTGACGAAACAAAAATATTCTACCGCTTATACGATTTAAAAACTGAAAAGTGGCGTAATATTTGGGAATATGAAATCTTCGATGCTCCTGATATCTCACCGCTTGGATTCGGCTTAAACCCGAATGAACTCTATATTCGAGCTGATCATAATGGCCGCTACGCTATTTTTAAAGTTGACGTGAGTAAAAAAGACTTACCACGAGAATTAGTTTATGCCGATGAAAACTATGATATTGAAGGCTCGCTTATTTACTCGAAAAAAAGTAATGACGTAATTGGCGTTTATCATGGCGAAGCTAATAATGCGAAAATTTACTTTGCCGATGAATATGCGCAATTTCAAAAAGCAATAGATAAGGCAATTCCAGAGGCTTACAATAACATTTCCAGTTTTAGCGCTGACGAGCAAAGATACATTCTATTCTCAAGTAACCCAACAACACCTGGTGCCTATTTCTTAGGTGATCGCAAAGCTGGCTCATTAAGTTTTGTATTAGAGCAATACCCTTTGCTGACCAAGAGAAAGCTCTCAGGTAAAGAAAAGGTTAGCTATCAGGCGCGGGATAAAACCACGATAGAAGCCTATGTTACCCTACCACACGAAAATGCACCTCAACACAAAAAGGCGTTAGTCATTCCTCACGGCGGACCAATGGCAAGAAATTATGGTGGTTTTGACTGGTTTACCGAATTTTTTGCAAGCCGTGGCTACACCATACTAGAGCCAAATTTTCGTGGCTCCTCAGGATATGGCTTTAAATTTGAGATGGCTGCTATTCAAAGTTGGGGAGGTGCCATGCAAAACGACCTCGCTGACGCAGCAACTTGGTTAACAACAAATTACGATATTAGTACTGACAATGTTTGTATTATCGGTGCAAGTTATGGTGGATACGCTGCATTAATGGCAGCGGTAAAACAACAAGAAATATTTCGTTGCGCGGGCAGTTTCGCCGGCGTATCTGATCTTGAGTATCTTGTTAAAAAGTCGAGAAGGTTTACTAACTATCAAGTTGTGAAAAAGCAAATAGGTGATGATTATGACAAGTTAGAACAACAATCACCGGTTAATTTTGCTAAACAGGTAAATATTCCAGTATTACTTATTCACGGAGATAAAGATCGTATTGTTGATATCAAACACAGCCAAATGATGCGTGATGAATTGCAAGATTACGATAAGAACGTTGAGTACGTTGAATTGAAAAATGGTAATCATCATTTAGAAATAGAGCAGAATAGGATAAAAACGCTGACGTCGTTTGAAGAGTTTTTAGAAAAAAACTTACTAAATAACACAGAATAAAATCATAGGGGAATAAGTAAGAATACTTGTTCCCCTGCTCATTATAAAGTTGCTATAAAAACTCTAACATTGCATCTGCAGACAAAGGTTTATATAAGTGAAAGCCTTGCGCATAATCACAATTTTGTTGCTTTAAAAATGCCAATTGCTCTTTGGTTTCAACGCATTCTGCAACAATTTTCATGTTTAAACTGTGTGCTAAAATTATCGTTGATGAAACAATCCCTTTACTGGCACTGTTTTCTGCTAAGTCCATCACAAACATGCCATCAAGTTTTAAAGTATCAACTGGCAACTCTTTCAAATAACGCAACGAAGAATAACCAGTACCAAAGTCATCAATCGCTATCTTGATACCTAATTTTTGCAGCTCAGTTAATACGTTAATAGTGTGTTTCGAGTACTCTAAGAATACTTCTTCAGTAATTTCTAACTCTAAATATTTTAGTTCCATACCATAAAATTGAGATATGTCTTCTATATAGGCAAGTAAATCAACATCAAGTAACTGACTTGACGAAATATTTATAGCAACTCGAATATCTTGCGTGCCCCATGCTTTTTTCTGTCGACAAACTTCATGAATCACCCATTTGCCCAACTGGTTTATAATCCCAATTTCTTCTGCTACCGGGATAAATTGAGCCGGTGAAACATTACCAAGCTCATGATTATTCCATCGTAGTAAAGCTTCTACTTTTTCTATTTCACCAGTGTCTATATTAACTTGTGGCTGATAAACCAAATAAAGCTCTTTTTGCTCAACAGCCTTTCTCAAATGGTTTTCAATGTTTAAGCGTTGATGAATAGTTGCATCCATATCATGGTGATAAAAGCTGTAATGTCCAGGTCCTTGTGATTTGGCTTCATACATAGACACATCAGCATTTTTCAATAACTGGCTACTTTCCACACCGTCACTAGGATAAATACTAATGCCAATACTCGCTGACACATGCAATACATGTTGATGAAGAATAAATGGTGCTTCAAATGCTTGGTGAATTTTCTGAGCAATTCTACCAGCCCCTTCTGGCTTAGAAATATTCTCAGCGAGATAAATAAATTCATCACCACCTAAACGAGCAACTGTATCAATATCTCGACCTATTGTTTGCAAGCGTTTAGCAACCGCCTTTAACAATTCATCACCAACATCATGTCCTAAGCTATCGTTGATAATTTTAAATCTATCTAGATCCATGAATAACACTGCTAAGCCATCTTGTTTTCTTTTTGCACCATATATCGCATGCTCTAGGCGGTCAGATAATAAATAACGATTAGGTAAGTGTGTTAATGAGTCAAAATGAGCCTTTTGATATAATTGCTCAGTTCTTTCATTAACAATGGTTTGCAAGTTATTACTTTGGTTTTGCAATGCTTTTTCACGCTCCTCAACCACATTAATCATATGATTAAAGCCATGAGCCAATGTACCGAGCTCATCATTTAAGGTTAAATTTAAACGCTTTTTATAATCTTTACTTAAACTTAATTCTCGTACGTGACCTACCATTAAATTAAGCGGTCGAGTGATAATTCTTTGTGTTGCTGCAGATAACAAGACTGCTAAAAAGATACTAAAGACAATAACGTAAGATAAAATATCTCGATAATAAATACGCTGTTGGTTTAGCTTTTCAAGAGATGTTCGAATATAGAGATAACCAAGAATATGGCCATTATCACGAATAATATCAACATTCTCTAAGTGTAAATCCCTTAAAAACGCCACTTTGTGGCGCAAAGTTGTAGCTAATATAGCTTGCTGTTCATCAATATAATATGGCACAGAACTTCGGTGTTGCTTTTGATGAGTACGATGGTATTGAGAAAATTTATTGCCGTTTGCTAAATATACCGCGGCATATTCAACATATTCATTTTTAGACAATAACGATAAAGTATTCGATGCAGAAATATCATCATCAAAAATAATCGCTGACACTAACGAAGATCCCACAATCTCCGCTTGCAGCTGACCACTTTCAATAACCGAATTTTCCAAAATAGTTTCATTGTTATTATAAAAAAGTAGCGCTGCAACGCATACAACAATCACACTTACTAAAACCATTAACACAATCATTTTATAGCGAATTGAAAAAAATTTATTGCTGTTCACTTTATTCCTCCTCGCTCGTGAAATGATGAGGTGTACCAGGAATAACCTTAGCGTGCTTTAAAAGTGCAGAACTTAATTTAAGATTAGCGGCTAACACTGCTGGTAAATTCACTTCTAATTTGACTTTATTATTATCACGTACAAAATTAATCATACCGCCTTGACTAATAAAACTTTCATCATGACTTACCAATAATATATTGTGTTGCTTTGGTAATTCCGACCAAAGCGAATCGATTTGTTCAGGATCAATATAAATAATATTACACGTACGAATATGAGCATTGCGCATTGTTTCAGGTCGCTTAACAACAATTAATTGCCCTAAACGATTTTTAGGACGACTCTTTACCATGTCATTTATATATTGCTTGAACGGATCATCTCCTAAAATACATAAGATTACTTGGTCTTTATCTTGCTTTTGCCACTGAGTAAAAGATGTTAAATGTAATAGCAATCCGGCCATTATTTGATGATGTTTCGATACATTAGGTAAAGAATAGGCGCTCGGTACAGCAACAAAAAAACACAAGCAAGCAATGAGAGTTCTACACTGCTTGTGATATTTTTTTGTTTTAGTAATTAATTCAATCACGTGGCGACAACTTAAAAGTTACTTTGCCAATTAAGACTAAAATTTAAGGCTTCTTTATTCTGCACACCATTTAAATTCTGATAAACAGGCTTTCCAATTTCAACAGAAACAACTTGTGAAGACACTTGAATATCACCACCTACAACCAAGTTGATTTTTTGACCACCGTAATTTTTAGGGTCCGTTATACCTGCAGGGTAAGGAAAGTTAGGATTAGGAGCAGTTATTTCATCATCTCTGCCAATAATTTGCCTCCAGTCTTGAAAAACCACTTTTATAGTTGGCTGAAAAGTGTTGCTTAATTGCCATTTTCCCCACATAGATGCTGCAAATCGATTGCCTAAGCGATAATCCCTATCGCTCTTTCCGGTGCGGAACTTAGCAAATAAATTGAATCCCCACAGATAAGACTTCTGGTCGTTCACATAGCTTAAACCAATCGGTAAATCCCAAGTGCCTGAGCCAAGCTGCATAGTATAAGGTAGTTGTTGGTCGCCATTTGCTCTTGGCGTGTCACCTTTTTCATCAATCGAGCCTGTTGGCAGTGAAACTCCAACAGAAAGTGACAATTTTTGCTTATCCCAGTTTCTTATCACGCTAGTAAAATTAACAGTTATATCCCCAATACCATTCGAGCTAATATTAAACTCATCGTACCCTGGCACTAAGCTAATGTGATCAGTACTTTGCTCTATATAAGGCAAGCTTATACTGATACTTTGTTCTTCAGTCAGAAAATAGCTAACGTTAGCTATATATGACTCTTGAGTGATCACTGTTGGTAATATTGGGTAATTTTCGTCCGTTCTCGACTCTTCACCATCAAAATACACTTCATCGTTACTGATGTTATCACTTCCTTTCTTATAACCGTCGAGTTTCGAGCGTTTATACAAAAAATTGAATTTCCATGGTTCATACGTGCGCATATCCATATCATCAGTAGATAACGCAAACAATTCTTGCAGGCTTAAATCAGCCATTTCTGATGGGGTATTAGCAACGACAAATAACGGTAAATTAGCTAAGAAAAATGACAGGGGGAGTGCTAACTTTCTAAATTTACTACTTTTCATACAACCAGTGACCTTGAAAACAACGAGGTAAGCAAATAACAAAATTTGTAAGAGAGTAAATTATATACTGATTTTCCTCTCAGCAACGTTGCAAAAACGTTTCTATGGAGCGTATAACTCTCAAAAACAAATATTAACTTACATTTATGTACAAGTACTACGTCTGATTACATATTTCATCGTGCATATGTCACATAAAAGAAAACAACGATGTAGATTAAGTAATGTCAAAAGCACCGACTATATGACTATATAAGCTTAAATCGGCGCAGTACTAGTCGATTATTCGACAAGGCTCAATGGAAATTGTTGATAATTACCATCACTAGTAATAATTGCAATTTGTTTGTTTGATAAAAAGGTAACTTGTAAAACTGATGAGCGCCCAACTTTCGCTGACTGCCATTCACCAATTAGTTCACCATCGCTTACTCGCCAAAGCATAATTTTTTGTTTAGGAGAGCCGGTTAAAAAGTATTGCTTATCAGTAGAAAATGCTGAGTGATTAATTTCTAAAAACTTCAGGTTGGTTTGCAATTCACTCACTTGAGCTTCTTCAATACTGTCAAGTAACCAAAACGCCCTATCGTTAATCGAGTCAATGGTAAAACCTAACTTTCCATCAGGGCTGATATCAACATGATTAACGCGAGTGCGGTGCTGAAATGTTTTCAGCTTTTCGCCACTTTTAGTATGCCAAAGCACTGCAGTTTTATCGCTTGAACCAGTAAAAGCTATAGCGCCATCGTTAGAAAGCGCGACGGCATTAATATCTAATCTATGCTGTTGAAAAGCACTTTTATTTCCTGTTAAAGTATTAATAATACTAGCTTGGCCATTTCTATAACCCAATAATAAAGTACTACCGTTAGCTGAAATCGCAATATCATTAATAATGTTATTGTCGGCATACCAAACATTTACTGTTCGCAATTCTCTCTTGCTATTCAATCGATATAAATAAACCGTCATTTGGTTTGATGTATAAAAGTACTCTTTAGATTCAGAAATCCCTACTAATTCAATATTTTCAGCCTCTTTTCCAGCAATACATGGGGCTAGTTTTTGGTACTGTAGGTTTTCCCACAAACAAACTTGCTGAGAGTCAGCAATCAAAGAGTATTGGCCATCAGTAGAAATTGCCGCAGCTTCAATAGTTGTTTCTCCAAAGCGATGTGTTTTACTTGCTACTGAACTTTGTACATTGCTTGGTGAGCATGCGCTTATGCCAATCAATATAAAAAGTAAGGTACAAACTTGTCGGTAAAAAACTCCATAAAACATTGTATTATTTGGCTTTTTTTGTTCATTAATATTTAACATCTACAACCTTTCACTTTTAGCATTAACTTTAATCAACATAACTACTTTTTATCACGGCTTGTACCTTGTATTTGTTGCTTTAATTTTCTATGCACTAAATAACTTACTGGCAATATTGTATATAAAAACGTGATCAGGCCAATGGCAATAATTGGGCCTATTTCTGTTGCAATAAAATGATTGCTATTAATATGGATAAGCGACCAAAGATATGGCAGTACAACTAAGCTATAGCCCCAACATGCCATTTTAAGAGGCGTAAATGAAGACCTTTTATCGAGATGAATTAGTAATAAGATAGTAAAAAGCGCCAGAATGAGTGACGCACTATCGAGCAAAAACCAAACACTATCGACTTGCGCGATGTAGTCGCCCAAATTTGCCCAAAAGGCACCGTCAAAGAAAGCCATGTGTGCCTGGCCTGTTAACAAGGTTTGCCAAAATCCAGGAGCATAGTCCGAAAGATTATCGGCGTATGATAACCAAGCAATCAATGCAAACGCTAAAATAAACAAAGCAAGAGGTAGTACGATATTTAACTTGCGAATAAAACTGGGTGAGTTAAATGATTTTTTTAAATATATCAAAGTAGTATGGATAGTTTGCTGCCAAAACCAGCGCTTCGCTGCTTGACTATCAGCTTTCGATCGATGATTAAACTCTTCTATTAAATCACCTAAAATGGCGTCAACAAGATAAGGCGATAATATCCAAGCAAGTAACATTAGCGCGAAACTAGGCGGAGAAAATAGTTCATGCTTAACTGTAATTTTAATATCAGCCGGCATATTAATATCCTCCATTTATATTCAGTTTTTTTATATTGTGTATGTTATTAAACACAATATCTTGCCACAAGGTGTCCATCGCACTTTTTGCCCGTGTTAGTGCAGCTTTTCCTTCGGCTGTAACGGTAAAAAAACGTTTCGCTCGACCACCTCGCTCGGCAGTCGCCGCTCCTAATTTACTTACCACCATTCCTTTTTTTTCTAAACGCTCTAAGGTCGAATAAATTGCTCCAATGGCAACATTGCGGCTAATTTCGCTATCTAATAACTGCCTGATTTTTGCGCCGTAAGCATCACTACCCAATCGCATTAACGCCAACATAGTCATTTGCTCAAATTCACCAAGAAATTTTTCTTTATCTGCCATTGCTACATCTCCACTTAATTAACTACATTGTAGATAATTAAAATAATTGTGCAATTTATTTTTACTACAAAGTAGTTTAATAAACCAAAACTCGTAAGCGCTTTTTCCATAGTAACGCTACAACTATTTGACTCTATTTGATTTAACTTAAATACCTATCTTTAAATTTTTTAAACATAGAGAGCAACATCAACTTAATAATTAGACTTAATAGGCATTAAGTAAATTTACTTGCAATTATTCAAATTTATCTTTACGATCGCAACTGATAACTATTCGTATTTAGATTTCCATTAGTGTTGTAATAAAATAATGTATATAAAAGCTAGCCTATCGGTCTTGGCTTTGGTCCTGCCTATTATTTCAATAGCGCAAACGACGCCAAACTCTGATCAAGAAGAACATATTGTTGTCACAGGAACCCGTACAGCAAAACTATTAAGTAACTCACCTGTTTTAGTGGATGTTATAGACGGTGACATCATTGCTAAAGTCAGTCACGGTACCCTGGCACAAGCGCTAAACTACTTACCCGGTGTAGTAGTAAAACGTAGTGTTAAAGATGGTTATAACATCCAAATGCAAGGCTTTGGTGGAGATCACGTACTTGTTTTAATTGATGGCCAACCTATTATTAGCCCAACTGGCTCATCAGCAGATTTAGATCAAATCCCTGCTGATAATATTGAACAAATCGAAGTCATTCGCGGCGCAGCCTCCGTGATGTATGGTAGCTCAGCAATGGGCGGTGTAATAAATATTATTACCAGAAAGACAGATGAGTCAGGGCTAAAAATCGATTATGACCTTAGTCAATACCAAGGTAATACTATCGAGGATAGCGACTTAAATCACACCATTAAAGTTAATGCCAATGAAAACTTCGTCGGTTGGCAAACACAGCTAAATGCTTTAATGATTAACGATCAAGGCTATGACTACGATAGCGACACTGTTAGCCAAGACGCTGCCAGTGTTGACAAAACATTTATCACCTTAGCCACAAGCAAAGATCATGGCGACATTGCAACAGATGTAAAATATCAATGGTTAGATGAAAAAAAATTACGGGACAGTTCTGCCATACCCGGTCAAAGTGAGATCATTTTTTACCAAACTGATTTAACTAAACATCAATTAGACCTTGGTCTAAAAGGCACTAAAGCAAAAAAGGAACCATGGCAAATTAACCTCAGATACATTGACCATCAAGAGACGAGTGGTCAATCGAATAGCTTACGCGACACTCATATCGTAATGTCTGAAATTAATGGCCAAACAGTTTTCCAATTAGATGACATTGAACTGGTTACAGGTGGTGTTATTCACGCCGACAGATTGAATCAAGATAAACCAACCGATGGTGCCATCGAAATTGACAATAAAAGCCGCGAAAGTGCAGAAGTATTCGCACAAGGCAATTGGGTAAAGAAAAACACTCAAATATTGGCTGGCATGCGTAGCCAATACGACTCTGATTTTGGCTGGCATAACGCTGTCCGCCTGAGCACCATGAAAAACATTAGCTTAAGCGATATAACACTGCAATGGCGCGCTGGTTTAGGGCAAAGTTACCGTGTGCCCAATTTAAAAGAGCGCTTTTATGTTTTTGATCACAGTGCTTTAGGCTATATGGTTTTAGGTAATGAAAACCTTAAACCAGAAACCGCTGATTCTTTTAATTCTAGCCTGACCATTAACACTAGTTTTGCTGACGGCAGTATCGACTTCAATAGCAATATTAGCATTCACTACTCGGAAACAGATGATCTAATCGACTCAGTTATTGACCCTGAACAATCAGAAGAAACGGGCTTGTCTATTTACCAATACCAGAATATTAGCCAAGCAAAAATTCACGGTTTTGATGTCAGTACTGAATTCACCTTTAGTCAATGGCAAATGCAACTAAATTATAGCTACCTAACTAGTGAAGATCAGAACAAAGAGCGCTTATTGTCACGCCCTCGCCACCAAGTGAAATTCAATATCAACTATGACATTGATGCCTATGACATCGAATTTATTGCTTACGCCGTATACCAGGCGAGTGAAGCGGTGCCTGATAGTTATCTAGGTGTAGAAAATAATGAATACACCACTTTCAATGCCGTGATGAACCAAACCATTACTTCAAACCTATCGTGGCGATTAAGTGTCGACAATATTTTTGATGAGCATAAGAGCCCATCAGCAAACGGCCAGAATTTATTTGATGCAAGACCTGTTAGCAGCCGCACTATTAGTGCCGGCATAAGCTATCAATTTTAAGAGAATCTCGGAGAAAAACATGAAATCAACATTGGCAACACCATTTAAATTAAGTAGCCTAGCACTGTGTGTATTTTTAACTGCATGTGGCGGTGGAAGCAGCTCAAGCAAGGATACAACTCCTACGCCAGAGCCGACACCAACGCCAACAGCACCGACTCAGGGCGCAGTAAGTGGCCCGCACACCACTGGAAGTGTAAGTGAACCTGTATTCGTTTATTACGACTTAGATAACAAAGCCGTTATTGAATTAACCGCTGAGCAAGCAGCAACAAATACGGTTTGGGACATCGCGTTCAAGCGTAGTGGAATATACTTAAACCAGCACAGCGACAATACAATAACCGCGTTTGCAACTGGGAATAACAGTGACTTCTTTGATGCCGATGGTAAAGCTATTGCCGCAAGTTTTATTGCGGCAACAGCTGAAACTGAATTAGCTGATTATCTAGCGGTAAAAACCAGTGATATCCCAACCGATGAAACTAAATTTATTGCTGACAAAACTTCAAACATCATTGAAGGTTTTTATAACTACGACATGACAACTCATGTAGTAACTGCCGCAGATAGCAATTACTTTATTGCTAATTCTGATAATGCTTTTACTAAGTTTCGTGCAACTGACATTACCACTGCTGGCCGTGGTATTGGCCAAATAACATTGCAAACAGCATATCAAAGTAGCAGCGACGCAGCCTTTGCTGCAGAGCAAGAGCTTACTATTGATGCTGCATTAGCCTGTTCTGGTGAAGTTACACACGTTTATGTTGATTTTGATACCAACCAAGAAGTGACTGCAGCCGATGCTTGGGATATTAACTTTCCATGTGCGGCTGATAAAACAGGAGCTGATTTCACTATTAATATTGCCGATGACGCCCAAGCCATGCATGACTTTGATAACAGTTATGATGCCGTTGATCCAACTGCCGTTGCTTATTATGGCTTTAAAGACAATGTTTACAGCGTAAAAGCCTTTGATAGTACACCTTGGTATCAATACGGCTTAAATGGTGGTCACTTATTATGGTCACAATTTGATGTTTACTTAATTAAAACACCAACAAAAACTCATAAAGTGCAAATCACCAGCTATTACGATGCAGATGGTGTTTCAGGCAATATCAGCTTTAGAGCTGATGAAGTTGACGAGCTTGCTGGCGAAGCCGGTGCATAACAACCATTGCTAAAATATCAAACCCAAGGTGTAAACTCTCCCACATCTTGGGTTTTGATATTTCTTTCATATTGGCAACAACATTAGGAAATTACTATGATCGCCCAGATCGAACAAATCATGTACCAGTTATCAGACTTTTTTATGGCACCGGTACTCTGCCTGATCGCATTATTGTTTATTTATTCATTATTTGCCACCGGACAGTTCTTTAGTCAAAGCATGCAACGCCGCCGCCATTACAAATCGTTTATACAATTACTCAACGGCAAACTTGGCAGCAACCGTCAACTCATATTGAACGGCTACCCTATGGCAAGCTTGGCAAATGAAATGCCAGAAATCAGCCAAGATCAATTAGATGTTGCAACATTAAAAGAACTAGAAGGTGTGCGTAATGTCAGCCGATTAGCGCCTATGCTAGGTTTAATAGCTACCATGATCCCAATGGGGCCAGCACTAAAAAGCTTGGCAGATGGCAACATTCAAGGCATTAGTGAAAACTTAATTGTCGCTTTCTCAGCGGTAATTTTCGGTTTAGTTATCGCCTCAATTACCTTTTGGATAGCCTCAGTTAAAAAGCGTTGGATGGTTGAAGAACTGGTTGCATTATCACCATTATTAGAAAAAATGCCACTAGAACAAAGTAGCCAGGAAGCAACCTTACCTGTGCAAGCCGTGGAGAAAGATTATGAGGCTGCTTGATGAAGACGAAGGCATTAATCCGGCATTATCTGTGGTGAATTTGGTTGATGTGTTTTTAGTGTTAGTTGCCGCGTTGTTAATTGCCATCGCACAAAACCCATTAAACCCCTTCCTTGCTGAAGACGTCACGGTCATTAAAAACGAAGGTAAAGATAATATGGAAATTATCGTTAAAAAAGGTAACACCATCGAAAGCTTTAAAAGTGATGGTAAAACCGGCTCTGGTACAGGTAAAAAAGCCGGTACTGCTTATGAAATGGCAGACGGCAGCATGATTTACGTAAAAGAATAGTGATAACAACTAATGAACAACTTTTTAATTAAAATTTCCATACTATTTTTCAGCGCTATTGCCTTTATCGGTAATGCATTTGCAGAAACAAGTAAACAACCAGCACCCCATACACAAAGTATACTCTTTGTTAGCACGGCGCATACCAATACCGCAAAAATCACTTTGTTAAAAAAAGTCGCGGAAGAGAAAAACAAATCCACCTGGAAAATCGCAAAAAAATCAGCAAAATCATTAGCCAAAACGGCCAATAAAACAGGTGCTTTAACATCATTGTTTAATCAATATGACTTAGTCATTCTTGACGCAGTATCAGTGCGAGAAGCCAGTGCTGCATTTGACAATTATGCCAGTGAAGTAGCCACTGCGGATACTACCATTGTTGCTTTTAGCTACTTACAAAACAAAAGTCTTAATAAAGGTTTACTAGCTGAGCGAGCGAGTACTTTACAAGACTATTGGATGAATGCCGGACGTCGTAACCTCGACAATATGCTTTCTTTTATTTCAGCAAACATTGTCTCAAAAAAAACCGAACCATCAACAATAGCCAATGTACCCGCACCAATTATTTTTCCACAGCAAGGAATTTATCATCCAGAGTTACCTAACTTAATCATTAACGACTTAGTGGAATACAAAAACCTTCGCCCAGTCAAACCACAACAACCTAAAATTGCAGTACTGTTGCAGCGGGCATTAATCGAGTCAGAACAAACACAATTAATTGATGCCACTATTAAGCAATTAGAAGCCAAGGGTGCTTATGTGGTGCCATTCTTTTTTGAACTCAGCCCAGTCAGCGGTGACTATAGTCAATTACTACAAGTACCAAATTCAGAGCAAAACACTAGCAACCAAGCAGAGTCAATGAAAACCGATGTTGATTTGATAATCAGCTTTCGAAATATTCACTGGGCTAATAAACGTAAAGTAGAATTTGAAAAGTTCCAAGTGCCGGTAATGCACGCGATGACCTACTACTCCGGTGATAAAGAGACCTGGGAAAAAGACATGCAAGGCGTTAGCGCTAACATGATGTCATTCACTTTAGTGCTGCCTGAAAATGCTGGTGTCGTTGACCCCATGATAGTAGCAGCAATGAACATGAGCGAGCAAAATGTTGAAATTATTGACTACCAATTGGAGCACTTAGTAAGCAAAGCCATCAACGTTACAAAGCTGAAATACAAAGCTAACCAAGACAAAAAAATCACGTTTTTTGTTTGGGGCGATAAAGATGTTGGTGCTTCATTTATGAATATTCCTGACAGTATTGAAGCTATCAGTCAACGCTTAGCGAGTGAGGGATATCAAACCGCAGAGCGTGACGCAAAATACTTTGTTGAAAATGCGAAGAAAATTCTTGATCCTTTTTATCGAGATTATCAATTAACTGAATTGCTAGATAATGATTTAGCTGAATTAATGCCAATTGATGAATATTTAAACTGGTTCAACGCCCTACCAACAGAGCTAACACAAAAAATTAATGACCATTGGGGCCAACCTCAAGATAACTTCATGGCTGTAGAAAAAGCAGGTAAACACTACTTTATTTTGCCACGTATCCGTAATGGTAATATGTTGATCATGCGTCAGCCGCCGCGCTCTGATAGCAAAAATGATGAAAACATGATTTATCATCAAGGCCTCGTACCCATTAACCACTTCTACCTTGCCGCCTATTTTTATGCTCGGGAATATTGGCAGTCAGACGCTATTGTGCACTTAGGTACTCACGGTTCACAGGAATATTTAGGCGGTAAAGAACGTGGTTTATCAATCTACGATCAAGGTAATTTAGCAGTATGGGATACGCCTGTTGTTTATCCATTTATTGTCGATGATGTCGGCGAAGCGATGCAAACCAAACGTCGTGGTCGCGCAACTGTTATATCCCATATGACACCACCTTTTGCTGCCGCCGGCTTGGAAGGTGAAATTCGTCACTTACACGAGTTAATGCACCAATATAAACAGCTTGACCAAGGTGGCGTTAAACAAAAAACGGCCACGCAATTAACCAAGCTATGTTTCGATACCAACATTTGTAAAGACTTAGCTTGGCAGCGAGAACAAATCACTGAAGCCTTTGATGAATTCATCGATGCACTACATATTCATTTAGAAGATTTAGCGACAGCCAATCAGCCATTGGGGTTACATACCTATGGCTATATTCCAGAGCAAGCGCTTACCATTTCTACCTTAGTGCAAATGTTGGGGACTGACTTCACCACCAATGCCAGCGAGTTTGAACATCAACACTACACAGAAAATTTAGTTGGAGAACATCATGATGATGACGAAGATGAAGGTGTTGCCCACAGCCATACTTATCACTCCAAAGGCGAAGAAAATAATGACCAAACAAATGCGGATAAAGAGTCAATAGCACCTAAAAATGCAAATGATATTACGCGATTATCAGGCTATTTAATGGTTAAAAACTATATTGTTGCAGCCAATGAAAAATCAGCGCAACGCCCTATTCCTTTAACTGAACTTAGTGAAGAATTACAAACGGATATAGCTCGTGGTAAAAAGCTCTATCAAAGTATGGCGAGTATCCACGAACTCGATGCTATGGTCGACTTTTTAAGCGCCAAATATATCCCAGTAAAATCTGGCGGTGACCCGATACGCCATCCAGAGTCATTAGCAACAGGCTATAATTTATTTGGTTTTAATCCCTCGCGCGTACCAACACAGGCAGCTTTCGAGCAAGGTAAAGAATTGGTTGAACAGGTGATTGCCAATTACTACGACAAGCATAAAGCCTATCCTGACAAAATGGCATTCTCACTGTGGTCAATTGAAACCATGCGTCATTATGGCGTGCTGGAATCTCAAGTATTATATGCCATGGGCGTTAAACCAAAGTGGAGTAAAAGTGGTCGAGTTATTGGCACCGAAGTTATTCCTTACAGTGAATTAAAACGACCACGTATTGATGTTGTGCTCTCAGCAACCGGCTTATATCGCGATGCTTTTCCTAACGTGATGCAGATGTTAGCCAAAGCAGTTAACCAAGTGGCCGCTTTAAAAGAAGACAACAATTCAATCTGGCAAAATAGTCAAAAAGTTAAAGCTGATTTATTAGCTGAAGGCGTTAACGAAAAAGAAGCACAATACTTATCAACCATACGTATTTTTTCAAATCAGTCAGGCGATTATGGTACAGGGGTAGATGATGCTGCTTGGGCCAGTGATACTTGGGAAACTGATAAGAAAATATCAGATAATTACTTAGCTAAAATGGGTTACTTCTTCGGTGCTGACAATAGCCGTTGGGGCGAAAAAGGCGAAAATAGCCAAGGTAAAGATATTCAATTATATGCCAAACAATTATCAGGCACAGACATTGCCATGTTTGCTCGCTCTTCAAACTTATTTGGCATGTTAAGCACAGATGATCCATTTGAATACTTTGGTTCATTAAGCTTAGCCGTCAGAAATATTGACGGTAAAAGCCCTGATATGGTGGTCGCAAACTTACGTGATGCCAAAAATGCAAAAGCAGAAGATGCCGGGCTATTTCTTGCCAAAGAACTACGTACCCGCATGTTTCACCCACGTTGGATCAAAGAGCTACAAAAAGAAGGTTATTCGGGTGCAGTGTCTTTAGCCTCAAAAATGGATAACTTTTTTGGTTGGCAAGTTGTTGATCCTAATTTGATTCGAAATGATCAATGGGATCAGTACTTAGACATCTACGTCAATGATAAATTAAACCTTGAGCTTGATGATTGGTTTAAAGAAATCAACCCAGCAGCTTTTGCCCGTATGATGGAGCGTATGCTAGAAGCTGAGCGTAAGGACTATTGGCAAGCTGACCCTGAGCGTCTAAAGCAATTGGTTGAGCAGTATATTGACCTAGTTAACAATAATGACTTAGTTATCTTAAATGACGCGGTTAAGGAGCATGTTAACGAACTTGCAGAAGGTTATGGTTTAGCGCCATTAGTAGCAAAAACGATGGAAGCGATGGCCGCTGCAGCCGATATGCAAAAGGCCAAGAACAATCAACAGTTAGCAGAGCAGCAGTCAAAAAATGCAGACCAGCAAGTTGAAGGGCAAAAACTTGAAAAGCAAACATCGCAAACGATTGCGCCAAACGAGGTTATTTACTACAGTTTATTCGGTATATTGTTACTAATAGCTTGCGGTGCCATTTGGCAATCTCGCCGTAAACAAACAAACCAACAACAGATTTACCTGTTAGCAACAAAGAAAGATTTACCTGTAGATAAAGCAGCTTAAAGCACAGCTATCGCCAGCATATAAAAAGGCAGTATCTTTACCACGAACCTGCCTTTTCCTTATCTAATTTGATGAGTATTTTCGCCCAGCTATGAGTTCGAAAATGAATAAATCATCATTATGATCAAAATTCTGAATCGCACCGTATCATCATTATGAATAACAATTTAGATTCAATATGCAAACAAAACAATACCTAGGCTACCTTGGCCTTGTGCCATTTACACTACCTCTCATATTCGAACAGGTAGTTGAGGAATTATTCACTACAACTGCAGAACAAGTATTTATATTCTATAGCGCCATTATACTTAGTTTTGTTTCAGGTACTTTATGGCGTAAATCAAATGATATGCTAAGTATTAAGTTACAAATACTTAGCAATATCTTCTGTCTTTTAGCATTTTTTGCTCTGTTAATCCCATCTGCTGTTGCCTTTGTCGTACTAGCATTAACTTATAGTATGCTTTTGCTCTGTGAACAGCATTACTTTGGTTATGTGGCGGGTCATAATGATTATCTTGAAATGAGAAAATACCTAACCATAATCGTTATTTTGCTACAAATCAGTGCATTTATTTTATGGGAAACTTGATAAAGAACTATAGGCGGTTGATTGATATCCAACGTTCTGCTTTATTTACCTCGCGCCCCATACCTTTAATAGGAATATTTTATGGCAACTGAACAAATACTTATTATCGGAGCAAGCAGTACAATTGCTCAAGCTATCGTTGCAGAAACTTTAATATCAAAGCCTGAAGCCGATATTATTGTAATTAGTCGGAATATAGACATTTATGACAATACCCAATCAAACGCTTTAATTAAAATTTCTATTGCTGATTATCAACCTGAGACTATTCAGCAAACCATAACAAATTTGCACAAGACTACCGACTTACCAACAACACAGATATATATTTGCAACGGCTTACTACACAGCGAAATTATAACTCCAGAAAAACGTATTGAAGATTTTTGCTCAGAAGCATTTTTGTCCATCATTGAGGCTAATACCCTAACACCAATACTGTGGCTAAAAGCACTTATACCAGTGCTTACGACTAAAAATGACTGCACATTAGTCGTATTTAGTGCACGAGTTGGTAGCACTGAAGATAACAGACTAGGTGGTTGGTACAGTTACCGAGCATCAAAGTCGGCGTTAAATATGATGGTTAAAAACCTTGCAGTGGAGCTATCAAGGCGCTCAAAAAATACCAAGGTAATTTTATTTCACCCCGGTACAACCGACTCACCATTATCTAAGCCATTTCAAAAAAATGTTCCTGAAGGAAAATTGTTTAAAGCAAAGTATGTTGCGCAACAACTTGGAAAAATAATCGAAGAGCAACCTTTTGATCAGAAAGCTAGTTTTCTTGACTGGCAAGGAAAAACAATAGCGTGGTAAACGTTACTTCCAGCCAAAACACCATAGTGTTGGATTTTTCAAATCACGCCAATTGATTAAATAATCATTTTTGCTCATTACAGCGGTAATAACACAATCAATAACATTGTACTTATCGTCAAATTCAACCTTGGTAATGACAAAGTGCTTTTGTTTATTCTCAACACTTACTTTTGTCCATTTACTATTAAGCAATGATTTGGGGCTGACATTATTCATACTTTGTGCACTAATAATTTGTTTAGCTTAGAAATAAAAGCATCAAAGGTTTCTTTTTCTTTAAAATCAAAGGTGTAGCGGCCATGAAAAAGTAAAGTTAGTGTTAAGTCGTTATAGCCAAGAAAGCAAGTATAGCCATCAACATCATGCCAAGCTTTTATACCTTGATATTCATAATGTCCATTAGCTTTGTTGCCTTTCATGGTAATAAGATTAAAAGCATGTAATAGGTCAACTTGAGCAATATGACTGTTTTTCATTAGAATGATATTAACTCGCGGTAACAGCCACTACTTGATTGACCACACATTTCATCGTATGCATTTTGAAACTCCAACAATGCAGAAGAAATATTATTACGACGCAAATACGCTTTCGCATCCGTTATTGAATTAAACATTTCCGCACTTGTGTTTTCTTCAAGGCCGATCAAATTATCTCGTGAATCTATCACACCAACTAAATAGTGACTCGAATCAGCAATACCTATTATGGTGGGCAGTAAAAACTTATTAGTATGAAGATGCATAAAACCTCCTAAATATATTGTTATGAATACGAAGCAACGAGGATTTTGGTTCAATGAAATTGTTAATTGTTAGCTAGTACAAATAGTCTCGTAATGGACTATTTGTACTTAACAGGCCAAGTAAAATAGGTTTAACTCTTTTAGAAATTGAATATCACGGCTTTTTACAGGATCGCCAGTTTAACCTTAGTACTATTAGTTTACTTATGCTTGATATGCTCCTGCGGAATAAGTTAACTCATAGCTGTGACTATAGACTTCAAGAATATTACCGAATGGGTCTTCCATATAAATCATACGATATGGCTTTTCGCCCGGATAATAATAGCGAGGCTCTGCCATACGTTTTTTACCACCTGCGGCCACAATTCTTTCAACTAACTCTTCAAGGTTAGGGTCTTGCACACAAAAGTGAAAAACACCCGTTTTCCAGTACTCAAAATTATTTTCAGGATTTTGCTGATTCTTAAATTCAAATAACTCAACACCAATGCGGTCGCCGGTCGACATATGGGCTATTTTGAATTTCTCCCAATTTGCGCCAAAAACATCGGTACACATTTCACCAATGGCACTATCATCTTCGGTAATAATGGTTGGCTCCATAATTAGATACCAACCTAAAACTTCAGTATAAAATTTTACAGCTGCTTCCACATTAGGTACTGAAATACCGATATGTGAAAAACTTCTTGGATAAGCATTGCTCATATTATTTTCCTCTTTAATCTCGATAGGAAAATTATAGAGCAAGTGATAAAGTATCAAAAATTATCATTTATTATATAAATAAGTACAAAAAATTATGATAAATCAAATGTGGTTACAAACCTTTTGCACACTAGTAGAAGTAGGTCATTTTACTCAAACCGCTGAAAAATTGTTTATGACACAATCGGGGGTTAGCCAACAGATAAAGAAATTGGAGCAGCACTTACAAGTTGATTTATTGATCAGAGAAGGTAAAAGTTTTTCTTTAACACCGGAAGGAACACGCTTATATAAACAAGGCAAACTATTACTGCAAAACTTTGCAACATTAGAGCAGTCGCTTATTGAAAATAACCAATACGAAGGCACCATAAATATTATGTCACCGGGAAGTATCGGCTTAAAACTTTACCCTTACTTGCTCGACTTTCAACGCCAGCACCCCGAGTTAATTTTTAATTATCAATTCGCTCCTAACCACAGTATTGAAAATGCCGTTATTAATCATCAATGCGATATCGGTTTAATGACAATAGCCCCCCAGCAAAGTCATATTCGCGCTCAACATATTGCCACAGAAAATTTAGCACTCGTTACCGCCAGTAATATAGACGTTTGTAATTGGCAACAACTAACAAGCTTAGGCTTTGTCTCCCACCCTGATGCTGCCCATCATGCCAATATATTATTAAGCGAAAACTTTCATGAATTTCAAGATATTGAACAATTTAAACAGGTTGGCTTTTCCAATCAAATTAGCTTGATACTTGAACCTGTATCTCGGGGAATTGGTTTTACTGTACTACCAATAAATGCCGTAAAAGCATTTTCAGCACAAACATCCATCAAAATACATTACCTAAATACACCAATCAGTGAAGCGATATATCTCTGTGAGAATCGAGCTACTTTTAAAAGTAAAAGCCAACTATTAGTGAAAAACCTAATAGAAAGTTATTTAAAAACTTAACGTTTATTTAACTCAAGTTAATTTTAATTGTCAGATTTAGCGATAGTCTTTTAGCAATTTAAAAGAGAGCTTTGCGGCAAGAGCTTGGTTTATAACAATTAAAGTTTTATAAAACAGGCAGTTTAAAAATTATAGGTTACACTAAATTGAATAGACTCATCTATTTAAAATGGAATATTAGTGATGCCTAATAATAAGAATGTTAAGAAGGAAGATCCGCAGGGTGACCCTGCTAGGGATGAACTTAATCAACTTAGACAAATTGTTTTTGGTAAAGCAGAGCAACAATTAAATAATCGAATATCATCAACCCGCTCAGATTTAGAAAAAGCACTCAACGTACAGAACGATAATATCAATCAACGTTTCAATAGTTTTCAGCAAACTATTGATCAGCGCTTTGAGGCGCTAGAGCAACGACTTTCTCTTTCTGACAAAACTCATGACGATAACGACACAAGCATCCAAAATGATTTAGCAAATTTAGCATCCGAGCAAGAAATGTTTGCAACCTCAACTTTACAGGACTTTAAAAATATTGAGCAGTCATTAGATAATGAGAGCAATGCACTTAGTAATAATTTTAATGAGCAAATAGAGCAATTAAAATCGCACCTCGATGAGGTTTCGAAAGAACTAAGCTCATCAAAAACAGACCGAAAAACACTCGCTAAGTTGCTATCAACTATGGCAACTAATTTAGAAGATGACCAGCTATAATGGCTACAGACACAACTAAAGAACAATCTGAGCCTAGCCAACAAATAAAGCAAGTAAGAAACATAATACTCGGTGAACAAAACCACTTAGTTACTGAAAGTATTAAAAAAGAAGCTCGAACTATCGTTACCGACGTCGTCACTGAGGCGCTACATGATCGACAAAAGCAAGACAGTTCAGTTAATAGAATATTACAGCCGCTAATTGAAGATTCTGTTCAAGACTCAGTAACTCATAATAGTGAGCGCTTAATTACTTCACTGTACCCACTTGTTGGTAGCTTAGTAAGAAAATCTGTTGCTGCTTTTCTTAGTGACTTTATCGAAAAAACAAACCAATTACTCGAAAATAGCCTAACCATAACAGGGCTAAAGTGGCGCTTAAAGGCTTGGCAATCTGGAGTAAGTTTTGCTCAATATGCTGCGTCACAAACTTTTGTTTATCGCGTTGAACATGTTTTTCTTATTCATCGAGAAACTGGGCTACTACTAAACGAAATTGCATTAACTGAGCATGGAAAAAGCGACGCAGATATGGTGTCATCTATGCTATCAGCGATTAACGATTTCGTTGGCGATTCCTTTTTAGCCAATGATGAAGGCCAAAAAGAGCAATTGCAAAATGTCAGAACAGACAATTTCAACTTACTTATCAAGCCAGGGCCAAGTGCCTTAGTTGTTGCCGCAGTAATAGGAAACCCTCCTCAACAGCTTAGTAACCAATTACAAGTAACGCTGGAAAACATTCACCACCTCTATGTTGATGAACTTAATAACTTTGACGGTGACGACCAACATTTTACCAATGCAGAAAACTTGCTGCGAGACTGTTTATTATCAGAACATAAAGAAGAAAATGACAATGAAAGAAAACCTTGGCTAGCCATTGGAGTATTATTTATTGTCTTTATTTATGCAGGTTTTCAAATATTCAACTGGTCAAGAAGCCAACAACTCCATGACGAGTTAATACAGTTGGAAAATGAGCCTGGCATTATCATACGTAAACTAACCGTCAACAACATAGACGAAATTGAGATTGATGTTCTACGCGATCCTAGTGCAATAGTTATTACACAGTGGCTAGAAAATCACGATTTCAACATAGAAAATATCAGCATTCTTGAGCGAAATTACCATTCATTATCGCCACAAATACTGTCACTACGAGCAGAAAAAATTCTCAGCACTTTCCCAAAAGTATCGTCAACATGGCAAGGCAACACTTTGTCTTTAGCCGGTAAATTAAGCGCTATAAATTCAGAGCAATTATTAAGTAAATTAGCGGTCGCTGGTTTTAGTGAAGAACTAAACTTAAATACCGAGAATCTGCAGCTAATTTCCAGCCAAGCAATAACTACAAGTAAGCAAATTAAGCAGCAAATTTTCGAAGACCTAATCAGTAGAGTTTCCTCTACTCAGCTTAACTTCCCCGTCGCAGGTGAAAAAATCACCACAAAAATGCAAGTATCATTAGCTCATGTTTTTCAATACATTCATCAGCTAGAGCTATTAGCTGACGAGCTTGAAATAGATATTGGTTTGCTAGTTATCGGTTGTAGCGACAACACGGGTAGCAAAACTGCGAATAAAGCATTAAGTGTAAAAAGAGCAAGTAATACCGCACAAGCATTAATTAACAAAGGCTTAAGTAAGGATAAAATTTTTACCGCCGGACTCGGACAAATAGATATTAAGGCGATTAAAAATACCGCAAGAAAAGTCATGTTCAATGTGATATATATAAATAAACCAGATATAGACAATATTGAACAATCCACTCAGTAAAATTGTGGTAATTATTCAACGAAGTGAAGTAGAAACTAACTTTAATATTTGTTGTGGTTTGCAATGTAAATCAAATAAGAAAGCTTAGCCGAAAATGGAGATGACGCTATGATTCAAAAAAAGATTTGCCTTTTAGGTGCATCAAGCGTCGGAAAAACAAGCTTGGTCAAACAGTTTGTTGAAGGTATTTTTAGTGAAAAATATCAAACAACAATTGGGGTTAAAGTCGACAAGAAAGCACTTATTGTTGATGACGAAAAAATCAACTTCATGCTATGGGACATTGAGGGTAATGACCGATACAATGTTTTTGAAGAAAGGTACTTACGTGGTGCTGCTGGCTTAATTATCGTTGTTGACCAAACACGTGCCTCGTCACTAATTGAAGGCCTAGATATTCACACCTTGGCTAAACAAGTCACCTCCTGCCCAGCCATACTCGCGATAAATAAAAGTGATTTGCCATCTACCTGGCATTTATCTTCGCAAGAACAAGAAGCCTACAACGACCTTTTCAGCCTACAATTTAACACAAGTGCAAAAACTGGCGCGCAAGTAGAAAATATGTTTTTAGCGTTAGCGGAGCTATTGCTTAAGGACAAGAGAAATGATGTCACTACTAAATAATGTAATTAACGCACTAGAACAAGCTGTTTTAGAAGTGATTGATGCCACATCTGGTGAAGTTAAATTAGTAGCAGGTGAAGGTAAATGGATCACTGAACTTTTTCCCGCATCTAAAAATCAGCAAAGCTTTATCATTAATGAAAATACAGCTTTTTTATTCGATTTTTTAGTCGATGCCAGACTAGTATGGCAAGAACAAAAAGATGATAAAATTCGTTCTGGGCTCTGGACAGAAATCACTGAAAATAATAGCGAATTACATTTAGAAGCTACGGCAATTAAACAGCAACAAAAAAACTTATTGCTGATAACCAATCAGTTAGAAGATTATAGGTTTCAACAAAAAACCAAGCAATTAGCGCGCGAAATACTACTCTCAAACGATCGTTTATTTCTGCAAAATGAATACTTACAAACTCGCTTGCAGTCAATACTAAAACGACCGCCCGAGCAAGACAATATAGTTTTAACCTTAACGAAAGTTATCGAAAATGCAGAGTTTGCGGTAATTATTACCAAAGGTAATTTCGCACCTATTATCGAAAATTCGGCAGCTCTAAGCCTATTTGAACAATGTTCTTACACTAGCTCACTGCCCATTAGACCCGTCGATATCATTACTAAGTTAATGAAAAATCAACTACCTGAATTTGAACGCATAGTTGCAACGAAATCTAGCTGGGAAGGTGAGTTATGCTGGATATCACCACCTTCAACCTTAAAATGGCTAAAAGTAGGTTTATACCCGGTCAAAAATAAACTCAATGAACCAGAGAGCTGGATAATTTTCGTCAACGATATCAGCACAATCAAACATCTAGTTCAGCGTAATGAAAAGCTTGCGTTAGAAGATATGTTGACGAAATTACCTAATCGCTTTTCATTTTGGCAAACCTTAGAGCAGCAAATTGCCGCTAACAGATGTTTTTATTTGGTATATGTAGACATCAATGAATTTCGCCGCCATAACGAATTCTATGGGCACCTAGAAGGTGACAAACTACTTATAGAGTTTGGTCAACGCATTAAAAACACCATCAAGGAATCTGACTTTATCGCACGAGTTGGCGGTGATGAATTTGCCATTATTCTCAGTAATGTTGCCGATCAAAGTTCATGTGAACAAGCAATACTTCGTATTTTTGACACCATAAACAAAACTTTTAAAACCAATAAATCAGAAAGCTTTCATGTCAGTGTTAGTATAGGTGCAGCAAGCTTCCCTAACGATGCTAGAAGCGTTGAAGAGTTAATGAAATTCGTCGATTTAAGTGCATACAATGGTAAGAAAAACAAAAGAAATTCTTTACAGTTTTATTCTCAATCCATTAAAGATGCGTCACATCAAATAATTAAAATTGAACAAGAATTAAGACATGCAATTAGAAATGAAGAGTTTGAATTATATTTACAGCCAATTATTGATTTAAAAACACGAACCATTACCAAAGCCGAAGCTTTGATTCGCTGGAATCACCCAGAAAAAGGTTTGGTCAGCCCTGATCAATTTATCGAAATTGCAGAAAAAAGCGATTTAATTATTGCCATTGGGGAATGGGTAATTCATCGAGCATGCCAACTGGTAAAAGAAATCAATCACCAAGGTTTTAATATCAAAATCTCGGTAAACTTATCCCCTTCACAAGTTATTGATGCCAATCTATTTTCATATTTACGTAAATGTATAATCGACTTTCAAATTGAGCCAGCGCTTTTGGAACTTGAAGTTACTGAAGGCGTACTAGTAGATGATTATTCAACAGCAAGAAAGTTACTTAGTAATGCCAGAACAATTGGCATGACTGTATCTGTTGATGATTTTGGCACTGGTTACAGCTCATTAGCTTACCTGAAAAAACTACCATTAGATTTTCTAAAAATTGATCGCTCATTTATTAAAGACATTGTTAACGATGAAAATGATAAAGCAATCGTAAAGGCGGTCATTGCCATGGCGCACAACCTTAACCTATCAGTAACTACCGAAGGCGTTGAAACAGAAGAGCAATTGAAGTTCCTGATAACAAATTCATGTAACTCTGTACAAGGCTACTTATTTAGTCGTCCAATACAACTAGATGCTTTTATTAAATTAATTGATGAGCAAACATTACCTGACAACATAAATAATGCATTATGATTTAGACATGTAAATGTTAGCACCAAATTTTGTTGACATTTACATGTAGTTAATTGTTATTATTCAGATACTCTCTGTTCAATAAGCGCGATCATTTCTTGGGCAACAGCTGCAGAAGATAAATAGTTTTGTCCAGTAATAACTCTGCCATCAACCTCTATATGGGCAATATTTCGAGAGCTGTAATTGAATTCCCCACCGTGCTTCTCAATTGTTTCTGTAATTTTAAAGGGAAATTGTTTTGCATATGCTTTGCTAAAATTTTCATATTCATCGGGGTAGCCACTGACTTTTTTACCTGAAACTAAGTACTGGCCACTTTTCAATTTCAAAAATGCAATACCTGCAGTACCATGGCAAACTGATGAAACAATACCATTATGCTCTTCATAAATTTCCATTGAGATATTTTGAATTTCCTGATTATTAGCCACACCGTACATAGCATTTCCACCACCAACATAATGCACTGCTTTATAATGGCTTGCCGTTATTTGTTCGGGTGATTTTGTATGTTTAATCGCATACATAAAATCAGAATCATACAAATATGATTTTGCTAACTCATTAGAAGTATTGATATAAGATAAAGGGATAGCGCCGCCTTTTGGGCTAACAAAATCAACGGTATAGCCCGCTTGCTTGAAAACGTGATAAGCGTTAACAATTTCTGAATAGCTCACACCTGTGGGCAATTTAGAATTCCCGTGAAAATGAGCATTGGATACGATAAACAGAATCCGCTTACCGTTTCTGTCAGTATTTTGCTTAGATGCCGTTTTACTAATGATTTTCCAGTGACTATCTATTTTTCTTAACAATAGTAAATCGGTGTAAAAGCTATTCCTTTCGGGGTTAAGTATATCTACTTTAGCAGTGGCAATATCTCCAGAAACGTCAATATTTACAACTTCGCCAATTCTGCCTGTTACCGTGCCCAAAGCACTTTTTTGATACCAGTTAATATACTCTTTAGCGGATACCCGCCAAACAGGTTGGTCAGTTTTTGTCAGTAATAAATCGGCCTCAGAATAAAATGCTTTTGCAATATCATTTGGCTGTGTATTCGCCGTACCATTGATATAAAGTTGTAATACTTGAGCTATCTTATCTTTTTCTATACCTGCTTGCGCATGAACCGATAACAGTAAAAAGGTTAAAACAAAACTAAGTTGTTTAAAATAAAAGGACATAGTCTCTCCAATAAAATGATTAATACTAGTGGAGTAAAACTAAGCCTTTCTATGACTAAAAACACTCTAAAATGATAAAATAGGAGTCTTGAATTATCATTTAGTTGCCTGTTCTTCTTTATATTTCACAGGTGTTAACCCTGTATGCTTTTTAAATACACTATAAAAGGTAGATGAAGAATTAAAACCACATTGCTCGGCAAGTTCATCAATCTTTTTGCTTGGCTGTTCAATTAAGAGCTTTCTTGCGTGAGTAATTCGAAGCTCATTGATATAAACAGAGAACGACTTATTTAATTTTTCATTTAAGAGTTGAGAAAATCTTGGGGAAGACATACTCAATCGCTTTGCAACTTGCGGCATCGTAATATTGGCATTTTTAAACAGCATTTGTTCCAACATTAGCAATTCCAGTTTTGCTAATTTCTGTTGAGCCTCGGCATTATCAATTTTATGTGCACCATATTTTGCCGTTTTAAATTTGAAAAAAATCAGCAAAGAGCTTAATAAAAATATAAAGCTAAATGAAAATGCTCCAACAATATATGAGGTGTAAGATGCAGTGAAATAAGCTAGCCATATCAAAATATTACCAAGCAACACACAAACTAATAATATTTCATCTTCCGCCAGTTTTTCTTTCTTTTTATCAAACAACGCTAGCAAATAGAGCCTTAATCGAAACAGACTTAATGCAATATAAAAGAACCAAGCAAAGTTAATAATTTTATAAAAACTGTTCCCCCACAACTCAGCATTAGCTGAATAAGGAAAGGCCAAGCCAATACATACAACGAGTGTAAGCATTGTCGCTAAATGTGCTCGCCAACTAAATGCTTGGCCCGTTGCCCGAGAAAGTGTCGCCATTGCATAAAAATAAAGTAATGGCCCAATAAGAAAACAAGCAGATAAGCCTATCTGTAAAATCACTTTATCCATATCGGCATTAAAATAGAACAACACTGATTTAAAAATACGAATGCTAATCATCAAAAGCATAAAAGCTAAAAACTGACGAGCAATTTGTTGTTTGCTTGAAATATAAACATAAGCTGACACGACAAAACCATTTAAAGCGCCAAATGCACTAAACATCAGTAAAAGTTGGTTTTCTAACGACATATAATGATTATTCTTAAGGTGACAAACTCATGCTAAGTAATCTAACATAAGCTATAAATGAAGTTGTATTGATTGCTGATCTTTCTTGGTCATTTTGCTCACTACCAACATATACGAATTATCCATCATCCGCTCAACCTCACCTTGAGGAACTGAGCCGTCTAATATCACAGTGTTCCATTGGGCCTTAATCGTGTACAGCATATAACCCCACATTTATCAGTTAATTTCTCTTTCATGTAATTAGTATATGCGTAAATAAAGTACTGGTTAGGAGTTCAATAAAAGAAAAGATGTAATAGACAAGGGGGATTAAAATTTATAATACAGAGCTTCAATGAAATAAATTAGGCCTAAATGTCACTAATGATAAAAAGACAGTTAATATTTCTGATAACAAGAATAAACAATGAAAGTGACAATATAAAAAGAGCTTATGCAGTAAAGTTTTACGCAGCAGCTAGTATTGTATAGGAGATTAATGAAGCACGAACAAAGAACAATTGTTTTTGTTCGTGCTGTATTAATTTAGAAGACTGTTATTTCTCGCTTAAGCTACTTGATTTTTAGGAGTTTTTTACATCAATGTGTTGGATTTCTTTTTCATCCTGAGTATGTTCAACAAGTCTTTCCGCTGGAATAGAAAACCGATCTAAATGATTTTCAATAAAGGTCTGTCCTTTATCTGCAAGTAAACTTATTCCCTCATTTAATGAGCGTATGTCTCGATTTAACTCCAAAAGAAAGTTATTAGCTGTATCAATAATGTTCGCAAGTTTCTTATCAACAGCATTAGTGAGAATATCTTTAGCACGATCATTATCTGAAAATTGATCTTCAATTTTTTGTAAGTCAGATATAGCATCTACCATAGCCATATCTTGGAGTTCTTTATACTGAATGGTTTTTTCATAAACTAATTTTTGTGCTCTTTCTCTTAATTCTAATTGCATGTGACCTATGGCATTAATTGCATTCACATTCAGCTTTGTTAATTGCTCTTGATAATTCATTATTGCTTCTGTTGTTTTTTTCATTCGCTCAAATTCTTTATCTTTCTTCCATTCAGCAATTTCAGCAATAGCAACCTCAATACCCTTAACTCGCTTTATTTCTAAATCAACCTCAGCCTCTTTTTCATTGATTTTTGCTTCTGACTCAGCTTTTATTCTGGATTCTTGTAACTCAACATCACGACTATGTGATGAAGATTTAGAACTCTCACTCCTTTCATGTCTGCGCCCCTCTAAGGGTTCTGTTGCCCATTCACAAAGAGCATCTATTGGTTTACTTATACAATCAACTAAAGCACCGCCAAATTTAGTTAGCCAACTCATATTATTCCTCCATTAGTTTCTTAAACTCCCTATCGAAAAGAGTTTTATCTTTTTGATAGGAATATAAAAGCCGTTGATACTGCTTTTCATTTTTTTTAGATATTTCAATTAAATTATTAAGAATTGAAATTTTTTCTGATAGCAGTGATATGCAAAAATCTTTACTAGCTAAATCATTTGTTGTTGATGTCCTAATAACTCTATTTTCTACAAGCTCCACCATAACTCTTTTAAAACGGGTTATTGAGCTGTGTGAATCAGAAGGATTAAAATGACTGTCAAACATTTCAAAATGTTTATCTATCCATAAGTTAAATTCTCTTTCAAAAGCCAAATTTAACATATCAAAATCATTTTCAAATTCAAAAAAATTTCTAAATAAGTCTGGAGATTCGTGAGCTGTACGTAAAACTAAGTCACCCCTTGCTTTTCGCATCAAGTCTAGAACCCCCAGTAAATCTTGCTTATTAAGCATCCGTCTTTTGGCTTGCAATTTCTACATTATTCTTTTGGTCTTTAGCTTTATCTCGAATAGTACCAATCATGTCGAGAGTGTGCTCTTCTATAAGGCCGCCACTTAAATCTAGGCTTTTTGTATAGCTATCTACAAGCTCCTTTAACCACTGTGAAGCAACTTTATTTTCAACTTGAGATTCTGTCAAAGTTGAAGATACCTCTTTTAGTGTTTCAGAGAAAAACTTTGCACGCTCTTTTCTTAAGTCTTCTTGAATGCCACTCGCAAATTTAATTTCTTCTTTGAACTCTTTAACTAACTCTAAATAATTCTTTTCATATTCAAATAAAACTGAAAGTTTAGCTTTTAAGCTATTTAAAGTTACAAATTCATTCAATTCCCTTTCAAGCTTACTTGCCAGCTCAGTGCTGATAGATTCATCAGCTCCTGAGTTCTTTACAGCGTCTTGAATCATTTTTTGTAAGTCTTTCATAAATACTCCATTGTTAAAATATACGACTGAATGCCTAACAGCTTTTATAAGAAGAATGCCCGATTTCATCTAAAAAAGACAACTGGCCTCCAAAATATTGATGGAAACAACCATAGCTTGTTAATACATTTACTTCAATAAGTTACTAATTACCATATTGATACTTTCATCACTGTCAATATGGCCATAGATAATCAGAGAAATATCATAAAACTATAATTAGGCTAAATTTTTATTAAAATTGATGTTTGAGCTTTTTTAGGGAGTTTTTTAACTACTAATAAATAAGAATTATCAATTAGTCTTCTCACTTCATTTTCAGGGACGCTGTTATCAAAATAGACGCTAATCCAATGTTTTTTATCCATGTGATAACCTTCTGTGATGGAGGAATAGATATCCCTTAAAGCTGCTCCTTCATCAGGATCGCACTTTAGGTTTAACATCATCAGGTCATTTCTTTCACCAATTAATGCGAACATCTTATTCTTAACTTTAAAAACAGATACATCTTCACCAAACGGAAAATCAAGAGTGGCCTCTGGCTTTGATAAAATAAACTCTTTTATTTCATTGTATGAATTCATATGATTAATATTCCATTTTGTGTACTCTACTATTTTTTCATTGATGACCATGAAACAGTCGCTAATTTACCTTCCCCTTTTGACATATCTTTGCGATCCAACATCCTAGCTTCAAACTCGAAATCATCATTAATCTTAACAACCAACAGCTTATTAAAATTACCCTGTCTTTTCACGCTAACTTTCTCTTTGCTTTTCTCTGGTGTAATTGTCTTTATTTCAATAAAGTCGTTACCCAATCTACCATCAGATCCTTGGGTTCTAGGCTTGTGCCGTTTTATACCAAAAGTAATTTCAGCAAAAAGCTCACCTAACTCACCAAAAATAGGTAAGTATCTACCCGTAATTTGTTTGTAGTTAAAAGCGTCATCAACAAGAGTTTCAAATATGTGTATCAGATCAATATCAGCTTCAGGGTAACGTTCTTTTAACTCCTGTTCATGCAATTGACCATTTATCCATTCCCAGGAAATCCATTCACCATCATCCCATACCGCATCAGCAGAGCCTTCTATCACTCTACCTGTCATTGAACATCTGTTAACCATTACTTATTCCTTGTAATTTATTGACTAAATATATTTAGCTTTATATTTTCTTTCTTGAGTTCAACGATATTACCACCACAGCATTTTTTGTACTTCTTTTTTGAACCACAAGGACAAGACGAATTTCTATTAATTTTTTCAGCTTTTATTGGTTTAGGCTTTGCTTCAGCAATTTCGTTTTGAACTTGTTCAAAAGCCTTATCAAACTCAGCAAGAAAATCTTGTGCTCCTTTCTGCATCTGACCAACAAGGTCATTAAACTCTACAATATGATACCGTTTCGCTACGTAACTTCCTTTTCCAATAGCCTCAAGTAATAAAACTTCTGCTTTATCAATATCTTTATCTACAATAAAGCCTTTATGATACAGAATACCAAGCTCACCAATAGAATCACAACATCCCAGTTCAATCGCTTTTTGAAGATGTTTCTTTGCTAAATTTTTATCTAATTTGATTTCAGTATAAAAATAAAATAAATAACGGTTAGCCATTGCGGAGTCTACTTTAATAGCTCTGGTTAAATAGTCTTTAGATTCTTCAAAACGTTCTTCATCGAATAAGTAAGCACCATAAAAAGCAATAGCTTCGTTATACCCCCTATCTGCTGCTATTTTAACAAGCTTAAAACCTTCATCAAATTTGTCTTCGCCTAATACACCACTAGTAGCGATCACCGCATAACGAAATAATGATTCAACATCACAATATAGATATGCTTTTGAAGTGTCTGAACGATAGAGTGACTCTTCAAAACTTAACCTCAAAGCTGTGTAATAATGACTAGCGGCTAATTTTAATAAGCCGTGATGATGCAACTGAAAGGAATTTTCTACAACTAAGGGCATTCCGATTGTTGCTTGTTGAGCAATCGTTTCATATGCAATTCCTGCTTTAAGCTTAGCTTGGTAAGTGAGACTGACGGTTGCATCAAAGATTAATTGTTTGAATTCATATAAGCTGTAGTCTACCAACTCAACTTGCGAAATTGATTTCCCATAACCTAGTAATAGATAGATATCTTCATATAGCTTAACAATTAACTTTCTTGCAGACTCAGCTTTTTTTATACAAAGACTTTTAACTTCTTCAATGAAAGTGATATCGTCATTCGTTGAACTAACATTATTACCATGTACACCGTTATTACAGAGAATACGTAAATCATGAAAAAGATTTTTTGTATTTCTATTTATGACTTCTGACCTTTCAAGGGTATTAATCAGCTCAAATAAGCTATCACTACTAAATTCAACTACGAACTTATCCGCTATCAAAGCGCATAAACTTTCAATAATTTTTCTGAATTTTAACAATGAATAATCTGGGTTTTCTCGTAAAAACTCCAATGCTGTCTTGTAGTTTTCATATATTTCTTCACTAAATAATTTAGCTAATTCTATATCTGTTTTCACTTTTGACATTATTAATCCCTTAATCTCAATATCTTTTTTTATGCCCAAAGCCTTTAATCAATAATAATTAAAGATTTAGGATTAACATCATTTTTATAAAATTTCAGTTCCACAGATATTGAATCAAAATCTTGTGTAATTATTTTTCGAATATTTTCTGGTGATAATAAATTATAATAATATGTGCCTCTGGCAACTTTTGTTATTAAGTGGCTATCAACAAGAGCTTTAATTTGATTAGTGATAACTTGTGGTGATGTATCAATTAACATTGCTAGTTCAGATCTTGAATCTGAATTAATTATAAATTTGTTATTTGAATCTAACTTATAAATTAATGCTGCTAATAATTGTCCTGCCCTTTCTTGTAATGATAATGAAAAAACAATATTTCTCATCACTGATAATAAACCTGAATCAATCCCTATAAACTTTAAAAGTTTGCATTGAAAATCTTGTAAGTTTTCAGGTGGTTTTTTTATTACTGTGTTTTGATGATAAGTGTAATGGGGTTTTAACTTTGAAAAATACCCCGTTCCAATAAATAATATTTCTGTGTGAAATAATATTCCATCATCTTCAAAAACATCTAAACCTAGCGAAACGATACTACTTATTTCAAGTGTCGACAAAAATAATAGTCTTTTGGATCGTTTTCTAACATTTTGTCTAAAGCCAGAAGGAACGATCATTACAATAGGGGTATTAGCAGGAACAACTTCTATTATTTTTCTTAAAAATTCTTCAGGTAAAAACGTTTTTTTATGCTTAACTTCATTATTAAATGGTGGGTTAACCAGAACAAGATCAACGTCAGTACAATCTTCTTTTTTAGCATCAAAAAAATCTTTACCTAACTTCTTTTCATAACTGATCACATTAGTATCAGGAAAATAATGAGTTAGACGGTTTTCTAAGCCAGAACATGGATCTAAAATAGTTCTAATTTTATCTTTTGGGATAACAGAGCTAACAATTTCAGATATAAATTTCACTAATTCTAAGGGAGTTGCTATATCTGATTTAGAAACTTTCTTTGATTTTAGTGCTGTATTTTGCATAGAATAGTGCTTAAAATTATCAGTCAAAGTTAATAAAAAAAAGGGGGTATTAACTCTCCTTGTTCCTATCTGTAGTATTTATTATTAAAACTATTCTAGATTTAGTTTTTTAAATAAAATTTTGTTCCGCTTTTTTGCATCACTTAAAAGTTTATCAAATGAAATAACCTCAATAACAGCATTAAGGTTATCGTTATAGAATATATAGCCTTGATTATCTAAAAGTGGCTTATAGTTTCTAATTTCCAAAATTTCTCGAATTGAAGATGTTAAATCACAAATCACATAGCAGTAGACAGGGATTCTCTTATCAAGATAGATCTCTCTACCTCTATCATCTTTAATCAGATCACGCTTACGCAACTTCAAAATATAACCAGTAACTTGATCTATTGGATTGTCGTTACCCTTATAGTTATCTCGCATAGGGCGTTTAAACTCTATAATAATAGCTGTAGACGTTTCACGCCTATTATCTCCATATACCACAGGATTATTGAAAACTAATAAATCTGGACGTTCTTTAGAGTCAATATCAGTAACCGATTTGAATGACTTATCTGATACTAAGTGCTTATGGTAAGCCATACGCTCATCAATCAGCCATAAATTGTTTTCTTGCACATCATCACTGGTAGAGCGAATAGGCATAATAATGTCGTGAACAGTATCTTCAAGAGCGTATTTATCATTCTCTTGAAATTCCAAACTAAATTCTAAAGCGTCAATTACAGCTTTGCGATGGACTATATACTTTGCAAGGTTTGACTTACCTATTTCGTTAAGATCACCAGCATATCTTTGCAAAGCTTCTTTGTAAGCAGAGTAATCTTTAACCTTACTATGCTTGAGTTCATCTTTTATACGATGAGCTTCATTTTTTAACTCCATTTCATAATTACGGGTTAATTTGTGCAGCTCAATATCAAGTTTTTCATCCGATAAGTCGAAAGGTATTTTTTTAAGCCAACAAGGACGATTTTTTATTATATGTCGATATTCATAACCATTATGATTTACATATCTTTCAATCATTTCACGATGTTTTATAAACATCGGTTCTAAGAATGGTTCAAATACCTCATTACCAAAAACCATCAACTCTATAATAATAGTATTTATTGCTGGGGAATTTTCATCTTCATCACATAAATCTGTTTTATCTGCAATCCTAAAAGCTGTTCGTTCTTGGTTTACATATGTATCGAGGTATGGGGATGTAACATAGATCGAATAATTAAACTTAGTCCCATCAGTATCTTCAAACATTGGTGGAATATTTTCTTGATACTCTTTTAAAGTGCAACCTTTTACAGAGCGCGAATCAGCACACAAAAACACTTTATGGTTTTTTTGTTTACTGACTTTTACGTTCTTGAAGAAATGAGCTTTGAACAAGTTAGATCCAATACTAAATTCTTTTTTCTCAATATCATGAGAGTAAGTGGTATTGAAAAGAATCAACAAATCAACTTCTTCACCACAATCATCTTGTAGTTTAAAACTTTTAATCTGCCCTTCAAGAAAGTAAATTAGACAATGTTCAATAATTTCAGATGCAATAGCATCCAACGTTTTAGGTAAACGACTACGATAAGGTTCTTGAACAGTTTTTAAGCTAACCTTCGTTATTAATTTATCAGAAGATTTAGCGTCAATTATATCTTCACTATTGAAATCTACATCGTCAACGGAAAAACCAAAAGTTAATTTTTTCTTTGAGTTACCTTCGTTGTAAACACTTTCGACAAGAACCGTTTCAAAGGCTTTTAACCATGTAAAACGACCAACCCCCTTACAACCCAAGCTCGATTTAAAGGTTGATTCAGCGGTTTTGAATGACTGGTAATTTGCATTATTAAAGCCTTCACCCGAATCAATTATTTCAAAAGATTCTATCTGTTGATAGCTATTATCTTCCACGTTTAAAACGTTTTGAGTATTTTGCCTAATAGCTTTTACTGTCAACTCTGCTTTTGCTTTTTTACTTGTGGCTTGAATAGAGTTTACTATTGCCTCAAAAACAGGAACAAGACGATCACTCGGTGATAATATGAGATTATTAACTTTACCCTTAACATCAATTTGCACTTGTCTTATTCCTTATCCATAAAGATTTGAATACCCCAGATGAGAGGCAGTAATTATTACTATATATGTTGCTTGATTAAATCATAAACGAGATCATCGGCAAATTGGGTTTTAAAGTTCACTTTCACTTTTTCACTAATTTTATTAAACAAGACTTCTGCGTGTTTGATCTTACGTTTTTCTTCTTCACGTAAGCTATCCTTGCGATCAACATTTTTAGTTTCAACAACAAAGTTTAATATCTGGTTATCCTTTGTTTTAACCACATAAGCAAAGTCTGGTGAGTAAGTGAAACCGCCAGCTACAGGGATTTTAATGGAGTTTTTTGGGATCTTCGTAAAAACCGTAACTGATTCAATTTCTTCAATGATGTTATCTTTTTCTAATTCAGAATCATAGAAAACATCTTCAAAAAGGTATGAATCGTGTGGCGGTACAGTTTCATCGCTATGAACACCTAGATCACTTGATAAAACATCAGGTAAAGCTTCACCTTTAGTATTGGTAAACTTACTTGGGTGTATGGTATTAGAAATAACGTTATACCCAAGTTGGAACTGAGTGAAGGCGTTGTTTAGTAGGAATGAACTAAAACCTGATTTAATCTTACGGATAGTTTGTATGTTCAAGTAATCCGTAATATCAACAACATCTTTTATTTCAATAAATGCTCTGTGTAAAGTTGAGATTTTAATAAACGCAAGTTGTGATAAACGCTCTAAAAATTCTCGATAACTCATTGTGCTAAATTTGGCAAAATCATCATCTTCTTTATAAATATTGCGAGACATCGCTATTTCATTATGAATATAAAGTTGCTCTACTCTTGTTCTTACACCTGTTTTCTTAAAACTACCTGCTTCACCATCTAAGTATTCTTTAAACAGATCAAAAAATTTCTCTTCATCTTTGATTTTGTATTCAAGAACAGCTTTATGATTGATAAGTTCCCATAGCTCTTTAAGCTCTTGATACTTTCCTACACGCATAGAAGTACGTTTTTTAGCCCCATCAGCTTTTTTAATTTTTCCTGGCCTAACGCCAGCAGGAAAAGCTTTAGGGTAAGTATCTTTAAGGCGAGAATATCCTTCATTGATGAAATTCTTGTTGCCATCAATAACACCATTAGTCCGCAAATCTATCATTATGTCTAGCTCATCTTGATCAGGGTAGTTAGATTTTATTTTATCTAATATCTCCTGTGTAAGCTTAGCGGGGATAGTCTCTTTAAATGAAGATTCGTTAACGTCTTTAATTAAATCATCAACGAAATTTTTCTCTGTAAAATCGACATAGTAATTTAGACTAAATGTACGGTCTTTAACACGAGCCATATATTCATTAACGGGGAGGCGTAAACCACGTCCAACTTCTTGAAGTTTAGATGTAGTGCTACCACTAGAGCGTAATTTACAAATTTGGAACACATTAGGATTATCCCACCCCTCACGTAAAGTCCACTTTGAAAAGATGAAACGTCTTGGATTATCTAATGAAAGTAGTAGTTCTTTATCGTGTAAAATTTCAATGATTTCTTTTTCTATCTTATCGTCTTTATCACTATTATCTTTTGAAAAGTAACCACCATGAACCACCGAAACATCTTTAATCGTTTTCTCTAAATAATCTTTATAGAAAGGGTCTGTTTCTACCTTTAGGTATTGTTTGGCTTCTGCTACAACCCATTCTTCAAACTTAGTTTTTAGACTACCTGAAAGGTCATTACCATCACGGTAGCCTTTAATATCATCAATAAAGAAAAGTGATAATGGTTTAATGCGAGGTTTTTGTGTCAAGAAATCACGTTCAAGCTTAAAGTGTTCCTTGATAGCTTTACGCATCATATTATCTTCAAGTGTTTGAGCGTATGAATATGGATTAATAGACTCATCTTTTTTAAGCTGAATACCGTTACTTAAAAGCACAGTTGATTTATTCATACCATCAATAAAAAGATCTTCAATAGCTGAATGTGATTTTGCCAAAGAGTCTCCCTTAGCTAGAGAATATAATGTTTTGTTCCCACTTTCATTAAGTTCAAAAATAGCTTCCTTACCATCAACGTTTTTTAATTTTAGGTTAGCAGTATCATCACCTACAACATCTTCAATGTATGCATTGATACCTTTTACCAAATCATCATTAAATGCATCAACAGCAGTTAACCGATAGACAAGATTTTTATAATCATCATTAAAAGTAGCACCATAACGAATAATATACTGAGCTTGTATTCGTTCAATGTTTTCCCATGTTTTTTTAGCTGTAGGGAATTTATGAGGCTCATCAACGATAATAATAGGTTTAACAGCTTTAAGTGCATCTACAGGACAGTCAAACTGATTATTAAATAAACCAGTATCATATTTATCTTCTTGCAGTGAAGGCGAATTGATCATACCTGAGTTGATGATAAGAACGTGAATATATTTTTTGCTTACACTGTTAGCATTAACAAAATCTTGGATTGATTGCGGCATGTAAGCTTTAGTATTCTTCTTAGAACCTTTTTTACTTTCAACCACATACGTTTTTATTTCTCGTTCATAATCATCACGAAAATGTTCCTTTAATGCATCACTTTTAAGAAAGTTTACTGTACCTGCTTTGATTGATAGAGTAGGTACAATCACGATAAATTTGTTTAAGCCAAAGGCTTTATTTAAGTCGTACATCGTTTTGGCATAGGTGTAGGTTTTACCTGTACCTGTTTCCATTGATATATCAATGATGTTACTACAGTCGTAATGAGCTTTGGTATGCTCAATACCATTAAAATCTTGAACAGCTTTAATGTTTGCTGAATAATGATAATTTGAAATTTGCAATTCTGGATTAGCCAGTAACCTAGTTGTCATATCGTTAGCTGATACGGGATCTGCTCCCATAAACAAGCTCATTACAGCATTGATACCCGCCTCTTGATGAGGTAGTTTTTTTTCAAAAGTAAAACCTGCCATTTTAATATCTCACCACAACTTCAAGCTCTAAAGATTTTTTATTCGCGTAACTTTTAAGAGCTTCGTTAAGTTCCATTTGTTTTGCACTTTCAAAATTATTGCCATAAAACACGATTTTATGCGGGGCAAATGTTTTATCTTCGTCAAGCTTTATTAGGAGTTCTTTAAGTGCATCAGTAGAAAAATTTGGTGCTATTAAGTATAAGCGACCATCACAGTAATGGGCTTGATAGTCAACAAGGTCAATTATCTTGATAGATGTTGTTAATAAGCTACCATCATGTAATGACCAGCTAGTTAGAAGGGTATTATATTGAGCATCAGTGAGCATCGCATCATCGAACATCGTAGGTTGTGATAAAGATAATTCGTCATCTGTAGTTACACGAAAATCGTCTACAGAGTTATAAATTTTAAAACCAAAATTACCTTTATATTCGGGTTTTTCTTCTTTAATTTTTTGTGCTGCTTTGATGATTCGGGCTTTGGTTATATCAAAAATAGTTTTATAACCTTCTTTGTAGGCCTCTGAAGCTGGCTCAATCTCTTCAGGAATTTGAATAGATATAAATTGTCTATTGCCATTATCTTCTGAGTTAGCCTCTAAAACAGCATGGGCAGTAGATCCTGAACCAGCAAAAAAATCTAATATAATATCGCTTTTTGAGGATTCTGGGGCTATATGAATTAGGTTTTTAAGAACCTGAATCGGTTTAGGGAAACTAAATAATTTTTTACCATTAAATAACGTTCTTAAATCACGAGAAGCTTTTTTATTACCTTCAAGATCTGTCCATAGAGGAGATGGTCTTTTGGTTCTTCCTTCTAGATAGTATTTAATATAAGGCCACCATATTTCACCACCATCTCGTTTCGTTTTTTTCCAAAGAACCATGTCATCTTTGACTAATTGTTCATACGTTGGTTTTCCGAAACGCCAGCAACTTTCATAGCCAGCAGATGCAATAGGAAACACTTCATCGCCATCTGGATCTATTACTGCATAATACATATTAGGGCGGTCTGTTCTTTTATCATTACTTCCTGTTTTTCGCATTTGGTCAAATGCATAATTTCCTTTAGAGTCTTTATTTTGAAACCTTTTTAAATCGTGTTCTGTTAAAGGTAAGCCACTTAAGTCAACATCAAGTACTTTGGTATATACAAGAATGTAATCAAACGAAGTACCTAAACCACCACTATCTTGTCCTGTAGTTTGACCCGTTGATCTAACAATATTCCCAGCAAAATTCTGTTCCCCAAATATTTCGTCACAAAGTAATTTCAATTGATTTAATTCGTTATCATCAATTGAAATATAAATCACTCCATTATCTGCTAGTAATTCTCTTGCTATATAAAGGCGTGGGTAAATAAAGGTTAACCAAGCACTGTGACTGCTAGACCCCTTATCAGTAAACTCTAAGATACGTTCAGCTTCATCCAGCTCAATCCCAGCAAGCTCACTAAGTTGTTCTTTAGTAAATTTACGGTCATCATTATATACAAAACCATCAGAACCAGTATTGTAAGGTGGATCGATATAGATCATCTTTATCTTTTCACTATAGGCATTAACCATATGCTTTAATACTTCAAGGTTATCTCCCTTGATAAGCAGATTTTGGCTATCTTTGTTTTGCTCTAGTTGGTTATGCTCATTATCAGCATTTATCAGTGTTTTGGGAGGAAGGTTAGCAAGTAGTCGAGCATATGATTTACCAAGCCAGTTTAATGTATAAGATTCTTTTGAAAGCTCGGTTTCATTTGCATTTACCACTTCAAGCATTTTCTCTTGGATGAAGTTACCCTCTTTATCAAAACATTGTGGAAAATATTTTTTTAGGGTGGCAATTTGTTTACTGTTTACGGTTTCGGTATTTGAGTGTAGAGTTTCTTCTTGTATTGTCATGATGTTAAGACCTAAATTTATTTTTATATTAATAATCAGTTACAGGTAAATGGAGAAATTGACTTAATTACTGATTAGTTTTCATTTCTTTCGACAATTTTTACCGATGCTTCAGTTAAGCCGATTCTAGTTAATTCAGCTATAGCACCATCTAAACTTTTGAAAATTCGTGCTTCGTATGGCTGCCTTGAGCTACTCAGTACAATGGGCTTACCATCCCATTCAGCAGCAGAACCATAAAAAACAACCTGATACTCGCCCTTACTTCCAACAACTTGAGCTTTATCAATCACTTTGCTTTCAACTCTAATTTTAGCCATAGAGCTTAAGATACAATTACCGCCATTCATTCCTGAAATCACAATAAACCCATTATTTAATAATTAATATTGATACGATATCAAATATCGTTACAAAAACAACTATTGGTTTTTAATAAATAGCTTTTATTAAAAATAAAAGAATATAGGTAAAAAACGGAGTGATTAACTCCGTTTTATCTGACTAAAAAACGGCTTCAGTCACGCTCTCTATATATAACATCAGGTTTAACGTTAAACGACTGGCTCATTTGTTCGGTTAATATCTGCTCTTCTAAATCTCTAGCTAAATCAGAAACCTGTTGTTTTAATTCCATAACTTTAGAGCCTAGAATGTAATGCTCAGGAAAAGTAACTCGACCTGACATAAATATTTCTTTTACTTTTCTTACAGATTTATTTATGTAAAGTTTTTGTCTTATTACCAGCCAAGGTGTGGCATGAAGTGGGTTTAGTTCGGTGTGAATGAATTGAAAAAATTCATTGTATTTTTTATTAACTTTAAAAGTTTTAATTTTATTTAAATGACTTTTACTTTCATTGATGTGCCATTCAATCATTTTTTTTAGTAATTTTACTTCGTTTATATTCATTTTACGCTCCAGATTTTAGATAAAAGGAGGCTATACGGCACAAAAATTATTTTTTGTAACACCTCCTACTCGTGATTAATTTCACTAAGATTTTGTTTAACATTTCAATTTCCATTAGTTGGAATAATCAATACAAAGCTTATGCTTTAAATTTAAATAATTTTTCAAGGCTATTTTATAAATTTCAAGCCCATCACATCCGATCTATATGACGATTGTAATTTGTTTCAATACAATCTAATTTTTATCAATTTCACCTCCAGTCTTTTTTTTGATATTTGATTTTTTCTACACATAAGAGCCATCTAAAGCTAATAATATAAGATGCATAGCTTTTTCAGTAGCAGTTCTCTCCCGATCCGTAATGCTAGGGTTAGGACTGTTTAAATGATCATAATAAAGCGCATACCCTTCATGTAATACGTGTCTTTCAGTTGTTTTCAACAGGTCTAAAATAACTAAATGCTTTTTCTTAGGAAATATCATCGCATTAGTTAAAATATCCTCAATTTTACCCAGAAGAATAATACCTTCACCTTTATATACAAATGTACTACCGTTAATTTTTGTAGAGTTATAACCTTTAATATTCATTTTATTCACCTTCATTCTTGTTTTAATTATTGATTTTTTAACAGTTAGATTATTATTTTTTAATACATATCTTTGATGTAAAAAACGACTAACAAAATAAATGACAAGCTTATTGTTGTCTTAGGTGTAACTACAGCTAGAAAACTTTTACTTGAGTTTGTCCAAAAGCCTTTTTTATTCTCTAAGGGTTCAGAAATATCTTTCTCTGGACGTTCTTCAAGAACAGATGTGGTAGAACTAACTTTGGCTAATTTCGTAATGAGGGCAACATTAATAATTTTTTCTTCTAGTAGCTTTGTTAAAGCTATAGCTTCATTAGCATTTTGGTTAACATCATAAATTCGTGCTATTTGCTCTAAGCCAGTGACATTTTTTAAATTCACGTTCTCAGTCGGAAGATTAATATCATCAATCATTCTGACGATTTTTAGATACTTCCAAAGCGTTGATGGTTTTAAATCAAGCGTTTGACTTAATGTATTAAGCCATGATGTAAAACTTTTTTGCTTGCTTTGTTTATACAATTCGTGTTTTTCAACAAGTAGCAGTTTTGTGCCAACGGCAAACCAGCCTTGGCGAAGCATTTCAGACATTTGTATTATTTCAACTTCAATATCTGATAATAAAGGGGGGGTATTAATAGTTTGTAAATTCATAGTAGTCTCCACTTTTTTTGAGCAATGGGAGGCTATACGGCACAAAAATTATTTTTTGCAACACCTCCCATTAAGGGTAAATCTCACTGAGATTTTATTTAACATTTCAATTTCCATTCTTTGTAATAATCAATACAAAGCTTACGCTTTACATATCAATTGCAGACAAGTGTCTATCTCAAGTTGGCCTAATAGTAACAAAAAAAAATCCCTCTGTAAAGATCTTTATTTTAATTTCTTTAACGTTTTCATCAACTTAGTATAACTTATTCGTAAATTTGTCAACTTGGACAACCTTTGAAATTGTATTAACTTCTATGGTTCAAATGGTTAAACATACTTCCTGCTCTTAGATTTACTTGATAGTAGATCTACAGGACTATTTTGCTCATTCACATCTAAATGGTTGATTTTTAGTGGGCTTGAGTGGGTTTTATTATGATCAAAGTATTGCTCATTTAAAAACTCAGGAAAGACGGATTGCTCAATTTTATTTTTCACTAACTGAATATCTTGAATACCATAGCCAATTTTCAATTTAAGATATTCATCGAATTTATTTACACACTTTTGTGAAGCTAACTCTTCTTGCGGAGTTGATAATAAATGGGTTTGATGTAACTGATTTACTTGCTGTATTAACAGATGACATTGATAAAGAGATTCGTTAGACATTTCAATCAAATTGTTCGCTGTTCGTACTACAGTTTTTATATCAAAACTTAGCTTAGCTTCCACTACAAAATCATTATATGCATCATTTATAAAGCTTTTAGCCTGACTACCTTGCTGGCATGCTATTTTTAAAAAGTCTTTACCATTTTTATTTTTTTGGGTCTGAAGCCAACCATAAATGTAACTAGCACTTTGCTCATCTAATACCGAAGGTAAGTTAAACTGTTTTAAAAGTTGAAGACTTGAAGATTCCGCTACAAGCTCTTCAAAGCCATAGTTTTGAGAGCCAAATTTACCTGTTAACTTTCTTTTTAATCTAAATTCATGCCCTGTTGCATGAGATAACTCATGTGCCAATACACCTAAATATGAAAGTTCAGGGGCATCACCAACAAAATTATCTTCACTGACTAATGATATTTCGTCATGAGCTGGGGAATAATGACAACTAGAATTATGATGTATTAAATCTACATCCATCTGACTTCTTGCTGCTTCAATATAATTTCTTGCTGCATTTATTTTCGGATCAAAAAGTGCTCTTCTTTCATCATCAGAATTACATAATTTCAATTTTTCTAATAATGTTGTTTCTGAAAATCCACTGATCCATTTTTGGTATACTGTATTACTTTTTAAAGAGTCTTCAAACTGGGAATGATGGTAGAGAGGGAAATGCTTAACTATTTTCTTAGCTTGATATTTATCTTGTTGAGCTTCTGTAAGTAAATTATATTTTTTTGCTGAGATCCACTTTTTTTTGTCTAAATTTGGCAAGTTATCGTTTAGATATAATTCAATTAATTTGGCACAAATAGCTATTGGAAACTTTGGCTTATCATTTTCAATAATTCCAAGTTCTTTGATATCTCCATTGTTCAAAAAGAATGGTAAATCTAAGCCTTTATCTTCTTGAAGCATACCAAGTAAGTACGAATTTCCGTTTTGATATTCTTTACCAGTATTAGCATTCTTTGGTATGCCAAGTACTAAATCATTGAACCATGACTTTTTGAAGATAACTTTTTCACCATTTTCAAACCTTTCTATATATTTTCTATAAATACTAATCACTTGATCTAAAATAACGTCATTTTTACTTTGAGGTTGCTGTGGTGAAGAGATTGTTGATATTTTATTTTTTATGTCGGTTAATTGTTTAGTAGTGAAAGTGGAGGAATTTTTAGACTTGATAATTTGTTGATAAAAATCGAGTAATGAATTATTTGATAAAAATGAATTAAAATCTTTAATCGTTTTCTTATCTTGAGTAGTTTTAGCCCTTGATAGATAAAAATTTAATTGTTTTACTGATTTTACACTGGCATTGTTTACTATATATTTAGCTTTAATATCTTCAATTAAAATACTTGTTACATTTTCTTTCTTCATAAACACCACAACTGATTAATTTCAGCCATGGTGTATCAGTAATTAAAATAAATTTATGAAATCATAACCTTACTATAAAAATTACATATGAAAATTTATTGTCAATAGTGATAATTCATTTTATTTGAAGAAATGTTCAAGTTCTTTTTCCTTTGCTTCCTTTTCCTCGATTTTTTTAAAGTCAGCTCTAACCTCAGCCATAAAATTTGGGTTTCTCGCTATCATAATAAGTGGTTCATGAGTCTGTTTTGATTTGTCAGGGTAATGTTTTTTTATATAACCAACTCTTTCTAATTCTTTTAGTGATGCTTTTAATGCTCGATTTCTTTCTCTATTCGTTTTTAGATTCATTGACATACGATTAATTAAACTTTCTTTGACATGCATAACATACTCTTGATTGCCAAATTTTTTAGTTTCAAGATATAAGAATAGAGATTTAGCATATCCCGTACTAATTAATCCATACGCTCTTAGATCAATGAATTCTCTGTCAATGTCCGTTGAGTTTTCACCTTTAGGCAGAAAATCGTAATCCATTGTAAAATGGATGATTTTACTTTCTTTTTTCCAATCGTACTTTAAAACTAAGCTTGTTTTTATTTTTCTAATACACACTTGATCATCACTAAATATTTTTATGCAAATATCACTAGCCTTAAACTTATCAAGTCTTTTTTCAAAAAGATCTATATTGGATTTTCTGATTTGAACTCCCAACGTTTTAAAGATCTCAATTTCGGTCATTTCAAATTCCATTACTTTAGGAGCATTGTCAGGAAGATTTTGATTTGTTTTTTGAAGTTTACTCACCAATAAAGAAAAAAGAGGAAAATCTTTTATAGTATCCAGTAAACGCCCCTTGTAATAAATAGTTTCATTTTTAGTACGTCTAAGGTTGATCTCGACTTCCTTTTCTTCATCATATTTTGGAGGTCTAGCTGAAAAAATAGGAGCAAATAGCAGGCTTGTTAATTGAATTGAGTCAGTTAATTTATTAACGTATAGTTTTTTACTTTCTGTTGTTACCATGAATATTCCCTTTAATATTTACTAAAAATACATCTAATAACTTAAAGGTCAATAGCTATCTGGAAAAATATAAAAACTGAAGCCAATCTTGATGATGTTTCACACCACACGAATTAAGGTTTTCAACTACACGTAGTTATGTTTTATGATACACAAAATAATGTTTTCAACTACACTCAATGAGTTTTTAACTACACACACCTAGCCTGTAGGTATTATTAAGTAAGGGGTTAGGTGTCCTCTATCAGTAACTTTATCTATATTATTAACAATAATAAACCAATTAAACATTAAACATGCTTTTCTGTAATAATGCTTTGCATCAATAAATATTGGTTGTATTAACTATTTATAATAAATGTTTAGTGTAATTATTTTAGTTTCTTATCTGCTGGTTTTATTGTTGTATCTTTTTTGAATAATTTTTTAATTTCTTCATTATGCTCAAAATCATCAATACTAGATTCAATAACGTCATTCGGTACTTTAATATTTTCTATTAGCTCATATAATTCACTAGCATTACAATCCATGGATTGTTTAGGCATAGGTTCGTTGTAATTAATATTACAAGTTACACCTTCAAAGTTAGCTTCTATATCTAACACATCACCTGTTTTCTTCTGATTATTTGACATACGCATAAACATATTGAAAAACGATATCCCCAGTACTAATAGTAAAATCAGTGATTCCATTTTTCTAAATTCAGAATGTTGCTTTACAAAATTAATTATTACTCGTTTGTTGAGTTTTCTTCTGCTATTTATTTTTTGAAAGTATATTTCAAAGATATTTGATATTTGACTTATACTCATTTCATCAATACTGATCAGCTCTTTTAGTGCAGGATGTTTTTTTAATAATTTAAGTATTTCATCAATAAGCCAATCATTTTCTATGTATTTTCGTTTATCATTACCTGAGAGGGCTTCACCTCTAAATTTCTCTTCAATTAATGTTGCTAACGTGATGTCGTTCATCTTCTTACTCCTTTTTTATTATTATTTTTCATAATGCCAGTGATCGAATTTTCATCAGTTAACCTTTCACCATTAGCTCTTTCAAATTCATTTTCTGTATTTGATATCGCTTGAGATATTGATTGTTTAATTTCTGTATCATTGATATCCATTACCATTTCAGCAGTTAAGTTGGCGTAAATATCAGCTTTACTTTTATTAAATATCGCTGTTAACCATTTTTTAAAGTAATTCAAGAATTGATCTTTTTTATCATCAACATCTTCAACTAGATTTTTATATTGTTCACGCTTCATTTTTAGCTGTTTGAGCAGGTATTTATTTTTAGGGAGGTATTTATCCATCGTGATCAGTTTGGATACGCCACGCCTAAATTTGAGACTTTTAAAGGCTTTTGCGGCAATATTTTGCATGTCACAAAAATTTTCATTTAACTCATGGGTTTTTCCAGTTGCAGGATCTATACCTTTTTTGAATAGGTTTCTTAAATTTGATTTTTTGTTTTTAAAGTCATAATTAAAAAACATGACATGAGCATGAACATTTCGTATAAATTTATTATTCTCATCAAAATGTCCTTCATCAGCGTAGTGAAGTGAAAAACCTAAATTGGTAAAACCATATTTTTCTGCATAAGTGTTGGCATAATCTTTTAAACATTTAACAATGGCTTGTTTAGCTCGCTTATTCCCAAGCTTTTTTTCTAAATTCAGGCAATGTGATTCTGAGAGCACTACAACATGCTCAAAGAGAGTGTTCATATCAGAGCGACATTTTTTACCTGTTACTTTTTTATATCTATCTAGACACTTATAATAAGCATCAAGGGGGGATTCTGAATGTTTAGGACTTACAGTTACATTTTGATTTGAGTATTGAGAAAATACATTAACTGAGTTTGTTTTATCCGTTCTAAGAACATGTTCAAATTCTGCTAAAGCAGATTTATAGCTTCTATCCCTAATTTCTGTTTTAACAACGGTGTTAGTAGTACCATTACTCTTTTTTTCAGCAATCTTATTATTATATTTAACCTGCTTAGTAATTTTCTGATGTTTATAGTAAGCAGATCTGACTGCTACAAAGTTTTTTTTCATGCTCTTCTTTTTTATTGCTTACTTACAATAAAACATAAATTTATTTTTTTGCAATAAAGAAAATTATTTTAGATCTGAGATTTAAGATAAAGCTTTTAACCCACTAAAGCCTATCTTCGATAGGGCGGGTTTTCAGGAGACTGAAAATGAAAATATACAGGATAAAATCAAAGCTTCTTAATTAATCGAGCGAGAAAATATATAAAATATTTGTATTTGCCAACAAGAACAAAATATTACTATTTTTGTTAATGTTAAAAAATATTGAGATTTTGAGTCTCACTTTAATGAATTAATATAAACGGAGTACATTTGCTCCGTTTAATGGAGTTAGCTATATTATTTAGTAGTATTTTCCATGCCTATTCTATGTAAAAAGTATATTCTTTCTTTTCAAATCTAAAGTCGTAGCCGTATGATTTAGCCGTATCGAAAAGATATTTTTTTATGTGATTAATTTTTTCATCTAGAATCTTCCTTCTAGAAAGCGAACTATACTTCCCTTCATTTTTTAATTTGAAGCATTGATTCAAAACTTCCATACAGGCATTGTTAGTTACTTCAGTGAGTAATTGTTTAGGATGTGAAGGAATCCCTTCAGGAAAAATAAATCGTGGGATGTTGATGCAAAGTTCAGCATCTGAATTATTTTCAAAGGCTTTATCTATACTGATCACCTGCCCTGAACCATCTTTATAAAGAATTAATAATTTCTTTTTTTCTGTTTCAATTCGTACTGATTTAGTCAAATTTTCAATAATTCCATTTACACGAAGTCTATTAAAATATATTTGTTCATCTGATAGGTTTAAATTATCAACTGATATGCTTTCTATTAGTTTTTTAAAATGTTTGCTATCAAATGTTTCTGATAGTTGATTCCTTACAAGAAACTCTAAACTATCACTATAACCAAGCTTTAATTTTTCGAGAGATCCTTTTTCAACACTCAGCTCATCCATAGTTTCTTTGGAAAAGTCCTCCATCCCTTTTACAGCATATTTCATATGAACATTGTATAGGTCTTTTATTTCTTCAAGTCGACCATCAATCTCTTTAATATTTTTACTTAATTTATCTATTTCATTTTGTTCTGATTTTTTATCACCAATAACAGGAGAAAATTCAGAGCTACACATGAATCTTAATAAATTATATTCTACAGCTTCATAATTAACACTTGCATACTTGCAATTACCACCACTCTTAGCGAGTGAGCATTGTAAATAAACCCATTTTTTTCCTTTTTTACTTATACCTTTGAAATTATGAATCATGTTAGAACCGCATGCTCTGCATTTAGCAATGTTTGTTAATAAGTTTCCAAATTTATTGCCTTTTCTACCTCTTTTTCCTTTCAACTTAGCTCTTTTATATAAATTGGCTTTTAAAAATTGGTTAGTAGAAATGATTTCTGGATAAAAACCTTTTATCGGCTTACCATCCTTTTCATAAGCTTGAGTTTTAACCAATATTTTTTTCCCATCCAGAGGGTTCGTTCTTTCTTTTTCAACTTGAACTAACTTTTTCGGCTGATAAACCCCTGTAAGAACTTTGTTACCTAAGATTTTATTTATATTAGAACTGTTCCAATATTCTGTCTTTTTTCGTCCTCCACTTTTGAGTATAGGAACAAGCTCTGCGTTAAAAAGTTTGACTATCTCAATTGAGCTAAGAGAAAGGTGATCGACTTCAATTTTATTACTATCTTTAGTTTTACTTATACCCTTTTCTTTCTGTAACAAATAATCATCTTGTCGTTGCTTATAAATTTTAGGTTCATCGTCTTTAGTGTAATCACCTGTAGTTAAATCAAAAATTCTCTGTATTATTTCTACATAATCAGATTTTTTTTCATATTCATTATCATCATTAACAATAAGCCAAGATGGACACATAGTTGTTAAAGCATTAACTACGCATACTTTAGTGTCATTCCTAGCTAAGGCTTCCATTTTTGCCTTAGCTTCTTTTCTCGCCTTTTCTTTTTTCTTTTGCCATGCTTTTCCAATACGATATGATTTATCTAAACTTTCAGCATGTGCTTTAGAAAGCATCATTAGACTAATTAATAACTGACTCGTCTGATCTGCATGTTTCGTATCACTTATATAAATCTGTGAATCTGATAACGTCACAATAGCTATGCCTTTTTTAATTATATTAAGAAAAATTGGCATACTCTCACTTAGCTCAGCTCTAGATAATCGATCTAAAGATTCAATAATTAAACAGGTTTCCTTTGGTTTGTTTATTTCACCACGCTCCAGTTTGTGAAGAAAGAAACCCAGACCAGCTTCAGGAAGTAAATTGAACGACTTATATGCAGAAGTACCTAAATCATTATAATTATCTTCACTCAGTACTAATTCATAATCTTCACAATACTTATTAGTCGCATCTAATTGCCGATCAAATGAATCACCAAGCTCTTGTTTTTTAGTTGAAAAACGAATGTAGCTAATTGCGTACTTTCTATTTTGTAACTTGTCAGGTCTAGTTGGTTTTTCTTGGTTCATTTCAATTTAATCATTATTAATTTATAGGGTTAATATAGCATATTCTCTTATTCATATGATAACCGGGTATAACAGATGAAAAAATATCACGAAGCATAATAGCTTCGTCAGGGTCACACTTAAGATTGATACAATAATGCCCAGCCATTTTACCGTCAGTATCCTTCTCGCTACCCTTGCCCAATGACAAGGTGGCAAACATCTTACTTTTCACACGAAATACTTTTACCTCATCGCCAAAAGGGTAGTACATTGAGGTTTCAACTTTACTGAGTAAATAGCTTTCAGCTTGTTTATGATCCATTTATTGCCCTAAACTCGCGATTAATTAAATATTACTTTACTCAAAAAATGCACATAAAAAAACCTAGCAAACTAGGTTTTATTTGAAATGGGGAAAGGTATTTTAGCTTCTTCGCTTAAACGCAAAGCCTATAAGGAAAAGTGAAAAAAGTAACAAACTATTTGGCTCCGGCACTTTAGTAAAAGCAGTATCAACTATACGAACTGCATCATCATTGCCATCAGCCCAGATCATAAATGCTGAGCCGATTAAATTATCAGGAGCAAAAAACACACCTTCATCATCAAAAATCAATGAAGCTTGTTGATCAAAAAATATATCCGTTGTTTCAATACTAGTTTGCGTTAAATAGGTAACAAGCGAGAAGTTTAAATCGTCATTGTCGTTAAGGTAATCAGCATAAAAACCCAATATATTAATTTCTTCTGAAAACGAAAATAATAAGCCTTCATCAAGATCATTCAAGTCACTAGATTGCCCACCATCAAGATGATGGCCATCTTGATCACTAGACTTAACACCTAAACCCGAACTGCCTTTATATACGCCATATGGCCCTGATAATAGCTGCCAATCTGTTAATACGTCTTGAGTGCTATTAACATTGGTTGTCCAAGCACTGATAGTTAATGTAACGTCATTCTCTGTAAAGACAAACTGTTCAGCGACACCTTCATTGGTGCCATCAAAGTCGATAACGTTAATAATATTGGCAGATGATGACATTGATGATATCAGTAATAAAACACTAATAAACTTGGTAAACCTGGTTAACATGGATTCTCTCGTTATACGCTAAAATAAATTAATAAAGCTAACTAGCAGCTTAAAAAGATACTCAAAAGCAAAAAAAAGCAAAAAGCACACCAACAAAATAAACCATTGTTAATTATGACTTTTAGTGTTTGTTCCTATTGATTTTTAGCTAAATGTAAAGTTAGCCGACAAACATTGTTTATTTATCAACCAATCTTTACATCAACTAACTTAATCCATCTTACTAACGATAACTGACCAATGTTGGAATCGTTAAAATATTTTTGCCAAAGCGCTTCAAACCAATGTATATGCTTAAAAAAACTAACAAAATTATCGCTAAAGTAATAGAAGCTGATAAAGGTTCAGTGGTAAAAACTGCAACTTGGTAGCTAGCTGTAGCCGCTAAATACGCTAAGCTAAAGCTCCACAGCGCAGCGAAAACAGCCCAACGTGTGCCAACCTCATTTTTTATTGCTCCCATTGCCGCTGCGCAAGGCGTATAAAGTAAAATAAAGAGTAAGTAACTAAAAGCTCCTATTTTACCAACAAATGCTGCCTGCATTATGGTAATTGTGGTTTCTTCAACACCCTGCTCTTGCGCGGCAATTTCGATGCTTGATACATCACCGATATCGGTTCCTAGTGGGTCGTCAGCCTCTATGCCCTGAAGGTTGTCAGATATACTTGTTAGCGCTTGTTGCCATAAATCAGCTAATGAGTCGGGCTCACTTGCTTCTTCTGATGCCGGTGAGTATAAGCTATTAAAGGTTGCAACTAACGCCTCTTTAGCAAATAAGCCGGTAATAATACCAACGCTTGCCTGCCAGTTATCTTCTTTTACTCCCATAGGCGCTAATAAAGGAGTAACAACTTGTGCGCTTTTACTCAGTAATGAGTCTTCACTATCGTGATGACCAAATTCACCATCTGTTCCTAATGAATTAAAGAAGTTAAGAATACATACCACCACCACAATGGTTTTCCCTGCACCTAAAACAAATGAACGAGTTCTTTGCCAAACACGCTTTAATAAAAATGACAATGTTGGCCATTCATACAAAGGTAATTCCATAATGTTAATTGAATTACCGCCCATTAAAATGGTTTTCTTGAGCATTAAACCGGTAAAAAGTGCTGCCGCAATACCAATAAGATAAAGTAAAAATACAATATTTTGTCCTGAATCAGGAAAGAATGCTGCCGCAAATAACGCATATACAGGTAAACGTGCACCACAAGACATAAATGGCGACATCATAACCGTCGTTATTCGCTCTCGCTCATTATCTAAAATTCGCGCTGACATTACCGCAGGTACGGTACAGCCAAAGCCAACAATTAGTGGCACAAAGGCCTTACCAGGCAAGCCTATTTTCTGCATGGCGGTGTCAACCACAAACGCTGCTCTAGCCAAATAACCACTACTTTCAAGTAAAGACAAACCAATAAATAAACAGGCAATTACAGGAATAAAAGTGGCAACCGTTTGAATCCCCAGTCCAATACCACTAATGATGGTGGTTAACCACGCAGATAAATTAAAGCTAGTTAAAAAATGGAGCGGATAATCAACAAATATTGCACCAGCTAGGATATCGAAAAAGTCGATAAATGCACTACCAACATTAATGGCGAACATAAATAATAGGTACATCATGCCAAGAAAAATTGGAATGCCTAAAATTGGGTGTAACATCCAACGGTCTAGCTTATGACTAAAGTTTTGATGCTCTGTTGGTGATACTGTTACCTCATCCATTACATGTTGTATAAAACTATACCTTGCTTGCATAACTGCCATAGCATTTTTGTCGGTCGATTGGCACGACGAGCCATTAGCACAAGCTTGAGTTTCTATAGATACTGGCATCCCCTGAAAATCACTCAAAGTATCAGGTAAATTCAATAGATGCTTTTCTTCTCTACTTCTCGGTGCATTTTTAAGTGCTTCACTAAGAGCTTGTCCGGCAGCTTTTCCGATACTATTTTCACTTACCACAGAGCAACCAAGCGCTATTGCAAGTTGCTTTTCATCAATTTTCTCGGCTTCCTTACGATCACTTTTATTAAGCACTACCACCATAGGTATGCCTAGTTCCAATAATTGTGTCGTTAAATAAAGCTGACGTTTAAGCTGCGTTGCATCAATAACGTTAATTAAATAATCAATTGATTGCTGCTTAAGAAAATCTTGCGTTATTGATAGATCTTTCCCTTGCTGGCTTCGCTTAGCCAATGAGCTAATGCCAGGTAGATCGGTTAACATTGTACTAATATTATTAAGGGTGCATTGTTGCTGTTTTGAGGCAACTGTTACACCTGTCCAATTACCTGTTTTTTGTTTAGCACCAGTTAAAGCATTAAATAAGGTACTTTTGCCTGAATTTGCAAATCCAACCAAGACAACATTTTGTTTTATCATTTATTTAACAACTCAATTTTTATTTGTTTGGCAATAGCACGTGGTATCGACATTTTTGTGCCATGTAAATTGAAAGCAAGCGGGCCATTAAAAGGTGCTTTATGTGCTAAAGATATTTCTGTTTTTAACGCAAAGCCTTGTTCGATAAGCTGCGCACTTAAATCAAAGTTTTCAGGTAAAATACAAATACGAGCTTGCTGATTAACAGATAATTCGGATAAGGTCATAACGCCACTAACAAACGAGAATAATTATCATTTGATAATACTAAAACTCGCACGCTGCGACAACATAATAAATTTACAGCTATTGATCTAACACAGTAATAAGCAATTTTTTTCCAACAAATTAGTTTGAACAATTAACTATGCATGTACTCATAGTTAACAGTCAGCTTAGTTATTTGTAATATTGTTCAATATGCTCAGTAAAGCATCGAATAAAAACAGCATATGGTCGGATAAATGATGACAAAATTGAATTCAATGGCACAATAGCTAAGTAATAATTAAAAAGGATATTCAATGAAAGTAATTTTTGCTCTGCTACTTATCAGTGTTAGTTCGATAAGTTATGCAGTTGAGCAGGCCGAAGAAATTTTTAAAAAATTGGCACCCTCACTTTATCAAATTCGCTTAATAGACAAAGCCAGTGGTGAAAAATCATCAATCGGCTCAGGTTTTCAAATCAGCAGCGACGGTCTAATTGCCACCAATTATCATGTTATCTCAGGCTTTGCCCGTCACCCGCATAAATACAACATTGAGTATCTAGACAACAAAGGTAATAAAGCAGCACTCACCTTAAAGAGTGTTGATGTTATTAATGACCTAGCAATAGTGCAACGTGAAGTTAATGAGGAAATGCCATTTTTTGATATCGCTAAAGTGGCTCCTACTAAAGGGGAAGAACTCTATTCATTAGGTAACCCACATGACTTAGGCATGATAGTAGTGCCAGGTACCTACAACGGCTTAAAGAATGAATCTTTCAATGATCGAATTCACTTCACTGGCTCAGTAAACTCTGGCATGAGTGGTGGCCCGGTGGTCAACAAAGAAACCCAAGTTGTTGGTATTAATGTCGCAACTTCAGGTAACCAAATTGGCTTTTTAGTACCACACGATAAGCTACAAGCACTATTTCAAGAATACAAACAAGGTGCACCCAAAAGTATAGAACTGCAAATGACAGCGCAATTAATGCGCAATCAAGAAAAGCTTATCAATACAGTATTAGCCAGTGATTGGCAGCTAAAAAAATTAGGTCGCGGCTTAATTCCAACTATAGATGTGCCTTTTATACGTTGTTGGGGGGAGTCAAATTCTGACAAAGCCGATGCCCAAATTATGGCCGCTGTAGCAAACTGCGATCTCGATGAAAACACCTATATCTCGTCTGACTTCTTTACGGGCTCATTGGAAATGGAATATCGCTACATGGAGTCAAACAAAATAGGTAGCACTAAGTTTTATCATATATTTGAACGCCAATTAAACCAAGTTGCACCGGGCAATAAAGCTGGCAAAGATGATGTGACTGAATATCAATGTCATCACGATATAGTTATGCCAGAGCAGAGCAACATTAATAGTAAAGCGGTGTTTTGCACCCGCGCATATAAAGCATTTCCAGAGTTATTTGATGTCTTATATATAGGTATTTCTATTGACCACGAGCAATATGCTTTGCTTAGTCACTTCACTATTTCAGGTGTCGCAGAAGAAACGTCACTTGCCTTTTTGACTAAGTTTATGGAGTCGGTCAAATGGAACTAATCATTGAAGAAATCACATATGGTCATAAATTATTAGGTCGTCATAAATTTTCATCAAATAATATTACTATTGGGCGAGGGTACGACAACGACCTGATCATAAGCGATCCACATGTATGTGCTGATCACCTACAACTCCATTTTGATGGTGAGTATTGGTTTGTAAACGATCAAGGCTCAGTAAATGGTAGTTTTCTTGAACACAGCAAAGAAAATATTATTCACCACAAAATACAGTCTGGTGATATTGTCACTATTGGTAAAAGCCAAGTTCGCTTTGTTTTTCCAAGCCACCCTGTCACGCCAAGCATTGCAATAAGTCCATTTGAAAGTCTAATTAATTTAGCGAAACATCCGGCAGTACTTGCACTAAGCGTGACGTTATTCGCCTGTATCGCCTGCTGGATTATTGATTTAAATAACGCTAAAGAAGTATCACTAACACAGATGTTGGTGCCAACAATTGGCTTAACTCTTGGCTTTGCATTATGGCCAGGCTGTATTGCCCTTGTTTCACATTTAACTAAGCATGATGCTCGTTTTTGGACACAAATTGGCATTAGTTTTATATTTTTCAATCTCATGTGGTTAAGCGATATTTTCGAAAATATTATTCAGTTTAATACCTCAAGTAACTTCTCGATGATTTGGTTAATCACTATTATTCCGCTGGTTTTAGCATACGGCCTGTTTTGGCTGAACTGCTATGTTGGTTTTCATATGACAACTAGGCGTAGAAATGTGGTTGCGGCTGGCTTGGTAATATTATTATTTGGCGGCAGTTTTATAGTGCAAATGAGCAAAAAACCGAACTTTAATCCACGTCCACAATTTAACACCACAATAATGTCACCAACATTTTTGTTTACGCCAAGTAATGACGTTAAGTCGTTTGTTAGTGATAGCACAATATTGTTTGAGAAAGCCACAGAAATGGCTGAGAAAGACAAAAAAGATAAGTAATAATATTACTTATCATAAAAAAAGCCTGAGTAAACTCAGGCTTTTTTGTTTATCTAACTTTAAATAAGCTTAAGGTTTCGCGATAAAACCTATCGCTTGGTAAACCTCAGCAAGTAACTTGCTTGCTCTAGCAGATGCTTTTTCTGCACCTTTACGCATGACTTCATCCAAGTATGCTTGGTTATTACGAATTTCATGATAACGCTCTTGAATTGGCGCTAACAAAGCAACAACAGCTTCTGCGACGTCACCTTTTAAGTGTCCATACATTTTATCTTCATATTCAGGTACAAGCTCAGCAACTGTCTTACCTGTAGTACATGATAAAAGTGATAATAAGTTAGAAACACCCGGCTTTTCAGCAATATCAAAATAAATATTCGCCTGCTCATCTGAATCAGTCACAGCACGTTTAATTTTCTTAGTAATTTTCTTAGTATCTTCTAATAAACCAATAAAGTTGCCAGGGTTAGTATCGGACTTTGACATTTTCTTCGTTGGCTCTAATAAACTCATTACTCGAGCACCAAATTCTGGAATATAAGGCTCTGGTACTTTAAAAGTTTCACCGTGCAGATTATTAAAGCGCGTTGCTATGTCGCGAGCTAATTCCAAGTGTTGCTTTTGGTCATCACCTACAGGAACTTGGTTAGCACCATATAATAATATGTCAGCCGCCATTAATACCGGATAGGTAAATAGTCCAGAGTTCATATTAGCTTCCGATTTTGACGACTTATCCTTGTATTGCGTCATTCGGTTTAGTTCACCCATTTGAGTATAACAATTAAGCACCCAACTTAACTGTGCATGTTCGGGCACGTGTGACTGAATAAAAATAGTGCTTTTTTCAGGATCAACACCACATGCTAAGTATAAAGCTAATCCATCAAGAGTTGCTTTACGTAAGGCTTCTGGATCTGGGCGCACGGTAATCGCATGCTGGTCAACCAACATGTAATAACACTCATGGCTATCTTGCATGCTCACCCATTGCTTTAACGCGCCAAGATAATTACCAATAGTTAACTCGCCTGACGGCTGGCAGCCACTTAATACAATAGGTTTACTCATTTGTTATCCTTCAATTATGCTTATTTCAGTGTTTTCTAACTAATTATTTTACTTTTGCTAATTCAGCACGCATTTCATCAATAGCGACTTTGTAATCAGGTTTTGAAAAAATGGCCGAGCCAGCAACAAACATATCGGCGCCCGCTTCAGCAATTTCGGCAATGTTGTCGGCTTTCACGCCGCCATCAACCTCTAAACGAATATCGTAACCACTAGCATCAATCTTTTCACGTACTAAGCGCAGCTTATCCAATGTCGTTGGAATAAATGATTGACCGCCAAAACCTGGATTAACTGACATTAATAAAATAACGTCTAATTTATCCATAACAAAATCTAAAATATGTAGTGGTGTCGCTGGGTTTAATACTAGCCCAGCTTTACAGCCGTTATCTTTAATCAACTGCAAAGTTCTATCTACATGATCACTAGCTTCTGGATGAAAGGTAATAATATCGGCACCCGCTTTGGCAAAATCAGGGATCAAACTATCAACCGGTTTCACCATCAAGTGCACATCAATTGGTGCTGTAATTCCATAATCTCTTAATGACTTACATACCATAGAGCCAAAGGTAAGGTTAGGTACAAAATGATTATCCATTACATCAAAATGAACAACATCCGCGCCAGATTTAAGTACATTTGCTACATCGTCGCCTAAGCGCGCAAAATCAGCAGATAAAATTGATGGAGCAATTAAAAAATCAGACATAGTGATCCCCTCGATAAATTCTGCGCTACTTTAACTTAATTGTCGTAATTTTGCGACCAAGAACAAGGATAAAAATCGAGATAAAAAGAATAGTAAAAGTAATAAAATTCAGCAATTTCTAAAATTTTGCATATGATTATATTTAAGCTTATGCCCTTTTTTTGCACATAAGTGAATATTCCTTGCACCAAGACAGTTCATGCAAGGTATTAAGGACAAAGAAAAGCCGTTCAGGATTCCCACTTAACCATTTGATAACAAATATTTTTATAAAATTTATTCTACACAGGCATTGTCTTTGCAATGTTCACGGTAATTATAAAACTTAGTGGAACCAACATGAAAAAAACAATTACAGCTTTATCTATTTCAGCCATATTCACATCATCAATGCTTATCGCTGCATCAGCACACACTATTGAAGGTTTATCAGCAAATGCTTCAGCGTCAAGTAATTATCTATGGCGTGGGGTAACACAAACCACCAATTCCGCGGCAGTTTCTGGCGGTATAGATTATGAAAATGCTTCAGGGTTCTCAGTAGGTACTTGGGCATCAAACGCTGATTGGGCCGAAAATATGACCTATGAACTCGACGTTTATGCCGCCTATTCAAATGAATTGGATAATGGCTTAGGTTACAGTATTGGCTATATTTATTACGCGTACGATAGTGATGCTGATGCCGACTTTAGTGAAGTAAACTTTTCACTTTCATACGACGCTTTTTCAATTACCTATAATACCCTAGTTGATTCAGATGCCGATGGTGACTTTGGAGATGACACCTATATATCTGCTGACGCTGCCTTCGAAGTTTCTGAAGGTTTAGAGCTCGGCCTTCATGTTGGTAGTTATGACTTTGACGCAGGTGGCGATTACGTTGATTACGGTATTAGCTTAAGTAAAAATGGCTTTACTTTCGCTATTTCTGATACCGATATTGATGGCGCTGACGGCGACGTTAATTTTGTTGTTAGTTACAGCGTAGATCTAGACTTGTAAGAAGTAATCATCATAAATGCGCGTGTAACTTTTAGAAATTACACGCGCATTTTTACTTTGCTAAGCACCATTTTATGGCTGTTACCAATTTGAAACTAACGAATACTAGGCTAGTTTAACCCTTTAATTTTTACTTGCTGCTGGCGATGGCTAAGTTGCTGGCAAACAGTAACTAAATCAGCATGAATACCACCTGCGGTGACATCTCGACCCGCACCAGGACCCCGAATAATCAGCGGGTTTTCCTGATACCACTCACTTTTAATTTGAAAGACATTGTCACATGGCGTTAACTGGGTAAATGCATGCTGATAGCTTAGCTCTTCTAAACTTACTTTTGCGCTTAAGCGACCATTTTTTTTCGAGAATTTAGCCACATAGCGAATACCACATGACTTTTCCTTAGCTTGACTTAAACGTAGTAAAAATAAATCATTTAGTTCTTCGGTTCGCTCAAGAAACTCATGTAACGAAACATCCCTTAACGAATCTGGTACTAAACTCTGGCAATCAATATCTTCTAAAGAAAGCTCAAAGCCAGCGGCTCGTGCCAATATTAATAATTTACGTTGGACATCTCTGCCCGACAAATCTTCTCGCGGATCCGGCTCGGTAATTCCCTGCGCCAAAGCATTTTTAAGCAATTCAGAAAATGGCGTTATACCATCATAATATTGAAACAGCCAAGATAACGTACCAGAGAAAATACCAGAAATTTCAATAATACTATCACCACTGTTGATTAACTCTTCAATAGTGGAATTAATCGGTAAGCCCGCTCCAACAGTAGTATTACCTAACCAGTAACTATTATGCTCTTTTGCACTGTTCAACAATTGCTGATAATTTTCTGTCGGCGAAGAGGCGGCCCATTTATTTGCGCCAATAACATGAATACCTTGAGCGAAAAATTGCTGATATAATTTGCTAAATAATTCACTTGGGGTGATATCAACAACAACCAATTCATCATAGGGGTGATTGGTTAGCCAATCCATTAATTGCTCATTCTCATAGGCTTTAGCTTGTTGCTGGTAATGAACCAATGCGTTATTAACCTCAATGCCATCGGTATTAATTAAGGCCTTTGTAGAGCCAACTAAACCAACCAAATGAAGGTTTTCCAATACTGGTAAGCGTGCCAATTGATTTGGTAATATTTCTAAAAAACGTTGCCCGATATTACCCAATCCCGCAATAACTAAAGCAATATTTCTCGCATCTTTAGTCATATCCCCATGAATGTTATTAAGCAACTCTCCAGTACAGGCTTCTGGTAGCACCGCAATGTAGCTATGCTGATTTTCAGCATGAACAAAATGTAGTGTTTGTTGGTGCTTTAATGCCCTTTTAAACCTTGCCCGCATACCGCCTTGTTGTGCAACTTGATAACCAACCGTTGCCACAATAGCTACGGGTTTGAAAGAGACTTCAGTATCATGACTTGCTAGCCACTGGCTTAATGACTTTTGTTGCTCTTGCGTCACCACCAAATAACCTTCATCTAAGTTGTAACATACAGGTGCGAACTCTTTGACTGCACGCGCACCTGATTCACCAAGAAAACTTACAGAAGTAGCAAGAATAAGGTCATTTAAATAGGTCACTGAAAGTTCTTGTTTGGCTATTTGGCCAAATTTACCAATTTCGCTGCCACTTATTTCGGGTGCAAAGCTACTAGCAACATGTAAATGGGTATTATGACTTGTTAATGGTTGTAGAGTTTTTGCATGTAGCACCGGATTGCCTAATCGGCCCAGTTCATTTGCTACGGCGTTGGGCAAGCGATGTAATTTTCTTGCCAGAGGCACGACTCTTGGATCGGCACTATAAATACCATCAACATCGGTCCAAAGAGTGACATTACGAGCACCCGATAAAGCAGCCATAATAGTTGCCGAGTAGTCACTACCATTACGCCCTAACGTACAAGCTTGTTGCTGCTGATTGCGTGCAATATAGCCAGTTACAATTACGAGCTGGTTTTGTTGCTGTAGTGGTAAAAGCTTATTCTGACTTACTGAGTAGTCAATAGCACAAGTTTTTTCATTACTTAATAACAAAAAGTCTCTCGCATCTAGCATATAGCTTGGACAAACTTGTTCATTTAGTACCGCTGATAATAATCTTGCTGACCAAACCTCACCCAAGGCTAATAAATCATTTTGATAACGGCCCGGATTATTCAACAAGTGCGTTGAAATATTGGCAATATCATCAGCCAATAGTGCCTTTAACCTCGCAGTACTGCTGGCATTGAGTAGTTCATCAATTAGCTTAGCTTGCGAAGCACTTAACTCAAAAATAGCCTCGGCCAGCGATTCAGGCAGCACATCTACCGCTAAGCCCGTATGATTACCGACAGGTTCTGCTTGCTTATGTTCATAGTGCTCTTGTGCCAATTGGTAAATTGCAAACAATGAATCTGTGGTACTGCCATTTGCAGAAACAACAATGACATCATTGAGCTGGCAGTGTTGACGAATAATATCAACTACGCGCTCGATACAAGCTGACGTTGCTAAACTGCTGCCGCCAAACTTATGAACATTACAAGCGGCCTTAGCCAGCTGGTTTTTTGTGGAAGAAAGCTCTACCGCTGAATTTACGTCTGTCATTTTATTTCCAAACACTTATAAATATTTATCTGATTGCTAATTCTTTAGCTACTACGTTGATTAAACTTGGCTAGCAGCAAGTGCTTTTGCTAAGTCAGCTAAAATATCATCGATATCTTCTATGCCTACTGACAATCGTACTAATGACTGCGTAATACCGGCAGCAAGCTGAGCTTCAATTTCCATGCCGGCGTGTGTCATAGTTGAAGGATGACTGATCAAACTTTCAACGCCACCCAATGATTGCGCTAAGGTAAAAAATTCTAGTTTATCAAACAGTACCTTTACTGCTTCAACACCGCCTTTAAGTTCAAAACTCATCATGGCGCCAAAGTCATGTTGCTGTTTCTTTGCTAATTCATGATGTGGATGATCCGCTAGTCCAGGGAAGTACACTTTTTCGACCGCTGGATGTTGTTGTAAAAACTCAGCAACCGCATTGGCATTAATTTGATGTTGCTTCATCCGTATCGGCAATGTTTTTAGACCACGTAGTGCAAGAAAACTGTCAAATGCCGAGCCAGTAATGCCGATACAATTTGCCCACCATGCTAACTCTTCACCTAATGCTTGCTCTTTGGTAACCAAAACACCGCCAACTACATCACTATGGCCATTGATATATTTAGTAGTGGAATGAAATACAATATCAGCGCCTAATAATAAAGGTTGCTGCAAAGCCGGCGATAAAAAAGTATTATCAACAGCCACTAACGCACCTGCTTGATGAGCCTGCTTAGTAATATCTTCAATATCAACTAAGCGCAGTAATGGGTTGCTTGGCGTTTCAATTAAAACTAATTTTGGTTTGCTTGCTAAGGCCTCTGCTAGCGCCTGCTGATCATTTTGGTCAACTACAACCAACTTAAATTGTCCACGTTTAGCTAAATGTGTAAATAATCGAAAACTACCACCATAACAGTCGTGCGGGATCACTACAGTATCTTCAGAATTTAACAGCTGACAAATCAAATGCACCGCTGACATACCTGTGCTAGTGACAATACCTAACGCACCTTGCTCTAAATCTGCAATAGCTTGAGCAAAAGTAGCACGAGTTGGGTTGCCCGTACGAGAATAATCAAACTGACGCTTCTCATTGAAACCCTTTAATGCATACGTACTGGAAAGGTGAATTGCAGGAATGACAGCACCATGATGTTGGTCGCTATTGATACCTGCGCGAACCGCTGTAGTGGCAATTTTTTTATCACTCATGTGTGCTCCTGTATAGACGCTTTTCTATGTAGATGTTTGGACGTCTATAAATCTAAACGGTTTATAAGAGATGGTCAAGAACTTTAGACATCTAACCCTCTACACATTCGTTATTGACTCACGCCTCACAACCAGTAAAATTAGCGGTCAAGAATAAACTTATAACTTACTGGTATACCAGATAAGTTAATTATAGGTTTTTCATAATTATTTAAGCATAGAGGAATATTCATGGCAGAGTGGAATGGCGAGTATATTAACCCTTACGCCGAGCACGGGAAAAAAAGTGAGCAAGTTAAAAAGATCACCGTGTCTATCCCTTTACGTGTATTAAAAGTGTTAACTGATGAAAGAACACGTCGTCAGGTTAATAACTTGCGTCATGCAACGAATAGCGAACTATTATGTGAAGCATTTTTACATGCTTTTACTGGCCAACCCTTACCAGATGATGGTGATCTAGCTAAAGACAATACACAAAAACTACCCGCGAGTGTTCGTAAAGCGTTAGAAGCACAAGGTGTGACTGACTTTAGTGAATACGAAACAGAAGTAGAAGATTAGATAGAGCTCATAGCTCAATATTAAAAAAGGCGCTTTAAGCGCCTTTTTTGTTAATTAACTTCCTATTTAGCAGCTTGGATTATTAAGCTGTAATAAATCCCATTTAGTACCATATAAGTCTTTAAAAACCACCACAGTGCCATATTCTTCCACACGCGGTTCCTCAGTGAATTCTACACCTTGGCTTTTCATATGCTCATAGTCACGCCAAAAGTCATTGGTTTGTAGAAAAAGGAATACCCTTCCACCGGCTTGGTTACCAATAGCGTTATTTTGTTCATCGTTACTTGCTTGCGCCAATAACAAATTTGTACCATTTGAATTCGGTGGGGCAATTTGTACCCAACGTTTACCAGCACCTAAGTCGGTATCTTCAATAAGTTGGAAGTTTAGTTTCTCGGTATAAAATTTAATAGCGTCATCATAATTTTCAACAACTAAAGCAATATTTGAAATATTCTGTTTAATAGAGTTTGTCATGCTAATTTTACTGTTACGTCATGGCTAGATAATATCATTATTTTACTGTATTTTTATCTAAACAATAAGTCAGGCTTTATGTAATTTTTAAGCAAAAAAAAGGCGTCCCATCGACGCCTTGGTTAAATAACCTAACCTACACACCAAATTAATTTGAAAAAAACTTCGTCTCTGTAATCGCTTTAACCTCCGGCATATCACTGACACTTACTTGTAGAGAAACTTCGCTGACACGCTCTTTGATTTCTTCTGGTGTCATAGTCAAATGCACTGGCACACTGGCAATTTCTCCAGCTTTAATAAGTATGTTGCTCTCAGCACTTAAGCTGACATTATTGTTAAGAACACTAACGTTAAAGTGACGATTTAGCTGAGATTTATTAGTAATTTTTAGTAAATAGCTGTTGGTTACATTATCGTGAAAATCAACTTGAAATAACGTACCACGATCACGCAATACCGAGAACTCAATCGGTACTCGCACCTGAATGGTATACGCCATAAAAACCATTGCTAATATAGATAACACGCCATAACCCACAATTTTAGAGCGTAATAGTTTTGCTTTTTTACCGAGTAATGCATTTTCACTGGTATAACTAATCAGCCCTTTAGCGTAATTAAACTGCGTCATAGTCTGATCACAAGCATCAGCACACGCGCCACAATTAATACATTCATATTGCAAACCATTACGAATATCTATGCCAACAGGACAAACTTCAACACAAAGATTACAGTCAACACAATCACCTAAGCCTAACTCTTTAGGATCTTCCTTGCGTTTTCGACGGCCACGATTTTCACCACGCAATTTATCGTAAGCCACCAACAATGTATTTTTATCAAACATCGCAGATTGAAAGCGTGAATACGGGCACATGTAAATACACATTTTTTCGCGCAACCAACCAGCATTGCTATAGGTACAAATAGCAAAAAACATTACCCAAAAAGTTGTTAAACCAGTCCAATTAAGCTGAACTAAATCAATATATAGTTCACGCGTTGGTAAAAAGTAACTCATGAATGTAGTTGCAGTTAAAAATGCCATTAGTCCCCAAACTAGGTGTTTGGCAGACTTACGTGCAATGGTATCTAGTGTTTTTGGCTGTTTATCACGTTTGATACGCTGATTTCTGCTACCTTCTAACCACTCTTCAACCCAAATAAAACTAAATGTCCATACAGTTTGCGGGCATACGTAACCACACCAAATTCGCCCTAACCAGGTAGTAACAAAAAAGAGTAAGTAACAACTCACTATCAATAAACCAGCTAATATAGTGAAATCTTGTGGGAAAAAGGTTTGCGAAAAAATATGAAATTGTTGCTTACCAATATCAAGCAATACTGCTTGATTACCTTGATAATTAATCCAAGGTAACAAAACAAATATCATGACAAATACAAAGCCAGTTAGCTTTCTAATTTTTTGGTAACGCCCTTTTTGTTTACGGACATAAACGGGGGATTCAGACTTATAGGGCTTAATAATCAAGTCTTCTGCTTTATAATCAAACTTCATGGTTTACTACTAATACGAACAACAGGATACCCGCTAAGAGCAATATATGTTCCAAGTATAATAAAAACAGTAAGCATTTGTTTTATATTGAAAATATCAAACAACAAGAAATATAAACAACAATCATAAGCACGATATATCACGTTATCACGATATATCGCGGATTAATGCTTATTCATATGAGAAAGAAAAACTAGCTTGGCCTAATAATTCCGAGCTTCTTCATTCGAGAACGTAGGGTACTTTCAGGTAAATCTAATTGCTTTGCAGCCCCTAAATTGCCACCAATACGCCACTTACAGGCTTTAAGTACGCTGCTAATATGTTTGTATTCGGCTTGTGCTAAAGTTTCATATTCAGTGGACTCTAGCGGCTTTGCTGAACTTTTAAAGTTGAAGCTCAAAATTTTTGATTTAGTCAGAATCATTTCGCGCTCAAGTACATTTTGCAATTCACGAATATTGCCCGGCCATTGGTACTGCATTAACTTGGTTAAGCTTTTGTTACTAATGGCTGTAATACTTTTACCAAGTTTTTTATTTAACTTGGCAATAATGGCTTGCGATAGCAGAGGAATGTCTTCTCGTCGGTCTCGCAATGGCGGTACAGTTACTGGAAATACGTTAAGTCGATAGAATAAATCTATTCTAAATTCGCCACTGGCGACCATCGCCGATAGGTCTTTATTTGTTGCCGCAATAATACGAATATTAACCGAGACTGTTTCACTGCCGCCAACACGTTCGAACTCTTGCTCTTGCAGTACGCGTAGCAACTTTCCTTGCGCTTCCATGGTGAGCTCACCAATTTCATCAAGAAATAATGTACCGCCATTGGCTAATTCAAATCGACCTTTTCGACGCTCTGTTGCACCAGTAAATGCACCTTTTTCATGGCCAAACAATTCAGATTCAAGCAAACTTGGCGTAAATGCAGCACAGTTTACTTTTACCATAGTTAAGCCATTACGTTGACTTAAAGCATGAATGTTACGTGCTACGAGCTCTTTACCCGTACCGTTCTCTCCTAAAATTAAAACCGTGCTATCAGTTTGCGCGACAAGCTCTACTTGCGAAAGCATTTTAGTTACAACTGAGCTCTTGCCCACTAAGCCTGCGGATGACCATTCTTGGGCTAGCTCGTTTTGCAGGTAAGTGTTTTCAGCCTGCAATTGCTCAGTAAGTGACTGCACGTTCTCTAAGGCACTACGCAGTGCTAATTCAATTTTTTGTTGTTGGCTGACATCACGGAAAACTGCAACAGCCCCGATAATTTTGTTATTTTTGTATACAGCTTGCGTGGTATATTCAACTGGAAAACTACTACCATCTTTACGCCAAAAAACTTCACCACTAACTTGTCGTGAAATGCCATCTAGTGCGGTATTAAATATTTTACAATCGCAAGCAGGGTATGGTTCTCCATCACTGTAACTATGATGATGAAATTGATGAATATTTTTTCCTAATAACTCCTCCGAAGACCAGCCAGTCATTGCCTCTGCCGCCGGATTAATGAAAATAGCAAGACCTTGAGCATCTAATCCATAAATGCCCTCACCTACCGCATTCAGTAGTAACTCCGAGTCAGCAAGATAGGCTTTAATTTCTTTATTCATGTCATTCCAAATTAACTAAAATTATCAACTTATATACAACGGCTTGCTCATCAAAGTGGGAGTCACTAATAGTTACATATAGCAAACAACATCCCCACGATATAGCGTGGGTATTATTCACTAAAACTCTCAATTAATAAAGGGTGCAAAAAAGGGAAGCTATTCGCTTCCCTTTTTGATATTTAACAACCTAGTTTATAACGATTAACCGTTATAATTTTCCGGCATATCCAATCCTGCGACACCTGAGTCAACAGCAGCTCGCGCAACAGCTTTTGCAACTGCTGAGCGTAATCGAGAATCCATAGGTTTTGGAATAATATAATCCTTACCAAACGTTAAACTTTTACTACCGCTGGCAGCAAGCACTTCAGCTGGCACTTCTTCTTTTGCTAAGGCGCGAATTGCGTGTACTGCAGCAATTTTCATTTCATCATTAATGGTTCTTGCTCGCACATCAAGTGCACCACGGAAGATGAATGGGAAACAAAGAACATTATTAACTTGGTTTGGGTAATCTGATCGGCCAGTTGCCATAATCAAATCATCACGGGTTGCCATCGCTAACTCTGGCTTAATTTCTGGGTCTGGATTCGAACAAGCAAAAATAACAGGATTGTTCGCCATTAATTTAACATGCTCAGGTGATAGTACGTCAGGGCCAGATACACCAACAAACACATCTGCACCATCAATAGCTTCTTCTAATGTGCGTTTATCAGTATTATTAGCAAATAGCTTTTTATATTCATTTAAATCATCGCGACGGGTATGGATAACACCTTTGGTATCTAGCATGTAAACCTTTTCGCGTTGTGCACCACACTTAATAAGAAGCTCCATACAAGCTATGGCTGCAGCGCCAGCGCCCATACAAACGATGTTAGCATGACGTAGCTCTTTACCTTGAATCTCTAAGGCGTTGATCATACCCGCGGCGGTAACGATCGCCGTGCCGTGTTGATCATCATGAAATACTGGCACTTTACAACGTTCGATAAGGGCTTTTTCGATAGCGAAACATTCAGGTGCCTTGATATCTTCAAGATTAATTCCACCGAAACTGTCTGCAATGTTGGCAACCGTATTAACAAAATCTTCGACTGTTTTGTGCTTTACCTCAATATCAAATGAGTTAATACCTGCAAAACGTTTAAATAGTAGAGCTTTACCTTCCATTACTGGCTTAGATGCCATTGGCCCTAAGTTTCCTAATCCTAATATAGCAGTGCCATTTGTAATAACCGCTACAGTATTACCTTTGCCAGTATATTTATAAACATCGTCAGGGTTTTCAGCAATGGCACGAACAGGCTCCGCAACACCAGGACTATATGCCAACGAGAGATCTTGGCTGGTTTCAGCAGGAGTTGTTAATTCAACGCTAATTTTTCCTGGAGTTGGATATGCGTGATAATCAAGTGCTTGTTGGCGAAGGTCTGTCATGTCAATTCCTAATATGTGAAGCTAATGCGCGTATTTAGTTCAGTTTTGCGAGTTATATTTTTTAAAACAATGATTCATGAAATCTATATTCAATATTTACACTTTCTATAGTATTGCATTGCACTTGCTAATTTCAAGCTCTTTTATATATATTAATTCGCTACAAGCTATAAATAATATAGCTTGAGCAACTTCGTAATTCACATTAATTAGCTGAATATTCAGCATATAAAAGTAACTATTCATGGATAAATAACGATTAGAACACTTTATTAAGCGGTAAAAGAGTTAAATATAAAACTTAGGTTTAAAACAAGCGTTTTATATGGAAGATGACGGTATTTTGTATCATTTCATGCCAGATAACAGAAATTAAGGACAATTTGATAAATTTAGATAAAAACTGGTCTACCTCTGAGCTGGGTCTATTATCATTGCTAGCAAAGTATTTCAGTTGAAATTAAAAATAAGTGATGGAAAGCAAAATTGGATATTTAAGCAATTACTGATACAAAAAAACCACCTTTTAGGTGGTTTTTAATGTTCAATTATTTTTTAGTTACTCATCAAAAGGATTAACTAAAATCATGGTTTCGTTACGGTCAGGGCCAGTAGAGATAATATCTACTGGTACACCCGTTACTTCTTCGATGCGCTTAATGTAAGCAATTGCATTTGCTGGCAAAGCATCACGCGATGTTGCACCAACAGTAGTTTCACTCCAGCCTGGCATTTCTTCGTAAACTGGTGTGATTTTCTCGTAACCTTCTGCAGCTGTCGGCGGCACAGTGATCACATCACCTTCGGCAGTTTTATAACCAACACAGATTTTTAATGTTTCTAAACCATCTAAAACATCAAGCTTAGTCAAACAGAAACCACTGATACTGTTTACTTGCACAGCACGGTGCATAGCTACAGCATCAAACCAACCACAACGACGTTCACGACCAGTAGTTGCGCCAAATTCATGACCAACAGTACCTAAATGGTGGCCTATTTCGTCATCTAATTCCGTAGGGAAAGGACCAGAACCAACACGTGTGGTATAAGCTTTCGTAATACCTAAAACATAATCTAAGTAACGAGGGCCAAAACCACTACCTGTCGCAACACCACCAACAGTAGTATTAGAAGATGTTACATACGGGTATGTACCATGGTCGATATCAAGTAAAGTACCTTGGGCACCTTCAAACATGATAGATTCACCCGCTTTACGCGCCTGATCTAACATTTCAGAGATATCAGCAACCATGCTCTTAATCGTTTCAGCAACAGCCATTGCATCAGCTAAAACTTCTTCATAGCTTACTGGCTCAGCTTTGTAGTATGTGGTTAATACGAAGTTATGGTATTCCATAATTTCTTTTAATTTTGCAGCAAATGACTCTGCGCAAAATAAATCACCAACACGTAAACCACGACGAGCAGCTTTATCTTCGTAGGCTGGACCGATACCACGACCCGTAGTACCAATAGCCTTGCTACCACGTGCTTTTTCACGCGCTGCATCTAAGGCATTATGGTAAGGAAGAATTAACGGACATGCATCGCTAATTAAAAGACGTTCACGTACAGGGACGCCACGCTCTTCTAACATTGACATTTCTGTCATTAGTGCTTTAGGACAAAGAACTACACCATTGCCAATTAAGCATTTTACGTTATCACGTAATACGCCAGATGGAATAAGATGTAATACGGTTTTTTCACCGTTAATGACTAGTGTATGACCTGCGTTGTGGCCACCTTGATAGCGCACTACATATTTGGCTTTATCAGTAAGTAAGTCGACGACTTTACCTTTACCTTCGTCACCCCATTGGGTGCCTAGAACTACGACGTTTTTACCCATGTTCACATATTGGTAAGAAAATTAGGCGGGGATTCTATCAAATATAAATATTGAGTCCAAGCAATAATTGTCGATTTTTAACTCGATTATAAAAAAGTTAGTTATCAAGGTAGCTTAGCGAAAAATTAATTTATCAGCCACAACATGACAAAACCTATCAAGACTAAAAAAATGCCAATTTGTCGTATTGCAGCAACTGGTTCGTTGGCTAACTTCAATACATAAGCACGCCACTTATTAGGAAACAGCGCAGGAATCAAACCTTCAATAATGAGTGCAATGGCAATGGCCATCAACAATGTAGTGGTCATAAACGCTCCTTATCGGATGATACCTGTTTGTTATACCATCAAATTACGTCAATTTATTTTGTAGTTATATGCTTTCGTGCCTCGAAATACAGAATGTATGAGAGAGACCGATACATACACACTCTTTCACATCGACAAATATGGATATATTAATGTCGTGATGCCATGGATGGCAAGGAACGACCTGTACCCACGTTATTGCCTGCATGAATGCAGGTACTTAGTTTTTGTCTGGAACACAAAAACTAACCGTATATTCTATACATATACACTCTTTCACATCCATGTGACCGCGTTATACCGTGCATCCTGTACATAAAAAAGCCATGACAAGTGTCATGGCTTTCAAAATAAACTCAAAAAAGTTTACTTGTCTTTTTTACCGTCTTTTAAGTAGCTGAAGAAGTCGCTATCAGGCTTAACCACTAAGATATCATTCTTAGAGCTAAAGCTTTTCTCATAAGCTTCTAAACTACGGAAAAAGTTAAAAAACTCGGCATCTTGTCCGTATGAATCAGCATAAACTTTCGCAGCTAATGCATCACCTTCACCACGTATTTCTCGCGCACTCTTTTGTGCTTCTGCTAACATTACTGTTACTTTTGCATCAATAGTTGCACGAATAATTTCTGCTTGTTCTTGACCTTGAGAGCGATGCTCTTTAGCAACAGCAGTACGCTCAGCACGCATACGATCATAAATTGAATTACTTACTTCCGTAGGTAAATTAATCGCTTTAATACGTACATCAATTACTTCAATACCAAGATCTTCACGGCTACTTGCAGCGCTTTCAAGCGCTTTCGCCATAATTGCATCACGGTCACCAGAAACAATCTCTTTAATGGTGCGGGTACCAAATTCAGTACGTAAGCCATTATTTACTTTTTGTTTTAATAATGCGCGGGCATTATCGATAGAACCTGAGGTACGTAAGTAATATGTTGAGAAGTTAACGATTCGCCATTTAACAAATGAGTCAACCATTAAATCTTTCTTCTCAGATGTTACAAAACGATCAGGCGCTTCATCTAAGGTTTGGATTCGGGCATCAAGTTTACGTACCGTGTTAATAAATGGAAATTTAAAATGTAGGCCAGGCTCGTACACTTTCATATCACCACTATCACCATCACGTTTAATTTTTGAGAACTGGAACACGATACCGCGTTGGCCTTCAAAAACAATAAAAACTGATGAAACTGTTAAGACAAATAGTAGGGCAACTATGGCCAATAGGAAATTTTTCATGGCTTAATTTCTCCCACTATTGAATCGATCGCTTCGACCCGACAATGCTGGCGCACTGTTCGTTGACGCTGGCAATTGGTTTACACTTGGTAGCGATTGTTGAATTACGCGCTGCCCAGTTGATTGTTGCTGCATAATTTTATCCAGTGGCAAATACATCATGTTATTACCGCCATCAACATCTACCATCACTTTACTGGTATTACTGTAAACTTTTTCCATTGCTGTTAAATACATACGTTGGCGCGTTACTTCCGGAGCCGCTTGGTATTCCGGTAAAAGTTTATTAAAGCGTGCCACTTCACCTTCCGCATCTAACACTGTTTGCGATTTATACGCTAATGCTTCTTGCTCTAAACGCTTAACACGACCACGAGCACGCGGCTCAATTCCTCTAGCATATGCTTCAGCTTCACGTAAAAACCTTACTTCATCTTCTTGTGCAGCAATAGCATCATCAAAAGCGTCTTTTACTTCTTCAGGAGGACGAGCATCTTTAAAGTTAACATCAACAATAATCAAACCTAAGTTGTATGGTTCAATTATTTTTTCTAACTGTACACGTACCGCTTGACGAACTTCTTCACGTCCACTTGTTAAAATATCATCCATTGACGAATGACCAATAACGTAACGTAACGCACTATCAAGTGATTGACTTAAACTGTCATCAGCATCAGTAACACTAAATACATAGTTACGTGCATCGACAACACGATACTGGATCTGCATTTCTACACGAACAACGTTTTCATCTTGTGTCAGCATAAAACCAGCAGAAGGCAAATCACGAGTGGTTTGCATATCAACTGGAATAATGCGTTCAACAAATGTCCACTTCCAACGTAAACCAGGTTCTACTGTGCCTGCGTACTGACCAAAGCGTAATACAATACCTTTCTCAGCTTCTTTAATGGTGTAGAAGCCAGTGAAGGCGTAAACCAAAATAGCCGCAATTAATAGCACCATAATACCGACACTAGAAAGGCTTTTTCCAGAACCGCCACCTGATTTATTACCACCAAAAACACCGCCAAACTTGTTGCCGATATCTTTTAACAAATCGTCTAAATCTGGTGGACCTTGATTTTTGCCACCTTTATTTTTCCAGGGATCTTTATCGTTATTCCCCGGTTCATTCCAAGCCATGGTACTCTCCGCTATAAAAAATTAATGCCTAAACTGCTATATACGCATAAAACATTAGGTTTGGGCTAATATATCAGTCTGTTAAGTTTGAATAAAGTGCTCTATTTCAGCTTCGTCTTGTTTTACTAATCGATTCCACTCTCTCAGTGGTAATTTTACATCTACCAAGCAATTGCCTTGTTCGTCATAATGCTCTTGGGCAATACAATTTAATTGATAAAGTTGACCTCGAAGTTTTCCGGCACTTGGCGGCAGACACAGTAGGTGTTTGACTACTTGCTTGCCTAAGCGTTCCGCTAAAGCTTCAAATAATAACTCAATGCCGATGCCCTGTTGTGCCGATAACCACACGCGAATTGGCAAGCCATGCTCATCACGGTCGATTCTAGGCTCAACATCATCTAAACAATCTATTTTGTTACAAATTAATAATTGAGGTACATCACCCGCTTCAATTTCTTGTAAAACTTCTTCAACTTGTTCAATATTTTCACTGCGACGTTCATCAGAAATATCGATAACGTGCAATAACAACTCTGCTTCGCGGGTTTCCGTTAACGTTGCTTTAAATGCGGCAACTAAGTCATGTGGTAAATGACGAATAAAACCTACGGTGTCAGCTAGAATAACGCGGCCAACATCCTCAACATCAATTTTACGCAATGTTGGATCTAAAGTAGCAAATAACTGGTCAGCAGCATAAACATCTGCACGTGTTATATGATTGAATAATGTTGACTTGCCGGCGTTGGTATACCCCACTAAAGACACAGTAGGAATTTCGGCACGGTTTCTCGCTCTTCGCCCCTGCTGCCTTTGTTTTTCCACTTTTTCTAAACGTCGGCGAATATTTACCATGCGCTCATGTAGTAAACGTCTATCGGTTTCGAGCTGTGTTTCACCAGGCCCTCGTAAACCTATACCACCTTTTTGACGTTCTAAATGCGTCCAACCACGAATTAACCGTGTACTAATATGGCGCAGTTGCGCAAGTTCAACTTGTAATTTACCTTCATGAGTACGCGCACGTTGAGCAAAAATATCAAGTATCAAGGTTGTACGATCAACCACTCGACACTCACATAATGCTTCCACGTTTTTTTCTTGTGACGGCGATAAACTGTGATTGAACAACACCACATTAGCGTTGTACGTACGTACAGCGTCAGCAACTTCTTGTGCTTTACCTGTACCAACAAAATATTTTGGATGTGGTGTATTACGTTTACCGGTAACCGTATTTAACGCAGTCACTCCCGCTGAACTAACAAGCATTTCAAATTCTTGTAGATCTTCACGGGTGTTATCATCTGGGAAATCTAAATGAACAAGTATCGCCTGCTCACCTGCTTGATACCTATCAAACAAATGAGCGACTCCACACAATACGAGCTAGATTCATTAATTCTCTTGATCCTGATTAAAGCCAGACTGGTTGGCTTGAGGAGTAGGCATAGTAGACACTGCACGTGCAGGCACTACCGTAGAAATAGCATGTTTATATACCATTTGACTCACGGTATTTTTAAGTAAAATTACAAACTGATCAAATGACTCTACTTGCCCTTGTAGTTTAATGCCATTAACTAAGTAAATTGCTACAGGAATACGATCACGACGTAACGCATTCAAAAATGGGTCTTGTAAAGATTGCCCCTTTGCCATTATTTGGCCCCTTTTGTTATTTTTAGTAAAAAGTTAAATTTTCTTTTCAAATGTTTTGCTGAATTTATTCAATAAAACTAGCTGGTTAATGCACAACTAAATTAATTATACATCAATGTTTAAAGTTTGCTTACTGCAGATAAAATAACTTGTAAATTATTTTCATCTTCCATATGCAACCAGTGCAAATCTTGCCAACTACGTAACCAGGTCAATTGCCGCTTTGCCAATTGCCGTGTGGCACAAATGCCTTTGAAAACCATTTCGTCATGGTCACATTCACCTTGTAAATGTTGCCACATCTGACGATATCCTACACAACGAATTGCGGGTAAATCATGATGTAAATCATCTCTTGCTTTTAAAGCCATAACTTCTTGTTTGAAGTTTTGCGCTATCATTTGCTCAAAGCGTAACTCTATTCTCGCATGCAAATCACTACGTTCTTTTGGTGCTATAGCAAACTGTAAAACATTTCCGCTGACTTTATCACCTTTTATTTCGGTCAATTGTGTCAAAGTTTGACCTGTTTTTCGATACACCTCTATCGCACGCGCTATCCGCTGCGGGTCATTCTGATGAATACGTGCTGCTGAAATAGGGTCAAAACCGGCTAACTGCTCATGCATTGCTGCCCAACCGTTTTGTTGGGCTTCTGCTTCAATATTTTTTCTAATTTCAGCATCAGCTTCAGGCAATGGTGAAATTCCATCAATCAAGCTTTTGAAATACATCATGGTACCGCCTACTAACAGCGGAATTCGACCATTAGCACGACTCTTTGCTATCGCTTTTAAGGCGTCATGACAAAAGTCAGCCGCAGAATAACTTTCTGCAGGATCACGAATATCAATTAATTGATGCGGGTACTTTTCTAATTCTTCAGCCGTTGGCTTGGCTGTGCCAATATCCATACCTTTAAATACTAACGCCGAATCTACGCTGATAATATCGCATGGCAACGTATCGTATAGCGCCATAGCTAATGCTGTTTTTCCAGATGCTGTTGGACCCATTAAACAAATAACAGGAGGCTCTGAAAATTCAACATTCTTAAGATTTACAACGTCGGTCATTTAATTATGTTTATTTACTAATTGGCTTATAGACGATGTAAGGTCGATAGCAACAGAATTCAAGCGTAGTTGCTGTTCAAATTGACATTTAAACTGACTTTCGGCATTACGCCATACTTGTAATGCTTGTTCTTGAGTCGAGCTTTCGGTCAACATCAAGTGCGACAATGCCATTTGCCAATCAATTTCAGAATGCACTTCATGGTCGCTATCAACTTGTAAGTGATTAATTAAGCTATCAAAACTACTTGCAACATTTTGATTTCTTAATAATGCCGGAAATTGGCGAATTTGAATTGTTGTTTTATTTAACAGCTGTATTTCCATACCTATAAATTGAAATTGCGTTTGGTTTAACGAAACAAATTCGGCAACTTTTTCACTAACTACAATTTTTATGGGCAATAACAATGGCTGAGAAACAAACTTCTCATGCCAACGCTGTTTCACAACCTGTAATTTTGTGAATAATTCTAATTTTTCTACTGATAGCAGTCTTAACTGTTGCTGCTGCACAAATACTACATAATGTGGTGCTTGCCAAAATAAAATTTTAGCTTCAGTGTCGTTAGTTATTAATTCACTATTTGTTGAGCTTACTTTTGGCTGGTGTTGAGCCTGTTCAACTACTTCATTACCCACCAATGGCGTCATTAGGTCGCTATAGGCTTTACTGGCATTTGGATTAACTTTACTACTATATGACGAAGCGGGGTTTGCTCCATATGATGTAGGCGCTTGTTTTTCAAAATCACGACTCGTATTTTCCGTACGAGCTATTGCATGCACAGTTCCACCTTGCTCATGATACAAAGATGAGGGCTCTGAAACACTTGTGCATACCGAAGTGGGTTTTAAAGGTGTTACAAAAGAAGTGTCAATATTACTTTGGGTATTTGCATTATTTTCATCACTGGCAAATACTTCACCAGTGCTGTTATCAACCATTAATTCTGGCTCATGCGCCGCCATTAACGCCTGCTGGCAAACGGAGTAAATAAAATCATGAACATAACGGCCCTGATGAAATCTTACCTCATGCTTTGCCGGGTGCACATTAACATCAACTTCTTGAAAGTCTAGCTCAAGAAACAAGACAAACGCTGGGTAGCTATCATTTGGTAATAAATCTGCATAAGCCTGACGAATAGCATGATTAATAAGTTTATCGCGCATCATACGACCATTAACATAACTATAGCAAAGGTCATTTTGACTGCGATAAAAGCTCGGCTGTGCTATCCAACCAAATAGATGAAAAGCATCATGCTGACAATCAACTTCAAGAGCATTATCAATAAATTTCTGTCCACAAATTTGGGCTACGCGTTTACTACGCTGTGCAGCTGAATTTGCCAATCGAAATTGTTTAATAATCTTTTGATTGTGAGTTAGCACAAAACTGACATCAAATCGTGCTAACGCAATACGCTTGATGACTTCCTCAATATGCCCAAACTCGGTTTTTTCTGTGCGCAGAAATTTTCGCCTAGCAGGAGTATTAAAAAATAAATCACAAACATCAATAGTAGTGCCGTCAGGATGTGCAGCTGGATTTACCGTAACCGCCATATCTCGACCTTCGGCATTAGCTTGCCATGCTGCTTCTTGGTGTTGGGGCTTAGAGGTAAGTGTTAAACGTGCTACAGAGCTGATACTAGCTAACGCTTCACCACGAAACCCTAGGCTACTAATCGCTTCAAGATCATTAAGATCTTTGATTTTACTGGTAGCATGGCGGCTCAGTGCTAAGCCTAACTCATCTTTAGCAATGCCCTTACCGTTATCAACAATGCGAATACGTTTAGCGCCACCTTTTTCGATATCAATTCGAATATTTGTCGCGCCGGCATCTAAACTATTTTCGATTAATTCCTTCACAACTGACGCTGGACGCTCAACCACCTCACCAGCAGCAATTTGATTGGCAAGGCGTGCGGGTAATATTGCAATAGTCATAAGTGAATTAATCTGCCTGTGGAATCTTTAATGTTTGGCCTATTCTAACCACATTAGATTTTAAATTATTTGCTGATTTTAACTGACGAACACTTATTTTATAACGTTGTGCAACAACAGAAAGCGACTCTCCACGGCTAACTTTATGTTCGCGAGTGCGATTAGCAGCAAACAAACTACCATCAGGTGGGTTGCGAGAGAAATAATTATTTACTGCTGTATAAATCGCTTTCGCCAATTTTTGTTGATGAGCAGGATTGTTTAAGCGTTTCTCTTCTTGCGGATTGGAAATAAAACCCGTTTCAATTAATACCGATGGAATATCTGATGATTTTAATACCGCTAAGCTTAAACGCTCCGGCTTTTTCTTATGCAGTTTAGTCACTTTTTTCAGCTGTTTGACAACATGCTCAGCAAAATTATAACTGCTGGCCATAGTGTACTCTTTTTTCATATCAGCCAGCGCAATTGCTAAATTATCATCTTTGGTTTTTTTAATGGTTTCGCCCGCACCACCTAATAACTCGGAGTTTTTCTCTCTATTTTGAATCCAACGGGCGAACTCTGAATCGGCTCGACGAGTTGATTGCACAAGTACCGAGGCACCGCTAGGCTTAGGGGAAGTAAAAGCATCAGCATGAATAGAGATTAATAAATCCGCTTTATTTTTACGTGCTAACCTGGGCTTGCGGTCATGGCTAACGTAGTAATCACCACTGCGTATCATGACCGCTTTTAAGCCTTTTTTACGATTGATTAGTTTTGCCAGTTTTTTGGCAATATTTAGCGTAACTTTTTTTTCATAAGTGCCGGCTGCACCAATAGAACCTGGATCGTCACCACCGTGACCAGCAACGATCGCCACGACAATGTCGCGCTTACCTTTACTATTGTCATGTTTAGCAATTACTTTACTTTTTTTATCGTATAGATCAATAACTAAACGGTCACCATATTGCCCTGCTGGTGCAAGTGGAAATACTGAAACTCGGTAACTTTCAGCGAGTTCTAAGACTAGACGTGTAGTGCCTTTTTTCTTGGAGCCACTTGAGCGGATTTTAGTTACCCGTTTATCTTTTTTTAATGCAGATTTCAATGCGGCAATATTCTTACTGTTTTTAAAATCAATCACTAATCGATTGGGGGATGTTAATGAAAAATATTTAAAGTCTGGCTTCTGGCTTAGATCAAAAACGACACGAGTATTTTCTGGTGCCGGCCAAACCCTGACATTTTTAATTGTATTAGCGGCGCTAGCGTACGTGGTCATTCCAAGCCAAAGCATGGAAATGGTCACTAAATATAGCGCGAGCTTATTAAAACGCATTTTAATTCATTCCCCTTAACTTAACCCTTTTTGGGCTTTATTCTTATTATTTTTCTAAACTATGGCAATGGCAACTGCTTAGCACACCGTACCAAACATGCCGATCAAATTGCTTGTACTAGTTTTTGCCCAATCGCAGTTGCTGACTTTATAGTAATAGAACGCTGCTCATCATGATAAGCAAGATCAATGACCAAATCTGCAGCAGCTATCATTCCTTGACCTTTTTCCGGCCATTCAATGAAACTACAACTACGGCTATTAAAATAATCTCTAATTCCCATATACTCTAATTCTTCCGGATCAGCGAGTCGATACAAATCAAAATGATACACTTGCCAATCTTGCAGTTCGTAGGGTTCTACTAATGTGTAAGTTGGACTTTTAACATTACCATTATGCCCCATGCCTTGAACAAACCCACGAGTCAATGTTGTTTTCCCGGCCCCTAAATCACCGTTAAGATAAACAACTATACCCTGATTTAAATCTGATTTTACAATATCAGCGATACGTTTGCCCATTGCGATAGTGGCTGTTTCATCCACCAAAATAAAACTTTGCTTTGTTACAAAATTATTCATTAGTCATTGTTACTTTTTGTTTATTACTGCCATTCTGATATTTTCATCCTCTGAGGCTACTCTCATTATTAATCAAGCGCTGCACTTCAGGGTAAAGATCACTAGCAAGTATACCAATTTGCCCATGCTTTTTGGCAATAATATCAGCTGCACGGCCATGAATATAGACACCAAGACGAGCCGCTTGGAATAAATCCGTGGTTTGCAAAATTAACGCACCAATAATACCACTTAAAACATCCCCCATGCCGCCACTGGTCATACCGGCATTCCCAGTGGTGTTAACCCAAATAGTTGTGCCATCTGAAATGAGTGTTCCGGCACCTTTTAACACGCATATACCGCCATAACGCTTTGCTATTTCTCTGACGGCAAAAAAACGATCAAGTTCAACTTCCGCTACGCTGCAATTAAGCAAAGCAGCGGCTTCCCCCGGGTGAGGAGTTAAAACCCAGTTATTAGAAAAAATCGGCTGTTGAGCAAGAAAATACAATGCATCAGCATCAATAACTTTAGCCTGAGACAAATTAATCACAGTATTAAAAAGCTGTTCAGACCAAGCTCCTCGTCCTAAGCCAGGCCCTAACACCACAGATTTAACTTTTGCCAGTACACTTGTGGATGCTAATGTTTGTGAGCAATTTGCAACAACCATAAGCTCTGGCTGGCGTGACAATAAGATATTACGCGAGTATTCATGGCAACAAACACTCACTAATGCCGCCCCCGCACGCAAAGCCACTTCACATGTTAAACAGATCGCGCCGGTGAAAGTGCTATCACCGCCGACAGCTAACATCATACCAATACTGCCCTTATGACTGGCTGGCAATCGCTTACGCAAAAGAGGTAGAGAATCAGTATTTTGACGAAAGCACTCAGCTGATTGCAATTGTGCAAAAGCAGTATTTATTGCCAAAGTTTCTAAGACTAACTCGCCAACATAGTTTGCCGCTTGCCCTGTTAACAAACCTTGTTTATAAGCAATAAGGGTAATGGTTAAATCTGCTTTGACCGCAGTTGGGGTTACAACACCTAAGTCTGCATTTAATCCTGACGGCACATCAACGGCCACACGAAGACAATTCTTATTATTAATCGCCTCAATTAAGGTAATTAACGCTGGTGAAAGCTCACCACGAAAACCAATACCGAATAGGCAATCAACAATCAACTCTCCTTGATAATCAGCTATAAAGTCGACTTTTTTCGCAGTCGACAAATCAAAGTAGATAGCAACTGAGCATTGCTCTAAAAACTTCAAGGCTTGTAGAGCATCCCCTTGGATTTGTTCTCGCTTAGCATCAACAACCACTTTGACATTGATACCTGCTTGGTGTGCAAGCCGAGCAACTATATAACCGTCACCTCCATTATTTCCTTTGCCAGCAATAACTAATATCCGGTGCGCTGATGGATAATATTGACGAATATTATTAAATACTGCCGTACCTGCACGTTCCATCAATTGATATAAATTAAGACCAATAGCTTGCGCCGCATCAGCTTCGTATTGTTGTAGTTGATTAACCTTATAAGCCTGATGTGGTAAACTCGCTGGCATTGTTTTATCACCTTATTGCGCTAGTATCTGCAAATATGACAACTCCTGCTATTAACTATCAAGAATTAACAGAAAAAATCAAGCTTTGGGGCCAAGAACTTGGTTTTTCACAAGTAGGAATATCTGATGTCGACTTGTCAGCACACGAAGCAGCACTGAGCCGCTGGTTGGAAAATAATTACCATGGCAATATGGATTATATGGCCCGTCATGGTCTTATGCGTGCTCGCGCAAAAGAGCTTGTTGAAGGCACACTCAATGTCATTAGTGTTCGCATGGATTATTTACCTACAGATGCAAAATTCGCTCGTATTTTGAAAAATCGTGACCATGCTTATATTAGCCGTTATGCATTAGGTCGAGATTACCACAAGTTGATGCGTAAGCGCTTAAAGCAGTTAGGTGAAAAAATTAAAGAACATTGTCAAACATTTAACTACCGTCCGTTTGTCGATTCTGCCCCTATTCTAGAAAGACCTTTGGCAGAAAAAGCAGGACTAGGATGGGTTGGCAAGCACTCACTATTGATAAACAAGCAGGCAGGCTCTTGGTTCTTCTTGGGGGAGCTATTAGTTGATTTGCCCTTAATTGCGGATAAAAAACCTGAAAACGACTGTGGCAGTTGTATTGCTTGCATTAAAATTTGCCCAACTCAAGCTATTGTGGAGCCTTATGTTGTTGATGCAAGGCGCTGTATTTCTTATCTCACCATCGAGTTAAGAGAAGCCATTCCAATTGAGTATCGAGCGCTAATTGGTAATCGAATTTATGGTTGTGACGATTGCCAATTAATTTGTCCATGGAATAAATTTGCCAAGCTTGGCAGTGAAGATGATTTTAAACCAAGACAAAACTTAGACAATATTGCCCTACTGACATTATTTTCCTGGGACGAAGCAAGCTTTCTAAATAAAACCGAAGGTTCACCTATTCGCCGTATTGGTTTTTCCTGCTGGCAACGTAATATTGCTGTCGCAATAGGTAACGCTGACTATTCAGCAGAAAACGTAGCAGCACTGACAGAAAAGCTTAATAGTGCAGATGAAATGGTCACCGAACATATTCACTGGGCACTAGAGCAGCAAGCATTAAAGCTACAAAAAATGTCTCAAGATAAAAACTTACGTTTAACCGCACGCCTTATTCGCTCAGTTGAAAAAGGCATGCCACGTGATGCTTAGTGGTTAAGCTTCTGCCATTTCACTGTTAATTCTTCTAGCACACTTGCACTTTTCCCTTGCTGAACTTTCTCTGCGAGTTGACTAAATAATTGTTCGGCCAAAGTAACATGTTCAGTATTTGCTTCATTATGCTGTTTAATGGTGATCAGAATTTTTAACTGGCTGATCATTAGCTTTACATTATCAGGGCTTAATTGCAGTGCTTGGGTAATAGCATCTAGCGCCGGCAATAAACGGTTTCTTTGAAAGTGCTCCACCGCCATACTGTTTAACTGTTTTGCGGTAAAATGTATTTCTTCTCGCTCTTCCGTTTCTTGCTCAATATAACACTTAACTACTTGGCAATTGAGTGACTCATCTGAAATTTGATTATTAATTGCTTTTAATAAATGAATTGCATCTTCACGCATACCAAGTTCATGCAGCACTTTCACTTTATCTAAATTATCTTCAACCACTGCCGTTGGCTTTAACGACATATGATTTTCAACTAACTTAGTTGCTTTTTCTGCTTCGTTACGAACATTGTGCAAACGAGCTTTAACTACAAGTAACTGCTGCTTAAACATTTGAATATCTTCATAGTCATTTTCAAACTGTTCAAGGTAGCGATCCATTTGCTTTAACACCGTTTGCGCGCTGTCATCTGGCGTCGCACACGCTAAATCGATCCCTGCTCTAACCACATTTAGAATTAGCTCTGGTGAGTCATGAATTGAGTTTTTTGCTTGTTGAGCAATATTTCGTGTCGCTAGATATTGACCTTTATGATCGTGTGTTAAACGAGCTAGATCCCATGACTTTTTATTACGTTCAATATTTCTAGGTGCTAATGCTGTCGCCATTTTTATTTCATCGTACGCCTGCTGATACTCCTCTTGCTCGATGTAATATTGCGCCATCATGTCGTGGGCACCAAAGCGAGTTTCAGGCTTATCTGTTAAGGTTTTTAACATGTCGCGAATTTCCTCTATTCGCCCTTGTTTTAATAATGCTTTGGCATAACCTAAATAAACCCATGAATACTGATATTGTTTCAGCAATTGCTTATAAAAAGCCTCCGCTTCTTGAAACTCTAATAGATGTAGCAGCGCATCACCCTTAATACGGTTAATATTCGGATGAAATTGCGCTAATGATTCATTTAACAAATGCCGATCAGCAAAATAGATTGCTTTCGCATAAGCCTTTCTATCAATAGCCTGATAAATATTAAACAGCGCTTGTTTAACTTTTAAGGTGGCTTTTAAACGAGTTTGCACTTTTTTAATAGCTAACGGTTTTGTCCAAAAGTCGTCAGGTTGTAATTCAATGATCGAATTCACCAGCGACTCGTCGGTTTCTGAACTAAGAAAAATGAGTACCGTTGTTTTAGTAACGTGCCCTTTAAATTTAAGCTCTTCCAATAAATGAAAGCCGTCCTTATCACTTTTAACATTAAAGGCACAAATCACCACATGAAAATGCATTTCATCGCATAGCCTTAAACCATAATAGGCATTTTCAGCGCAACGAACTTCTTTGATACCTAACGCATACAAACTTTCTTTTAAAGTATTGTGAACCAATAAGTTGTCATCAATAATTAAGACATTAAGCTTGTCTAGCTGAGTTAAGGTATTTTTTTCAACTTTAGACATTTTTTGCCTTAACGATTTTACATTTATACATCTATTTTGCTCTTTGTTGTGCTCGTTTATGGCATTGTTGTATGACTGTATTTTTTTCTGTGTTATTGAGCTTTCGCCACGACACTATCTCGTCAATATGACGAAAACAGCCTAAACAAATGTCTTGCTCATCTAAACAACAATTACACACACAAGGACTTTCAATTTCTGGTGTCGTTTTAATAATAGGTTCTAGGCTCATATTGATTCCGCAAATTCAACTAGCTGACTAAGACATGATGTCAGTTGCACTATCTGCTGTTTAAGTTGCTTACTTTGCTGCGATGATAAACTACCATCTACTTGTAATAATAATTTATGACACGCTTGACATTGCTGTAAAAGCGGCTCTGCCGCGATAACTCGACTCAGATGTATAATGCTTTTTAAATGTCGTTGAGAGTCAGCAATATTGTTAGCAATAATAGCTTGCTCAAGCTTAATCAATAACGACTCGATATCAGCTAAATAATCATCAAGCATAATTGCTGCTATTTCTGCAGAACCCTGATTTTGTGCATAACGATTTAGGTCAAAAGCTGCGGGAGCTTGAATATCTTGTTGTGTATTATCAAAATTCAAATCTAATAACTTATCAATATTTTCAGCTGAAGTTTCATCGTTAGTTTTACTCGTACTTTGAACATCATCCGTTGCTTGAGCTGCCTGTTCTTGATTATCTTTAGCAACTTTTTGCTCTAAGTTATTTTGCTCAACCTGCTGCGCTATTTGCACACTTAGCCACGGTGATAACAACGCAATTATTGCTTGAATATCCAAAACAGGTGGCATAATACCCGTGTGCCAAGATTCATCGATATTTTGCGCCACAAAAAAGTCGGCAACTACATTCGGCTCACATTCAAAAGCATAAACTCCACGAGGATAGTCAATCGTATTGGCTAGAGCTAGTTTAAACGGCAAGAATTCGCTAATAGCAACCTGATATTGACCGCTTTGCCAATGCTGTTCTAACTGTGATAATTGAGTAACTACGGTTAAATCAAAACCTAGCCAATGCAGTAATTGTATTAAATATTGCTGACTACTCGGTTTTTTAACAGCTAACAACAATTTATGCTGGTTGGCGAAAGTTTGCTGTTGACCAAAAACTTCACTCGCTATTAATAAATTACTTTTTTCTTTACTTGCTAGCAGTTGGTTGAGCTTATATTTTAAATCGTTGGCATACCACGGCATCATGCAATGAGAAAACATTCCTGTTCTCGCTAGACTCTTATTCGCTAAAGGTTGACTGATCAAAATTTTAGGCTGCAACTTACTTGGTAGGCTCTCGATATGTTGAATAATTAAATCATAATCTGATCGATAAACTTCTTCAGAAATAAGTAAAACATCGACCTTATTATCTTTTAAATGTTTAATGCTTAATTGTCGTTGAAATAATGTTAAGTCTCGCATGGTTTCAACATGTAGCTTGCTACCTGCAAGCACATTGCAAAGTCGTTGACGACTTTCAGGCTCTGTAGCAATAACTAAAACACTGCCTTTTCCTAATCTAATATCAGCTTTGCTAATCTGCTGATTAGGCATTACTCCATCACTAGGACAGTCAGCTTTAGCTAATGGCAGATTAAAAGTAAACTTGCCGCTATTGTCGAGCACAACGCTTTCACTATCACTGGCATTGAATACCAACATTAAATCACGTAAATAAACTAATTTAGTACATGTTAACTCTGCATTCATATCGATTATTTGCGTAATAAGCGCCATTGCCTGAGAGAATGCATCTTGATCTGAAAATGTTTGTACAACAAAGCTAAAGCTCACTATTTGTTGCGCACTATTTACGTCGGCTAATTTAAGCGTAATATCTAAATTCGCATTGTGTTGCTGAGCCAATAAAAATGCAGAAAACTCTCGTATCATGTTATGGAAAAGCTCACTTTCCATGGTGACATACGGATTCACTTTTTCGTCAATACTTACGTATACGCTATTGTTACAGTCAATTTCAGCCATGGCACAGTTAATTGTTGCGCTATGTACTTCATCAATAAGATTGACGGTTGATAGAGTTAAAAGGTAATCATCTCGGCGTAATTGAGCGCTTATTTTCTGTTGCTGACTTCCGTTTAATAATTGTTGCAAAAGCTCGTCGTTTTCTTGTTCATTACTAGGGCCATCGCCACGCCACTTTTGCGTAATCAACCGTTGAATGATGCCAATTACATAGTCACTATTTCGGATAATATTAAGTTTTTCATTTTGGGTTTGTTGCTGCAATTGTGCTTGTAACTGATTATTTTGACTATGTAACTGTTGTAGTGTTTCTGCCGAGCTGACACTGCCTCGCCAATGGCTATTAATATATTCAATTGTTAATGAAACAGCTTTCTCTCGCTCTGTGACTAATAACAGGCGTTGAATGTTGTTATGCGTTTTTGCTTCACGAGCTACTGCAATAATTTTACTAACGTCATTTCGGCTAAATAAATGCCGCCAATGTTTAGGAAACGACTCAATTCCTAATATAGTTTTTAAAGTATTGTCATAAGTCGGTTTTGACTGTGACAATTGCCAAAATGCGTAACCACTGTGCTGATGAACTTGTGTCGTGAATAACTGTTGTTGCTGTTTAAGATTAAGATAATCAACTTCACTATGCTTAGGTTGTGACAGTTGCTCAAAGCCACTAACCACCTGCTTTGCTTCCGCCGAAAAAAACTCCCCAGTACAACTGCCAGAATTCAGGTATTCATTAATCACTGCTTTATGGTTTTGGTTAAAGCGTTTTAAAACCTTACGAGTGCTATATAAAATAACTAGAAACAACACTAAAAAGCTAATAAACACGGCGATAACTAGCCAAATATAATGTTGTTCAGAAATTTCGAGAGAAAATTCAGCGAACTGTAATTTAATACTTTGATTAATCGCGCCTGCATTTGGTAACTTGATGTTTAATGCTGATGCGACCAACGGTGCTAAATCTGCGTGTTGCGTTTGCAGCTCTATTCGAAAATCTTGTACTCTTCGTAATTGACCACGCCATTTGGCAAAGGTGTTTTGCTCAACAAATAGTAAATCATTTAGCACAACAACTTGTTCTACTAATGCGTTTTCATCAGTGCTTTTACTATCAAATTGATCCACCATGTTCGCTAACCATTTTTGCAAGCCAATATTGGATTGTTGCTGTAGGTAATCAAATTCAATCAAGTCATAGCGAAGATCTAATTTGCTAAACATAACCAAGCTATCAACAAGTAATCTATGCAATTCACGATTACGATTTAGATTAATGGCCAATTTACTCAGTGCTTTGGCTCGAATTGCTGTGACTCGATCTGTTAATCGGTCAGAATTTACTTGCTGGTATAGGTTATTTTGTTGACTAGCTTGGTCTGCGATAAGAACAGATAAACTATCGGCAACTAATGTTAACTGAATAATAACGCTGTCTTTTAGCTGTATATTTCGACGTGAACTTTCAGTTAAGCGAATAACATTTTCCGCTTGTTGCTGTAATCGCTGCATTAGCTGTTCGAGTAGTTGCCTATTTTTTCTCGATAATGTTGATAATTGCTCGAGGTTATTATTTAGTACTTGATAATAACGGCTAAATTCAATGGCATTTTTACTAGCGGTTATTTCATTTATTAGCTGCTCTTGGCGTATCAATAATTTTTGCTGTTTGTTGTGCTGTTCTATAGCTGGTAAATACTCTTCATTTACTACAAGCAATTGCTTTGAATGATAAAAGTAAAGCGAAACGCCAGCAACACTAGTGAGTAAAAAACAAATGACAAGCAGAGAAAATCGACCAAATAATTGTCGATAAAGAGGTAAAGTTAAATCCATGAACGAGGCAGCATCCTAACAGCACTTAAACTATTAGTAGTTTATGGATTTAGCGATAATTAGCAACGATTAATGATGGCAGTGTTTTATTTAGTTTTTGCTTTTTTGGTTATCCAAGCCCACGTCATAATGCACTCTATTGGCTGTTGCCCTGATTCATCAGTTATTGAAACAGGAATTTCCATATTACCTTTTTCTTGTGTTAACAGTGCTACTTGCTCATCGGTTATTTTTGCAACTGCGGTTAACGAGCCCTGCATTCGGCGTTGATAATGTATCGTCATAGACTTCAACAAAGGTAAACGGCTATCAGGTAAGTTCATACCAAACACAATACCGGTAGCTGACTCTGCTAATAACGCTGCCGCAACGGCATGAATCCCACCAATATGGTTTTGTACTCTTTTCCGGTTCGCTAGCGTTAAGGTGACTTGTTCGGGAGAAATTTCAACCAAAGTCACTTTAGAAGTATTCGCAAACTTAACTTGTGAACAAAATAATTTGGTCATTAAATATGAATGAGTTGCCTTCGGGAACTTTTTAATTAACGCCACGGCACGACTAAAGCGGTTTGCCATAAATATCCTTGATAGTATTCGTTGCATGTATTACTAGAGTGCAACAAACTGGTCTGACCTGCAAGGTAAAAGTAAAAAAAAGACGCTAAAGCGCCTTTTGGTCAACATGTTGAACTCAGCTATAGTTTAAAGAAATACTGTTGATAAACTTTTAGTTCAGCAATTGACTCACGAATATCATCTAGAGCCAAATGTGCTCCGGTTTTCACAACTTTATCAAGTACCTCTGGTTTCCAGCGACGTGCTAGTTCCTTAACTGTACTAACATCTAGATTCCGATAATGAAAATAATCTTCAAATTCTGGCATATATTTATTAATAAAGCGGCGATCTTGACCTATGCTGTTGCCGCACATAGGAGATTTCCCTTTAGTTACATACTGCTCAAAAAAGGCTAACGAAGCTGCACTTGCTTGCGCTAATGTCGTGTTACTTTCACGACATCGTTGCGTGAGACCTGATTTGCCATGATGCTCAATACACCACTCACTCATATTATCTAGTACATCATCACTTTGCTGAATAGCAAAAACAGGACCTTCCGCAAGAATATTTAATTGACTATCAGTGACTATTGTCGCGATCTCTAAGATAACATCAGTACTTGGCTCAAGGCCGGTCATTTCTAAATCTAACCAAATTAAATTGCTATCATTGGCGCTCATGGTCTTTCCCATATCATTAGTTTTCTATATTACCTTATCTCACTATCCATTCCCGGCACAGGTATGAAAGCAAAAGGCGCGATTGCACATGCATTTAAGCCGTGCTTAAGTATATAATACGTTAGAATAGTGCGTGATTAAATTTTTTTGTCGTTTACTTACCTAGATTTAAAAACAAACACTGAGTTAACATAAAATGAGAATTACTTGTGGCTAAAGCCAAAAAATTAACTAAAGGTCAAGCTCGTCGGATCAAAGCGAACCAAAGTAAAAAGTTACGTAAATCTACTGAAAAAGTGCAATGGCAAGATGATCAGTTAGGCAATGCGGAAGTCGGTACAGTTATTAGCCGCTTTGGTCAACATGCAGATGTCGAAGACAATAATGGCGAAATTTACCGTTGTAATATGCGCCGCAGTATTGACTCGCTTGTATGTGGTGACAAAGTGCTTTGGCGAAAAAGCAAGGAAACACAACATAGTATTTCTGGTGTTATTGAAGCTGTACACGAACGAAACTCAGTGCTTAGTCGGCCAGATGTTTATGACGGCGTGAAACCAATCGCCGCAAACATTAGTCAGATATTAATTGTTTCTTCGGTTTTACCCGCCTTTAACGCTGACATTATTGATCGCTATTTAGTAGCAGCAGAAGAAACCGGTATAACTCCGGTAATTTTACTCAACAAAGTTGATTTACTCGACAGCACTAATCGTGATGAAATTGAACACCAACTCAGCATTTATCGTGCTATTGGATATCAAGTAACTTATGTCAGCAATGAAACCGACGAAGGTATCGCTGAGTTAAAAGCCCAACTTAGTCAACATACTAGTGTTTTTGTTGGTCAATCAGGTGTGGGAAAGTCTACTTTAACCAATACATTAATGCCTGAATTAGGTGTTGTTACACAAATGGTTTCTGAGAACTCAGGTTTGGGGCAACACACCACAACGGTGGCTAGATTATATCACTTCGAAGATGGTGGTGACTTAATTGACTCTCCTGGAATTCGAGAGTTTGGCTTATGGCACTTATCACCTGAGCAAGTCAGTAACGGTTTTATAGAATTTGATGACTATCTTGGTACCTGTAAATTTAGAGACTGTAAGCACCAAACAGACCCTGGTTGTGCCTTAGTTGCAGCTAAGGACGCTGGTCAGATATTTCCAGAACGACTAGCAAGCTTTCAACGTATATTAGCAAGTTTAGGTGACAATACCTTAACAACGCGCTTTAACGATTAAAAATAATAGAATATTAAGGAAAAACAGTGTTAATCAACAAAATTAAAATCGCCTTGCAGTATTTAATGCCTAAACATGCAATTTCACGCTTGGTTGGCAAATTTGCGGCGGCAGAGGCCGGCTGGCTTACGACCAAAGCAATAGGCTACTTCATTAAAGCTTATGATATCAATATGGCGGAAGCGAAATTAAAAAATGCTAGTGATTTTAAAACCTTCAATGATTTTTTCACACGTGAATTAGAAGACGGCGCTCGTAACATTGACAGTGATCCAGCAGCTATTTGTTACCCTGTTGATGGCGCAATTAGCCAACAAGGACCGATTAATAACGGGCAACTTATCCAAGCAAAAGGTTTCGATTATAGTTTAGAAACTTTGCTTGGTGGTGATGAAGCTACCGCCGCACCATTTCAAGGTGGTGAGTTTTCTTGTATTTACTTAGCGCCAAAAGACTACCACCGTATTCATATGCCAATTACCGGCACTTTACGTGAAATGATTTATGTTCCTGGCGATCTATTTTCAGTTAATCCATTAACTGCCAACAATGTACCAAATTTATTTGCCCGCAATGAACGTGTTGTCGCCATTTTCGACACCGCACAAGGGGCAATGGCAATGGTATTAGTGGGGGCAACAATTGTTGCTAGTATTGAAACGGTTTGGGCAGGTACAGTTACGCCGCCAGCAGGAAAAGATGTATTTCGCTGGAAGTACCCAGCAACCGGCGTTGATGCCATCACACTTGAAAAAGGTGCTGAGATGGGACGTTTTAAACTTGGTTCAACAGTTGTCAGTACATTTGCGCCAAATATGGTCAGATTTAACGAACAAGCAGGACCTGAAACCGTTACACGTTTAGGTGAACACTATGCTGATTTAATTGCCTTTGATTCAAAAGAAGCGAGTGAAGAAGCTAAGAGTGACGAAGTTTAACCGTAATGCTTGGTGCATTTAACGGGACAAGAAAGTGAAAATAATTGCCCACCGTGGCGCTAGTGGTGAGTTTCCTGAAAACTCATTACTAGCTTTTGAGCAAGCAATAGAGCAAGGATGTGATGGTATTGAACTCGACGTACAATATCATCAAGCCAGCGGTGAGTTTATTATTTTGCACGATCAATACCTGCTTTTTAATAACCAGCGAACACATATTAATCAGCTGTCTATTACTGAATTACTCAGCAACACACCTAAAAAGCAAGGCCTTTGTACCCTCCAACAAGCTCTCGCTACTATTGCTAAACAATGCACCATTAATATTGAATTAAAATCAGCTGTGCAAGGCCAACAATTACGTCAAGAAATTATACAATTAAAACAACTACTCGATAATGCAATAACCAATAACATAGTGGCGACTGATCAGCTTACCTTGTCATCTTTTAATCATCATGCCTTAACCTGCATTAAAGAACTTTTACCTAAAGTGAAAACAGCTGCACTTATTGCTTGTTGTCCGTTAAATTACGCACAGTTTTGCTTACCATTAAAAGTTTCAGGTTTAAACCTTGCGATTGACTGCCTTAACCAAGAGCTAATAACTGACGCAAAGCAGCGTGGACTGGAGGTTTGGGTTTATACCGTTGATAATCTAGACGACATTAAGCAATGTCTGGCATTCGGTGTTGACGGTATTTTTACTAACTACCCTGAACGCTCACGCTCGCACCTATTAGCACTGTAATCATTTTCTTTTTTCTTAAAAACACTAGCCATTTTTCACTTACAAAATGCTAAAATCGCAACAATTATTTAAATACTATTGCTCATTTATTCATCTCAAGCTAGGATAGGAGTAATAAGATACGAGTACGTTCGTATAAAAATAACGCAAACACTTGTAAATAATTTGCCTTAAGGAATCTCAATGTTACGAGATAAATCAGATATCAAGCCAACTGAAGCTGAACTGACGTTGCTTAATATCCTCTGGAAAATGGGTCCAGCAACGGTTCGACAGATCCATGAAACTGTCAGCCAAACACAAAAAACTGGCTATACTACGGTATTAAAGATATTACAGATCATGCATGAAAAAGCATTGGTTATTCGAGATGAAAGTAACCGTGCTCATGTATACGCTGCCGCCAACAGTGAAGTGGTAACACAGTCTTCTTTACTTAAAGATTTAGTATCAAAAGCGTTTGGTGGTTCGACATCAAAGTTAGTAATGCGTGCTTTAGATAACTCAACCAGTAAAGAAGAAATAGAAGATATTCGCCAGTTACTCAATGAATTAGAACAACAGTCGTAGCGAACACATAATTAACGAAATAGTTAACGGTATATAAAATATTTAATGATGCAGGAAAGCTTAATTAATAGCCCATTGTTAGCGGGTATAGCAATAACTCTTATCCATTTTTTATGGCAAGGGGTTTTAGTTGCGTTAGCATTAAAGTTATTGCTGTCATTAATTTCCTACCAAAAGTCACAAATTCGTTATGGCTTAGCTTCTGTTGCCATGCTCGCAAACTTACTATTACCTTTCATTACTTTCTTTATTGTTTACGATATTGAATATCGTCAAGCGACCAGTTTTGTAAATGCACTACCATTGCTTGATCAAAATTTTTATTTAGAACAGCGTCAAACTAACGTTTGGTATCTTGAATGGTTTGAGTACTTACCAAGTTTATCAATTGCTTGGCTAAGCATAGTAATTTTGTTATCGGCTAAGGTTTTAATCGAGCTTTACAATGTTAATAAACTCCCTCTTCAAGGCACCATTAACGCTAATCATGCGTTACAAACTCGTTTTGAGGGCTTAATTAACAAAGTTGGCATTACAAAAAAAGTCGCGCTACTGCTGTCATCGAAAACTAATGTACCTATGGCCATAGGTTGGTTGAGGCCTGTGGTATTAATTCCGATAAGCATGGTTTCTGGATTAACCCCGCAACAGTTAGACATGTTACTGCTGCATGAATTAGCTCATATTCGTCGACATGACTACTTTGTAAACTTTTTACAAACCTTAGTCGAAACTTTGTTATTTTTTCATCCTGCGGTGCGCTGGGTTTCAAAACAAATGCGTAATGAGCGAGAGTATTGCAGTGACGACATCGCGGTGCAACATGGCGGTAATGCGTTAGCTTATGCACATACCTTAGCCGACACAGCTTCTTTATGTCAGAAACATCGACATCACGCCATTCCAAATATGGCTATGGCAGCTTCTGGTGGCGATCTTAAACAACGGGTTGTTCGATTACTTGATAATCAACCACACTGCACCCAAACAACCGATTCGGGTAAATGGTTAGCTTCTTTTACCATTTTACTAACAATAATATTTGGCTTTTCGAAATACTCGTTAAATTTACCTATTATTGACTTACAATCAGGCAGTATTTCTCTCAATCATTCACCAATAGAGCTTAATAAAAGTTCTGTGGCTTATGCCCCATTAGCACTAGAGCAAGCAAATACTAACTCTTCACTTGCCCGCCAACTTATTGCGATTAATAGTCCTGGTACAGCCCAAGAACCATTGGCTAATGAGCAGGCAACTGCAGTTAAAAATGACTTGATCACGCAAGCAGAAACCAAGCAACGAGGAGCTAGTACAGTTTCCTCAGCGCCTACAACAAACATCAAACAAACGATTAGTTATGATGAATTGCCAATAGTGCTAAATTCCACTGATGAGAAAAACGTGACGGTTCAGAATGAAAAATTAACGAAAATACCAACGATAGCTAATGAAAAAACAGTCACAGCAAGTAAATCAATATCAGACTTAGCCTTTGAACGCACAGATTCAAATAATAGCAATAACTCTGCACTTGATAATCCTTATTCCGAGCAAGTTGCGTCTCTATTCGATGAACCACGCAGCAACCCATTAGGTACGACTAATACTGTTCAAGAAAATCTAGTTGATCCAGCTCGCCTAAATAACGATATTTATAGCGAAAATATACGCCAAGTTAACGAAAATCTCAGTAGCAATTACGCGAACAACTTAAATCAAAATATTGTTATTCCACCGAAAAATACACTCGCTAAATTAATAACATCCATTGAACCTAGATACCCTTCTTCGGCGAAAAGAAAAGGGATCGAAATTGAAATTATGGTTGAATTTAGTATCGATAAAAATGGCTTAGTTAAAGACATCCAATTTGAATCAAAAAGTAAAGTTAGCTATTTTCGTAATGCTATTCGCAATGCCATGGAAAAATGGCGCTTTCTACCTGCAGAAAAAAATGGAGTTGCAGTAGAAAGCAACATGTCAAAGATATTCTCGTTTAGCCTATTAAAATAAAGTTCTACGCTGCTCACGCATAGATAAAAACTTTTCTTTCTGCTCAGCGGTTAATATTTGCATTACAGCATGACGCATTTTCGCTTTTTCCATCGCCATATATTGAAAGTTATCTTGATAACTAGCATACGCAATATTAAATTGTGCTTCATCAAACTCATCTGCGAGTATTAATGTTTTAACTTGCTCTTTAAATCCAGACATATTATCGCGCTGTATTTTTTTCTCTGACTTCATTGCCAGAAAAATGCCCTTAATTTCCTGGCGCTGCTCTTTAGATAAATCTAATTTTTTTGCCATCATATGAAAGCGCTTTTTCATTTGCTTGTGCGCTTGTCCATAATGAGCTTTATTATGCCCTCGTTCATCTGCTTGATGATTATGACCTGCAGCACTAGCAGTAAAAGATGTTAAACATAAAGTAGTCAAGCCTACGGCGAAGTAGGTTTTCATTGTTAAATATAGTTTTTGTGTGTTCATAAGTTGTACTCCTGATTAAATTCAACTTTAGTATAAAACTTGCAACGAAAAGAAACGCAAACCAACGTAAATGTTATGTAAATATCCTAAGCGCAATAAAATTTATACGCTATTATAGTGATTAGTTAAGGGCAGTAAGTGCAGTAAAAATGAAGAAACATAAACTATTATTGATAGATGATGATAAAGAACTCGCAGAGCTATTGTCTGATTATCTGGCAACTGAAGGATTTGAATTAGTTTGTTGCTACGATGGTATTTCTGGCCTCGAAAACGCGTTTGACGACAGCATTTCAATGATATTATTAGATGTTATGATGCCTGGCTTAACGGGCTTTGAAGTATTGAAAGCTTTAGGTGGGAATCATAAAACACCTATATTAATGCTAACTGCAAAAGGTGATAACGCTGACCGAATTTTGGGGTTAGAATTAGGCGCCGATGATTATTTGCCAAAACCCTTCCAACACCGAGAATTACTCGCTCGCATTAATGCCATTCTTAGACGTATTGATATAGTTCAAACCAGTAAAGAACAAAGTAACGTACTTGAGGTTAATGGCGTTACCCTCAACCATGCAACTCGCCAAGTAAGTTGTCATAACGAATTTATCGAACTAACTGGTACTGAATATCAGATTACTGAGTATTTAATGTCAAAACCTGGAGAGATTGTCAGTAAAAATGAAATTTCTGAACAGGTGCTTAACCGCAAGTTAAGTGCGTTTGACCGAAGTATTGATATGCACGTTAGTAATATAAGACGAAAACTATTACCCTTTAGTCAAACAGATAAATTAAAAACTATTCGCGGTGCTGGTTACATATTTTTGGCAGGTGAACTTAACTGATGCTAAAACTGCCTAATCGATTCTCCTCTATTGGTGCTAAGCTATTTTTATGCTTTTGGTTAATTATTATCCTAACTATCGGCATTACTCGTTTAGTGTCAGAACAATTTCAACCTAAGAGTTTTATTGCGCCAAGCCACCATAGTGATATCGCAAAATTAGATCGGATTAAAAGAACGATATTTCGTCGCTCTCCATCAAATCCCCAACAAATAGTAGATTTACAACTAAAACGTCCCGACCGCGAATTACTTGTTAAGAACATGCTTACTAATGAAGTACTGTCTTCAAAAACATGGCATATTGCTAACTTAAGTAATTTTTTACGTGAAAATAATTTAAATAATTTAACAACGGTTAAATTTGAGTTTTTTCGTATGACAGGGCCTATCGCCGTCGAAATTAACAATATTCCTTACCAAGTATTTTTGGCAAGTCGAGATAGGAAATTTCGATTCGGCAGTTTTATGTTGCGTTTACCCACCTGGATACGCATTGGTATACCAGTGATCATCAGCTCGATTTTTTTATGGCTATTAGCACGCTCGCTTACCAAACCGCTTATCGCTATGCAAAAAACTGCCGCCAGCTTCGGTGATGGAGAATTTACGGCGCGCGTACCATTAGCTGCTCAACGCAATGATGAAATAGGCGCCTGTGCGGCAAGTTTCAATTTAATGGCTGAAAAACTTGAACAAAATATAGGTTCACATCAGCGCCTTATGGCTGATGTTTCCCATGAGTTACGTTCACCCATGACTAGGCTGCAAATTGCTCTAGGCTTAGCTCAGCAAGAAAATATTAGTACTGAGGTATTGCAAAAACATCTACAGCGTTGTGAATTGGAAGTTTCTCGGCTTGATGAGATGATTTCCAACGTATTATCACTATCACGTATGGAAAATACCATTAGCCAAATGGAGCTAATGTCTGTCGACTTAAAGCAATTACTAGAGCTTTGTATTGAAGATGCTCAATATATCGCCAATGAAAAGTCGATTAATATTAGCTTCGAAAACTCAGGGGAGTGTTTAACGCAAGCCGACCCGAACTTACTCGCCAGCGCATTTAATAATATCTTAATAAACGCCGTTAAATATAGTAATGACAAGGATGAACTCACGGTAAGACTATTCAACAATGACAAGCACTTTGTCATTGATATCATTGATAATGGCACTGGCGTTCCTGCAGCGGATTTAAGCAAGTTATTCGAGCCTTTTTACCGAGTTGCCCAAGCTCGCGATCGAGCAACAGGCGGAACAGGGTTAGGCATGGCAATAGCCAAACAGGCTGTTAAGGCGCATAAGGGAAATATTACTGCCACCAACAACGACCAAAAAGGTCTAACCGTCAGTATTGAATTACCAATCGTAATGGATAAAAATAACGGTCATGGTATTAATTAAGTTAAAACTGATAAGTTTAATTCTTCTGACATTTATAGGGATCCCATTCATGGCTGACAGTGCAACTGTGACAGAGAGTCGCGCACTAACCCCTGAAAAAGTTACTGCTATTAATATGTTTTGGCAAAACGTTAATGAAAAAAGCTTTACCAGTGATGACAATATCACGCTTGCTTATGTGACAAATTTCAAGCGAGAAAACAAACCTTACGTGGTTATTGTATCAGGGCGCTCAGAAGGCTATTTAAAGTACCAAGAGCTAGCTTATGATCTTGATGTAGCGGGATATGATAGTGTTATCATCGATCATCGTGGTCAAGGCCTATCGCAACGTTTAACGAAAAATCGCTTAAAAGGCTATGTAAAAAGTTTTGACGATTACGCGCAAGATTTAGCTCAATTACTTAATCGAGAATTACCCCGCTTATATCCAGAAAAACAACATAAACAATTCTTATTAGCGCACTCGATGGGTGGCGCTATTGCTTTAAGGTACTTACAGCGCTATCAAAATAACGTCCAAGCAGTAGTGCTAAGTTCACCTATGATAGCTATCTCTAGTGGTGGCATACCAAATTGGCTAGCAGAGTCCATTGTACTTTCTGGGAGTAAATTAAACTCTTGGCTATCAAATTCGCCTTGGTATTTCTTAGGCCAAACGGATGATAATAGCAGTACTTTTGCTGACAACAAACTGATGCATTCAAAAGAAAGATATCAACGCTTTCAAGCATTATATCAGCAACACTCAGAACTTAAACTTGGCGGCGTAACCTTTAATTGGCTTGCCCAAGCATTAAAAGCAAATCAAGATATTTTTCAGCAGATAGAAAAAATATCCCCGCCTATATTAATGTTGCAAGCGAGTGAAGAAGACATTGTTGATAATGCTGCCCAAAATAGCTTTTGCCAACAATTAAATATAGTCAAACAAGATTCATGTATCGATGGAAAACCACAAGTTATTCATGGCGCTTACCATGAACTATTTTTTGAATTGGACGAATACCGAAATATAGCTTTAGAGAGTACACTTAACTGGTTTGAAAAACACCAATAGTTAATAGAAAAGTCGATTTATTGCGACAAAGAAAACTTGCGCATTTAAGCAGTTAGAGTCATTAAAGCTTTTTAAATGACTCTTTCACTACTCTACGGCTTTTTCATTATGAGCGAGTTCACTGCCAACTACAGACGATGGGTCATGGTGAATAAAAACTTCACACGGCGCCAGCGCCTTCACAATATCAATTTCAATAGCCTCACCAATATCGTGTGCTTCGAGTAATGATAGATTGTCATCTAGCTCTAAATGAAACTGAATAAATCTATCCTGCCCTGCTTGCCGCGTTCTAAGCTCATGCAACCCCAAGGCTCCTTCATGACTACTTACAATTTGCTTAATTACATCAAGTTCTTGTTCGGTTAATTCATGATCCATTAATTGGTGCACACTCAACCAAATAATTTTACTGGCACCAACCAATAAAAAGATACCAACAGCAACGGTAAAAACGCCATCAGCTTGTAACCAATAACCTTGGCTTAAAAATAACGCCAATAGCACCCCTAAGTTAAGTAATAAATCTGACTGGTAATGCAGAGCATCAGCACTAATTGCCACAGACCGAGTTTTAGCAATAACATATTTTTGAATAACCACCAGTAATAAAGTCATGACTATCGCAATGACAGAGACCCAGATGCCAACTTCCGTTCTTACCACTTCTTGCGGGTTAATCACTCGCTCAACGCCATTAAAAACGAGTAGTAATGCAGAGCCTAAAACAAAGGCAGCCTGAACTAAACCAGCCAGGCTTTCCGCTTTACCATGGCCAAATTTATGCTCTTCATCTGCTGGCGCAAGGGCAAAACGCAAAATAACAACATTCATAACTGAGGCGAACAAGTCGAGAATCGAATCTGTTGCTGACGCTAACATCGCACTTGCATCGGTGACAAACCAAGCATAAAGTTTCAATACAACTAGCAATAATGCCGTGGTTGTCGCAGCAAAAGCAGCCAGCTTAACGAGGTAATTATAACGTTGCGACTGTGATTGATTTTGTTCCATCTTTGCTCCCGCAAGCGTGATTAAATCAGTATTAATACCCAGCTTTATATTGCTAGTTAACCTACCTCTAAGCATAATTTTTGCCAGTACGGCTATTAAGCTAGACAGTAAGCAGGGTATAATATTATTCATTATAGAATTTATTAAGCGCTCAATATGCTCGACGTCGTTTTATTTCAACCTCAAATTCCACCGAATACCGGTAATATTATTCGTTTATGCGCTAATACTGGCTTTAGGTTACATCTTATTGAGCCATTAGGCTTTGATCTAGAAGATAAAAAGCTCAGAAGAGCAGGATTAGATTATCATGAGTTTGCCGCACTGAAGCGCCACGAAAATTACCAAAGCTTTATTGAAAGCGAACAGCCAAAGCGCGTCTTAGCAGTAACAACTAAGTCAACCGGTTATTATGGCGATGTCAATTTTCAAGCAGGTGATTATTTACTATTTGGCTCAGAAACAGGCGGCCTTCCTGAAGATGTTAGACAACAAATACCGGATCAAGATAAGATCAGGATCCCTATGCTAAAAGACAGCCGTAGCATGAACTTATCGAACGCAACGGCAGTGATCATTTATGAAGCGTGGCGTCAACTGGGCTTTGTAAACTCAGTTTAAAATTAAAGTTAACAAACAAAAACGGCGTATTATTTTCATAATACGCCGTTTTTCTCAATTTGATGAGCTAATAAATTATCAGGAGCGCTATTCAAATTTACGTTCACGGGATAACAAATCAGCCGCTGCTAATCGTGCATCTTTACCGCAATATAAGACTTGGTAAACCTGTTCAACAATTGGCATTTCAACACCCATTCGCTGTGCAAGTAAATACACTTCTTTAGTATTTCGATACCCTTCCACAACTTGACCAATACCTGCCATTGCTTTTTCTACTGAATCACCATGACCTAAGGCTAAACCAAAACGTCGATTACGTGATTGGTTATCGGTACAGGTTAAAACTAAGTCACCTAAACCTGCCATTCCCATAAAGGTAGAAGGTTCCGCATTTAAGGCACAGCCTAGGCGAGTCATTTCTGCCAAACCTCTTGTGATCAAGGCTGTACGCGCATTAGCACCAAAGCCGATACCATCGGCCATGCCAGCACCAATTGCAACAACGTTTTTCACCGCCCCGCCAAGTTGTACACCAATAAAATCGTTATTACTATAAACTCTAAAGGTGCGTTCACAGTGCAATAAATTAGAAATGTCGCTCACAAAGCTTTCGTCGGTAGACGATAACGAAATAGCCGTAGGCAGACCAGCAGCCATTTCTTTAGCGAAAGTTGGCCCTGAAAGTACCGCTAGAGAAATATCATCTCCGAGTACTTCCCTAGCGACATCTTGTAACAACCGGCCAGATTCATGCTCTAAACCTTTTGTCGCCCAAACCAATCGTGCAGTTTTACGCAAATAAGGTTTAATTTGATGTAACACTTCACCAAAAGCATGGCTTGGCACCACTAATAAAATGTTATCACTACTGGCAGCCACAGCGGCTAAATCAGCACTTACTGTTAATGCTTCCGGAAACTTACTACCCGGCAAGTATTTTTCATTTGCACGTGTAGTTGCCATTTCAGCAACATGAGTCGCATCGCGTCCCCAAAGTAATGTTTGGTGACCATTACGTGCTAAACAAATAGCAAGTGCAGTGCCGTACGACCCTGCACCAACTACCGCAATAGCAGCAGAGTTATTACTCATAAATTAGTGTGTTTCAGTGCTTGCTGGTGTTTGTTCAGCGTTTGCTTGCGCAGCACGTTGTTGCACGTAATTAGCAAATAATGCTTCGAAATTAACAGGTGCTAAGTTAATTTGCGGGAATGAACCACGACTAACTAAATTCGCTACTGATTCACGAGCATATGGAAATAAAGTGGTTGGGCAAAATGCACCAATCGTGTGCGCCAATTGCGCTTCAGGTAAGTTACCAATAGTAAAAATACCGGCTTGTTGTACTTCAGCTAAAAATGCTGTTTGTTCTTCAACTTTTGCAGTAACGGTTAGTGATAAAGTTACCTCAAAAGTATCATCAGCTAATTTAGTTGATTTAGTATCAATGTCTAATTGAATTTCTGGCTTCCAATCTTTTTGAAAAATAGCCGGAGAATTTGGCGTTTCAAAAGAAATGTCTTTGGTATATACGCGTTGAATAGCGAATTGTGGTGCTTGTTGTTCGTTTGTCGCTTCCGCGCCGTTTTGAATTTCATCAGCCATTTTCTTACTTCCTATATTTTTCGCCTTATTAGACGAATGTAATTTCAATTTTTGTTACTTATTGCCTGTGCTATCGATTAACTGGCAATAAGCGAGGTTAGTTTTCCCTGCGCATGTAATGCAAACAAGTCATCACAACCACCGATATGTTGGTCGTTAATAAATATTTGAGGTACTGTGGATGCGCCGTTACTGCGTGCGATCATTTTTTCACGTAATGCAGCATCTCCATCGATTTTTATTTCATTGAAGGTTACATCTAAATCAGCAAGCAGAGCTTTCGCTCGCATACAATAAAAACAGGTTACTTTCGTATATATATCAACTGCCATTCGGGTATCTCGTCGTGTTAGTTATTTTTTAGCGAGTGGTAAGCCAGCATTTTGCCAAGCATTCATACCACCTTTAAGTAAATTTACTCGCTTAAAACCGGCTTTAGCCATTTGACTAGCAACTTTACTGGCACTAATACCTGCTGTACATACAATAATGATGGGATCATCTTTATGCTTTTCAAGACTAGCGAAATCATTTTTACTCACTTTTTCACTATTTAGGTGAATTGCATCGACAATATGGCCTGTTTTGAAGTCTTTTTCGCTGCGCGTATCAACAACTACACCTGACTCTCTGTTAACTAAAAAGGTCATTTGTTGAGTGCTAAGTTGCTTAATTGGCGACATTTGAATTTTAATCGTCAACACGATAATCATTACCACTAGGGCAAGCCAAGCTGTGCTTAATAATGGTTGGCTCATTGCAAACGTAATTAGTTGGTCCATAAATTCTATATTCTAATAAACTAAAAATTGGCCACAGTATACAGGCTAATAAAATAAACCCAAACTGAACTTTTCATTGCATGCAATATTTAACATCAGCATAGCGAATTTGATCGCATTATTGACAGTTTTTGCCACAAATATGGCTATTCTTTCGAAACATTTTCTCATTAGCGACAGAAGATATTCCGGCCATCTCTTGATATACTGACGTCGAAAATTTACATTTTATCCGTTAACCAACGTTTTACTGCACTTTGAGAGCTTAAAGGAAACCATAATGCCTAACAAGAAGTCGACTGTTCTTATTATTTTAGATGGCTGGGGATACAGAGAAAGTACTGAATCCAATGCAATTTATCATGCAAACACGCCGGTACTCGATGACTTAATGGCCAATAAACCAAATATGCTAATACAAACCTCAGGTATGGCCGTTGGCCTCCCCGATGGTCAAATGGGTAACTCTGAAGTAGGTCATGTTAATCTTGGTGCTGGACGTATTGTCTATCAAGACTTTACTCGCATTACCAAAGCCATTGCTGATAATGAGTTTCAAGTAAACCCTGCGCTTTCTAAAGCTGTCGACACTGCAGTAGCAAACGATAAAGCAATACATGTTTTTGGTTTATTATCTCCAGGCGGTGTTCATAGCCATGAAGACCATATCTTTGCCATGCTAGAAATGGCGGCTAAAAAAGGTGCGACAAAAGTTTACTTACACGCCTTTTTAGATGGTCGGGATACACCACCACGTAGTGCAGAAGCATCATTAATTAAAGCACAAGAAAAGTTTTCTGAACTTGGCTGTGGCCAAATAGCGTCGGTTATTGGTCGTTACTACGCCATGGATAGAGATCAACGTTGGGAGCGAGTCGAGGCAGCATATAATTTGATGGTTTCAGGCCAAGCCGACTATGAATTTTCTTCAGCCACACAAGCGTTAAGTGCTGCCTATGCTCGTGATGAAAATGACGAATTTGTTAGAGCCTCTGCTATTACTAATAGCGAAGGTGAAACCATTAAGGTAGACGATGGCGATGCCTTAATATTTATGAATTTCCGTGCTGACCGAGCACGTCAATTTAGTCGTAGCTTTACCGAAGCTAACTTTTCTGGCTTTACAAAGAAACACCAGCCTAAAATTAGTGATTTTGTCATGTTAACTGAATACGCGGCAGATATTCAGGCATCATGTGCCTTCCCTACTGTCACTCACAACAACGTATTAGGTGAATGGCTAGAAAAGCACAACAAAACACAATTACGCATTTCAGAAACAGAGAAATATGCGCATGTAACATTTTTCTTTAGTGGCGGCAAAGAAGATACCTTTAACGGTGAAGAACGCGTGCTGATCCCGTCACCACAAGTTGCTACCTATGATTTACAACCAGAAATGAATTCGACTTTGTTAACCGATAAGCTAGTTGCTGCAATAGAAAGTGGTGAACATGACTTTATTGTGTGTAATTACCCCAATGGCGATATGGTAGGCCATACCGGTGACTTTGATGCAGCAGTTAAAGCCTGCGAAGCTGTTGATGCAAGTATTGCTCGAGTATTAAAAGCGCTTGAAACAACAGGTAGTGAATGCTTAATTACTGCTGACCATGGTAATGCCGAACAAATGCTGGATAACGTTTCAGGGCAAGCTCATACCGCGCACACTTGTGAACCTGTACCTCTAATATATGTTGGCAGAAATGCGCAAGCGACAGAAACGGGTGCGCTAAGCGATATTGCACCAACAATTTTAAACTTAATGGACCTACCACAACCTGAAGAAATGACGGGTAGCAACCTAATGAAGCTTGTTTAGGTATTAAAGTGTTTTTAGTACGTTACACAGAATTGAAAGTAGCTAAAATCTTCAAGGCCTTTGGCCTTGTTGGTTTATGCCTTTCTATCTACTCACTTAGTGCTTTTAGCCAAAACGCCAACACTAAAAACTCAGACAAAACCAATCAAAAACTTAATGAAATCCAACAAGCCATTAGCCAACAAAAACAAGCACTAACAACAACCAATATTAAAATATCGGATTTAGAGCAACAATTAAAAACCGATGATATCGCCATAGGTAAAATTGCAAAGTCACTGCAAAAAACCACCACAGAACTCAATGTAAGCAAGAAGAAGCTAGCGCAACTGGCGGTTGAAAAACAACAACTTGAAACGGATAAAAAACAGCAAGAACAAATATTAGCAAAACAATTAAGAGCAGCATACTCAACCGGCCATCATGACTATCTAAAACTTATACTTAATCAAGAAAATCCAGCCAGTGTGCAACGCACCATTACTCATTACCAATACTTAAACAAAGCGCGCATTAATGAAATTGAAACTTTTAAGGTTACAATTACTAAGTTAGAAGAAGTCACTCGTCAGCAACAACAGCAAACGCTGCAATTAACCCAGTTAACTCAAGAACAACATCAACAAAAGCAAATACTAGAATTATCGAAAGTAAAACAAAAGCAGACACTTAAAGCACTGAATAATAAAAGACTCACGGAACAAGATAAGTTAGCCAAGCTTGAACAAGAAGAAGCATCAATAGTTGCTTTATTAAAACGTATGGCAGCAGAAGCTCGTGCTGCAGAGAACTTAAAAGGGTTAAGTAAGCTTAAGCGCAAACTTACTTGGCCAGTAAAAGGAAAGATTCAGCATAGTTTTGGTACACGTAAGCAAGGCTACTTAAAGTGGAAAGGGGTGTTTTTATCGACCCCTATTGGTCGTCAAGTAAAAACCATACATAGCGGTACCATTTTATTTTCTGATTGGCTGAAAGGTTATGGTTTAGTCACTGTAGTTGATCATGGCGACGGCTATATGAGTTTATATGGTCATAATCAAGCATTACTTAAATCAGTCGGTGATCGCGTGGAAGCCGGAGAACCTATTGCATTAACAGGGCAAAGTGGCGGTCAATCGCAATCAGGACTCTATTTTGAAATTCGTCATGCTGGCATCGCCAAAAACCCAAAACTTTGGTGTCGATAAGTTCATTTCTATGATTATCGTCGATTTCATCACAGTTAACTGTTACGCTTAACAGCTATAAATTATTATAAAAAAGACTTTACGTGCAGCGAATACTTTTTGCGCTTTGTTTGCTTATCAGTATACTCAGCTCCTCTATTTCCTTAGCTAAAACAGCACAAGTTGCCATTATCATTGATGATATTGGTTACCGTAAAAGTGATGTTCAGGCGTTGTATTTACCTGGCAACATTAGCTATGCAATTTTACCGCATACACCTTATGGCCGCTCTTTAGCATTACAAGCGAAGGCAAAAAAAAATGACGTTATCTTGCATATCCCAATGGAAGCAAAAAATGGTAAAAAGTTAGGCCCTGGAGCCTTAACGAGCGAAATGAGTGAACTAAGTATTCGAGGCAAATTATCTGATGCATTTGCCGAAGTACCGTTTGCTTTGGGTATAAATAATCATATGGGCAGTAAACTTACTGAACTGTACCAACCAATGGCTTGGACGATGCAGTTCCTTAAAGAGCGAAATTTAATTTTTATTGATAGTAAAACCAGTGGTAATAGCCAAGCAGAACAAGTGGCAAAAAACTTTGGCGTGCCAAGTACCCATCGCCGTATATTTCTTGATAATCAATTAGAGCACTCGTATATCAGCGCTCAGTTTAAGAAATTAATTCTCGCAGCAAAAAAGCATCAAACGGTCGTTGCTATTGCTCACCCTCATCCAGAAACCGTTGCGTCATTAACTAAGTTGATACCTTTATTACAAGAAAACAATATTGAACTTGTTGCGATATCAAGCATATTATCAAATCAAGCTCATGCTATTTCACCTCAAATTCAGGCAGAAGAGTAAATAAAAATTAGTTGTTCTCAGCTAGTTTAATATTATTTTTCTGCAATAATTGGTGCAAATATTTAACGGGAATAGCATATGTTATGCCACTGGGTTTGCTAATCACCGTCTCTTTACTTTGCTGAACAAAAACCTTGTTAATTATGCCAACAACGACTCCTGTTTTCACGTCATACATAGCACTACCGCTATTTCCAGGATAAGCTGTTGCATCCAATTGATACACTAAATACGGGTCACGCAGCCGCTTTAACATTGCAATACTAATTTGTCGGGAGTCATCAACAGGTGTAATAGTTGGCGTTACCGCCGCAATAATCCCCTGATGCGTAACAGGATAAAGCCCCAATACTGCGCCAATAGGAAACCCAGTAAAAGCAATACTGGTGCCTTCAGCAATAAAACTACTATCGGCCAGCTTCATACTTGGCAAGGGCTTACCTATTATTTTCAATAGCGCAATATCATGTTCTTCATCACGAGCAATTAAATCAGCTAGAATCACCTTTGCTGCTGACCCTTTACCGCTAAACACCGCAAGTTTTTGTAACAGGCTATCATCTAGCTCTTGATCTACAACATGGCTATTAGTAACGACATAACTCCCATCACCAATAACAAAACCACTGCCAAAAAGTTGATTTTTCGGCCGACCAGTCGGCGTGTAAACGCCAATACCGACAACAGCGGGTTTAATTGCATTTATAGTGTTTACTAAATCGGCACGCACTGTACTACTCAGCATTAAAAGCGTTATTAACGTAAGTTGAACTATTGCCCTCATAAAATCACTCATTTTCTAATAAATTCACATTTTACCTCAACTTAGCATACATTAAGTTAGCGAATTGGAAATTTTTGCCCATAATTAAAGAACCTTAGGTACGGAGGAAGATACGTGGCAAAAATAGTCCCCATTTTGGCCGGAGGAGGCACCCGCCTTCCTGCCCATATTGGCGTTTTGCAGGCGCTTAAAGATTTAAATATCGAATTTTCGCACTTAGTAGGTGTATCTGGAGGCAGCATCATTGCGAGCCTATATGCTTCAGGGCTTTCCATTGAGGCTATCAAAAATATCGCAGTAACCACTGATTACAATCAATTTAGAGGCTTTTCTTTGCTCAGTCTCATTCGCAACGGCGGTTTAAGTTCTGGTGATGTGTTTGAGCAATGGGTAGACAAACATTTAAATGGCAAAACTTTTGCCGAGCTAAATACCCACTTACATATTGTTGCCACCGACGTAAAAACAGGTCGGCCAGTAATTTTTAATCGTGACCGAACGCCAGGTATGAGAATTTCTCAAGCTGTCAGGTTTTCGATGTCAATTCCATTGGTGTTTAGCTTTAAAAATTTTGGTAAACACCTAATGGTAGACGGCAGCATCTTGTCAGAAGATGCTTTGCATCGGGATTGGGCAAACGACGGCACGCCAGTATTGTGTTTTCGCCTGCGTGGTGAGCATGAATATGATGAATTAAAAACTAACGGCTTATTCCCAATTGTAAATTATGTCACCTTACTAATCAGAACTTTTATGACCACAATTTCTCGTGAATATATCAACGATGCATTTTGGCATAACACCATAATAATCAATACTGGTTTATCATCGGCGGTAGACTTTGGTATGTGTGAAGAAAAGAAGCTTGGGCTATTTGATATAGGTTACCAAACGGCTATCGATATCGTCCCGATGAAAACGAAACATTAGCTACAAGTTACAAATTGATTAAATTTACAACTATTTAATCAATAATTAACTAATTTATTCTATAATCAACTCATAAAACACTAAATTAATTATACAACTACGTTTAAATAAAGTAATAATAGTCATCGCACTTAATGTTAAGCCTTTAATAAGCTGAGGGAATAATGAGCTGGAGCAAGAAATTGCTAAATGCGCCTGTCATAGGGAACATCACTAAGCGTATTGCATCAATGAAAGTTAATCATGATGCAATGAATATTGCTGAGCATTTCACTCAATTTTTAAAGCCAGAAGTTGCCATTAACACTGCTCTACGCGATGAAGTTTTTCGAATTCGCCATAACGTATATTGTGAAGAACTTGCCTTCGAGAAAGTAAAAGATGAAGGTAAAGAACAAGACGAATTTGACGCCCAATCAATTTTTTCAATGATCAAACACAAACCAACAGATACATACACCAGCTGTGTTCGAGTAGTAAAATCAGCTGATGAATCTGAATTACTACCAATAGAAAAGTATTGCATTGAAGCTATTCAAAATGATGAGTTGCACCCCAAAAATTTTGCCCGAAGCGAAATAGCTGAAATCTCTCGATTAGCAGTAAAAGCCGATTTTAGGCGACGTAAAACGGATAAATTTAAAGGTTCTGCTGTTGGTGCTATTAGCGAATCAAGCTACTCAGAAACAGAGCTACGCTGTTTTCCATTTATTGCAATTGGCCTGTATATGGCTGCAGCAACTATGAGTATAGAAACCGGTGTTAAGCATGTTTATGTGATGATGGAACCACGACTTGCACGCAGCATGAAGTTTGTTGGTATTAACTTTGTCCAGCTAGGCGAAGCTATTGATTACCATGGATTACGGGCACCATATTACATTAACCCGACAATTTTTATGGAAAACTTAACGCCTGGTTTTAGGTGCTTATATAATGCGATTGCAAAAGATATTAGTAAGCATTTAATTAATGCAAAAGATAACAACAAATAGAGTTGGTGAAAACGTCCAAATTCATTATCATTACCCAAATAAGATTAATTAACACACAAAATTTTTAAAACTGCTCAAAGGATTACGAATGAAAATTGGCATTATTGTCGGAACGCGGCCTGAAATAATTAAAATGGCACCTGTGATCAGGGAATGTATAAACCGGAAAATATCATTTTTCATCATTCATTCAAACCAGCATTATTCAAAAGAAATGGATAGTATTTTTTTTGATGAATTAAACCTACCAAAACCGCACTACAACTTAGGTGTAGGATCTGGTTTGCATAGTAATCAAACAGGCAATATTCTCATTAAAATGGAACCCATTTTATTAGAAGAGAAACCTGATGTGGTATTAGTGCAAGGTGATACCAATACTGTACTTGCTGGTGCGTTAACAGCATCTAAATTAAATATTAAGGTTGGCCATATTGAAGCGGGCTTGCGCAGTTATGATAAGACTATGCCGGAAGAAACTAACCGCATAATGACGGATCATATCAGTGAGTATCTTTTTGCTGTGGGTGCCAATCAAGAAAAGATATTAAAATCAGAAGGTATTTCTGCAGAGAAAATACACACGATAGGTAATACAGTTTCTGATTCTCTTTTTCAAAATCTAGAAATATCGGAAAAAACTAGTACGATATTATCAGATCTAGAATTGACAAAAGGGCAATACTTCTTAGTGACGGCTCATAGAGCTTCTAATGTTGATATCTCATCAAACTTACAAGAGTTACTGTATCTATTTGAGCAAATGCATCGTAACTACACAGGAACAATTGTCTGGCCAATTCACCCTCGTACCCAATCAAAACTTAAAGAGTTTAGTATTGAAGTACCTAGCTACTTAAAGCTCATTCCGCCAGTCGGCTACCTGGACTTTATACAGTTACAAAAACATGCAAAATTGATTTTAACCGATTCTGGTGGGATTCAAGAAGAAGCTTGTCTATTAGGGGTGCCTAGTTTAACGCTAAGAGAAAATACCGAGCGACCTGAGGCCGTTGAAGTCGGGGCTAGTGAACTCGTTGGTCGCAATGCAGAAAAAGCAGTTACAGCCGCGAAACAATGGCTTGAAAAAGAAGAGTATAATTGGACAAACCCATTTGGCGATGGCCACGTTGCCGAATACATTTTAGATATTATTGCCAAAGATCTAACTCAAGTTGACCAAACAGAAATTATCGCAAAGAATGAAACAATAGCGGTAGTTGGCATGGGTTACATGGGGCTACCAATTGCAAGCCTTTTAGCACAAGCAGGATACAAGGTTACAGGTGTCGACCTAAATGAAGAAAAAGTTAACAACATAAATCAAGCCTTATGTCCTTTTGATGAAGTTGGGCTACCCGAGCTCATTCGTAAGGTTGTTTCTCAAAATTATTTAAAGGCATCAACAACAATTCCGTCAAGCGATACATACTTAGTTGCTGTACCTACTCCTCATAAGGATAGTCGATGTGATCGTAGCTATGTATTTGCAGCCGTTGAAGATATTATTAAAGTGGCAAAAGACGACCAAATAGTTATTATCGAATCAACAATTTCGCCGCAAACAAGCCTTGCTGTAGAGGAAATGTTCAATAAAGCAGAGCTCAAAATTGACGTTGTCCATTGTCCTGAGCGAGCAATTCCCGGACAAACCCTACATGAACTAGTCAATAATGATCGTATCATTGGTGCATCAAGTACTTCCGCTCAAAATAAAGTAAAAGAAATCTATCAGAACTTTGTTAACGGTGAAGTCTTTTTAACTGACTTAACCACTGCGGAGTGTATTAAGTTAGTTGAAAATACTTCCCGTGATGTTGGCATTGCATTTGCGAATGAACTTTCAGAAATCTGTAACGAATTGAATGTTGACGTATATGAAGTGATCAAACTAGCAAATCGTCATCCACGTGTTAATGTATTAACACCTGGGCCAGGAGTAGGTGGCCACTGTATTCCTATTGATCCATGGTTTTTAGTCGAAACAACTTCGTCAGGTGAATTAGTCCGTTTATCTAGAAAAATTAACGATCAACGCCCTAAGTTAATTGCAGATAAAATCAATTCTTTAGCAAAAGTAAGCCAAGCTAAAAAAATAGGTATTCTTGGTGTAGCCTATAAACCAAATGTTGATGATTGTAGAGAATCTCCAGCAGAAGCTATTTTGGCATCACTTGTAGAAATGGGCTATGAAGTTAAATACCATGATCCACATGTGAAAAGCTGGCAATGTGCTCGTGTAGAGTCATTAAGCGATATGCAACAATGGGCCGAAATTCAAGTATTAGTTTCAGCTCACGACGAATACAAAACCTTAGAAGCTTCTCCTGCTCTATATGATGCATGTGGACTTTTAAAGTAAAGCAAGCATAAAACAAGGTAGCTTTATTTGATCGCCATTACATTAAGTATATGGCGATCAATGTAAAAGACACCTTTCTAAATGCTAAGGAAATCTATGTTTAATTACCAAAAGGCATTTTCCAGAAATATCGGCTGGGTCACCGAAGACGAGCAGCAACAATTAAAAAACAAAAAAGTGGCAATTGCTGGAATGGGCGGTGTTGGCGGAGCACATTTAGTAAACCTTGCACGCCTAGGTATCGAAAACTTTAATATTTCAGATTTTGATGATTTTGAAGTACATAACTTTAACCGTCAATCTGGCGCTTTTATGTCAACGCTTGAACAGCAAAAAGTTGATGTAATGGAAAATATCGCTCTCGATATAAACCCTGATGCGAATATAAAATCATATCCAGAAGGAATATACGCCCACAATGTAGATGAATTTCTTGAGGGCGTTGATATATATGTTGATGCTCTGGATTTCTTTGCATTAGAAGCTCGTAAAACCGTATTTCAAAAATGCTATGAAAAGAATATTCCCGTAATAACTGCTGCACCTTTAGGAATGGGCTGTGCTTTCCTCTGTTTTATGCCTGGACAAATGTCTTATGAAGAATATTTTCGTTTTGCAGGAAAGTCTGAACAAGATCAACTTATTCAATTTCTAATCGGCTTATCCCCTGCAATGTTACAACGTCCTTATTTAGTCGATAAAACTCGCGTTAGCTTTATAGAAAAGCGAGGACCATCAACCCCTATGGCGGTAAATCTATGTTCTGGAATTGCCGGTACCTATGCATTAAAAATATTACTTAATCGTGGAAAAATACTAGCAGCTCCATATGGCCTGCATTTTGACGCTTACCGTAATAAATTTACCAAAACCTGGCGACCATTTGGCAATGCTGGAATTTTCCCACGTATTATGTTTCATATTGCTAAAAAAATAGTCTGCAAGTGATATCAAATACAATGGTTGTATTCAAATAAAAGCTCAGTATACTTTCAAACTAATATTATGCCTTCAGTTAAAGGGATTTATAATGAACAGATATTTTAGTAAGTTGCTTCCATCCGCTTTTATTTTTGCTTTAGCGGCATGTTCAGCACCAAAGGATAATGCAACGTTACTAACACAAGCTCAAGCATCAATACAAAATGGCAATAGCGGTGAAGCCGCTATTAATTTAAAAAACATTTTACAAAATGATCCAAACCATGAAGATGCGAGATATCTGTTAGGTAAAATATATCTAGAAGCCGATAATTTTGCTGGTGCAGAGAAAGAATTCATTCGAGCATTAAAATCAAATCCCCTAAATGAGCAAGCGGCTTTATTACTCGCTAAGACTCAGCTCTTACTTAGCCAGTTTGATAAAGTTGAGAATACTTTAGCTGAATTACAATTTTCAAATGTTGACGATCAAATTTATTCACTGCTCCTTCAAGGGCAAGCAAACTTAAGCCTAGATAACATAATCAAAGCAAAAGAGAATATTCAAGACGCAAATGACTTAAGTAGCAGCTCGCAACACAGCGTATTAGGTAGAGCCTTTGTTGCTGTATATGAAAATAGCAATAATGAAGCACTAATACTTGTTAACGGTTTATTAGAACAAGATGCGAAATTTCAAGAAGCTTGGCTATTAAAAGGTAGTATTTTAAGTAATACGGGTAAATTTAAAGCCGCCGCCGATGCCTATAATGAATATTATAAATTGAAACCTCAAAATGTTGGTATCAAAACAATTATTGCCCATAACTTGGTTCGGGCTGGTGCATTTGAAGAAGCTAAAGTACACATTAATGAACTACGTAAAGTTAATGAAAATCATCCAACAGTTAATACTTTAGCGGCCCAAATTGAATACGCTGAAGGAAATTATGAAACATCGAAAACACTTGCTGAAAGTGTTGTAAATTCTACCAATAATGGCCTAGCACAAATGATAGCAGGCTTGAGCCACTATCAATTAAAAAATGACGAACAAGCTTACTCTTCGCTTAACTCTATAAGCAATAACTTACCTAAAGATCACAAAGTGCACCAAGTGCTTGCAATATTACAAGTTAAACTGGGATACAATGACGAGTTAGCAGATTCATTAGCAGGTTTTGCCAATAATTCCGATGATTCAGGTGTATATGCCAATATAGGTATGGAATTTCTGCAACAAGGTAATAAAACTTCAGCCATTGAAATGTTTGAGAAAGCTAGCAAACTTGCTCCAAACGATGTGAAAATAAAATCACAACTTGGCATGTTGAAATTACAAAGCACCGATAATGACGGTATCAATGAGCTTACCGATGCTTTAAAAATAGATCCCAGTTTTAAAGCTGCTAATATCGCTTTGGCGATGACACATATAAGAAATGGTGATGTAGAAAAAGCAATAATGATTGCCGACAACTGGATTGCTGAAGATCCAAGCAATAATGCTGCAATTATTCTTCGAGGCAATATTGCACTGAAAACAAATAACCAAGCAGAAGCTGTAAGCTACTTTACTCAAGCTCACCAAAACTCTCCGAAAGATGTTGTTCCTTTATTTAACCTTGCGGTAATCGCGGCAGAGCAGCTAGCATTTGATAAATCAAACCAATATTTAGATAAATTATTTGCGCTAGACTTAGAGTATCCATTCGCATACCGATTAGCGATTAGTAACGCTTTACAGTTAAAAAATGAAGCAGAATTAAAAAATAAGTTATCCTCCTTTATTGAACAAACACCAACAGCCATCTGGCCTAAAATTATTCTTGCGCGAAAATTAGCTGTTGAGAAAAAATACCAAAAAGCTATTAATATTTTAGAAAAGAATGCTAATTATGCTGAACTGCCCAACGTTTACTTCCGTGCGTTATCATCAGTATTACTGGCAAGTAAGCAAAACGAGCAATTAGAAAAGCTCTATCTAGACTGGCAACTAGCACAGCCTAATAATGAAACAGCTTACTTACATCAGGCGGCGTTTAGAGATCAAATGAAAAATTACTCGGGAGCTTTGGAGTCGATAAGATCTGGTCTGTTAAAGGACCAACTTAGAAATAATTTTAAGCTTCAATCGCTTGAAGCCTATTACTTATTGGCAACCCAGCAATTTGAACTTGCTAGCCAAAAAGTGAATTTACTATCGAATAAAAATGCTAATAACCCTTTACTTTTGCGTATTAAAGGACAATTAGCGATGGTAAAGTCAGAATACAGCAATGCAATCAAGTTTTTTACGGATTCGTATCAGGCAAACAAAAAAGAAGCAGTCGGTGGCATGCTAGTTTCCGCTTATAAGGCCAACAAGCAAACTTCAAACGCAATACAATTCTTACAAGCAGAGCAGGGTACGTTTGGCGAGAGCACTGTTTTTACTAAATTACTAGCTGAGCTCTACATTAGTGATGAACCACAAAAAGCTATCTCAGGATATTTACAAGTACTTAAAACATCACCGAATGATGTTGTAACACTCAATAATCTTGCTTGGACATATTATGAACAAGCTCAGTTTGACAATGCATTAACCTATGCGTCAAGAGCAATAAAATTGGCACCTAAGCATCCTCAAGTACTAGACACCTATGGCATTATTTTGATTAAGAAAAACAAAATAGAACAAGCTATTGAAGTGCTTGAATTAGCTCAATCGTTAGATAAAAATGATGAGTCGATTAAAGAACATTTAGCCCAAGCGCATACTGCCAAATCTAGACAAAAAACAATCCAATAATACGTTGCTTGTTGTTATGGAAAAAGTTACAAAGCGCTTAACTAATACTTGGTGATATTTGGATTCTTTGAAACGTTTTAATTCATTAATTGTATTGGCAATAGTCTATATGGCTATTGCTATTACTCAATTACCCATACTTGAAAACTTATGGCTTTATAGCTTTGACGACGGTACATATTCACACGCTTTTTTAATTCCATTTATTAGCATGTACTTGTACTGGTTGTTATTTAAATCAGGTGAATTAGTTTTCAATCAAAGTATTCAGAAAATAACTCTATTTGCTGCGATTATCACTGCGTATATGTTATGGGTTTCAATAAATGCTCAGTTTCCTACTGGTTATCGTATCAGTTTTATATTATTTATTACTGCAGTTACAACAGTAATATTTAAACCATCGATCAAACTAGTCTTTCCTGCATTATTTTTATTTTTTCTTGTTCCTATTTGGGGGGCAGCAACAACCATTTTACAAAGTATTTCAACATACGCTGCAACGTACTTAATGAGTATTAGTGGTATTCCAATTTTTGTTGAAGGTAATACAATTTCAATCCCATCTGGTATTTTTGAAATTGCCGGTGGCTGCAGCGGATTACGTTATTTAATTGTATCTTTAGCCATATCTAGCCTATTTACTTTTCTCAATATTCGTAAATACAGCCACGCTCTCACATTCTTATTTGTTGCAGTTGTTGGTGCCTTGATAACCAATTGGCTTAGAATTACCGCCCTTATTATGATTGGTCATTTTACAGAAATGCAAAGTGACCTTATGCAAGATCATAATAGCTTTGGTTGGTATATATATATGCCGTTTATGATCTGGTTATTTTATTTTGGTCAGCGTTTTGTTGCGCCAATAGGTGGCGAAAAGCTTAAACCTTCTGCTACAAAAGTTAACATTAGCAGTACTTTTACCGCTATGTTACTAATAACACTTATCTCTGCACCATTACGTAACCTATTTATTGCACCGGCTGCTAATCACAATGATTGCAATGTCATCTTGTCAACATTACCGGTTCCACAGCTTATTGCCCCTGCAACAAGTTGTATTGTAGCTTCAAACAATGAAACATTACTTAAGGTCGATTATGTTTATAGCGGTAAAAACATAGACGGCTCTGTAGATAATTACCTAAACAGTTTTACACCATTTGGTTGGAAAATAGATAAAGCATATAGCGGCAATGAATCAAATGTGTTACTAATTTCAAGAAATAGTCAAAAATTCAAAGTTATTTACTCGTTTTCCAGTAACGGAAAGATGACCAATAACCTAACAACATTGAAAAAGTCAAAACTCGTGAACTCCCTTTTTGGCTCTAACGAAACACGGTTAATATGGCAGGCAATACCACTTTGATTTTTAGTAAAACTTAATAACCTTACATGATTGCAAATTGCAATACATTGCTGTCAAACAATTTTACAATCAGTTTCCTACTCATCAACACAGCACCAACAAACCATTGATACAAAACATTTTTTCAATAATGGCATACCATCTGCATTGAAATAATAAATTACGAATAAATCTGTATTAATTCTAAGGAAGACGAAGCATGAACACTAAATTGAAATTACTATCAGGTTTGCTTATCGCTGGTTTAGCAAATACAGCAAATGCAAACCTTATTACAAACTGGTCATATACAAACCAAGCAGGTTTTGAAGCTGGGTATACTGATACATCAAACACAGCAATTACTAGCGACAATGTTGTTGCAACTGGTAACTCAGCTGGTGGTGATGCTAATGACCTTTCTGATAATGCAGGTAATATTTTAAATACTGATGGTAACTTAGCAAATGGTGTTGCTGGCGATAATGCTTTGTCTACTGCCCTAACATGGGGTACACCAGCGGCTGGTGCAGGAAATCCGCAAAGCTCTTTAAGTATTGATAGCCCAATTAACGATACTATGGTAACAGATGGTGCCTGGGCACAAGGTACAGCAATCACACATGAAAACTGGGTAATTGTAGGTGATTCTCTTACGAGTGCATCAGTATTAGATGGCTTAGCACTAATCCCTACTGATTGGGAAGGTAAAGGCGATGATGCTGCATATGATGCATTATTGACTGACAGCCAACCATACTTCGCACCACAACTAGAGTTTGGTATTAACTTTTTCGAAACTCCTAATGGCGGCGTAAATTGTCCAAATGGCGAAGCCAACTTCCAAGGTGATAACGCGAATGGTTGTGGCGATATTTTTGAAATTACTGGTTTAGAGAATTTACCTTTAGTACCTGTAGTTGGTCCTGATTTCATTCAATTCACAGTTCCATTTGTATTACAAGATATTAATGGCCCAATCCCTGGTTGGAACGATGTTGAGTACTTCGTAACTACACGTTTATCTGGTTTAACTACATTGCCTGCTGACTACGTATGTTCAAATGGTCAACCTGCATGTTTTGGTTTTGTAACTGTTGAAGAGAGAACAAACGTACTTGACGCACAATTTAGAGTTAGTACGGTTCCAGAGCCAACAACTATTGCATTATTTGGCCTAGGTCTACTTGCTACAGGTTTTGCAGGTCGCAAGAAGCGTAACGCATAAACCATAATAATATCTAAAAAAATCCGGCTATTAAGCCGGATTTTTTTTACTCAAATTTTTGAAGAATAAAGTGAGCAATTAAATGCTCGGTAATATCATCGAATAATAGGTAATTTGACTCATATCAATAGCAAGTCTCATGAATATAAATAATGACCATGACTAATTATTAGTTCTAATTTTAAGGGAAAAAACCTCGGATTTGGGTTAACATCAAAATATGAAATATTTAAAGACGCGGATCACAGCTTACTTTTTTCTTGTATTGTGTTCATCAGCAAACTCCTCAAGCATCAAAACAGAAATGTGCGCCACCAGTAATAATACAGAGAATGTTTATTATGTTTCAACAACTGGACAGGACTATGGTGGAACCGGCAGTCGCTTGAAGCCATGGAAAAATATAGAATTTGCTATCTCACAAGCGAAAGAATCCAGCACAATTATTGTCAAACCTGGAACATATACTGGCTCGACAAGAGTCAAAAAAGAATTTAATAAAAAACTTCTCATTAAATCTCAGTTTCCATATTTAGCGAAACTGACTCATAGCTCAAGAGTACTGGCTATTGTAGGTAGTGCAAAAAACATTACTATTGAAGGTTTTGAAATTACTCATAACGCTAAGAAAGTTAGCCCTGTTTTAGTGCATATAGATGGCTATGGAAGTTATGGTACGGAAAAAACAGTTTCTAATATCACATTAAGAAATAACATCATTCACGATAGTTACAACAACGATTTACTCAAAATTAATAATGGTGCAAAAGGTATTAAGATTCAATGCAATATCTTTTATAACCAAGGAGATTCTGATGAGCATATTGATGTTAACAGCGTTAAAGATATATCGATTTCTGACAATATTTTTCTTAATGATTTTCTGGCAAGTGATCGAGCGATTACTAAAAAGTCCTCTAGTTTTATCGTGGTCAAGGATAGCAATGCCCATGAAGACAATTTAATTGGTTCATTCAACGTTAATATACATAGGAATATATTTCTTAACTGGCAAGGGTCGCATGGGCAAGGCTTTATCCTCATTGGTGAGGATGGAAAACCCTATTTTGAAGCGCAAAATATTAATATCTACAATAACCTAATGCTAGGTAATAGCCCTTTATCTATGCGTGCTCCATTGATGGTCAAAGGAGCGAAGGATATTAACTTTTATAACAATACTATCACTGGGGATTTGCCAAGCAATGCATATACAATTCGGGTTACCAAGGAAAGACAAAACCTAAAGCCTACAAATATTAATTTATATAATAATATTTGGTCTGATCATACTGGAACTATGGGGCAAGGTGAATTCGAGGTCAATGCAGATTTCTCAGATACTCTAATTTATAACCTTAACCAATTTACGCTAAATAATAATTTATATTGGAATGGCGGTAAGGAAATTCCTAGCTCTATTTTTGATAAAATTAATTACCAGAATGATCCCAATATGCGTATCATAAACCCACTTTTCAACGGTTACGAAACACTAAAAGTACCGACTTGGGATATCAATAAAAAAGCATTTACAGATGGTTCGCTTAGTGTACGCGAAGCCTTTAAAAAACTGGTCTACTTTTATGCGATTCCAGAACAATCTAAACTCATTATCAACAAACAAGGCAAGCTAAAATTATTCCCACAAAAAAATATACTTAATCAGCAAAGAACACCACCACATTCACTAGGTGCTTTTTCAACAAAATAACACTTTATGCTGGCTGTTTATGCGATATTTGATAAAAAATATTGGGTCGTTAAGCACTTACAAGTTTTTATTCGCACATAGCATTAAGGTTTGTATTCATTATTCGATTTATCACTATATTCAAAAACACTAAATTGTTACTATATTATCGACTTATTCTAATAACTTTCAAAGCAGGGAAAGCAGTAATGAAGCAGTATATATACCATCTCGATGTTTCCTTATATTCTCCAGAAATAAAACTAGATAGAGCTGACAATGCTAAGTTTGAGGTTATTAATTCTTTTTCAGGCGCATGTAAGAATCTTTTTAGTTTGTTCAAACGCTATGGTTTAACTAGTGATTTTATAAAAATATTTATTAAGTTGATCACAAAACGAAATAGCCTATATTTTGTAAAATACAATGATGTAATCGCATCTGATGGACTGATTTCATTTGGTCTATGTTCGCATTACGCCGTAAATAAAAATGATTGTATTATAGGCCCTGTCAATACCAATGATACATATGCAGGTAAAGGCTTAGCCACTTTCGGCTTGGTCAGCTGTTTATCTTACCTCAAACAAAAATCTACATACTCAAAAGTATATATAGATACTAGAGAAGATAACTTTGCTATGCAAAAAGTGATAAAAAAGTCAGGGTTCGGCGAAGTTAAATCGAGTTATGAACGATAAACAACACTCAATAAAAGTTATGCAACAAAACCAGCTATGTATTATGGCTCAGCAGAGTTTATAGGCGTTGCAGCATAGAAGATTATCTATACTTATTAATGATATAAACAGGCTAGCATTAAATGACGAACAAAGTGTCAACGAATAAGAAAAAAACTAGGGACATATACTTAGATGCTGTTAAAGGCTTCCTAATTTTATGTATTGTGCTAGAACATAACCACCTATTGACAGCACAATTTGACTGGATTCGACCATTTTCCGACGCTTTTGCAGCGGGTTGCTTTTTAATTCTGACGTTTACATGGCCGTTAAAGCAAGAAGCTTTGAGTAAATTTGTAGATAAGAATTTTTCCTACTGGTGGCCATTTGTTATTTTTGTAAGCTTGACGACGATATTAAATTGGTTTATATACCGCCCATACGCAGTCACAGAAACAATAACACATTATATTCAAGCAATAATTCTTTCGTCACCAGAGCAAATTAAAGCATCTTCGGGGTTTATGTATTTTTGGTTTTTACCCTGCTTATGCTTTTTATATTTAATACGAAGATTACTCGATAATTTAGGTTACATCGCGCTCTTGCTCGGGCTTGTCGCTTGGCTACTTATAGGGGAACTCGATAGTGACTTACTCGTTAAAACTCCGTTTTCCTTACATGTTATTGCTTTTATCTTAATCATTGGTCTTTGTTATCAGAAGGTACATAAAAAACTAATGGCACCGTCTCCTATAATACGGGGAGCCACTATTACCCTTTTCATAACAGGTTGCTTTTTAAGTTACAGTGTAGGTTGGAAGCTTTTTTTAGCCGGAGGAATTATACCTTCTTTTAAAGAGCCATTATTGTTACTTTACTATTCAGTTTTCATGCTCGTAGCAATTCCAGGCATCTACAATTTTTTCTATTGCCTCCCCAAGTTTATCGCTCAGGGTTCCGCATTTATCGGTAAGCACAGCTTAAAGGTATATATATTTCATCCACTTATATATATAGGAATTACTCAAGTTGTCCCGCTCGTTAGCAACCCATTTCTTTCATTTTTTTGGACAATAACTTTTAGTTTGTTAATCTCTCACATAATGCACAAAATGCTGTTTTTAGAGCGCTTTATTTTCCCAAACACTATTAGCTCAATAATGCTTAGAAGGAAAAACTAATTCATGGGATATTTTGTACTTATACTAACTATTATTGTGTACTTAATTAGACCTGCAGAGTGGATACCCGCCCTTTACTTTAATTGGAATATGGTTTTGAATTTACTTGGCTTGCTCGTAATGGCAGGCTTTGCAATAAACCAGAATAGAAAGTTTACTTATGATCGAAGTACTATATTTTTACTTTGGTTCTTTACATCAATGCTCCTTTCAAACATTTTTAATGGTCAATTCAACACAATTTCTAGTTACGTTTCTCAACTTGTATCTACAATTGTTGTATTTGTATTGACGCAAACAGCAATCACAAAAGAAAAACAAATTGATAATTTTATATTGGTCATTATAGGGTTAATTTTATTTATTTGTTATCAATGCCATTTACAGGTCACGGTTGGGGCAAACTGGGGGGGATTAGAGCCGTATTCGCGCGGTATAATATCCAGTGCAGATCCTGACACAGGTGAAACTCAAAGAGAATTACAGGTAATTTGGTACGGTATATTACAAGATCCCAATGATTTGGGTATGCTGCTTATCGCATTTATGCCTTATATTATGAATCGCATTTTTTACCAAGGCCTAAACTTGCCTCGTAAGCTTTTTTGGGCAGTTGCGATGTTAGTCATTGGTTACACAATAATCTTAACTAATTCACGCGGGTCTATGCTTTCCCTAATTGGTGGCTTGGCATGCTTTTATATTATTAAAAAACGCTCAATGACAGGTTATGTTACGGCTGGACTAATCGCACTGGCGTTATTAGCTGTTGCCCCCTCTCGTATGGCCGAATTAGGCTCTGGTGATCATAGTGCAATGGGTCGTGTATACGCTTGGATCTTAGCTCTTGAACTTTTAGCAATGAACCCTGTTTTTGGTATAGGTGCTAATCATTTCTTAGATTTTCACTACTTAACAACCCATAATAGCTATGTATTAGCAATGGTTGAAAACGGTATTGTCGGCTTTATAGGCTATTTTGGCTTAGTCGCACTATCAGTTTACACTATGGTTAAAGTTGCATACTCTGTAACCGATGCCAAAAGAAGTACAGAAATTATTGCTTTAGTGAGTGGTATGTTAGGAATACTTATCTCTATATTCTTTATTTCAAGAACTTATGCTTTATTACCCTATTTATATATCGCAATTATGATGACTTATATTCGAGTGTATTGTCCGGAATTGCACGCTAAACATATAAATGCAATCCCGTTTATTAAGCTTGCTGGGATTAGTTTTGGTTTTATTATTTTCTTGTACTTCTTTAATCGCTTAGCAACCCTATTGTTAAGCTAATGCCTAATTTAATCGATTAATAGCCCAAGACATATAAACTCCTATTGGCTTGGGCATTTTAGGCGCTAATTGCCCTAATAAAAAAGTAACAGAGCGATCAAAGCCTTTTACAACAAACAATAGATTTACGTATATTAAAACAAAGAGCATGCTGCCCAAAATAGCTGATAATATGCCAGAAAGGTAATGGTTTAGAAGCAGACTTGGCAATGACGCTAACGCGGCGGCACCAATTATCGAAAAGAACACTTTCATAGGCATCAAACAGTAACCGTCACCTTTAGCAATCCGATTATAAAATATGACTAACAAGAAGATTAAAATGCCATAAACTACTAATGCACCTTCAACGCCATATTGCGGTGTAACTAAATAACTCAATACAGCGGCAATTAAGAAAAGAAAAAAGTTTACCTTCGCCATAATTCTTTGACGGTCATGACTAATTAAAGTTAAATTGGCCCCATCATTAATAACAACAATAACTCTGAGCACAACTAATACCTGCAAAGCGAATACAGCGTCTTGGTATCTTTCACCATAAAATATATCAATAACAACATCGGCATACATTAACACTGGCACTAACACCAATAAACATAAAATAGTTAAGTAACGTTGAGCTTGTAATACATTGCTTTTTAGCCCGTTATTACCCACTGCTTGAGTTATCTTAGGTAATAAAACTTCCTGATAAATACCAGGAATTAAAGTAACGGCTGAGGTCGCTAAAATGTAAGCTATATTAAAGTACCCTGCTTCAGAGAACAGGCCACTTCCTTCCAAAACTAAAATTTGGCTTTGCCTAAAAACTAAAGCCCCGAAGAAAATAATGACAGAAGCTGCATAAATTTGCCCTATTATGCGCTGCTTATCTTCTCCAATTAATAGAACACCAGTATTACCCTGTGGCATTTGTTTTTTAAAGGATAAAATGCTCAATGCAAATGCTAAACATGCAATACAATAAGCAACTAAAAAGCCTTCAATCGAAGGCGAGAAATAAGCAAATATTGCAACGCTCAATAGGTTAATTGGATTCGCTATCATGCTTGTTTTAGCTAGCACGTCAAAACGCTGTAAACCTTTAAAAATCGAAATTTGATAGATATACGTTGCTTTAAATACCGCACAAACCAATAGCGTACAAATAAGCCAAACAGGAACAGTAACCGCACTAACATCGAAAAGTATGAGGAGAAGGAAAACAGCTACCACAAAAATAATACGTTTAATTAAAACCTTGCGAATAAAGGAAAGTAAACTACTAAGCTGCTGCTGGTTGTTCTTTTTAAATTCAGCAACAAATTTCGTCACAGTTATCGATAGACCCGCATTAATTGCTATTGTTACTAAACCTGCTAACCAAATAGCGCTAGAATAGATGCCATATTCTTCCGTTGATAAGTTTCTGGCGATAATAATAGAAACTAATAAGCCGAGAAAATACTCACTATATAGATTAATAGCGGCTAAAGATGCTTGAAATATTGTTCTCATAAAATTACTGGTAACTCTTTAAGTATTCTAGTGCGCATATTTCCATAGAAAATTCATCTAAGTAGCGCTGGCGTGATTTATCGGAAAAAATCTTGTAGGTTTGAGCATCCATTAGTTCTTCTATGGCTAGTGCAAGCGCTTTTGCATCAGCATACTCATACAAAAAGCCGTTAACTTTATCTTTAACTAATTCAGGGTTACCACCAACATTTGACGCAATAACAGGAGTCCCACTTGCAAATGCCTCTAAAATGGCTAATGACAAACCTTCAGTTTCTGACGTAACAACTAGAACATCGAATGATTTATAAATAATCTCTCGATTCGTTTCAAAACCATGAAACCGAGTAGTTGTCTTCGGAATTAATGTTTTTGCCAATAATTGGTTTTTCTCCATTAATTCCCCTGTACCAAAAAAAGAAACTTCAATCATAGGTTGAATATCTTTTGGAAGCTCCGCAATTGCTTCAATAAGCACATGCTGTGATTTTAATGGTACAAAACGACCTACATGGCCGAGCCGAAATATAGATCTTCGCTCCGTCACCTTATCAATAGGCAAAACGCCATTTAAGATAGTTTGAGCTTTAGCTGTGTATTGGGGATATTTACGCAAATAGTTATCTTTGGCTTTTTCAGCTACAAAGAGCATTTTATGAAGCATTAAATTAGCGAAAAAGTACACACCTTGCCATTTTAGACCCTGATGCACCACTTCATTATGACGAGTATAAATAAGCTTCACAGACAAACCTAGTGATGCGAGCATAACTCTAAGTAAACAATGACTACTTTGAATATGGATTACATCGTAGTGCTTAACTACTTGACGAATATCACGTATTGCAGTTGCAAAATATAGCGAAATATTAGCGATATTTATCTCTTCTTCTAAGGGCTCGCCAGCTTTTCCCATCGATAAAACACCAACATCTACTGACAATGCATTTTTTTGTTGAGTTGCTAAATCAATAACAAAGCGTTCAGCCCCTCCAACATTTAAGCTACTAACAACATGTAATACTCGCACATGGTTTCCCTATTATTTGTTGCCTAGTTTCCAGGTAACTTTATGAGGCAAGAATTTAAACTTCTTCTTAAAGCGCTTCATGGTGTCGCTTGCCCCTAAAAATGTCCCATAGCCATAACACCTAGTTTGAGGAAACTCAGTGACAGCATAACTGGCAATAGAAATATATAGCATAGGTACAATGCCATCAGTTTGAAATTCACTATGGCCATAAATATGCTCAACTTCGATTAACTCGCCTGCAACAATACATCCAGCATAAGCAACTAATTTATCTTCATTATTAAAGATGCCAAAATAAGGGTAATCATGAGTTTTAGAATTACTTTTAGGAACATAAACTTCAACAGGTCGTTTAGTTACAAAGTCTTCTGGCATTTCTCCTTGGCGTACTTTTGCCGAGCGTCTTATGTCCCAAATATCATCCAAATGTTCGTTAAAATCTATACGCTTAAATATATAGCCATTACGTATCGCCTTCTTGAAATTTCGTCTCGCCGAACTCTCTACAGCTTTTAAATAATTATCAGTTTCTTCACCTAATTGATATAAAGCGACACCATAGACTTTTTTTCTAATGAGTGGCAGCTTTGGATGACGACCATTCACTTCATTATATAATTCATCTGTGATTCGTGCATAGAATGGCTCATTGCCCTTACAGGCTTCTCTCATTAAATTAATTTCAACTCTCGGCATTGTGCGAATCATCTGCCAAATTTGTTTTATCTTCGCTAATTTTTCTTTCATTCTAAACTGATCGAATCCTTTGATTTTGTCGTAACATTGTACCTAAGTTGTAGCTAACTTTATAATGCTAATTACCTAAATAATATGCTCAATTTGTCTTGAATACGCCAATAATATGGCAACCAAAAATAGTATTTCTTAAATGCTGTAATACTACTAACTTGACTTCCAGACTCGGTTAAACGGTTTTTATAACTATCGGCAGCACCTTTCATAAGGTCATAAGTCTGTAACCCTTGCATTCTTGCATATCGAAGTGCCTCAACATGCATTGCCATACCCGTTGAAGGAATACTTTTAATTTTTACTAGACCGCTTTGATAATACTGCAAATTAGAACCACATTTTATGCCATAAAAAACAGCAATAGTTTGTTCTTTGTAAATAACCTTAAATAATACTAACTGACTTAGATGATTAAGCTTTCCTATTAATTTTTGGTGAAAAACGCAGAAATTCTTATTTTCAAAGACCCCCACTTTTCCACGAGATTTCCAACTGGCATTATGTAAGGTGCTCAGCTCAGAAAAAAATTGTTGTACTTGCTCATCATTAGTTGCATAAACAACACGACAATCACTGTGTTGAATATATTTTTTTGCTTGCCGTTGACTACTTTTACTCGTTAAGCTCTTAAGTTGCTTACCATCATCTTCGGCTACTGGAATGATATAACGATTACCAGGTAGAGCTTTCATTTGACACCAAGCTTGCATATCCTTATTTGATATCCAACCTGCGACTATGCTATTTGTTAGGACATTATCGAACGCTAAAGAGACTACGCCAGACATCCCTTCTATTGCTCGACTAAATAAAGTAAGCAGTTCACTTTTATAAGCAGGGCTTATAATAAAATCCTGAAATTCACTACAGACTTCCTCGACTTCCTTTTCGCCGGTACCAATAAAGCGCAACTGATACCCTGCAGTGATTTTTTTCTTATAAACAGGAAAAATGCCAATTAATTGCTCATTATGAAAATAGCAATGAATGGCGAGTTCATCATCTGGCTGTAAAAATATCTGGCACCAAGTTAATAACCAAATATGGCTTGAGCAAATATTATCAGCGCTATATTGTAGGCGGAAATAGTCCCACTGCTCAGCATACCCTTCAAGCTGTTCAATTCCTGTTAAAACATTGACACATATACTCTTCATGAAATTTCGGCTTTACTTATACTTACTTGGCGGCAACCCAAAAAAATATAACAATAAATATTGCTGACAACTGTGTCGAGTAAGCTAACCTTCAAGTACATACACTTCAAGTTTTAGCCGATTGCTTAATAAAGTTATTCTTAACTAGTTGCCAGTTTATTGCTAGCCAAAATAATTCGTAATGTTTTTCAACTGCAAGATCATCAAAGAAACTTCCATCGAACATCTCACGCTCTACTTTAATATCTTCAACAAGTTCGGCCAGTGGCCCTTGTAACCATGAAACAAAAGGCACAGGAAAGCCTAACTTCCGTTGGTAAATCAAATCTCTAGAGTAGAACTCACACGCAAGTTCACGCAATATTGGCTTGACATACTCGTCACCAAAATATTGCTGCTCGGTTAACGAACTTGAAACGGCAACCGCTTCAGGTGTCACAAAAGGAGATATAATATGCTTGTCATAAAGTTGGGCAATTAATTCAGCCTCTAAAAAATGTGTTCCTGCATCATTTGCTAACACACGTTCTTGCGTTGCTTGCCTTAGGTCAACCTTTTCATTTTTTTCAAACGCATTAACATAAACCTCTTCAGCATCCGATAACTGTGCTAAGAAGTACTTTTCTTTTTCGGAGTAGCTAATTTTCATTGCGGAAGCCATTATATCTTCCAGCGTAAGATCTTTTAATTTCAACAAGACATTGGCTCTACCCGGGACCACCTTTCTCAAGATTTTCAGAGCAAATGAAGGCAAAAAAGCTGACTGTTCCTTCCATTTTGCATGCGTTACTACACGCCTAATGGCATTTGAACCAAATAGTGTATCTGCGGCTTCACCATAAACAACCGCTTTATACTCTTCAGGTATTGAAGCCATCATGGCCATCATAGCTAACGAACTATAATGTCTTAGCGGTTCTCGCTTAAGTGCCAGCAATGTGGTTAGGTCATGACAAAGTTTATCAGGATCTACTTCAACTAAATGCAGAGGCAGGTTTAGGGTTTGAGCAAATTTTTTAGCATTTTCAAGTTCCGGGTTTTCTTCACCTTTGAAAATTGGCGTAAGTAGATAACAATTATCAAATATTTCTTTACTTAAAGCAGCCAAAATAGAGGAATCAACGCCACCACTCAAAAAAACTGCAACCTTGCTGTATCGTTGTCTAGCCTTTTTCAAACAGTCAACTAATGCCTTCTTTGTCGCTAATATTTTTTTACTATCAGGTAAATCATTAATCTTTAGTGCTGGTAACTGCCAATAGTTTGTTCGCTCTATTAAACCATTTGCAAGGAATTCACCGAGATGATGTATTTCTAATTGCTGAATACTACTTAGCAGCGTGTTGCTTCCGGATGTCCATCGATAATTAACAAGTTCAGCCTCACTTTCTTTGCATGGTTTAAGGTCATAAATGGGCATTAGATGACTACGAGAACAAAAAACAACAGACGCTTGGTGTTGCTGCCAAAATATCGTTTTACCGCCAAAGCGATCGTTAAACGCGAGTACCTTGTCTTTGCTAATATATAATCCGGAAAAGTGCCCTTCTAGCTCAGAAAGTATTTCGGTGTTTCCCAATGATAATGCCGCAGACAATACGTTAAAGCTATCAGGAAAAATATAGCCATCAACAATAAATATGCTGCCATCATCAAGTGTTTCTAAATAACAACCACCAGCTTTAATGTGGTAATTATATTGGCCTAATCTAACAGCTTCTTCATTTGTGCTTGTGATCACCGGCTCATTTTTGCTCTGAGTAACGACAAAACCATTCATATTATTTTGGCTTCTTAGTAAATTTATTAACAACTGACAGAACAGTACGTTTCCATTGGCGATAACCAACGGCAAAAGCCGGCCAAGGATCGCTCCAAGCAAAATACATAAAAGTATGTGACTTAAAGATATTGCTAAAATAAGTTGATACAATGCTTAACGTATTTTGATTATCGCGATAACGAGAATAGAGATCTTCATAAAAACTCAAAAACATCCTATTATCCTTTTGAGCTTGTTCAGTAAATGATTGACCTACTGCAATGCAGTACGTAGCAAAAACATTATTTTTACCGCAACTGGTGTCAAAATAATTACACAAACCTAATCTAGGGTTTACTTCAATATATTTATATTTTCCATCACGATCGTCAACTTTAAACTCCACCATCGCGGGACCGATATAACCAAGCCCTTTTCCTAGATTCTTTACTTGTGCAAGCACTTCTTCATTAACTTTGCTTTTTGCATAACACGTCACACCGAAATGTGGCGGTGTTAATTGTAAGCGCTGAAAAGTAAATGCATTAACTAGCTCACCTTTAAGGTTAAAAACGCAATTACATACCCATAAATTAGCATCATCGCCAACAACAATTTCCTGAGCTATACAGTAATCCAAAACTCCCGAGTACTTCTTATAAAATCCCTGTAATTGCTCATTATTATGGATCTGAATATTTTTTTGACCAATTCGGTTAAGTTCATTAGACCGAGGTTTAATAATGATTGGAAGCGAGATAACGTCAAGTAACCCTTCTACGCTACTAGGCAAATTTAAAATCGACTTTGGGACTTCAACAAAACCTTTCACAAGCTCAACCTCAGCTCGTTTATCTATAAACTTACTTGAAAGTTCACCTTTGGGCAGCACGAACTTAAATTTTTCACAGAGTTTATCTTGATGTGCTACTAAGAAATCAACATACCAATCAGATGTCGGTATCAGCACTTGTCCAGAACTTGGCCATGCTAACAACACTGCTAACAACTCTTCTGCATCTAATCCTTTCTTTAGCACCACTTTTTGACAAGGCAATCGAGAGCTCATTACTGGTTCTAATTGATTAGCAGTAATAATTGATACGCTAACATTCTCTTTATATAAACTTCTTACTGCGCCTAAACCATTAGGCCCTGCCGAAAGTACAATAACTAATGAAGTAGACTCTATCATTTAAAACAGCACTCAAATCTAAGATAATTGATATCATCTCTAGCGACACAATAACGATTAATATCAAATTGGTTACTGATAGAGCGATGAGAGCCTGGTTCGTTGTTAAAAGCAATTAAATAATTCGCTTCTTTGACTTCCTCAAAAGATGTTTGATTATAACAATGGTATCGGCCAACAGGGTATGCAATAGAGGTAATTTGGCAAGAAAGCTTGGCCTCAATTAGTTTTTTTGAATTGGAAACTTCTTGCTTTTGTTCTTCTCTACTTAGCTGAGATAAAATACGATGACTAAGAGTATGCGAGCCAATTTCCATTCCGGAATTAGCCATTTCGTTAATTTGTGACCAATTCATAAATAACTTAGGCTCTGTTAATTTCAGCTTTTTTACTGCCGTAGGAAACTTAGCTCTGACATCATCTAATACTTCTAAAATGCTATAATTGCGTAATAATTTCGCAGCATTCATTATTTGCCGTATCGTTTGATTTATATTTGCACTATCAAGCACAAAAGAATAATTCGACGAGGGGAGCTGATATGCTTCGCCACACGAATTTCTTAATATAAAAGCAATTTCATCCCACCAAGGAATATGGTTTGAGTCGACAAAATCTGTTGCTATATAAAAACTGCCTGACACATTATGTTTTTTTAAAATAGGAAATGCATGCGTATAGTTGTCTACATAACCATCATCAAATGTAATTATTGCATATCGCTTATCAGTTAAGACCTCTTGTTCTAATATCTCAGCTAACTGGGCACAATTTATAATTGTAAAGTTTTCCTTTAACTTTAATACGTGTTCATCAAATGCTTCACTTGAGCATGAAAAAATTGCATGATCATAACCACTTGCTTCCGCAACACCTATTCGATGATAGTTAAAAACATATAACCCCGAAGGCAGTCGCTTCCAAAAAAAGTCTGTTGCTTTGGTATATAAAAGCACCTTACTTAACATCTCTTGGAAGCGATGATACATAGACTTACAATCTCATAAACTTTGGCTTAGCAAGCATATAATCGCGATATTGATTCGGGTTGCCAACTTCATTATTTTCAGCTGCTTTGACAATATTATACATTTCACGAGCTGAAACATAATGCAAAATATAATTTTCACCATCATTATATTTGGTTTCTAAGTAGTTATGCATCTCATGTCTTGGCTGCCCCAACAACGTGTCCATATCACCTTCTTGTGTGCCATGAGTATGGATTTTTATGAATATCCATTCCGGCTTGCCTTTTACATGAATATGTGAGTTAACCCACTGATCTATTCGAGTTTTTGTTGGCGGCATAGCCTTCCTCACATCAGAATTCTCAATATGCGGCAGTCCTTTAGCTGTTCTCCACTTTAAATTAATACCTAACGGCCCTTGTATTAACATTAAGTCACCTGACTCAGTTTTTCCAACTTCTACGTCTGTACCAGTGTTATGACTTTTACATTTACCATCAACACCTGTAGCGTAATAGATAGCGTTTACCTTGCAAGTTTGAGCAGGGCTTGGAGCTGACGGTAAGGTCATATCAACATAACAGCCTGTTTTTTTCAATAACGTCAACTCATTATCGATCCCACACATGTGGCCATTTGGTAGTGAATTATCGAGTGCCCAATTACCATGAATAAACGCATACATTATTTGCCCTGTTTCCGGGTGACGTGGCAACGCACCATGCTCGTAATGTAATTTATGCGCGAAGTCAGTCATTACTGTACAAAAATTTTCGGCGGTGTCATTGTCATGATGTAAATGAATTTCAATTTCACCATAACCGTGATAACACATATCAGATAACTTCGCTAAATGTTCATGACGATACTCTTCTTCAGGATAAAAAAAACAATGTTTCGGCATATGGCCATCAGCATCCCTATGTTGATTCGCCATTAAAGGGTAATCTTTACACCAGCGGTCTACTCGTGCACGTTCCACTTCAATATCGTCATTTCGCCATTGAGGCTCATAATGGTCAACAAAGCAAAACATCACATGAACAGGACCATCTACTTGAGGACGGCTAAAAATTTGTTTAATATATGAAAAAAACCACACATCCATATTTTTAAATTTTAGTATTTGCCAAAACAAGCCTACAAAAACAATGGTTAATAATACAAAAAATATCATCATTACTTCGCTTCTCCTCCGCGAGCTGTACGTTTCCATCCACCGCTTTTTTGACCTTTACAAAAGCGAATAAACCCTTGCCCTAAAGCAACATTCATTGACACAAAAAAACTAACAATAGCAACTATGCCTCGAACCTTCTGACCTTTATGAATTCTTTTCTGACCATGAAAAGCCACGGCATAAAATAAAATTTGGCCAATAAAAGTCAATCTGAATAATGTTGACTCTAATAACATTGCATTACTTATTAAAGCCAAAAGCATGAAATGTGGCGCGAACCAGCGTAATACTTTGTGTGACCAAAAACACCAGCTTAGCAGCCCTTGGCTCGGAGATAACGCCCATAAATTGGCAAAAAATGCTTTATAATTGCCAACGCCAATGCGAACTCTACGACCAACCTCATCCTCAAGGGAAGGTGCGACTTCTTCTTTTGCAATTGCTTGGTCATTATAAAGCACATCAAAACCTTGCTTTTTAACATTCATAACGATACAAAAATCGTCAACAATAGTATCAGTTGGCAATGGTATATATAACTCTCGCTTTAACGCGTAAATAGCACCATTAGCACCTAATAAGCTTCCAAGTTCCGACTCGCACTTTTTTAAAAACTGCTCATAGCGCCAATAGAGACCATCTAAATTCTGATTGCCATCTTCTGTCTCCAAAATCAATTCGCCTGAAACAGCACCTACATTGTCATTAAAACTTTCTATCAATATTGTTACTGCATCAGAGTTAAAATCAGTATTAGCATCTGTAAAAACCAAAATATCTGCTGAAGACTTGCCAACCAAATCATTTAAAACAGATATTTTTCCTCGATTAACTTCAAAATTAAACGCTTGTACACGATCGTCTTCAAACGATTCTATGATTGCACCTGTATTGTCGTGGCTGCCATCAGATGCAACTAGAATTTGGAAGTCGCCGACATAATCTTGCTGTAAAGCATTTTCAATGCGCTCTTTTATGCAAGACTCTTCGTTGTATGCAGCAATAATGATATCAACACTTGGAGCTATGTCAGGTTTAGTGCGGCGCACAGCTTTAGGTGTTACAAACATTCTCAATATTAGAGGAAAAATAAAGTAAGAGTACACTAACAGAGCTAAAGACAGCCAAAATACCATAAGCATCAATGCTCACCTCTTTCTATAATTTTGGCAGGAATGCCAACGACAGTAACATTACTTGGAACATTTTTTACGACCACAGCATTTGCGCCGATTTTAACATTATCACCAATGCTAATCCCACCGATAACTTTAGCACCGGCACCGATAAAAATATTATTTCCTAATACCGGGGCTTGGCCTTTTTCATCACCTATTACTACACCGCTTTCAACAACCACATTGCAACCGCCGGTTACTTTTGAGTTAATAACCACTCCAACAGGGTGCATAATAACAAAGCCTTCTTTAAACTTAACCCCGGCGCCAATAACACACCCATTTATTAATTTATTTAACCATAGCGTTATAATCGCTATAGGTGCTAGTTTATAACACATAAACCAGCAGGTTATTCTGTATAGAGCATTCGCCGACGTACCGTCACTTAGTAAGGTACGCAACATAGAGACATGGTATCCCTCTAAAGTGAAAATTTGCTGTTTTTGCTTAATATCGCTTATAAAAAACTTCATCAATCATCCAACTGCTTAAGAACTACGTTCACATTATGTTGCCAATTAAATTGACTAGCGTGGTTAATTATTTTATCTACTGACCATCTCGTTTCTATAAATTTAATCATAGCTTGAGCCAATTTTTTTTCATTTTTAGCCGGAACCATTATGCCAACATCGCTATTTAGCACTTCAGGAATACCACCAACGTCTGTTGCAATTACCGGGGTTGCACTTGCAAATGACTCCAGTAGAACATTAGGTACGCCTTCACGGTAACTTGGTAACACTAACACATTCGCCGCTCTAACAGCTTCAGCAACTTCATTCAACGGTAAAGAGCCTAGTAATCGTACCTGATCGTTGAGTTCATATTGGATGACTTTTTCATTAAGTGCGCCTTTCAAAGGGCCTTCACCAATAATATCTAAGGTTGCATTTGAGTATATCTTCTGCACCTCAACAAAAGCAGATAGCAATTCATTACAACCTTTAGTCTCAATTAAACTACCAACAAAAATAAAGTGCTGACTGCTAGCTTTTTGCTTTAACGGATAAAATATATCTGGGTTAACACCATTATAATTTACCTTCAAACGCGCGCTTTCGATGCCGATTATCTGCAAGCGTTCTGCTAATGCATGGCTTGCACAAAAAATAGTTCTGGCTCGATTTAACCACTTCTTCATTAATGAACTTCGGGCCGTAAATGCGGTATTTTCATTTACATCTGTACCATGTACTTTAATAAAAAATGGTAATTTTAATTGCGAATTCAACATCGAAGCTGCGACTGCATCAGGAAACCCCCAAGACGCTAACAAAGCACTTGGCTGTTTTCTTTTTATCCATGGCAAACAAAAAAGCAGCGAAAGCCATTGAAATAATGGCACTAATCGACGGCCAAACTTAGGTATATAAAAATAAGGGCAATATTTGATGCTCTCACTTGAGTGGCACAAGTGTCGATGGGAAAGCCACTCCTTCCAGCCCAATAAGATAATAATATTGACTGCGTATTCTTTCGCTATCAGATCAAACTGCTGTTTGTTAAAGCTTGCTCTATTAGGCGCCCATGGTACTGGATAAAGGTTAGTAATGACCAACAAGCTCTTTTTAGAATTAGCAGCCATTAACTACTCACATAAACGCTGATAAACTGGTAAATATTGTTTTGCTGTATTTAACCAGTTTCGCTGTTCACGTACAAAGTTCAGCCCAGCTTCACTTATTTGCTGAAGTAAGGCTCGATCATCTATCACAGCTAAAATTTTATCTGCCATAGCTTCAGCGTTATCTGCGGTAAACAAAAAGCCGGTTTTTCCATCTTCAATCAATTCCCGATGGCCGCCAATACCAGAAGCAAGTACAGGTTTAAATTGTGCCATCGACTCTAACGGTTTCAACGGTGTAACCAGCTCAGTTAAACGAATACTTTCGCGAGGAAATACCATTAAGTCCGCTAAGCTATAATAACGGCTAACCTCTTCAAACGGTACTCTACCAACAAAAGTTACTGCATTTTCTAAACCTGCTTGTGCAACTTGTTGCTTCAAATTTTCTAGCTCGTTGCCAGCACCAACCAACAACAAATGAATATCATTACGTTGCTGAACAATTTTCTGCATTGCAGATATTGCGTATGCTAACCCTTCGTACTTAAAAAAAGTTCCAACAAAAGCTAGCACCTTTTTTCCTGACAAGTTTAATGATTGTTCAAGGGCTTGGTCTCGTTCAGTCGAAGGTTGAAAGTTAGTAATATCAACTGCATTAGGCGTAACATAAAGTTTTTCTTCAGGTATGCCTCTTTTAATCAAGTCATCTTTTAGACCTTGGCAAATGCAACTGACAGCATCCGCTTTTTCAAATGCGCTTTGTTCAATAGCTTTAATTAATCGATATTTAACACTGCCTTCTTTTGTCTTCCCTGTATCAACTGCGGCATCTTCCCATAATGCCCTGACTTCATAGCAAACAGGAATATTATATTTTTTCCCGACTTTAACCGCAGCAAGCGCATTAAACATTGGAGAATGCGTTTGTATTATATTAGGACGATCCGCTAATACCGCTTGTTCTATACGTTTAGCGAGATGGTTGATGTGTTCAAAGTAATTAATAACAGGGATTTTACTTAGCCATGATGATGACTTTTCAGTACGCTGATAACGAACACCATCAACATCTTCTTCCAAAGTTTCAAAATCTTGATAACGTTGGCTGGTGAGTTGATTCGTAATAATCCCTATTTCTCTTTGATGGCGAATAATGGCATCTGATCTCAGCGAATAACCACTGATATTCGGTCTTGAGTATTCTAATACATGTAAAACTTTCAAAGCATTTCCCTTTTCTTGCTTGATGAAGGTTGTAACAACTACCTACCCTTGCCAAACAGTACTATTTCAACAGTACGAATTAAAATAAGCAGATCTAACATAAAACTACGATGCTTAATGTAATATAAGTCGTATTTTAATTTTTCAAGTGAATCTTCTTCCGTAGCGCCGTATGGGTACTTAAGTTGAGCCCAACCAGTTAAACCTGGCTTAACATTATGGCGTTCATTGTAATACGGAATATTTTTAATCAGTTGCTGGACAAACTCCGGGCGCTCAGGGCGAGGTCCCACAAAGCCCATATCCCCACGCATCACATTGTATATTTGAGGTAATTCATCAATTCTATATTTACGAATAAATTTACCAATCTTTGTCGTTCTATCATCATTTTCAGAAGCCATTTGTGCGCCGTTCTTTTCAGCATCTACACGCATACTTCTAAATTTGACAATATTAAATGCCTGCCCATCTAACCCAACACGTTCCTGAAAATAAAATATCGGTGCCTTCAAGCCTTCGTCAAGTTTTATTAAAATAGTGGTGATTAACATTACAGGCCACGTTAATAAAAGCAAAACAAAACCCATGCTAGCATTAAATACCCAGTCTAAAGTATTTCGAAGGTGGTTTGCTGATGCAAAACCATTAGAATAGATCACCCAACTCGGGTAAATGAGATTAACAGCTATTTGCCCAGTTTCACGTTCTATAAAATCGAGAATTTCTGTAACTTCCACCCCTCGAATTTTACAAGCAAAAAGTTCATCAACCGGCAAATTATCTCTTCGTTCATCATTGGCGACAACAATTTCATCTATTTGATGTTCGAGAGCATAATTTACCAATGAACCATCGAGCACAATGCGATTTTCATTAACAATACCATTTTCAGCATCGCCGTTCATAATAACAAAACCGTGCATGAAGAAGCCCTGTCTATCAACATCTCGACGCATGCGTTTTTCAATTATTGAAGCTCTTTCACCCGAACCTAGCACCAGAACATTACGTTTATTAAAGCCAAAGAAGTCAATTTGTAACGTTAAGTATCTGACAGCACAAGCAAAGATCAAACTCATTAAAGAAGAAATGGCTAGTAATTCAATCGCCAGCGCACCCTGCCCGTAAAACGGGTTAATTAAAGATGCGATAAAAAAGCCTATCGCGACGGATACTAATAACCGCCTAACAACACCACGAAAATTTTCTCGTAATTTAGAATTATATAAACCCATTGCCAACGAGGATAGTTGCACAACCAATGCAAATACAATCGCGTGAATAAATAGAATGTTTATCGCAACATCTTGCACCGTATGTGAGATAAATTGAAATACATTGTTCAAATATATGCTGAGCAGCAACGCACCTGCAAAGCAAACAAACTCAATCAATACTAGAGATTTACTGCCAGCAGACAAGTCACGAAATTTAGGGCTAGACATAAGGTCAAGAAATTCCTTTCACAGAGAAAACAAACCAGCGACATTTAGTTTTTATTTTAAGTTGTATATTAGAATTGATCCATCAAGAAATGTAAACAAGAGGTTATTTAAATTCGTTCAATTACAAAATATTTACAGAAATTAAATAATGTGCATCATGAGTAAAAATAAAATACAATCTGATAGCTTATACAAAAAACAGTTGTAAATAAGAAGGTTGATACCATGGAAAAACGTATGACTAATACAATAAAAGCAATAATATTTCTAATGCTTGGTTACATTATCTCAGGGTGTAGTTCACCAACATTGCCCCCTGCTACATTACATCAATCAAATACTGTTGATGTTGCATCATATAAATATCTTATTGGTGCTGGCGATGTAGTTAACATATTTGTTTGGCGTAACCCTGAAGTTTCAGGCACATTTATTGTTCGCCCTGATGGCATGATCACAACATCTCTTGTGGAAGATATTCCAGTATCAGGCAAAACACCAACAGAGTTAGCACGTTCTATTGAAGAGATACTAGGTACCTATCTTCGAGATCCTGTTGTTACTGTAACCGTTAATAGTTTTGTTGGCCCATTTAGCGAGCAAATTCGTGTTATTGGTGAAGCCGCCGAACCACAAGCAATAAATTATACTCAACATATGACATTACTCGATGTGATGATACGTGTTGGCGGTTTAACAGAATTTGCCAACGGCAACGGTGCTGTATTAGTGCGAGTAGAAAATGGTCAACAAAAGCAGTATGACATTTTTATTGAAGATTTAATCAAAAATGGTCAAATTAATGCCAATGTCGACGTACTACCCGGCGATATTATTGTAATACCTGAAACATGGTTTTAAGTTCGATTAAGTATATTTACCTGTTTTAGAGGTCGGGAATGCAAGAAATTATTGAAGATATTTTAGACTACCTTAAGGGCATTTGGTTAAAGCGTCGCTTTATCATGGTATCAACATGGCTAATTTGTCCTTTAGCGTGGGTATTTGTTTCGCAATTAGATAATGTTTATGAATCAGAAGCCCGTGTATATGCAGATACACAGTCTATTCTTGGGCCACTATTAAAAGGCTTAACAGTTGAAACAAACCCAGAAGTACAAATTCGTTTGATGATTAAGACGTTACTAAGCCGTCCTAATTTAGAGCGGATTACTCGCATGACCGATCTAGATGTTCAAGCGGCCACACCAGAAGCATACGAAGAACTCATAGAAGATTTAAGAACAGACATAATTATCCGTAAAACTGGTGGACGTAAAGAGAATATCTTTACCATTACTTACCGAAATAAAGATCCAGAAACAGCTAAAAACGTTGTTAACTCGGCATTAACTGTATTTATCGAAAATACCTTAGGGGAAAACCGTAGTGATTCAGACTCTGCACAAAAGTTTTTAGATACACAAATTAAAGACTACGAGAACCGCTTACTGGCAGCGGAATCACGTTTAACCGACTTTAAGCAAAAATATAGTGATGTGTTACCAGATCAATATGGCGGCTACTATCAAAAGTTAAACGTTGTTAAAGAACAGCTTAAAATTGTTGACTTGAGCCTTCGAGAACAAGAAACACAATTAGCGTCAGCAAAGACACAGTTAGATGCTGCACCAAGTAATATCAGCAATCCACAAAATAAAATTAAAAACTCAAATAGTATTCAAACTACCTATGATGAACGTATTTCAGAATTAGAGGCTACACTGGATTCACTGCAACTTAGATATACTGAAAAGCATCCAGATGTTAAAGAAGTAAATCGTCGACTAACCCACTTAAATGAGCAAAGAGCTAAGGAAATTGATGAATATTTGCATTCAGCTAAAGGTGGTGACAGTAGCAATTTAGCAACCAGTCAAAACCCTGTTATTCAACAGTTGCAAATTCAAATTAACCAATTGGAAAATCAGGTAGCCTCGACAACAGTTCGCGCTGAAGATTACCGCGGACAAGTGAAGGAACTTGAAAGTAAAATTCATATTCTGCCTGAAATCGAAGCAGAGTTAACATCCCTTAACCGCGGCTATGAAATCACTAAAGATAAGTACGAAGAACTACTTAACCGCAAAGAAACAGCACAATTGGCTCAGCAAGCTGATGAATCAACGAACCCGATCCAATTTCGAGTCATTGACCCTCCTCGCGCACCGACAGAGCCAGCTGGGCCTAAACGCATTTTGTTTTTATTTGCCGTGACCGTTGTTGGTTTTGGTGTTGGTATTGGCTTGTCTTTACTTTTTAGCCAGATTAATCCTGTAGTTACTTCAAGTAGTCAAGTATCAAAAAGTACTGGTATCCCTGTATTTGGCATCGTCTCAGCATCAGAAAACTTAGGGTTACAGCAATGGCATAAAAGAAAAACATTGATATTTATCGCTTCCAACATTTTCTTGCTAATGCTATTGGCACTTTTCGTTGTCTACGCCGTAGCGCCAGAATTAATTAAAGCGCCGATCAGAGGAGTATTATAGATCATGAGCATTATTGAGAAAGCGCTAGCAAAACAACAAGCTAAGGAAGCCAAAACCACAACGGAGGAGCCGAAAGCTGTTACTGAAAATAAACCTACTGCACCTGAGAGCGTTATTGTTAATGAAAAAATAGCTCTAACGTTAGATAAAGAAAGTTTAGCAGAAAGAGGATACTTAATTGACAACGGTACTCGTAAAAGTATTAAAGATGAATTTCGTCAAATAAAACGAAAGTTGCTCAAAAATGCTTTCGGCAGCGGCGCTAAAACGCTAGACAATAGTAACCTTATTATGGTCAGTAGTGCCAAACCGAATGAAGGTAAAACTTTTGTCGCGATCAATTTGGCACTAAGTATTGCCTTAGAGCAAGATAAAACAGTTCTTCTAATAGATGCCGATGTGTTACGCCCCAGTGTTATCAGAGAACTCGGCGTTGAAGATTCTCCTGGTATTATTGAATATTTATTAGGCAAATCCGAAAGTGTCGCTGATATTATTTACAATACCGATATTGATAAGCTAAAGCTGATTCCAGCAGGAAAGCCGCATCACTTATCTAATGAGCTACTAGCAAGTGAAAAAATGGCTGCATTAGCCAACGAACTCGCAAATCGTTACCCTGATCGGATAGTTATTTTTGATTGTCCACCTTTGATTGGTGTCACCGAAACACTAGTACTAGCAAACTTAATGGGGCAAGCATTGATTGTTGTCGAAGAATCAAAAACAGCAATCGCAGATATAAAATCGGCAACGGAACATTTAAACGAAGACTTGGCAATTGGGCTAGTACTTAACAAAGCAATTAGATCTCATAAGGATTTGTATGGCTATTATGGCTACGGATACGGCGCAGCAGATTAGCGTTAGCGTATTCTGTCTAACACTATTCTGCTCTAAATTGGCTTTTGCTGGAGATTGGCAATTTGATCCAAGCATTAAGCTTGATGAAACCTATACCGATAATATTAATTTAGTACGCAGCAATGAAAAAAGTAGCTTGGTCAGCCAAGCCGGTATTTTAATAGACACAACTTATCAGGCACAGCAACTTGATTTTAATCTTGTTTCTGAAAGTACCTACGCACTATATAGTCATGATCACGATCTAGATAATGATTACCATACTTTAGCGAGCGATATACGTTACCAGCTATGGCCTAACGGCATTACCTTAATTGGTAACGTAAATGTTAGTAATCAAGCGAGAAATGGCAGTAAAAATGCCTTAGCTGATATAGTTTCAGCAGATACTGTACGTGTAGAAACTTATAATGGCGGTATTGAATATACGATAAACAACAGTGACTTTATAGTCAATGCATTAGCGACATATCGCGAAACCAATGCTGAAGATAATATTGGTGATCGTAATGGTTTAAGTAGTGAATTAAGAACCCGAAACGGTCGTGCAGCACGTAATGCGTTTTGGGATATTCAGCACAGTTACAGCAAACTTAAAAACAATGGTAATGAAGGTGAGCTGTTAAAAACAGAAGCTATAATTGGCTTAATCACGGATTTTAAAATTAACCCATTTATTCGCTACTATGATGAAGACAATAGTGGCAATGTTAACAGCGGTAATCGCTCAATTAAATCTAACTCCTATGGTGCTGGTGCTCGCTGGTTAATATCAAACCGTTTATATATAGACGCCTCTTATAATAAGCCAATAGGCAATAAACTTGATATTGATGGCAAAACCCAAGAAGAATATATCAACGCAAAAATAAGATGGGAACCTTCAGAGCGCACACAGCTAGAAGCAAACTACTCTGAACGTTTTTATGGCGATAGCTATGGTTTAGATTTCCAGCACAGAAATAAGCGCTTAGCCAATACGCTCAGTTACGTGGAAGATGTGCAAACCTTAACTCGTAATAACTTTATTCCTATTGTAATAGGTCAATTTTGGTGTCCATCTTCTGGTGTGATTGAAGATATTACCGAATGTATTGTTCAAGACGGTAGCACAATAGCACCCGATGGTTTTCAACTGACAACTGTGTCCGATTTTGAATTAGCAGAAGATACCTTCTTTTCGATTAACAAAACCCTTAATTGGAATTCAACACTTACCTTGCCCAGAACTACATTCACTGTAGTAGCACGGAGACAAAATAGAGAAAACTTAGACACACGTATTGAAGATGAAAATAGCCATTTGCGCTTTAGCATTAAACGTAAAGTAAGCGGCCGCTCTAATATAAATCTTGAGTTATCGTACACAGACACCAATTTGCAACTAAATACCGAGCAAGAAAGATTAGATAGATATCGTCGTTATCAAATAGGCTATGAAAAATCATTAAACAGTACTTTCTCTTTCAACTTTGATCTGAGTTATCTGAATAGGAGCTCTAGCGATTTCTCACTTAATTATAAAGAAGGTCGCATAAGCGCCAAAATTACCAAAGGTTTCTAGTAGTATGTATGAAAATTATTATGGCTTTAAAGAAAGACCATTTCAGTTAAGCCCTGACCCAAGGTTCTTCTTTGCTTCAAGCCATCACCAACGTGCTTTATCCTATTTACAGTATGGTTTAGATCAAGGTGAAGGCTTCATTGTCGTTACCGGTCCAATTGGCACAGGTAAAACAACTATTGCTCGAAATTTGTTAAACAACTTAGGTGACGCCAGCATAGTAGCGGCGCAACTAGTAACAACAAAACTTAACCCGCAAGAATTGCTTGAACTGGTAGTGTCAGAGTTTAATATTACCGTCACTGGGGATAGTAAAGCCGATTTACTGCAAGGCATTGAGACGTTTCTTGTTCAGCTGCATCAGCAAGGTAAGCGTGCTTTGTTAATTGTTGATGAAGCACAAAACTTGCCTAGCGAAACCGTTGAAGAGCTGCGTATGCTGTCTAACTTTCAGTTAGATAACAAGCCGCTTATTCAAAGCTTTTTACTTGGCCAAGAAGAGCTTAAAGGCATTATTCAAGCGCCGAATATGGAGCAATTTCGCCAACGTATTATTGCTTCAGCACATTTAAAACCTTTATCGAAAGAAGAAGTTAAAGAGTATATAAACCATCGCTTGCATCAAGCTGGATGCAATAAAGAGGAAGTATTCTCGACAGCTGCATTTGAACTAATTCATGAAAAAACCTTAGGTGTACCTAGAAAAATTAACATTTTCGTTGATCGACTATTGCTGTTCGGCTTTTTAGAAGAGTTAGAAAATATCAATACTGATGCTATCAATGAAGTTGCTCAAGAAATGGAAGTTGAACTAACAGGTTCATTAAACTCAGAGCAATTGCAAAGTAGCGAACCAAACCAAGTAGTTGTTAATTCCGCGGAGAAAGTTGAAAGTATTAAAGACGTTCTTCGTGAAGTTGAAGACATATTAGAAACCAGCATTAAAGAAAAAATTAAAATGGCGCGCTATGTCGATAAAATGCTAAAACATAAAAGCCGAGTATATACCGATACCGCAAGTGACGCTGAAAAATAACTATTATTGAACTCATTAAAAAACCGCATAAGTGCGGTTTTTTTAGTTCTGGTAATTAGCGTTACATTAATTACAACATAATGAAATTAAGCATTAATTGCTAATTCGTATTTCTCAATTAAAGAATACAAGGTTGGACGCGTGACACCGAGCAACTCAGATGTTTTTGACATATTACCATCAGCCAATGCATAGGCTTTTTGAATAGCAATAGACTCAGCCTTCTCCCTAACAGTACGCAAGTTCAATGATAATTCAAAGTTAGTATCTTTATGATCAAAGAAACCAAGGTCAAATGCTGTTACCTGACGCCCTGTCGTCATAATAACAGAGCTTTTCACTTTATTTTGCAACTCTCGTATATTGCCAGGCCATTGATGCGATTTAATAGCGCTTAGCGCATCTTCCGAGAAACTTTTTACATTACGTTTATACTCGGTTGCATAAAGCTGCAAAAAATACTGTGCTAATATTATGACATCTTCATCACGATCTCGTAATGGCGGAATATTCAAAGTAATTTCACTAACTCGGTAAAATAAGTCTTCCCGGAAAGTTTTCTCTGCCACCATTTCTTCTAAGTTTTGATTTGTCGCACAAACAACCCTAACATCAACCGCAATTTCTTGCCTACCACCCAATCTCTCAATACGTTTCTCTTGGAGAAAACGTAACAGTTTTGCTTGCAGGTTGTATGGCATATCGCCTATTTCATCAAGAAATAATGTACCGCCTTCCGCACACTCAATTTTGCCTTTGGTTGTGCGATGTGCGCCAGTGAAAGCGCCTTTTTCAAAACCAAATAATTCACTTTCAAGTAAAGTTTCTGGAATAGACGCACAATTAATGGCAATAAATGGCTTCTTTTTTCGATCACTTGCTAAATGGACAGCATTAGCGGTTACTTCCTTACCCGTTCCACTTTCGCCTAACAACAAGGCAGTAATTTCAGTTGGCGCGATACGTTTAACCATCATTCGTAATCTATCAATGCTCTCGCTATTACCAATAATACCAATGTCACTACCGGCAACTGCTCGCATTTTCCGGTTTTCTTCTTCAATAGCGGCAACACTAAACGCTCGCGAAACAATGACGTTAATAACCTCAGTGTCAACCGGCTTTTGATAAAAATCATAAGCACCAGCTGCTATTGCAGTTAAAGCATTTGTACGATCATCATTACCAGTAATAACAATCACTTTAGTATGAGGGGCGATAGTCAGAATTTCTTGTAACGCTGCTAATCCTTCAGAGGCATTAGTTTCATCCGGCGGCAAACCTAAATCTAATGTGACAACTTTTGGCTCATGTCTACGTACAGCCGCAACAGCACTTTCTCTATCACCCGCTAAAATAGCTTCGTAATCAGATAAACTCCATTTGAGTTGCTTTTGAATACCTTTATCGTCGTCTACAATTAACAACTTTTCCATATTGGGAAATCCTTATTATAGAGTTCAGTAAATTACTAAGCTCTTGAATCTATGGGCAAATCGATAGTAAATATCGAGCCTTTATCTACAACACTTTCAACTTTAATAACGCCAGCCATACTTTCAAAAAACTGCTTAGCTTCAAAAACACCTATTCCCATTCCTGCGTTACCTTTAGTGGTATCAAATGGGCGAAATAAACGGGTATCCATAAACTCTTCAGTCATGCCACAGCCATTATCTTCTATTATAATTCTAATGGTACGTTTTTTTTCAGCTAAGGTCACCTTAACCCAGCCATCATTTTTACTTGCTTCTTGCGCATTCTGAATTAAGTGATGCATAACCGAGTGGAATGACTCCGCATCAATCAAGGTAGAACAATTACCTATATGTTGAAACTCAACCTTTGGCTGCAGAACATTACATTGCGCAACCACTTTTTCAATAATACTGGCAAGGCCGGTATCGCGGTTTATTGACTGCTCTACCTGTTTTTTACGCAATTGCGATAATACTTTCGCTAATCTTTCGGTAGCCGATTCAACAGTTTCAAAGACATCATCAATAAATTCAGGGTTAGTACGATGCTTTTCAGCATTGGTGGTAATTAACGCTAACTGCGCTTGAACATTTTTCAAGTCATGAACCAGGAACGCTGACATGCGATTAAAAGCATCAAACTGCTTAGATTCACTTAGCTTGTCTGTTGCTTCATATAATGAGATAAAGTTACCGAGTTGTTTCGACACCGCAAAAAGTAAATCTCTATCTTCCCAATTCAGTTGCTTAGTTTTATTTTCATCAGCAAGCACAAATAAGCCATAAAACGCCTTACCAATAAAAATAGGCACAATAATTTGGATATTTTGTTGACGACAACACTCTAAGTTTAACGACAAATCAGGATATATCGCTGGAGATTGTTCATATTCATTAACATCGACAATCCATCCTTGTGCCTGACAAAATATACCCACTTCAATTAATTGCTCTTCAGTATTTTCATCAATATGTAAACCATGACTATACTGCTGTTGATAATGCTGATCGGTAACTTTTTTTATAATGGCCCCACGTAAAACATTAACCTTAGACATCATAATTTGTGTTGCCATTTGGTAGTGGTTTTCACCACTGGTTGTTTCAATTTTTTCAATCAAATTCAGCCATTCGTCACGGTATTCATATTTATTAGCAAAAAAGTTTTTCGCAATAAAAACTTTCACTTTGCGTCGTAACGACTCAGTTATCAGGAGTGCAATCAGTACTATGCCACTTAACATTAAAAAGCCGATACTAACTAGACTACCCCACTCACCACCTACATAGTTGATAACATAGCCAGCTAAAGCCATCAGAAGTAAGTAAACACCCGCTATCATCAGCATTGAGCTATAAAAAACCACGTTGCGTGAGACAAAAATTCGTACTTCACCATTCTTGACCCTGCGAGTGCTTATAAGTAATAAAGGCACAATGAACAATGCTAAAAAACCGCGACTAAACCAAAAGTCAAAATCAATACCGCCGACCATGGTTGCTTGAGCGTATAGAACAAAATCAAATACCGCCATACTTGCTAGCGCAATCACTAATGGCCAAATAGCCCAACGAACTTGCAAATTGGCATTTCGATATAACTGTTCTAGCAGCACTAACATCCATAAATTAAGTACAATAAAGAGTAGAAAAATGTATTCATATGCATAATTTAGCCAGTAGCTAGCCAACCAACTGCCCAATACCAAGGCCAGCCAAATTCCAACATATTGGCGAACATAGTAATTTTTAATTAGCGCTTTAATATTTCTATCTTCGGTATTAAATAAAATGATTAACAGTGACCAACAAGCAATTTTTAAGCAATCTGCAAGCATTGCCCATTGCAAGCTGAAACCTAACTTGATTTGTAAGGTCGCAATAATACTACTGGCACAAGTTACCAGTGTACAGAGCAGCACCCAACGGGCTAATAAGCTGTTATTGCGCGCAGCAATAATGAGAAGCGAAAATAATGCATAAGCAATACTTGCTAGCGAAAAACCAATAGTTCCAATAAAGTCCATGTTTTATTCTTCGTTAATGGCTGTTTTAGTAAACAATTCCGTTAGTATTGGCACAATAACAAAACTAGCGAGTGCGGATATACATAAGCCAGAAATAATCACTACACCTAGAGGCTGCCATAAACTACCACCGAACAATGTCAGCGGTAATAGGCCTCCAATCGTCGTAATTGTTGTTAATAATATTGGCGTAAATCGGGTAGCACTTGCCGATAAAATCGCTTGTTTCTTATCATTGCCAGTAGCTAAATTACGGTTGGTAGTATCAATTAAAATAATGGCATTATTAACCACAATCCCAAATAAACTAATCAGGCCAATAAATGCCATCATAGAAAATGATAATCCCGTTAAATACAAACCTAACACTGAGCCTGCCATCGCAAATGGAATTGAAGTAAAAATAACTAAAGGTTGTAGGAATGATTTAAACTGCAAGACTAAAATAGCGAATATGCCGATAGCTGTTATCAACATAATTTGCGACAACCCCGCGAAAGATTCTTGTCGAGACTCTTCTTCACCACCTAAGATGTAATACATACCTGCAGGTAGTTGAACACTTTCAAGGTAATTAACAACTTTAGCTGTTAAGTCTTGCACAGAATGTCCTTGCGCGGCATCTGCAGATACCCGAGCCATACGAAGTTTCTGATAATGAAAGAAATCAGTGCGGCCTTTTTGCAATTTCGTTTCGACAAATTGCCCTAACGGTATACTTTGGCCCTGTTGATTAACAATACTAATGTCAGCTAAGCCTCCTAAATCACTTTTAGGACGGCGAACCAAAATGGGATAATTTTCACCGTTACTGTCGTTAAATTGACCAATAAACGTACCAGCAAGAGCCGTTTGAATAGTATTATCTAGATTATTAATATCTACTCCTGACAGCGCCGCTTTATCATAGTCAATCGTTAAGGCTAATTCTGTATTAGCAACACCAATCGGGTTATCTAAATTAATAATGCCCGGAATTGACGCCATTTGTTTTTGCAAGTCTGCTGCAACGTGTTCAAGGTCACTCAATGATTCACTGATCAACCTTACCGTTATAGGCTGATCAGTAACTGGGCCTTGGGTAAACTCTTTAATGGTAATTTTAGCTTGATGCCAAGCAGAAAACTCTGTACGTAATTTAGCAACTAGTGCATTTATTTTTTCTTCATCATACTTGCCTAAAACAACAAGCACTTGCCCATAGGTAACAACACCTCGTTTTGGAATTTCATTGTAATAAATTCTTGGATTCGAGTTCCCGACATTCAAGGCTATTTTTTCGACATAAGGTTGCTGTTCAATGAAATCCGTCATTGAATGCATAACGCTGTTGGTGTAGTCCAACGATGAATTTGCTGGTGTTTCAACATCAATAAGCAGCATAGACTTTTCTGCTTTTGGGAATAAACTTAACCCGACTTGGCCAAATAATGATGCCATAGCAAATAACGCTATAAAGGCAACAATAAGCATAATTATCTTGGCATTCATTAATTTACTTAACCAATTTACGTAAAAACGTTCGGCGAATGCGTTGGCATAAAATTGTAGCGTTTTTATTTTCGACGGTTTCTTAGTAAAGAACTTGCTTGCCAGCAATGGGGTTAAGGTTAAAGCAATCAGTAGTGATGCTAACAACACCAAAACAACAGTAACCGGCATTGAGCGAATAAAGTCTCCAGTATCACTAGCCAGCATCAACATTGGGAGAAACGCTAACATAGTGGTTAAAGTGCCACTACTAATAGCCCAACCAACCCGACTAGTACCAGAAGCTGCAGCTTCAATTAATGATTGACTCTTTGCCTTTTCTCGATGAATGCTTTCAGTAACCACAATTGCATTGTCTACCAATAAGCCAAGCGCAATAATAAGACCGACTATCGACATTTGCTGTAAACCAAAGCCTGCAAAATCAAGCCAACCAATGGCAACTAAAAAAGATAGCGGAATCGCAACAATAACAACAAGCGCCTCTCGAACACCGAGAAAGATCAATGACATAATGCCAACAAGCACTAAGCCTTGCCACAAGTTATCAAAAAAGCCGTTAACACGATTCTCAACACCGTCGGACTGTTTAAAAAGCGTCGCTATTTTAACACTATCAGGTAATGTTTTCTGAAAGGCTAAAATCTCGTTATCAATTGCCTTTGTTAATGCGAAAATATTCGTATTTGCTCGTTGTTCAGCGGTGAGAAAGATCACCGGCTTGCCGTCATAATAAGCAAGATAATTTGGATCTCGATCTGAAAAACTCACTCGTGCAACGTCTTTCAAGCGTATAATTGACGTATCATTGGAATATATTACCGTGTCATTTAATTCATCGATTTGCTGAAAATTGCCACTGGCTTTTACATTAAAGCGCCGAGTGTTTGCATCAACAAAACCTGGCGTGATATTGACCGCTCTGCCTTTTAGTAAATTATTAATCGTGGTAATACTAATATTATGATGCTTAAGCATCGCAAGGTTTAAATCAACGGCAACAACTTGGGTTGGATAGCCCCAAATATCAGCTTTTTTTACCGCCTCAATTGCTTCTAGCCTTTTTTCCAGTTGCTTGGCATGAAACTCCATACTTTTATAATCAGTTACCTCACTCCACAACGCCAACTGAATAATGGCGACACTGGTTGGGGTCGCTTTTAAAACGAGTACGTCTTGTACACCTTCAGGCAATGTAGGTTTAACAGTAGAAACCGCTTGTTTTACTTCGTTGTATGCTGCATTGGGGTCGCTGCCATACAAAAAAGTAACCTCAATGCGAGCACCACCATTTTTAATTTGTGACTCTACTTTTTTAATGCCTTCAATATCTGCAAACTCTTCCTCTAGTGGGTCAACCACTAAGGTTTCAATATCAGTAGGTGAAGCACCTGGGTAGATAATCTCAAGTAAGGTAATAGGAATATCAAACTGGGGGTCTTCAGATCTAGGCATCTGAAAATAAGAAACGATACCTATTAAAACCAGTAGAACAACAATAGTTAAGGTAAACTGTGCATTTTTAATTGCGGCGCGAGGAAGATGCATAATTGTTATTGCTCAGCTTCAGAAAAGTTTTGCCAACCTTTAGTGATTATTTTTAAATCAGCATCATGACGGTTTGCTTTTAAATAAACATAGTCATTATCTAGTTGAGAAATATCAAAACGTTGTTGAGTAAACCCTTTACTATCTACAGATTTAGCAACGACAATCGCCTTCCCCTGCTCATCAACAGAAACCAGTGCAGCAATAGGCAACCTATAAACAAACTTGTCACTTTCAAAGGCGATCATAACCCCCGCTAACTGCCCAGCTATCATCCCAGACCTATCACTTAAGTTCGGCAGCAATATTTCAATAACGAATAGGTTGCTGTCGCCATTAGCAATGGCTGGCACTTTACTTATAATCCCATCAACAATACCAATATTATTCATTGATACTTTAACTTTCTGCGCTAATTTAACCTGGCTAACTTCCATGCCAGTTAGTGCGACTTTGACGACCCAATCAAGTTTAGCCACCTTTAAAGCTTCTTGGCCTGGGCTTTGTAGTTCACCTAGCTCTGTACTTCGAGCGAGAACAACGCCTGAAAATGGTGCATAAATACGCGCTTTTTCTAAGTTATAGTAGGATACTTGATATGCAGCTCGGGTAGTTTCAACTAATGTGATGGCATCATCTAAATCGCGCTCTGAAGCCATTTTTTCATCCATCAAACGACTGATACGCTTCACATCACGCTTAGCTTGCAATAATTTTGCATAGTTAGCATTTTTCTCTTCTTTTAATTCAGTAACATCCAAAGATGCTAGCAACTGACCTTCAGTGAATTTCTCACCTTCATCAATATTTAACAATGCTAAATAGCCTGCACTTTTAAAAGAAAGATTAAGAGTACGTTTATAATCAAGCTTACCGGTTCTATTGATGGTATCGCTGTAAAGTTCGGCAACGACAACTTCAGTATCAAATGACTGCGAGAATACCAGAACAGGCTTAAAGATAAGTAACAAAATAAAGGCAGTAAATAATTGTTTCATGGTGAAATGTTTACTTATAGAGTGTTGAGATTAATGATTTTATTATAGCCTTTACTTTAGGCATCTTCCCAATGAATGTACATCTTTTTCAGATTTTGTTTTAACATTAAATTAATACAATTAGTTTTATTCGATTATCGGTTCATTCCCAAATAAAACCTTATCTCAAATGGTTAAATTGAATTAAATTATCCATTCGACCTAGACATAATCTAAGATAATCTATACTATTTGCGCGCTTAAACCTTTTCAATACGCACCTATAGCTCAGCTGGATAGAGCGCTGCCCTCCGGAGGCAGAGGTCGCAGGTTCGACTCCTGCTGGGTGCGCCATTATTAACATTTTACACCTATATTAGTTTTACTCCCTTAGCCTTATATCAGCACTAGCTAATATAAAAGTAATTCTCTACAATATTCCTACATACAGAATTTAGGAAAATTATCATGAAAGCTGAAGTAAAATGGGTGGGTGAAGAACTATTTATGGGCACATCAGAAAGTGGTCATACAATTGTATTAGATGCTAATGCCGGTGCTCTTGCTCCTAGCCCATTAGAGAACGTTTTAATTTCTCTAGGTGGTTGTTCATCTGTTGATGTTGTTAGCATATTAGAAAAAGCACGCCAAAATATCACAGGCTGTTCCGTTATAATTGAGGCAAAACGTGTTGATTCAGTACCAAAACTGTTTTCTGATATTCATTTACACTTCGTTATTGAAGGTAGTGATGTAGCCGAAAAACATGTTGAACGTGCCGTTAACCTTTCTGCTGATAAATACTGCTCGGTGGCATTAATGTTAAACAAGTCTGTGAGTATTACTCACGATTTTGAAATCAAGTCTGCGTAATTTCTGTTGCTCGTATTACTAATAGGGAACTACTATTCATTCCCTATTAGGTTTCTAAATTTATTATTATTTTCTTTTGATAAACCATACGATAGCTCAGCTAAGCTTAACAGAGAGTCACTGCTCACTTTTTTATTGCCAGTTATTTCTTTCATATAATCAAGCCATAATGTTTCTGTAGTATTAATTCTTGCATCACCATTTTCAATGGTATTAAAAATATAAAACCCACACTGGTATAAAGCACGATAATTTCCTAACGCTACCTGTTCCACTAAAGTTGATTGATTTACTGATGCTAAACAATGACTTTTTGCTTCGCTGACCTTTGCACGAACGAACCCTTCATATTGTGGTGACAAGCTTAACATTATCTTTTTCGCCATCATTTCAGCGTGGCCTTCATGCATCCAATTATCGACCGGGTCTACTGCACTACCTGACATGTGCTGGTACATATGTGCTGCCTCATGTGCGAAGAACCACAACGTTGCTGCAGCATCTTGTTCTTTATAAACGTTGTGCCCGTACCAATGCATAAAAACTTGGTTAGGTAATGTGCCTCCTTGATGACCAAAGCGCCCATCATTAGTTTCACTATATGAAGCGAATAACATAGGCTTTTTGGGCAATACACCGTATGACTCTTCAAGAATAGACATCATCTTTGGGAGCATAAGTTCCATTTGTTTTGCAATTTCGCTTGATAGTTCAGGATCTACAATTCCAATGTAGCTGCCATTGTCATGTGAAAGCTGTTGGCCAATGTATAATTTCTGGCCATCATTTTTATCCCACCAAGACGTTTTTATTTTATAACTTATCCCGTCAACAAAAATATTATCCTCCGCGGGTGCTTTTACCGCCATAGCCCAGAGGTTTTCATTCCCTGAACAAATATTTGGACAGGCAAAAAATCGGCCACTATGTAATAGCATGGCGTTATTTGAAAAAGGTGAGAATGGCGCATAATTCTTGGGTAAGTGAATATAGGTTGGTGTAAGTTTAAAGGTAACTGAGGTAAAGGTAGTAGCGTCTTTGCGAGCTACAATTTCTCTGCCGTTGATATAAGAGATTTTAAACGCGTCCGACAATGGCTGCCACCTCGCTATTCGACTATCATCAGGAGAATTTGCAAACATAATTGCCTTTATCGGCGTTTGGCTTTGGTAACTTACTTGCCAGTGCTTTGCAGAAAGCTTTTCGATTTCGGTATATAAAATATTTGCTGCGTGTGCTTCGAATATAGAACTACCGTAAAGTATTACAGCAGTAACCAACTTAAACACGAAAATACGCAGCATAACTATAGATCACTCATCCAATCTAATTGCTTGTTCGCTTCGTTTTTCTTATGCATTAAATCTTTTATTAGTGGTGTTAAAATTAGCTCCATCGCTAAGCCCATTTTCCCGCCAGGTACAACTAAGGTGTTCATTCGCGACATAAAAGCCCCTTCTATCATGCTTAAATAATAGGGGAAGTCTAAATGGCTTGATTCACGACACCTTATAACAACAAAACTTTCATCTAAGGTTGGAATTGCTTTTGCACTAAATGGATTAGAAGTATCAACGGTTGGTACCCGCTGAAAGTTTATATGTGTGCGGGAAAACTGTGGGGTAATAAACGAAATATAGTCTTCCATACTGCGAACGATACTGCCGGTGACAGCTTCCCGACTATGCCCTCGCTGACTGGTATCTCGAATAATCTTTTGGATCCACTCTAGGTTTACAATTGGCACCATGCCAATTAATAGATCAACATGCTTAGCAACATCATTTTTTTCAGTAACTACACCACCATGCAGTCCTTCATAAAACAATAAATCTGTACCCTCACCCAATTCTTCCCATGGGGTAAATGTGCCTGGCATTTGATTGTAAGGAACCGCTTCATCAAAGGTATGCAGGTAACGACGCATTTTGCCCTTGCCAGTCTCAGAGTAATCTTTAAATAGCTTCTCAAGCGCGTCAAAGTCATTAGCCGCGTCACCAAAATAACTAACATTACGTTGTTCTTCACGTGCTTTACGTTTTTCTAAGTCCATTTCTTGTCTAGAAAAGCGATGAAAGCTGTCACCTTCAACAGTCGCTGATGAAATACCCAACGAACGAAATATATGTTCGAACGGCTCTGTAGTCGTAGAGGTACCAGCCCCAGAGGAACCAGTAACAGCGATAATTGGATTACGTGATGACATAAATTAATTGGCCTAAAAGAGCATGGATAATTGTTATACGAGGAATTACTTTGTTGGTCAAGCTTTTAGGCTTTGTTGCCAAAACTCAGCCATAAAAAAGCGGAGCCTAAGCTCCGCTTTCAATACTTCAGAATAAACTTAGTACAAGTACTAAATTATGCTTCTGCGCTAGCTTCTTCAACTACTTCA